>ERZ500977.183-NODE-183-length-12077-cov-6.606056_pt1 | contig 12077 bp, 10 predicted proteins | sample MGYA00248863_ERZ500977 | MGnify/ENA primary metagenome ERZ500977 (study PRJEB25958, sample SAMN03398581) | human skin metagenome | study: EMG produced TPA metagenomics assembly of the Human Skin Microbiome Metagenome (human skin metagenome) data set.
TCTCGCGTCCAACGCGACGACCGAGGTGCAGGCGGCCGAGATCCGCTGCGGCGACGGTGTCTTCTGGGGCGTCCAGTATCATCCGGAGATCTCGCTGTTCGAGGCCGCCGCCGCCCTGCGGCGAGAGGCGGAGGACCTGGTGGAGCAAGACCTGGCTACCTCCGTGGACGCTGTCGAGGAACAGGCGCAACTGGTCGAGGCGCTGCACGATGCGCCCCAGCGCCGCGACCTCGGCGATCGGGAAGACTTCCAGCTTCGGGTTCGGCAGCGTCTCGCCGAACCAGGCGCGGGTGCGGTCGTCGGTGTCCCGGGCGAAGTTCTCCGGGTCGTCATGGCCGACGAAGCGGACCTCGATCCCGAACTGCTGCAGCGTCTGGGACAGGAGCGTCACCGTGCCGCCATAGAGATCGGTCGAGGCGACGATGTTGTCGCCGGCCCGGGCGATGTTGGTGAGCGCGATGAAGGTCGCCGCCTGCCCCGAGGCGAGCGCCAGCGCCGCGGCGCCGCCTTCGAGCGCGGCGAGCCGTTCCTCGAAGACGTCCTGGGTCGGGTTCTTGATGCGGGTATAGACCTGTCCGATCTCCTCCAGGGCGAAGAGGCGGGCAGCGTGGGCGGTGTCCTCGAACTGGAACGAGGTGTTCTGGTAGATCGGCACCGCCACCGCGCCGGTGGTCGGGTCCGACCGCCAGCTGCCGCCGTGGAGCGCGAGGGTTTCGGGGTGAAGGCTGGTCGAGGCCATGTGCCGGGATCCTTGTCCTGTGGTTGCCTCAGGATGGCAGGAAAATCACGACCCTATCCATCGTCTTTTTCCGGGGCTTCATGGAAGGACACTCCCCGGAACGGGCCTCGGGGAGTGCGGCCTTTCCCTCCCCGGGACCGGCGGACCCGCGGCCGGCATCGAGCCGGTCCTTTGGCGAATCGGCGCGGGCGGCCCCCAGGCACGGCGTCACCTCGCAGTGCAACGCCGAGCCCGCCGCGTGCCGGTCCGGCGGCTTCACAAAAGCCATCATCGGCCGGACGCGATGGCCTTGGGCAAGTTCCTTCCGTGGTTGCGAACGCCAGATATTAACGATAAACACTATCAGGTAAGTCGTGTTGGCGGAGGCCAGTGTCATGAAATTTTCCCGTGTGCTCGCAGGCGTCGCCGCGGCCCTCACGCTCGCCGTCGCGGGCGGCGGCGCAGAGGCCGAGACCCTGAGGATCGGTGTCGTTCCGGGCGCTTACGCCGACGCGGTCAATGTCGCCGCCGAGGAGGCGAAGGCGGAGGGAATCGACGTCGAGGTCACCGAGTTCAGCGACTGGACGACGCCGAATGTCGCGCTCGACGCGGGCGACATCGACGTGAACTTCTTCCAGCACCGGCCCTTCATGGAGAATGCCGAGACGGAGAAGGGCTACGATTTCGCGGTCGTGGGCGCGGGCATACTGCAGAACCTCGGGCTCTACTCGCTGAAGCACAAGAGCTTCGACGAGATCCCGGACGGCGGCACGGTGGCGATTGCCAACGACCCGGTGAACCAGGGCCGGGGCCTGCTGCTCCTGCAGAAGGCCGGCCTCATCACGCTCAAGGACGACGTCGGCTTCCTCGGCACGCTCGACGACATCACCGACAACCCCCGCCACCTGGAATTCACCGAGGTCGAGGGGCCGCAGCTCGTGCGGGTGACGCCGGACGTGGACCTCGCCCAGGGCTATCCGCATTTCATCGTCGCCGCCGGCGCCTTCGACCCGACGAGCGGGCTGCTCTACAGCGGGGTGGAGGACAAGCTCTTCGCCGTCAGCTTCGTCACCCGCGCCGACAGGAAGGACGACCCGACGGTGGCGAAGTTCGTCCGGATCTTCCAGCAGTCCGACGCGGTGAAGGCCCAGATCCACAAGTCCTTCGCCGACAGCGACAAGCTCTACATCCTGGCGTGGCTGAGCTGATGGCGACGCTTGCGCTCAAGGGGCCGCCCCCGGCCGAGGTCGGGCGACCGTCCGCCGGGGCGAGAGGCGCGTCCGCGGGCGCGCCGGGCGCCGAAGCCTTCCCGGCGCCGGCGCGGATCGGGTCGGTGCGGTTCGAGGGCGTGTCGAAGACCTATGCCTCCGCCGCCGGCGAGGTCCGCGCGCTGGAGGACATCAGCCTCGAGATCGCCCCCGGAGAGATCTTCGGCATCATCGGCCGCTCCGGCGCCGGCAAGTCGAGCCTCTTGCGCACCATCAACCGCCTGGAGGAGACGACCGCCGGGCGGGTGCTGGTGGACGGGGTCCCGGTCGGAGCGCTCGACGCGGCCGGGCTCGTGGCGCTGCGCCGGCGGATCGGGATGATCTTCCAGCATTTCAACCTCCTGTCGGCCAAGACCGTGCGCGAGAATGTCGCCCTGCCGCTCGTCGTCGCCGGCCGGCCCCGGGCCGAGATCCGCACCCGTGTCGACAAGGCGCTGGATCTCGTCGGGCTCGGCGGCAAGGGCGACGTCTATCCGGCGCGGCTCTCGGGCGGGCAGAAGCAGCGCGTCGGCATCGCCCGCGCCCTCGTCAGCCGCCCCGAGATCCTGCTCTGCGACGAGGCGACCTCGGCGCTCGACCCGGAGACCACCCTGTCGATCCTCGCGCTGCTGCGCGACATCAACCGCCGCCTCGGGCTGACCATCGTGCTCATCACCCATGAGATGAGCGTGATCCGCGAGATCTGCGACCGGGTGCTGGTGCTGGAGACGGGCCGGATCGCCGAGACCGGCCCGGTCTGGCGCGTCTTCGGGCGGCCCGGGCATCCGGCGACGCGCGCGCTCCTCGCGCCGCTCACCCGCGGCCTGCCGTCGGAACTGGAGGAGCGGCTGGTGCCACGGCCCCGCCCCGGCGCGGCGGCGGTGGTGGAGCTCACCTGCGCCGGCGCGCGGACGCCCGACCTCGCCGCGCTCGCGCAGGCCGCCGGCGGGCGCATCCGGCTGGTGCAGGCGGGGATCGAGCAGATCCAGGGCCACGCGGTGGGGCGGCTGCTGGCGCGGATCGAGGATGCGCCGGAAGACGTCGCCGCCCGGCTGGCGCTGGCGACCGGCGGAGAGGCGAAGGTGATCGGCTATGACCCCGCAGATGATTGACCGCCTCTGGCAGGCGCTGCTCGACACGCTGTTCATGGTCTCGGTCTCGGCCGGGATCGCGGTGCTCTGCGGCCTGCCGCTGGCGCTCTTCTTGGTGACGACCGGCCCCGGCGGCATCTTCCGCGCGCCGGCGGCGAACCGGGTGGTGGGCGCCGTCGTCAACGGCTTCCGCGCCGTTCCCTTCATCGTCCTTCTCGTCGCGCTGATCCCGCTGACCCGGCTCGTCACCGGGACGACGATCGGCGTCTGGGCGGCGATCGTGCCGCTCTCGGTCAGCGCCACGCCGTTCTTCGCCCGCATCGCCGAGGTGTCGCTGCGCGAGGTCGACGCGGGCCTCGTCGAGGCGGCGCAGTCGATCGGCTGCCGGCGGACCCAGATCCTGCGCCATGTGCTGCTGCCCGAGGCGCTGCCCGGCATCGTCGGCGGGCTCACCATCACCGTCGTCTCGATGATCGGCGCCTCGGCGATGGCGGGGGCGGTCGGGGCCGGCGGGCTCGGCGACGTGGCGATCCGCTACGGCTACCAGCGCTTCGACACCACGGTCATGGCGGTGGTGATCGCGATCCTGATCGCGCTCGTCTGCGCGGTGCAGGTCGCGGGCGACGGCGCCGTGCGCTGGCTGAGGGCGCGATGACCGCGCCCTTACCCGCCGCCGGCCGCGCCCCCGGCGCGCGCCTGCCGGCGCCCCCCACCCCGCCCCGCCGCGTCACCTCCGACGCGGAGGCGATCGCCGCTGCCGAGGCGCTGGCGCCCCGGATCGCCGAGGGCGCGGCCGAGCGCGACCGTGAGCGGCGCCTGCCCTGGGACGAGGTCGAGGCCTTCACCGCCAGCGGCCTCGGCGGCATCACCGTGCCGCGCGCCCACGGCGGGGCGGATGTCTCCCACGAGACCCTCGCCCGGGTCTTCGCGATCCTCGCCGCCGCCGATGCCTCGGTGGCGCAGATCCCGCAGAACCAGTTCGGCGTCCTCGCCCTCGTCCGCGAGGCGGGGAGCCCCGAGCAACAGGCGCGGATCCATGCCGACATCCTCGCTGGCCACCGCGTCGGCAACGCCGGCCCGGAGCGCCACGGCAAGGCGATCACCCATGTCACCACCCGGGTGACCCGCGGGCCCGACGGGCTCCGGATCTCCGGCCGGCGCTTCTATTCGACCGGGGCGCTCTTCGCCCACTGGATCCCGACCCGGGCCCTCGACGCGGAGGACCGGCCGCTGCAGGCCTGGGTCCGCCGCGACGCGCCGGGCGTGACCGTGATCGACGACTGGGCGGGCTTCGGCCAGCGCACCACCGCCAGCGGCTCCGTTATCTTCGAGGACGCGCCGGTCGAGGAGGCGCTCCTCCTCGACCTCGCGCCGGCCGCCGGCCGGCCGGGGCTCGCCGGGCCGATCTCGCAGCTCATCCAGGCCGCGATCGACGCCGGCATCGCCCGGGGCGCGCTCGACGCGGCGCTCGACTATGTGCGCACGAAGACCCGCCCCTGGCCCTTCACCGTCGAGACCGCGACGGAGGATCCCTATATCATCGGCGAGATCGGCCAGCTCGCCATCGACCTCCACGCCGCCGAGGAGGTGCTGGCCCGCGCCGGGCGCGTCCTCGACCGGGTCAGCGCCGCCCCGGTCACGGCGGAGAGCTCGGCCGAGGCCTCGGTGGCGGTGGCCGAGGCGAAGATCCTCACGACCGAGGTGGCGCTCGCGGCCTCCGAGCGGCTGCTGGAACTCGCCGGCGCCTCGGCGACCCGGGCCGCGGCGAATCTCGGGCGCTTCTGGCGCGACGCGCGGGTCCACACGCTGCACGACCCGGTGCGGTGGAAATACCACCTGCTCGGCGCCTACACGCTGAATGGCGCCCTGCCGGCCCGTCACCAATGGAACTGACCGCGATGACGCTCCGCCCCGGCGAGACCGCCTTCGACCGCCCCCCGCCGGCGCCGCGCCCGGTGCCCGTCCTGCGCGACGACGACGAAGCGCTCGCGGTGGCCCGGGCGCTCGCGGAGAGCTTCGCGGCCGGGGCGGCGGAGCGCGACCTCGGGCGGCGGCTGCCCTTCGAGGAGGTCGAGCACTTCACCGCCTCGGGCCTCTGGGCGATCACGGTGCCGCGGGACCAGGGCGGGACCGGCGTGCGCGCGGCCACCGCCGCGCGGGTGCTCGCGATCATCGCCGCCGCCGACGGCTCGCTCGGGCAGGTGCCCCAGAACCACTTCTACGCGCTGGAGGTGCTGCGCAACGGCGGCAGCGCGGCGCAGAAACGCGCGCTCTACGCCGCCGTCCTCGACGGCGAGCGCTTCGGCAACGCCCTCGCCGAGATCGGGTCGCGCGACTACGACCGCCGCACCCGCCTCGTCGCCGACAGCCGGGGGCTGCGGCTCGAGGGCCGCAAGTTCTACTGCACCGGCTCGCTCTTCGCGCACCGCATCCCGACGCTCGCGAATGACGCGGCGGGCGCCGGGCATCTGGTCTTCGTGCCGCGCGACGCCCCGGGGGTGACCCTCGTCGACGACTGGGACGGCTTCGGCCAGCGCGGGACCGGCTCCGGCTCGGTCATCTTCGACGGCGTCCGGATCGCGGAGGACTGGGTGGTGCCCTTCCAGGCCTCCCTCGACCGCCCGACCGCCATCGGCCCCTTCGCGCAGATCCTCCACGCCGGCATCGACCTCGGCATCGGCCAGGGCGCCCTCGCGGCGATCCTGCCCTTCGTGCGCGAGCGCGCCCGGCCGTGGATCGACGCGAAGGTCGAGCGCGCCGCCGACGACCCGCTGACGCTGAGCGCCATCGGCGAGGTCCGGGTGCGGCTCGCCGCCGCCGACGCCCTCCTCGACCGTGCCGGGCGGTTCGTCGACGCGGCGATGGCCGCGCCCGACGAGGCAAGCGTCGCCGCGGCCTCCGTCGCCGTCGCCGAGGCGCGGGCGGCCAGCCACCGCGCCGGGCTTCTCGCCGCGAACAAGCTGCTGGAGCTCGGCGGCACCTCCGCCACCGACCGCGCCGACAACCTCGACCGCTACTGGCGCGACGTGCGCGTCCACACCCTGCACGACCCGGTGCGGTGGAAATACCACTGGATCGGCGCGTGGCACCTCACCGGGCGCATCCCGCCCCGACACGGAGCCCTCTGATGCCGCCGCCCCCGAAGCAGATCCTGCTGAACGCCTTCACCATGAACTGCGTCGGCCATATCAACCACGGCCTCTGGACCCACCCCCGCGACCGCTCGGCCGACTACAACACGCTCGGCTACTGGACCGAGCAGGCGAAGCTCTTGGAGCGCGGGCTCTTCGACGGCATCTTCATCGCCGACATCATCGGGGTCTACGACATCTACGGCGGCGGCATCGACGTGACCGCGCGCGAGTCGGTGCAGCTGCCGGTGAACGACCCGATGATGCTGGTCTCGGCGATGGCGGCAGTGACCGAGAATCTCGGCTTCGGCATCACCGTCAACGTGCACAACGAGGCGCCCTACACCTTCGCCCGCCGGATCTCGACGCTCGACCACCTGACGCGCGGCCGCGTCGGCTGGAACATCGTGACCGGCTATCTAGACAGCGCCCACCGGGGCCGGGGCGACACGGCGCTGCCCGCGCATGACCGGCGCTACGAGTATGCCGAGGAATATCTCGAGGTGCTCTACAAGTTCTGGGAGGGCTCCTGGGAGGAGGGCGCGGCGCGGCGCGACCGGGCGGCCCGGGTCTTCGCCGACCCGGCGCGCATCCACCGCGTCGTCCACCATGGCGAGTTCCTCGACGTGGAGGGCTACCACCTCGCCGAGCCCTCGCCGCAGCGCACGCCGGTGCTCTACCAGGCCGGCACCTCGGGCCGGGGCCGCGCCTTCGCCGGGCGCCACGCGGAATGCGTCTTCATCTCGGCCCGCGACAAGGCGACGGCCCGCGCCTCGGTCCGCGCCATCCGCGAGGAGGCGGCGCGCTGCGGCCGGCGCCCGGAGGACGTGAAGGTCTTCGTCGGCATCGCCGTCATCCCCGGCGCGACCCGGGCCGAGGCGGAGGACAAGCGCGACGAATACCTCGCCCATGCGAGCCCCGAGGCGGGCCTTGCGCATTTCTCCGCCTCGACCGGCATCGACTTCGCCCGCTACGGCCTCGACGAGCCCATCCCCTACGGGCCGACCAACGCCATCCAGTCGGCGAGCGAGGCCGCGGCCCGGCGCGGCCTGACCAAGCGCGACCTTCTGGCCGAACTCGCCCTCGGCGGCCGCTATGCGGCCATCGTCGGCGATCCGGTTACGGTGGCCGACGAGCTCCGGTCCTGGGTCGAGGAGGGCGAGGTCGACGGCTTCAACCTCTCGCGCCTCGTGGTGCCCGAGAGCTACGCCGACTTCATCGACCTCGTCATCCCGGAGCTGCAGGACCGCGGCCTCTACAAGACCGCCTATGGCGAGGGGTCGCTCCGCCGCAAGCTCTTCGGCGCGCACGACCTCCTGCCCCCCCGCCACGCCGGCGCCACCTTCCGACGCGCGAAGGAAACGGTGGCCTGACAACGTGGAGCGCGGAGGCGCCGGACCCGGACCCCGCCGTCCGCATGACCGCCTCGGCGAGCCGATCTCCTGCCGCAGGCGGAACGCGCGGGGATGCGACAGCCTGTCCTCCAGCGTGCAGTCAGCCTTTGCGCCCGCAAGGCAGAGCAGGCCGCAGCGCAAGGTCAGGGGAAACTTCCTGAAGGCCCTGCCGGCCAAGGAACCGCCTTGTCCGTGGCAGGCACCACCATCGAAGTTGCCGTGCGCCAGTCGTAGAGACCGTTCCATCCGCCCCTGAAAATCGGCCCCTGCGCGAAGTCGAAACGTTCAGATCGCCGAGCCCCGCTCGCGTGCCAACCATGCGAAGGCGCCCTCCAGACTCCGTTCGGGTGTCGTCCGGTCCAGTTGAAGCTCCTCGACGACATGGAGCAGGTGGTGGCGCATCCGTTCGGCCGCGCACGCGCCATCGCGAGCCCGGATCGCGTGAACGATCGTGCTGTGCTCGTCGCGCGGACAGCCCACCTCTCGCTCGGCATGGACGAGGATGGCGAGGCAGGTAAGCACCTGAAGCTCGGTGACCATCCTGACGAGGAATGCGTTGCCCGTCGCCTGCGCGAGCTTCAGGTGGAATTCGCCGGTCAGCCGAACCAGCGTGGAGCGATCCGACGCCCGCCGCGCGGCATCCTCCAGCGCAAGATGCTCTTCCAGGAGGGCGAGGTCGCCTTCCCGCCACGAGCCTGCAACCGCCTGTGCGATCGGAGGCTCAAGCATCATCCGCGCCCCGAGCATCATATGCACCTCGTTGCGGCTTGGCGCCGCCACGGTGCATCCCCGGTTAGGTGTCTTCTTGAGGACACCCATCTCCGAGAGCTTGTTCATGGATTGCCGGATCACGGTACGGCTGACGCCGAAGGCTTCGCTGAGTTCGTCCTCGGTGATCCGCGCGCCGGGCGGCAGGCGCTGCTCGAAGATCGCCTCGATGAGCCGGCGCGTGACTTCCCGCTCGGCATAGCCGCGCCTCTGGGGCGCGGGATCTGTGACTGGCCAGGCTGCATCGCCCATGAACCGATCCCCTAAAGCTCGCAGGGCGCCACCTTTTGGATCACCTCCGCACAATGCCTGAGCACTCGCAATGTTACGATTTCCCAATCCGCCTTGACCACAGAAAGATCGTTGCATCCAAAATTGTATCCAATCAGGACTCGACTCGAGGCGGCGCCGGCAGCTGATGCCCGCGACCGAACCTTCCAGAGCGAGGAGGCATAGCATGATCTTCAGGACCGGATCGCCGGTGAGGGTGGGCTCACCGTTCGTGCCGCGTCGCGGTGGCGCGCTCCGCGTGCTGCTTCTTGGCGCAGCGGTCGCACTCGCGAGCCAGGCCTCGTCCGTGTCCGCACAGGGGGCGAAGGACACCCTCATCGTCGCGGGGCCGCGCACGCCAGAGTCGCTCGATCAGGAATACCCGCCGACCGAAGCGGTCCACGAACTGCGCCGCAACGTCTACGAGCGACTGCTCACCTACGAGATGAAGGTGGGTGAGGACGGCACGTCCTACGAGGACTTCTCGAAGATCACCGGCGCGCTGGCGGAAAGCTGGGAGGTGGCGCCCGACTTCACCTCGATCACGTTCCACCTGCGGCCCGATGTCGTGAGCTCGGCGGGCAACCCGCTCGATGCCGACGACGTCATGTGGTCGTTCGAGCGCGGCTGGAACCTCAAGTCGAACTTCCATTGGTACATGACCCAGATCCTCAACATCGAGGATCCGAGCACGGCCTTCCAGAAGGTCGATGCCATGACCGTCAAGGTGACCATCCCCAAGCCGTCGCCGCTCCTCGAGAAGCTCTGGATCAACAGCGATCTCGGCATCCTCGATTCCGACGAGATGCGGACCCACGCTACCGGCGACGATCCCTGGGGATCGCGCTGGCTCGCCACCAACTCCGCGTCCTTCGGTCCCTACGCCGTGACGAAATACGCGCCGGGCCAGGAAGTCGTCTACACGGCGAACGAGAAGTACTATCGCGGCGCGCCGGCCCTGAAGAAGGTCATCTTCCGCGAGATGCCGACCACCGCGAACCGCGTGGCCGCGCTCCAGGCCGGCGCCATCGACGTTGCCGAATACCTTTCCCCCCGCGAACTCGCCCTGGTCGAGAAGATCCCGGGCGTCACGGTGCACAAGGTCTTCGGCAACTACATCCACCGTGTCGAGATGCAGAACGAGACGGCACCCTTCACCGATCCGCGGGTGCGGCAGGCGCTGAACTATCTCGTGCCCCGTGACGAGATCTCGCAGGCCGTCTACTTCGGGACCGCCCGGCCGACCAAGAGCCCGATTTCGGAGATCTATCCCGCCTTCACCGACGCCTACTTCCCGTATGACCACAACGTCGAGAAGGCCAAGGCGCTTCTCGCTGAGGCGGGCTATCCGGACGGGTTCACGACCGAGCTCGGCTACCGCACCGGCGACCAGCTGGAGGAGGAAATCGCGGTCATCCTCAAGACCGCCTTCGCGGAGGGGGGCATCAATCTCACGCTCTCGAAGCTCCCGGCCTCGACCCTCGTGGAGCGGTACACCAAGGGCGAGATTCCCATGTACTTCTTCCGCGACATGGCAATCGTCCCCGACGCGGCCTATGTCGCGAACCTCTGGCTGAACAGCAACTCGCTCATCGACTACTCGCGCTTCAAGAGCGCCGAGGTCGATGGCCTGATCGACAGCGCGCTGACGAGCACGGACGAACCGAAGCGCATCGCCGACATGCAGCGGGTCCAGCAAATCACCATGGAAGAGGCGCCCTGGGTCTTCCTGTTCAACCCGGGATACCAGCTCGCGACCCGGTCGAACATCCAGGGCTACTCCTGGTATACGCCGAACGGGAACGCCTGGTTCGACTTCCGCAAGGAGTGATCCGCCGCCGGCCGGGGCAGCTCCCCGGCCGGCTCTCTCCCTCCAGGATTCGACGGTTTGCAATGACCCTTCCGGCTGCCTGGCGGCGACTGCCGAGGCCCCTGCGCATCGTGCTCGCCCGACTGCCCATGGTGATCCCGCAGATGCTCGGCGTGATCTTCGTGACGTTCATGCTCGTGCGGCTGCTGCCGGGCGACCCCGCGCTGCTCATGCTCGGCAACATGGCGACCGAGGAGAGCATCGCCAACCTGCGCCAGCAACTGGGCCTCGACGGGACCCTGTGGCAGCAGTTCGTGCATTACTTGGGCCAGGTGCTGCACGGCGATCTCGGCATCTCGCTCTTCACCTCCAATCCGGTGACGACGGACCTGATGGAGCGGGCCCCGGCCACGCTGGAGCTCATCTTCTACAGCATGCTCCTGACCGTGCTCATTGCGATCACGGTCTCGGTGGTCGCCGTGGTCAGGCCGCGCGGCATCGCCGACCACTTCAGCCGGATCTACGGGCTCGCCGCCGGTGCCATCCCGGACTTCTGGGTCGGGCTCCTGCTCATCTTCTTCCTGTTCAGCACCTGGGGGATCGCCGCCGCTCCCTTCGGCCGGATCGACCCACTGATCACGCCGCCCCCGGCGGTGACGGGCTTCTATACGGTCGACTCGCTGCTCGCCGGCGACCTCACGGCGTTCCGTTCCTCCGTCGGGCGGCTGGTCCTGCCGGTTCTGACGCTGACCATCGTCAATGCCGGGGCGCTCATGAAGATGACGAAGACGACCTTCGCCGACATCTGGCGCTCGGAATTCATCCGCCACCAGCGCGCCAGCGGGTTGCCGCAGCGGAAACTGGTCCGCAACGCCCTGCGCAACAGCTTGCCCCCGATCATCACGCTGGTGGGCTTCCTCGTCGGCTTCCTGCTCGGCGCCGCCGTGCTGGTCGAGACGATCTTCTCGTGGGGCGGCCTCGGCCAGTACGCGGTGCAGGCCGTCACCTACTCGGATTATCCGGCGCTGCAGGGCTTCGTCCTCGTCGCCTCGGTCTTCATCCTCGTCGTCTATCTCGTGGTGGACATCCTCTACGAGCTGGCCGACCCGCGGATCGAAACGTGAGGGAGGTGGCGATGCTCAAGGTCATGACCGACTTTCTCGGCTTCGTTCTCCGGCGCCCTGCGGCGATCCTCGGATTGGCGCTCCTCCTCCTTCAGGCCACCGCGATCGCCTTCGCCCCCTGGCTTGTAACCCATTCGCCGATCGAGGCGAACCCGATGGCCTCGCTCCAGCCGCCTTCCGCCGCGCACTGGCTCGGGACGGACGTCTCCGGCATGGACATCTACTCGCGCATCGTCTTCGCAACCCGGATCAACCTGCTCATCTCGATGATCGCGGTCGCCTTCGCCTTCGGGGTCGGCGTGCCCGTCGGCCTCCTCGTCGGCTATCACCGCAGCTGGATAAGCACCCTCGTGATGCGGGTCTTCGACTTCGTGCAGTCCTTCCCGGTCTTCGTGCTGGGCATGGCACTGGTCTCGGTCATGGGGCAGGAAATCTGGAACGTCGCCATCGTTCTCGCCATCCTGTTCACGCCGATCTTCGCGCGGCTCGTGAGGGCCGAGACGCTGGCGCTGCGCGATCGTCCG
>ERZ500977.184-NODE-184-length-12059-cov-5.232839_pt1 | contig 12059 bp, 15 predicted proteins | sample MGYA00248863_ERZ500977 | MGnify/ENA primary metagenome ERZ500977 (study PRJEB25958, sample SAMN03398581) | human skin metagenome | study: EMG produced TPA metagenomics assembly of the Human Skin Microbiome Metagenome (human skin metagenome) data set.
AGAGCACTACCGTCGCCTTTTCGACGTCAACGTCCTGGGTGCATTGTTCGCGACGCAGGCAGCCGCCAAACACCTCGGCGAGGGCGGCAGCATCATCAACATCACGTCGACCATGGCGCGTCTAGCCGGCCGCGGCTTTGCCGCCTACGGCACGGCAAAAGCCGCGCTGGCGCACTACACCCGGCTGTCGGCGCTCGATCTGGCACCCCGCATTCGCGTCAACGCGATCGCGCCGGGTTCGATCCTGACCTCGGCACTGGAGATCGTCGCCAGCAACGACGATCTGCGTGACCCGATGGAGAAGGCGACTCCGATGAGACGCCTCGGCGACCCGCTCGACATCGCGGCTGCCGCGGTCTATCTCGCCTCCCCCGCGGGCGCCTACCTCACGGGCAAGACGCTCGAAGTCGACGGCGGCCTCACCTTCCCGAACCTCGATCTCCCGATTCCCGATCTGTAAGGAGCCCACATGGCCAACTCGTCCCCAATCAGCGTCGCTGCGATCGGCACGGGGAACGTCGGCAAGCACGCGCTCACCCAGCTGATCAAAGACCCCCGATTCGAGCTGACCGCGGTCTGGGTCTCCTCGGAGTCCAAGGCCGGCAAGGACGCGGCAGAGCTTGCGGGACTTCAGGATTCGACCGGCATCGTCGCGACGACAGACCTGGACGCGGTGTTGGCCACCCAGCCGGAGTGCGCGGTCTACACCGCGCTGGCCGACAATCGCCTTCCCGAAGCCCTGGAGGACTACCGCCGCATCCTCGAGGCGGGCGTCAACGTCGTCGGTAGCAGCGCGGTGTTCCTGCAGCATCCCTGGCAGGTGCTGCCTGCAGAACTCATCACCCCCATCGAGGACGCCGCCCGCAAGGGATCGTCGACCATCTTCGTCAATGGCATCGACCCGGGGTTTGCGAACGACCTGTTGCCGATGGCGCTGGCGGGCACCTGTCAGAACATTCAGCAGATCCGCTGCATGGAGATCATCAACTACGACACCTATGACAGTGCGGCAGTCATGTTCGACGTCATGGGATTCGGCGGTTCCCTGGACGAGACGCCCATGCTGCTGCAGCCCGGAGTGCTGAGCCTGGCGTGGGGCTCGGTGGTGCGCCAACTCGCCGCCGGGCTCGGCGTCGAGCTCGACGAAGTCACCGAGACCCACGAGCGGGTGCCCGCGCCGGAGGACTTCGACATCGCGGCGGGTCCCATCGCCAAGGGCACCACGGCGGCGATCCGCTTCGAAGTCCGCGGGATGAAAGACGGTGAGATCCCGGTCGTCCTCGAACACGTCACCCGGCTGCGCGACGACCTCTGCCCCGACTGGCCGCAGCCCGCCCAGCACGGCGGCTCGTACCGGATCGAGATCACCGGCGAACCGTCCTACGCCCTCGACCTCTGCCTCAGCAGTCCCAACGGCGATCACAACCATGCGGGCCTGGTGGCGACGGCCGCTCGAGTGGTAAACGCGATCCCGGCCGTAATCGATGCTGCGCCAGGAATTGTGACTGCCCGGGAGTTGCCCCTGATCACCGGCGAAGGCTTGTACGCTGCGAGCTGACTCTGCGTGGAAGGTTTCGCCATGAAGGCTCGCTTCGCCGCACTCCTCGCCGCGGGTGCCGCCTCCGCGGCGATCGCCGCTGCCCCCGTCGCGATCGCCCAGCCGAACTGCAGCACCACGTCGCAGAGCGGCGGCGTGGAGGGCGGTTCCACCAAGGTGTGCGAGACGCCCGGCGACGCCGAGATCAGCACCATCCCCCCGGAGAACGCAACGCCGTACTGGGGCGGCATCCTGCCTTTCGAGAGGTACGGTCCCGTCACCTTCTGACCGTTCTCGTCTCGACGCGCGTCCCCCCCGATCGGGCCGGAATCGACTCTGTCGCCGCAACAGTGACTGCCGCCTGAGTTACCTACCGAATCTGGCAAAGGTCTGTACGCTAAGCGATGACACTCGCTGGAAGGATCCTGAAAATGAAGGCTCGACTGAGCGCTCTCGCTGCCCTCGTCTGCGCGGGCGGTGCAGCCGTGGCGATCGCCGCCGCCCCCGCCGCGCTTGCACAGCCGAACTGCTCCACGACTTCTCGCGGTGCCGGCGGCGCTACCGAGGTGTGCCAGTCGCCCGGCAACGCCCAGATCAGCTCGTCCCCCGGGGTGTACGCCCAGCCGTGGTACGGCGGCGGCTACTTCCCGTGGGAAGGCTACGGTCCCTACATCTTCTAATCGGTTCAGATCGGACCTTCACCATGAACACCGTCTTCCGGCGCCTCGGCGGGCTTGTCGCGGGTCTCACCTTCCTGGCCTTGATCGCAGCGCCCAGCGCAGCGGCAGCTCCCGAATGCACCGACGTCGGGCAGACGGTGACGTTCTGCGAGACCAACGGCAGCACACAGTTGACGACCACGCCTCCGCCGTGGAACTACGGCGGTTGGCAGGGCATCGGCTATTGGCCCCTGGTCGGCGGCTACGGTCTCGGACCCTGGTGACATCGGAGCAAATCCGACCCCGGCGCTAGCCCGCCCGAAAGGTTTCGGCTAGCCTAACTTTTCTATTCGTCGAGCCGGATAGAGAAGGGGTGTCGTGACTTCGCACGTCCAACCGCAGTCGCGGCCAGGCTGGCTGCTGCTCGGACCCGCGTTCGTCGCGGCGATCGCCTACGTCGACCCCGGCAACGTCGCGGCAAATGTCAGCGCGGGCGCACAGTTCGGGTTTCTGCTCGTCTGGGTCATTGTCGTGGCCAACCTGATGGCCTGCCTCGTGCAGTATCTGTCGGCGAAGCTGGGTTTGGTCACCGGCACCTCGCTGCCGGAAGCCGTGGGTGCGCGAATGGGCAGGCCGGCCAGGCTCGCCTACTGGGTACAGGCCGAATTGGTCGCGATGGCAACGGATCTCGCCGAAGTCGTGGGTGGCGCGATCGCGCTGTATCTGCTGTTCGATCTGCCGCTGCTCGTTGGCGGTGTGATCACCGGCGTGGTGTCGCTCATCCTGCTGCTCGTGAAAGACCGCCGCGGCCAACAGCCTTTCGAGCGGGTGATCACCGGCTTGCTGCTGGTCATCGCGATCGGTTTCCTCACAAGCCTGATCGCATCCCCGCCGCCGGCCGGCGCAGCCGCAGAAGGGTTGCTCCCGCGGTTCGACGGCGCCGAAAGCATCCTGCTGGCGGCCGCGATGCTGGGTGCGACCGTGATGCCGCACGCGGTCTACCTGCATTCCGGCCTGGCGCGCGACCGCCACGGCCACCCGGAGGCAGGACCGGCGCGACGGACGCTGCTGCGGGTCACCCGCTGGGACGTCGGCATCGCGATGCTGGTCGCAGGCGCGGTGAACCTGTCGATGCTGCTGGTCGCGGCGACCAATCTGCAGGGCATGGACAACACGGACTCCATCGAGGGCGCGCATGCGGCGGTGCAGAGCACGCTCGGCGCCGGGGTGGCGCTGCTGTTCGCGATCGGCCTGCTCGCCTCCGGGCTGGCCTCGTCGTCGGTCGGCGCCTACGCAGGCGCCATGATCATGCAGGGCCTGCTCCGGCGATCGGTTCCGCTGTTGGCGCGTCGTCTCATCACACTGCTGCCCGCCCTGGCGATCCTCGCGATCGGTGTCGACCCCAGCCGCGCGCTGGTGCTCTCGCAGGTCGTGCTGTCCTTCGGCATCCCGTTCGCGCTGATACCGCTGGTCCGGCTGACCTCAGACGCGCAGCTCATGGGCGCCGACGTCAACCACCGCGTCACCACTGCACTGGGCTGGATTGTCGCGGGGTTGATTACCCTTTTGAACGTGGTGCTGATCTATCTGACGCTCGCCGGCTGAATGGCGCGCCGGCACAACTACTTCGCGTACGGGTCGAACCTGTGCGTGCAGCAGATGGCGCAGCGCTGCCCCGACGCCACCGATCCCCGGCACGCCACGCTGGCCGACCACGACTGGTTGATCAACGAGCGCGGCGTGGCCACCGTCGAACCATTCTCGGGCAGCGAGGTGCACGGCGTGGTGTGGCAGGTGTCCGACCGCGACCTCGCCACCCTCGACAGCGCAGAGGGCGTACCGGTGCGCTACCGCCGCGACGAGATGACGGTTCTCACCGAGGCGGGCCCGTCGACGGCATGGGTCTACATCGACCACCGGGTGGAACCAGGACCGCCGCGCCCCGGCTACCTGGAACGGATCCTCGACGGCGCACGCCACCACGGACTGCCGGGCCGGTGGATCCAGTTCCTGGAGCGCTGGGACCCTGCCCATTGGCCGCACCGTCCTCAGAATTCCAATTCCGCTGGACCGCAGTCTCTTTCAGAGCTATTGGCCGACCCCGCCGTCGTCGAGGAGTCGGCCCTGCGGTCGACGTTCGGATTCATGGCGATCCACGGCGGCGGTCTCGAGAAGATGACCGACGTCATCGCCGAGCGAGCCGCCGACGCCGCCGGTGCGTCGCTGTATGTGGTGCGGCATCCCGATCAGTACCCGCACCATCTGTCGTCGGCGCTCTACGACCCGGCCCAGTCACCCCGGCTCGCGGAATTCCTCGCCCACGTCGACGTCGCGGTGTCGCTGCACGGCTATGGCCGAATCGGCCGCAGCACCCAGCTGCTCGCGGGCGGACGCAACCGTGCTCTGGCCGGGCACCTGGCCCACCACGTCGACATCCCCGGCTACCGCGTGGTGACCGACCTGGATTCCATCCCACGCGAACTGCGCGGCCTACATCCCGCCAATCCGGTCAATCTCGTCCGTAGCGGCGGCGCGCAGCTGGAGCTGTCCGCGCGGGTACGCGGCACCAGTCCCCGCAGTTCGGTGCCCGCCGACGACGGCCTGTCGCCGGCGACCTCGGCGCTCGTCCAGGGATTGGCACGCGCCGCCCGGACGTGGAAACTACCCTCGCGCTAGTGCGCCTCGCCGCCGGTCTCGCAAGCACTCTGCTCATCGGGTTCGCCGCCCCATCGGCGCACGCGCAATCCACCCCGCTCGACGCCGTTCTTGCCGAGTCCATTGCGGCCAACGGCCTCGCCGGAGCGGTCGCCGTGGTCGCCGACGGCGCCGCGGTGACGCTGTCGTCGGCAGGCCACTCCGACGTAGCCACCGGCGCGACGTTCACGCCGCAGACGCACGTCCGGGTTGCCAGCATCACGAAAACCTTTGTCGCCGCGGCGATTCTGCAGCTCGTGAGCGAGGGCAGGGTAGAGCTCGACGCTCCGGTCGAAACCTACCTTCCCGGGCTGATCCGCGGCGAGGGCATCGACGGCGCCACCATCTCCGTGCGCCAGTTGCTGCGCCACCAGAGCGGATTGCCCGAGTACTTCGACGACACGACCGAACCTTCGACGCAGCCTGTCACCCCGCGCGACCTGCTGTCACAGGCGCTGGCCAAGCCGGGCGCCGCCCCCGGTCAATCGGTGCCGGTCTACACCAACACCAACTACCTTGTCGCCGGGCTGATCATCGAGTCCGTCACCGGCCGCACCGCAGCCGACGAGATCACCCGGCGCATCATCGCTCCGCTCGGACTGACCCACACCTATTTCCCGGCGGCCGGCGACACCGGCCTGCGTCAACCAATGGCGCACGGCTACGAACTCGTCGACGGCCACCGCCAGGACGTCACCGCCGGAGAGCCGTCCGGCGAGTACATGGCCGGGTCTCTGGTCTCCACCAACGAGGACATCACCGGGTTCGTCACGGCGCTGCTCGATGGAAAGGTCGTCGCGCCCGCCGAGCTCGCGCAGATGACGGACACCGTCCCGTGGCCGCTACACGGACCTGGATTCGGGTACGGACTCGGCTTGACCAGCATCGACCTGGGCTGCGGGGTGACCGTGTGGGGCCACGGCGGCGATCTCGCCGGCTACCACAGCGTCATGGCCAAGGCACCAGGGCGGCCCGCGCTCTCGGTGACCTTCACGCAGGGATCACCGAACGTGACGTCCATCGCCAACGATCCCCGGTTTGCGGTCCTGACCTCGGTGTACTGCCGCGAATAGAGGTTTCCCATCCAGACGAGGCACGGCTCCGAATACGTGATGTGGAAGCCATACGTGTGGGGAACCGGTCGATCGCCTCTGTGGGCAGGGTGGGCGCCCGCCGGCTGACGGCGGTGGCGTCATGACCTCTGCCCTGTACCGCACCCGGATCACGCATCTGCGCCGTGCGCCTGTGCACCACTACTTCGAGCATCGCAGCTACAGCTGGTTCGTCGACGTGGACGCGCTCCCAGAGATGCCGGGGTGGCTGCGGCCTTTCGCCAGGTTCGATGTGCAGGATCACCTCTGGGAGGCCCCGATCGACACACTGCGCGGCCGCGTCGACGCGTTCCTTGCCACCAAAGGGATTGAACTTCCGGGCGGCAAGGTCTTCGCTCTGTTCCAAGCCAGGGTGCTCGGCCACGTGTACAACCCGCTGAGCCTGTTTTGGTGCCACGACGCCGACGGCGTGTTGCGTTACGTCATCGCCGAGGTGCACAACACGCACGGTGAGCGCCACGCGTACCTTCTCCCGCCCTCGGGCGTCCAGCCCACGATGGTCGACAAGAAGCTCTACGCATCCGCGTTCAACGACGTCGACGGGCACTATCTGGTTCAGGCTCCCCTGCCCGACGAGGACCTCGATGTCCGGATCTCGTTGCACCGCGATCACCAGCCGGCGTTCGTCGTGACGCTGCGAGGCAGCCGGCGTCCCGCAACGATTCGGCAGGTCCTCGCGCTGCAGATGATCTCTCCGCTGGCGCCGCAGATGAACGTGCTGAGCATGCGAATTCAGGGCACCCTGCTATGGCTGAAGCGGGTTCCGATGGTGCCGCGCACAGCCCACCACAGCGATGAGGACCGCGAGAAAGTGGACCAGCTGTGACCCGCGCGAAGCCGACCCCGACAGCAGCGACGTGAACGCGGTCGGCGGCCTGCGGACCAGGAATATCGGCGCCACGGCCCTACAAGGTGCCGTGACTGCAACTGCATCGGCCCTGGTGGACGCTAGGCTACGGCTCGTGACCGCCGAACTCGACGCATTGTTGCGCCAGGTGGCCCGTCGTGACGCCGAAGCGTTCGCCGCCTTCTACGACCAGACACGCTCTCGGGTGTTCGGACTGGTCACCAGGGTGCTGCGCGATCCCGGCTACAGCGAGGAGACGATGCAGGACATCTATCTGCAGGTGTGGCGCAACGCAGGTAATTACGATCCGTCGGCCGGTTCCCCGCTGGCCTGGCTGCTCACGCTGGCACACCGGCGCGCGGTCGACCGCGTGCGTTCCGAGGAGGCGGCCAGCTCCCGCGAGTCGCGCTACGGCGCGGCCACGGTCGAGCCCCCGCTCGACCACGTCTCCGACGCGGTGATCACCGGTGACGAACGACGTCAGGTGACCGATTGCTTGGACACACTCACAGACACCCAGCGGGAGTGCATCCAGCTCGCTTATTACGACGGCCTGACCTACGTCCAGGTGTCGGAGCGGCTGGCGGCAAACCTTGCAACCATCAAGTCCCGGATGCGCGACGCGATCCGCGGCCTGCGTAGATGCCTGGGGGTCGCATGACCAATCCACATTCCGCCGACGAGCTGCTGTCGCTGGCCACTCCGTACGCATTGCACGCGGTCAGTGATTCCGAGGCCGCCGACATCGATCGTCAGTTGGCAGGCGCGCCGCCTGAGGTCGCCGAGGCGTTCGCCGCCGAGGTGCGCGCGGTTCGCGAGACCATGGCCGTCATCTCGGCCGCCACCGCTGTTGAACCGCCGTCGCATCTGCGGGGCGAGATTCTGCGACAGATCTCCGATGACAATGTCCGCACTCTGCCCCCGCAGCCACGGGAGCGGCGCTGGAGCCGGGCCGTGCTTGCCGGCGCGGCAGCTGTGGCCATCGGACTCGGCGCCCTTGTAGTCGGCTACACGCTGCGGCCGCCCGCGACCCCGACGACTGCGGAGGAGATCTTCGCCGCGCCCGACGTGCGCACCGTCTCAGGCGACATTCCCGGTGGCGGCACAGCCACGGTCGTGTTCTCCCGCGAAGAGAATAGGGGCGTGCTCGTCATGAACAATGTGACGCCGCCGCAGGCGGGCACGGTCTACCAGATGTGGCTCATCGATTCCGACGGTCCGCACCCCGCGGGCACGATGGATTCCGGGCAGGTCGCACCGTCGACGACGGCTGTGCTCCCGGACCTCGGGACGTCGCAGACGCTGGCGTTCACCGTCGAGCCGCCCGGCGGCTCGACGCAACCCACAAGCCCGGTGTTCGCGCAGCTGCCACTGGTCTGATCGCGCCGAGACTGAATCCTCGCAGGCCCCTACTCGCACTCTTGCCGCACAGATTCAGTTTCGGCCAGAGGTCAGGGCGCTTCGAGAGTCGCCGCAGCGGCTGCGGCGACCACGTCATCGACGTTGTGGCGCTGGCGCCATGCGCGGCGCTGGCGAGTCGCGCCGTTGCCGCGCTCGGCGATCCTCGCCAGCCCCGTTCTGACGAACTCGTGGTCACCCGCGACTTCCAGCGCGGGCCGGACATGGTCGACGAGCCCTTCCAACAGACCGAGCATCGGCGCCGCGCCGTGGTTCTCCAGGTCGAGGCCGTCACCGTCGATGCCGTTGCGGGCGGCCTTCCAGTACGCGGCCTTGAGCGCATACGGCGCCAGCGGCAGGACGGGCGCGCCACGACGCTCGTCGTCGAGCGCGGTCATCACGCACCCGCGGACCAGCGCGGCGAACACCACCGTCTCGGCCACCGTCGCCGGGACGTCGGCGACGCGCACCTCCACCGTCGGAAAGTTCTTCGACGGCCGCACATCCCAATAGACCATGCCGTCGTCGCGGATCACATCGCTGTGGCACAGCATGCGCACGGCGGCGTCGAACTCGTCGGCCGAATCGAAGTGCGGCGGCGGTCCAGCGCTGGGCCAGCGTGCCCACAACACGCTGCGCCAGCTGGCGTGGCCCGTATCGGCGTTGCGGTAGATCGCCGAGTTCGCCGTCAGGGCGAGCAAGAACGGCAGCCACGGTCGCAGCCGATTGCTCACCGCGATCGCGGTGTCGCGATCAGGCACGGCGACATGTACGTGGCAGCCGCAGATGCCCTGCTCGTGGGCGATCATGCCGAACCGCTCGCCGATGTCGTTGTAGCGCGGCGTGTCGGTGACCGGGAAGTCGTGCGGCAGGGTCGGCGGCAGCCCGACAGCGAGTAACCGGGCGCCGGCACACTCGGCGGCGTGGGCGACGTTGCGGCGCAGCCTGACGAGGTGCTCTCGGAGTTCGTCGATATCGTCGACGACGTCTGTCGTCGTCTCGACCTGGCAGCTGGTGAGTTCGAGCTGGAGCTCGACATCGAGCTCGGCGGCGCGGTCTGCGACCACGCGATTGAGGGCGACGGGAGCCCCGGATTCCGGATCGACGAGGAGAAACTCCTCTTCGACGCCGAGGGTGGGGATGTCTGCCATTTCTCCAACGAACCGAAAATATTGATCCGGCCCGTCGGATGTTTCGACGACGGGCCGGATCGGGGTGATGAAAGTCGATTGCGTAATGCCCAGGCCCAATACGGTTCAAACCTGGCTCTACGATCACGATGTGGCAACGGAATTCCGCTTCGGTGTCGGCGTCACGCGGGCCAGCTCGCGAACCAAACTCGAAGACAGCGCACGTCGCGCCGAGGCTCTCGGCTTCGATGTGTTGCACGTCCCCGACCACCTGGGCGGTCCCGCGCCGTTCCCGGTGATGACGGCCGTCGCGACGGCGACCTCAACCCTTCGGGTCGGGACCTTCGTCATCAACTCGGCGTTTTACCGGCCGGCGCTGCTCGCCCGCGACGTCGGCGCGCTCCACGATCTGAGCGACGGCCGGTTCGAGCTGGGCCTGGGTACGGGCTACGTGAAAGAAGAATTCGATGCCGCCGGCATTGCGTATCCCAGCGCACGTGAACGGGTGGACCACCTGAAAGCCACCACCGAATACATGGCCGAGCACCTTCCCGACGTCCCGCTGATGATCGCGGGCAATGGCGACCGCGTGCTGCGGATCGCCGCGAGATCGGCAGACATCATCGGCCTCACCGGGGGTGACCGGGCAGCCACGCCCGACGAGGATCCGTTGGCGGACCGGATCGCGTTCGTGCGGGACGCCGCCGGGGACCGGTTCGGCGAGTTGGAGCTCAATGTCGCGATCACGGCGATGCCGGTCGACGACTCGGGGCAACCTGATCTGACGATCCCGCGAATCTCGTTGCCCGGCCTGTCCGACGAGGAGCTGCTGCGGCACCCCGGCGTGCTGTCGGGGACGACCCAAGAGATCGCCGACCGGATTCGCGGTTACCGCGACGTGTACGGAATCAGCTACCTCATCGTGCAGATGCGCCACGCCGAGGCGTTCAGCAAGGTGATCGAGCTACTCCGCTAGAGCCACAGATACAGCGCGGACAACACCGCCCACATCACGACGCAGTAACCCTCGAACGCTGCGCGCAGTGGGATCGGGGCGTGTCGCAGCTCCATGAAGTCGAGCCCGACCAGACGGACCTTGATCGCGGCGATGCCCAAAACCAGGACGGCCACCATCGACCCGGTGCCGTGTTCGGCACCGACGGCCCACGACACGACGGTCGCGGCGACGAGGAAGAGCCAGCTGGCGCCGGCGCGGTTCTTCAGCAGGTCGAGAGCTCTCATCAGCTCACCAGGTAGAGCAGTGCGAACAGGAAGATCCACAGCAGGTCGACGAGATGCCAGAAGCAGGCGCCCCCCTCGACCAGTGCGGTGCGGGTGACGCTCAGCTCGGCGTTGCGTGTCTGGCTCAGGACAAAGGACAGTGCGCCGAGTCCTAGGCAGACGTGGAACAGGTGCAGCCCGGTGAGAATGAAGTAGTAGAGATAGAAGTCGTTGGCGCCAGGCCCGTGCCCTGCCCCGGCGAGCGAGACGTACTCGTAGACCTTGAGCGCGATGAATGCCACGCCGAAACCTATGGCCGCCGCCACTGCGCGGGCTGCGATCTGATGCGCGCCTGCACGTAATGCGTTGAGCGACAGGACGACACACAGCGAGCTCGTCAGCAGTACCAGGGTGTTGACCACGCCGATGCCGATGTGCAAGGTGGCACGGGCGGTGTCGAAGACCTCCGGCGCTTTGGCGCGCTCGACGAGGAACGTGACGAAAAAGGCGCCGAAGACGAGCATGTCGCCGAACAGGAAGACCCAGGTCCCGCTCTCACCCGGGATCCGCCGCGCGTCGCGCGGCGGATGAGCAGTCGTGGTCACGCGGGGACGGGCTCGACCGAGAGGGCCTTCTGCTCGGCCTTGATCGACTTGAGCATCACCGCGGTGGTGGAGAACAGCCAGACCACGAGCACGAGACCCGGTATGTAGAAGGCGAATACGCCGTCCCATGCCAGCGGCCCGTCGTTGAAGACCACCACCACGCATCCCGGCAACGACAGGGTGGCAACCCATAGGTTGAGATAGCCGTACCACCGCGGGAAGGTCGGCGGGTCGGTCTTGTCCGTGAAGGCGGCGGCGGCCAGCGTCAGGTTCTGGATGATGATGGTCCCGACGATGCCGATGAACCACAGCCAGAACACGTCGTTGAGCGCCTGGGTGAGTTCAGCGGAGCGCTCTTCGGGACGGTAGGCCGCCACGCCGAGGAAGAATTGCGGAAACAGCAGTGCCGGGACGAAGACCGTAGCCGCCATCAGCTGGGTCATCGACAGCATGCCGAAGTGACCCTCGACCCTGCGGATGCGCAGCACAATCGTCGCAAGGAACGGCAGCGCGAGCACAGCACTGAGCAGCGCTCCCGACACTCCGAAGCGGATCCACAGTTTATGGTCGACGAAAAACGCGGCGATCTCGTCTGCCGGAGCGGCCGGGGACAGAGGCGGAAAGAGTTGCGCGATACCGGAGAAGCTGGCGCCGTACAGAAGGATCATGACGGTGCCAGACCAGGCGCCGATGCGTTGCAGTGTCAGCTCCACGTCAGGCACGCTACCGGCCTTGACATGAAGTTTTGACACTTTTGCCATAACTCCCATTTCCCATTGTGGGCGCGCAATAAGAGCCAGGTAAGCTTCCCCCGGTTGTCGCCCCCGTAGCTCAGGGGATAGAGCACGGCTCTCCT
>ERZ500977.185-NODE-185-length-12025-cov-9.747870_pt1 | contig 12025 bp, 7 predicted proteins | sample MGYA00248863_ERZ500977 | MGnify/ENA primary metagenome ERZ500977 (study PRJEB25958, sample SAMN03398581) | human skin metagenome | study: EMG produced TPA metagenomics assembly of the Human Skin Microbiome Metagenome (human skin metagenome) data set.
GCGGTGACGGGCGCCGCAGCAAAGACGCCTTGCATCAGCGCATCCCAATCGCCGATCTTCTCCTTCGCCGCGCCATAGTCGCGCTGCTGGGCATAGGGTGGGGAAGTGAACATCAGCGCCGCCTGCGCGCCATCCATCAGCAGTGCCACCACGGCCGGGTCAGTGGCATCGCCGCAAATCAGGCGATGCTCGCCCAGCGCCCAGATATCGCCGGGGCGGGTGATCGGCTCGGCCTGGGCCTCGGGGATGGAGTCGGCGGTGTCATCGTCGATAGGGGCGCGGTCGTCGGCATCGTTCAGCAGCGCGTCCAGCTCATCCTCGGGGATCCCGATCAGCCCGAGGTCGAAATCCTCGGCCATCAGCCCGCGCAGTTCCTCGAGCATGAGTGCCTCGTCCCACCCGCCCAGTTCGGTCAGCTTGTTGTCGGCGATCCGGTAAGCCCTTCGCTGCGCCTCGGTCAGATGGCCCAGCACGATGACCGGCGCCTCCGCCAGACCCAGTTGGGCCGCGGCCAGGACCCGGCCATGGCCCGCGATCAATTCCCCATCGGCTGCAACGAGGCAGGGGACGGTCCAGCCGAATTCGGCCAGGCTGGCGGCGATCTTGGCCACCTGGTCGGCATCGTGGGTCTTGGCATTCCGCGCGTAGGGCCGGAGGTGGGCGAGTGGCCAGTGCTCGATCCGGCCGGGCAGGAGGGGCGCGTTCATGCCGCGAGCCGCTTCGCCTTGAGGGCGGCGAAGGTCTCGCCGGTTTCCGCCAGCACGGCCTCCAGTCCGGTGAAGGACTGCCAGCGCTCGATGGCGACATCGACATAGGCCGGGTTCAACTCGATCCCGAAGCAGACCCGCCCTGTGGTCTCGGCCGCGATCAGCGTGGTGCCGGATCCCATGAAGGGCTCATAGACAGCCTGGCCGGGGCTGGAGTTGTTCAGGATCGGGCGGCGCATGCATTCGACTGGCTTCTGGGTGCCATGCACGGTGTCGGCGTCCTGATCCCGGTTGGCGATCTGCCACAGCGTCGTCTGCTTGCGGTCCCCCGCCCAGTGACCCTTGCCCTTGGCGCGCACCGCATACCAGCAGGGTTCATGCTGCCAGTGGTAATCGCCGCGGCTGAGGACCAGCCGGTCCTTGGCCCAGATGATCTGCGACCGGATCGCGAAGCCTGCGGCCGCCAGGCTATCGGCAACGGTCGCGGCATGCAGCGCGCCGTGCCAGACATAGGCGACGTCGCCGGGGAACAGCGCCCATGCTTCGCGCCAGTCGGCACGGTCGTCGTTCAGCACCTTGCCGGTGCGCTTGGTCTTCGCGGCCCCGGCCTGGTTGCGCCACGAGGGATCATACTCCACGCCATAGGGCGGGTCGGTCACCATCAGCAGGGGGCGGATATCGCCCAGCAGCCGCCCGACCACATCCGCGGAAGTGCTGTCACCGCAGATCAGCCGGTGCGCGCCCAGCTGCCAGACGTCGCCCGGCACCGACACCGGCGTGACCGGCAGCTCGGGAACATCGTCCTCGCCCTCGACCGGACCATCACCGCCCAGCGCCTCGGGATCCCGAAGCAGCGCATCCAGATCGTCGTCGCTGATTCCGAGCAGAGTCAGGTCGAAATCCTCGGCCAGCAGCCCTGCGATCTCGTCGCGTAACAGGGCTTCGTCCCACTCACCCAGTTCCGTCAGCTTGTTGTCGGCGATCCGGTAGGCTCGGCGTTCCGCTTCGTCGAGGTGGCTGAGCCGGATCACCGGCACCTCGGTCAACCCGAGCATGGTCGCAGCCAGCACCCGTCCATGGCCCGCGATCAGTTCACCATCGTCGGCCACCATGCAGGGGACGGTCCAGCCGAACTTGGCCATGCTGGCGGCGATCTTCGCCACCTGGTCGTCGCCGTGCATCTTGGCATTGCGGGCATAGGGGCGCAGCCGGGCAATCGGCCAAGTTTCGATCTGGCTCGGCGCGAAGACGAGGTCCATGGGATGGGGCTCAGGATGTGGAGGATGGGAAATGAAAAGCGCCCGCGAGGGGGTTCCTCCGGGCGCAATTCTTCGATGATCAAGGGGTAGGTCAATGGGGGCAGGTCTGTCAACCCGAAAAGTGAAGCGGATTCAACAGCTTCTGACGAATTGGCTTTCCGGGGTTGCTTCCGGCCACCTGGCTTCCCCGAAGGTGGCTTCCCTGGCTTCCCGCCGGGAATCCACCCTAGCCAGATCGTGATTTCGCAAGTGGCTGATCTGACTCAGGAATTCCGGCATCAGGGCGCGAGGTGGCTTCCGCCTGGCTTCCCCGGTGAAATTGCCTGTCGCTAGCGAAACGCCGCGCTGCGCCCCCCCGCATACGTTCAGGGCCGGGGAGGAACCAGAGGAGGGGGGCAGAGCGGTCTCGCTCAATCATGACGGGTTGATGGATGCCGATGTCGCGCGTATCGTAGGGCTAGGAAAAACAGCGGAAGTTGAAGGCAAACAAGCCCTTCCGAGGACTTTGGAAGGTGAAATTTGAGTCAGGAAGCGATCAAGACCAACGCCGCCTACATCTGGTCCATTGCGGAAATCCTGCGTGGGGATTTCAAGCAATCTGAATACGGCAAGATCGTCCTACCCTTCACTGTCCTGCGACGCCTCGACTGCCTTCTGGAGCCGACCAAATCTGCCGTGCTGGAAACGGCTTCTACGCTGCCGGAAGAAACCGATGACGAAGCGCGCGCGATGATCCTGACGGCCATCGCTTCGCCGGGTGGGCAGATCTACAACGAGAGCCAGTTCACCTTCGCTTCGTTGCGGGGACAGGATCCGCGCCAGCTGCGGGCCAACCTGATCGACTATATCGCCAAGTTCAGTCCGAACGTTCGCGACATCTTCATTGAGAAGTTCGAGTTCACCGAAGCACTGAAGAAGCTGGACAATGCCGGTATCCTTTGGGCTGTTTTCGACCGTGTTAGCCGGATCGATCTCCACCCGGAAGCGGTATCCAACCTTGAAATGGGCTATCTGTTCGAGGAGCTGATCCGTCGCTTCTCGGAAATGTCCAATGAAACAGCAGGGGAGCACTTCACCCCGCGCGAAGTCGTGCGCTTGATGGTCGACCTGCTGATCGCCAACGATCAGGGGGCCTTGTCCGGGCGGCACATCGTGCGCCGCATATATGATCCAGCGTGCGGAACGGGCGGGATGCTGTCGATCGCCGAAGAGCGCATGGTGGAGATGAACCCCACCCTGCACGTTGATCTGTTCGGCCAGGAACTGAACGCGGAATCCTTTGCGATCTGCAAATCGGATATGCTGGTGAAAGGGCACGACGCGTCGCGCATCGCATTCGGCAACACGCTGATCCAGGACGCCCACAAGGGGCAGACCTTCCACTACATGCTGTCAAACCCACCCTATGGCGTGGACTGGAAGAAATACGCGGATCCGATCAAGGAAGAGGCTGCCGACCGTGGAATGAAAGGTCGATTCGGTGCAGGCCTGCCGCGCATCTCCGATGGTCAGCTGCTGTTCTTGCAGCACATGATTGCCAAGATGCGCGACGACGAAAATGGCTCGCGCATCGGCATCGTCATGAACGGATCGCCCTTGTTCACCGGCGGCGCGTCATCAGGTGAGTCCGAGATCCGGCGGTGGATGCTGGAAAACGACTGGGTCGAAGCGATCATCGCCCTTCCGACTGACATTTTCTACAACACGGGCATCCAGACCTATGTGTGGATCCTGACCAACCGCAAGCCTGTTGATCGGCGCGGCCGGGTACAACTGATCGATGCCTCAGGCGAACGTTTCTGGCGCTCAATGCGCAAATCCCTCGGATCGAAACGTCGGGAAATCACCGACGAGGCCCGGGCCGAGATCGTGCGGATCTACGGCGAGTATCTGAACGGCCATGCGGGTTATGGCGATGTGTCCAAGATCTTCCCCACCACCGATTTCGGCTACCGTGAGATCCGAGTCGAGCGACCCCTCCGCCTTCGTTTCGAGGTCACAGACGAGGCGCTGATCGCGCTCGCGCAGGACAGGGCCATGGAAAAGCTGACCGCCACCGAACGGCATGACTTGCTGGTCGCCCTGAAGGCCGACTTGGGTGGCGAAGTGTTCATGGACCGCGTCGACTTCGACAAGGCTCTGACAAGAACGCTGCGCGAAGCAAAGCTGAAGATCGGCGCGCCTGTGCGCAAGGCCATCCTGGCGCAGTTCGGGACACCGGATGAAGACGCGGCGATCTGCCGGGACAAGGACGGGAACCCCGAGCCCGACACCAGTCTGCGGGATCATGAACTTGTCCCCTTGCTGGAAGACTGGCAGGCATACTTCGACCGCGAGGTGCGTCCTTTCGTCCCTGACGCTTGGGTGGACACAGCCTACACCGATGACCGCGACGGCCAGGTGGGCCGCGTGGGCTACGAGATCAACTTCAACCGCTACTTCTACCGGTACGTCCCGCCGCGCCCGCTGGCCGAGATCGACGCCGAACTGAAGTCGCTCGAGTCCGAGATCGCCACCCTGTTGTCCGAGGTGACGGTGTGAAATTTTCGTGTCTGCGTGCGGTTCGTTATTGCTTTGGTGACAACCCTCGACTAACTCTTGCCTCAACAAGACCCGCCACGCCTCGGGCAGAGCTTCGGCTTTGTACTGCGCACCCTGGCGGGTTACTTGTTTCTGGGGCCTGCTTTCGTGCCGAAATCGGCGGCATGGTGGTCCAATGAAGTTCACCAAACCCGCCACCTCCATTACCGATCAGCTCGCGCTGTTGCGGCGCCGTGGCATGGTGATCGATGATGAACTCGCCGCGCGGCACTACTTGCAGCACATTTCCTACTACCGGCTGCGCGCCTACTGGCTGACCTACGAGACCCCGGCCGCTGCGGGCGATCATGCGTTCCGGCCCGGCACGCGGTTCGAGGATGTGCTTGCCCTTTACGTCTTCGACCGGCAACTGCGCCTGCTGGTGATGGATGCAATCGAGCGGGTCGAGGTCGCCCTGCGCGCCGGATGGGCGCACCACATGGCGATGACCTACGGTTCGCACGGCTACCTTGACCAAGGGTTGTATGACAGCCGTGACCGCCACGCGCGGGCCGTCACAACCCTGTCCGATGAATTCCAATGGTCCAAGGACACCTTCGCCGACCACTACCGCACCAAGTATACCGATCCCGTTCTGCCCCCCGTCTGGATGGCGGCCGAGGTGATTTCGTTCGGCCAGCTGTCGAAGTGGCTGGGCAACCTCAAGCTGCGAGCGGACCGCCAGGCCATCGCCAGGCCGCTGGGGCTGGATGAAAAGGCGCTGATCTCGTTCGCGCATCACATGAGCTATGTGCGAAACATCTGCGCCCACCATGGGCGGCTGTGGAACAAGCGGTTCACGGTGACCATGGCAGTGCCGAAGTTCCCGGCCACGTTGCCGGTGGCGATGCGCGGCGCACATGACCGGATGCTGCACAACACCCTTGTGATGCTGGATCATCTGCTGGGCGTTGTCGCGCCAGACAGTGGCTGGCGCGGCCGACTGGTGGCCCTGATCGACGGATGCCCGCAGGCTGATCCAGCAGCGATGGGCTTTCCGGCCGACTGGAGGGCCCGGGCGGCTTGGAGAGTGGGCCCATGACCCGCATGCGGCTTCGACACATGGCCGTTATTGGGCCGTCCGCCAAGGAAATACGCCACATCGCGGCAAGCGACGACGTCACTTTCGCGCCGATGGATGCGTTAGCTGATGGACTCGGCGGCATCGACACCTCACTGACAAGGCCTTTCGGCGAGGTGTCGGTCGGCAGCTATAACTATTTCGCGGATGGAGATGTTCTGCTCGCAAAGGTCACGCCATGCTTTGAAAACGGCAAGAAGGCGCTGGCACGCGACCTGACGAATGGAGTTGGTTTTGCCACTTCTGAAGTTCATGTCATTCGCGCAAACCCTGCGAAGTTGAACAACCGATTTCTACTTTATCTCTTGTCGTCAGAGGATTTTCGTGCCGGTGGCATGCGCAGCATGACGGGTGCTGGAGGGCTGCGTCGTGTAAGTGACAGCTCGATATTGGACTATCGCCCCCAAGTTACGGACCTCTCCACCCAGAAGCAGATCGCCGACTTCCTAGATGCTGAAACAGCTCAGCTCGACGCGCTGATCGAGAAGAAGCACCAGGTCTTGAACGCGGTCGCAGATGCCCGTTTCTCGACCATCTCCCGCGCAGTCTCGGTGGGGCTAAACGCTGATCAGCCACTGGTCGAAACAGGCTCTCCCTACTTGCCCAAGATTCCGGCTACTTGGCAGATTTGGCGGTTGAAGCATCTCGCACGGGTGCGCGGTGGCCTCACCTTGGGGCGTACGGTTCCGGATGGGGTCAGCACCGCGTCCACGCCCTACCTGCGGGTGGCGAATGTTCAGGCAGGTTGGATTGATCTGTCTGATGTTGCCGAAATCGACGCGACGGAGGCCGAAATCAAGCGGTTCAGCCTGCGCCGTGGCGACGTTCTGATGAACGAGGGCGGTGACAACGACAAGCTCGGTCGGGGTGCCGTCTGGCACGCGCCCTTTGAACCCTGCTTGAACCAGAACCATGTGTTCTGCGTCAGGCCCAGCGACCTGCGCTATTCCGACTGGATTTCGATGGCCACGAACGCGCGCTACGCCCGGGATTTCTTCTATCTTCATTCGAACCAGAGCACGAACCTTGCGTCGATCTCCAAGACCAATGTTGAAAAGCTGCCGATTGCCGTGCCGCCGCCCGAAGAAATGCGTGCGGTGCTGGACCAGTTGAATGCCCGCCTAGATCGGTTCACCGCAATCACGGAGAAGGTCACGACATCTATCAACCGTTTGCGTGAGTACCGCGCCGCGCTGATCACCGCCGCTGTCACGGGTCAGATCAACGTTGCCGCCCAAGCACGACCGGCGGAAACTGTGCCGCGGCGTGATGTCCCCGATGTCGTGAAGCTGCGTCCTAGCCCTCAACCTATGTCTCCGCCGGATCGTCGTGACCTCCGTGTGCTTGTCGCAGCCGACGTGGTTTACCGCCTCGGTGCCGATCCCTACCTTGGGCGAACAAAGCTGCAGAAGCTGATGTTCCTCGCCGAGGCGCATGCCAATATCAACGACATTGCCGGTCGCTATCAACGGTACCGCTATGGCCCCTATGACGACGCCATGGTGCAAGAAATCGAACTGGGCCTGCGGCAGGACGGCTACTACGACACCAGAGAAGGCGCGGGTGACGATCGCGAGAAGGTGGCGTTCCAGCAGATGTCACGCGCCGGTGGGCATCGCGACGCCCTTGCGGCAGCACTGGGCAGCAAGACTGATAGCCTTCGGCAGCTTGTCGACCTGTTCAAGGGCAAGGATACCAAGGCAACCGAGGCCGTTGCGACGCTATACGCCGTCTGGAACGACGCGCTGATCGACGGGAAACAACCCGACGATGCCGCCATCATCCGGGGTTTCCTGCAGGACTGGCATCCGGAAAAGGGCAATTTCAAGCAGGCCGACTTGCAGACCTGGCTCGGCTGGATGCGCCGCCACGGCCTTGTCCCCAAAGGCACCGGCCCGCGGACAGTCTCGACCAACACGCCCAGCTTGTTCGAGCGGGAGTAACCGGATGGTTGGTGCTCGGACGGTGCATTCATGACGGACGGCACGGCTAACCTGCGGTTTACGCCGCTGTTTTCCGACATGGGCGACAGGGCCGCGCGTGACGATGAATGGTCTTACCCCAAGGGGATACTGCGGGACGGGATGGTTGCGTTGGACGAAAACAAGCGAGGATTGGCCGATCAGTATTTCGACGCGGCCGAAGCCGTCGTGAAGCTGGTCAACGACAACCATGTGGCCGATTACACCGTTTCCAGCCCCATCCTGTATCTCTATCGCCACTCGTTTGAGCTTTATCTGAAGTGCCTGATTGAAGCGAGCGGCGGCAAGCCAGGCCGCGAACATGACTTGGCGAAACTGCTGGCGATGGCCCCCTGCCTGCATGACTGGATGCGGAACCGCATTCTAGAGTTGCATGCCGTTGACCCGCGCTCGACCCACCTGCGATACGGCCATGAAAGCGGTCAGTTCCCCGGGCCCGAGGGGTGGGCAGAGATCAACTTTCTCCGCGACGCCATGCGCGCGCTGCGGGACCATTTTGTTGATTTGATTGAACGCCTGCGTCTGAATGTCCCGACCGGCAGCGCGCGAGAAGGAAATTCATGACAAGCCCCAATATCCGACGCGAAAAGCTGCACACCGAAGAGGCGGTCGAAATCCATCTGGTGGATCAGCTTGTCTCCAATCAGGGCTGGCGGGAACGCCCCTACACCGCGTTTGATCGCGCGAATGCCATCGACCCGGAAATGGCTGCTGAGTTTGTCCGGACGACCCAGCCAGAGGCGTGGTCGCGCCTGAACGATCAGTACCCCGGACGAGCCGAGGCTGAGCTTGCCCGGCAGATTGCTAGCCGCCTTGGCGCGGTCGGCACGCTGGAGGTGCTGCGGCAGGGGATCACGATCGTCCCAGGAATCCGCATCAGTTTGTGCGGGTTTCGTCCAGCTTCAGGGATGAACCCCGACTTGGTGCGCGCCTACGAGGGCAACATTCTGACCGCCATGCGGCAGGTTCGCTACAGCCGCTCGTCAGAGAACGCCATCGATGTCGTGCTGTTCGTGAACGGCATCCCGGTGATCACGCTGGAGATCAAGAACACGCTGACGGGGTCCACCTATCAGGCGGCCGAAACCCAGTATCGCCGCGACCGTTCGCCAAATGGCGAGCCGCTGTTGACGTTCAAGCGCGGAGCGCTGGTCCACTTCGCTTTGGATCAGGACAATGTCTCGATGACCACGCACTTGGAAAACGGGCGGACGCGGTTCCTCCGCTTCAACCGGGGGCGCGATGGCGGTGCAGGCAATCCGGATGTCGAGGGTGAGTTTCGTATCGCCTACCTCTACCGTGATTTGCCGGGCAGCAAGGCGGTGTGGTCGCGCGACGTGTTGCTCGACATCATCCACAAGTTCGTGCTGGTGAGCGAAGTCGAAGAGCCCGGGGGCAAGGTTAGGCGCACGACCATCTGGCCCCGGTTTCATCAGCTTGATGCTGTGCGCCGCCTGTGTGCCGATGCTAAACAAATGGGCGCTGGGCGGAACTACCTGTTCCAGCATTCGGCGGGTTCCGGCAAATCGAACACCATCGCATGGGTGGCCCATCAGCTTGCCACCCTGCACGACGATCAGGATCGGCCCATCTTTGACAGCGTGATCATCGTCACCGATCGGGTCGTCCTGGACCGGCAGCTACAGAACACCGTGAAGTCCTTTGCCCAAACCGCGAATTACGTGAAAGCCATCGACGGTACCTCGCGGCAGTTGCGCGCCGCCATCGAGCAGGGCGCCAAGATCATCATTTCGACGATCCACAAGTTCTCGACAGATCAGATGAGCGTCCTGAAGAACGAGGCCCAGCGCAGGTTCGCGATCCTGATCGATGAGGCGCATAGTTCGCAGTCGGGCAAGCATGCCGACAGCATGGCGCGTGTGTTGGCGGATGGTGGGATCTCCGACGAAGATGAGCGGGACGAGGTTGAGCAGGCCCTGTTGGAACTGCAGCGCTTGCGCGGTCCACAAGCCAACCTTTCGTATCTGGCATTTACCGCCACCCCTCGCAACGTGACGATGGAACGGTTCGGTATCAGCGGGCCCGACGGGCTGCCCGCGCCGTTCCACCTCTATTCGATGCGGCAGGCGATCGAGGAGGGGTTCATCCTCGACGTGCTTCAGAACTACCAGACCTATCAGGCATATTTTGCCTTGGAAAAGGCCATCGACGAGGATCCGGAACTTCTGGAGCGTAAGTCCCGGCGCAAAGTCGCGCGCTATGTTGATTTCCATGAAACCGCAATGGATCAAAAGGCCGAGGTGATCGTCGAGCACTTCCGACGCCATGCTTTGCCGGAGCTGGCTGGCCACGCCAAGGCCATGGTTGTCACCGCCAGCCGGGAACATGCCATCCGCACCCATCAGGCAATAAGCCGATACATCGTCGCGCAGGGTTATGACGACGTGCATTCCCTGGTTGCATTCTCGGGCGAGATATCGGTGGACGGTCAGGCCTACTCGGAGCCAGGGATGAACGGATTTCCGGAAACGGAACTGCCCCGCAGGTTCGATGGTGCTGAGTTCAACGTGCTGGTGGTCGCCGAAAAGTATCAAACGGGCTTCGATCAACCGAAGCTGGTCGCGATGTATATCGACCGTAAGCTGGATGGGCTTCAGGCCGTCCAAACTTTGTCGCGCCTCAACCGGACATTCCCGACCAAAACCCGAACCTTCATTCTGGACTTCCGTAATGCAGTTGACGAAATCCAAGAGGCGTTCAGGCCATATTTCAACGCCACAGGCATGGAAGACCGATCAGACCCGAACCAGATCTACAACCTGCAAGCTCGTTTGAACGCCTTCGGGATCCTTCAGCAGGATGAAATTGACCGCTTTGTCGCCCGTTTCCTTGGAAATCGTCAGGCGGCCGATGAGCGACCGGTTCTGGAAGGAATCGTGCGACAGGCGGTTGATCGCTTTGAAGCACAGTTGGCCGAAGATGAGCAGGAGGAGTTTCGCCAGCTGCTGGCGTCCTTCCTGCGCTTCTATTCATTCATTGCGCAGGTGGTCAGTCTTCACGACACGGGGCTGGAGAAGCTGCATGTTTATGGTTCCTGGTTGAAGCGGCTGCTGCCGTCTCGCGCCGCGCCCGAAGGCGAAGACATCACCGATGACATGCTTCAATTGACAGCCTATCGCTTGCAGGATCAGGGTGTTTCGGACGGCCGCCTTCAACGCGACGAGACCGCCAGCCTGTCACCTATCGACCGGTTCGGTGCCAATGCCTACACCGAGGAAGAGCAAAGAGCGCTTTCTGAAATTATCGACGCATTCAACGCACGCCATGGCACGAACTTCACTGAAGAGGACTACATCCGCTTCGAAGCCGTCAACGAAGCCATTCTGGATGACGATGCCTGGGTTGAGATACTGCGCAATAATGCGCCGGAGGTGGTGAAGGACCGCTTCAACGCAGAATTTATGCGCCGCGCCATCCATGTTTTCCAGCGCGATAATCAGATGCGAAACGCCTTCATGCAAGACAAGGAGGCGCGCGATATGCTCATGGGGTTGATGTTCCGTCGTGTGATGCGCGCTGCGCGCGCCGCCTAACGAGGGCAACCGTGACCCTATTGGCAACCTCTCGATGCCCAAGGCCGCAGCTTCGGCATCGCATCCGTCACCTCGATCTCGCGCAGCATCCTGCCTGCGATCAGCCCATCGCGCACCCAGCCCAGCGCCTGCCACCAATCGTCATAGCCGCGCCGAGCGGCTTCGATCTGCTGCGGGTGGGGCGCGAACGTCACCGGACAGGCAAGGATGTCGATGGTTTTCCATGTGGCCCGCGCGCCCGCGCCACGCACGCGGATGCGCTCCGTGCCCACGATGATGGCGCCCGCATGCGTCCCATGCTGGTTCTGCTTGACGATGGTCGGCACGCAGCGCGGGATGGCGCCGGGCATCCAGTCGGGGGTCAGCCCGGCGCGGGCCAGTTCGGCGACGCGGATCGCCATCCGTTTGCCACCGAGGCTGTCGGGCATCCCCGCGACTGTTGCGGCGATGACCTCGGCGTCCTCGTGGGTGTAGCCGCCGATCTTGTGCTGGCCACCGTCGATCTTGCAGCCCAGCACGGCGCGCTGGAGCAGGACGTATTCCAGGCCGAAGCCGAAGCCTTCCTCGGTGACGTCCGGAGGCAGGGGCAGTTCAAGCTGCGCCTGTTCGATCCGGAACGCCCATTCCAGCGCGGCTTGCACGCCCAGCGCGCGCTTGATCCTGGTGCCCCTGACGCGGCCGTGGAAACTCATGACTGCAATCCTTCAAGGAAATCCATCTGCGCCGGGCGCTGGGCCGCATCGGTCGGCCGCCAGATCCAAGGGCCCGAGGCCATGGGCAGCTGCGAGAGCGCGCCACGCATGTGCCGCTGCCAGAGGGTGAACTCCGTTGCCGAGCAGTCGCAGAGCGCGTGCCCGATGGG
>ERZ500977.186-NODE-186-length-12021-cov-14.606970_pt1 | contig 12021 bp, 6 predicted proteins | sample MGYA00248863_ERZ500977 | MGnify/ENA primary metagenome ERZ500977 (study PRJEB25958, sample SAMN03398581) | human skin metagenome | study: EMG produced TPA metagenomics assembly of the Human Skin Microbiome Metagenome (human skin metagenome) data set.
CCTGGGGGCGGGGCGCGAGGTCCTCGTCTCGCGCGGGGAGCTGATCGAGATCGGCGGCGCCTTCCGGATGCCCGACATCATGATCCAGGCGGGCGCGCGGCTGCGCGAGATCGCGCCGGAGCGTCCTGTCGCGCGCAGCGCCGCGCTTGAGCCGGAGCGCCCGGCGGTTCGGCGCGAGGAGATCGAGCCGCCCGAGGGTCGGCCGGCGCCGCGGCGGGTCCGCGACGACGACGAGCGGAGCCGGTGATGGGACGGCGGGTCTCGGACATGCTGCTCGGCGGCGGGCTCGGGCTCTTCGTCGGCGCACTGCCGGGCCTCCTTGCCGCCGGTGTCTATGTCACGGTGCGGCTGCAGGGCGACCTCCGCCAGGTCGACCTGCTGACCTGGCCGCGGCTGCTGCTCGCCGGGACCGGCGGAGAGATCGTGCAGGGCGGCGGGCTCGTCGGCCTCGGGGTGATGATCGTCGCCATGCTGGGCGGGGTGGCCCTGTTCAGCAAATCCCGGCCGACCACCTATGGCTCGGCAGACTGGGCGACGGCGCGCGAGCTCGACCGCGCCGGCCTGCTGGCCCGGAAGCTGGCGGAGGTCCGCGGGCCGATCTGGGGCAAGCTCGGGACGCCGACGTCGCGGGGCGCCTATCTGAGTTCGGCGAAGATCATCCATTCGCTGGTCGTGGCGCCGACCGGGGCAGGGAAGGGGGTCGGGGTCGTGATCCCGACGCTCCTGACCTACACGGGGTCGACCGTGGTGCTCGACGTGAAGGGCGAGAATTACGAGAAGACCGCGCGCCGCCGGCAGCAGCTTGGCGACAACGTGTTCAGGTTCGCCCCTTACGCGAAGGACCGGCGGAGCCACCGCTACAATCCGTTCGACGAGCTCGCGGCGGCGCCGGAGCGGCGGCGCTACTCGGAAGCGCTCCGGCTCGCCAACAGCCTCGTCGAGGCCAGGGGGAGGGGAACGGAATCCTGGGTCGAGGGCGCGCGGGAGATCTTCGCGGCGACGGCGGTGGTCGCGCTGGAGCACAAGGCCCCGACGATCGCCGCGGTCTACGACCTGCTGACCCAGCCCGGCTCCCCGGCGGACCTGCTCGCCGGCCTCGCGGAGGCGACGGCCTCGGGCGAGGCCAGGTCGATCTTCAACCGCTTCGGCGGCCTGCCGGAGAAGGTGCTCGGCAGCTACATGTCGGTGCTCTTCGACGGCGGCCTGCGGCTCTGGGCGGATCCGGACGTGCGGGATGCCACGGCCGCCTCCGACTTCGAGATCACGCGCCTTCGCTCGGACCCGGGGTCGGTCTTCATCTGCGTGAGCCAGAAGGACCTGAGCGTGCTGGCGCCGCTGATCCGGCTCATGTTCCAGCAGATGTTCACGCTTCTGCAGGAGACCGACCGCACCGAGGCCGACACGTTCGACGTGCTGTTCCTGCTCGACGAGTTCGCCTCGCTCGGGAAGATGGAGGAGATGGGACGCGCGATCACCACGGTCCGCTCGTCCGGCGCGCATCTCATGCTCATCGTCCAGTCGCTCCCGAACCTCCGCGAGATCTACGGCCCGGACGGGGCGGCGAACTTCATGGGCAACTGCGAGCTGCAACTGTTCATGGCGCCGACGGACGTGGACACGCCGCGCTACATATCGGAGGCGATCGGCGACCAGACGCGGATGGTGCGGGTGCGGTCGTGGCGGCAGCGCGGGTTCGACGCCGCGTCGATCCAGGAGCGGCAGGAGGGCATCCGCCTGATCCGGCCGGAGCAGATCCGTCTCCTCGGGCCGGATGCGGCGATCGCTCTCATCCGCGACCGCAACCCCGTCCGGCTGGACAAGGTGCGCTACTACGAGGATCGCCATCTGAAACAGGTCTTCGACGGCCAGAAGCACGAGGCGGCAGGCAAGGACGTGCCCCTCATGCCGAAGACCCCGCTGCCGGGCAGGAAGCCGGTTCTCCGCCCGCAGCCGAAGGCGGGCGGCGGGAAGATTCAAAAAACGGGCAAATCATCCGCCTCACCCGAAAAGCCGGATCTGGAAAAGCAGTTGGACAGCGTGATCCAGGTTCAGAGCAACATGAACAGCGATCTCAGCAAGAAAATCGAAGCCTCGAAAAAGCGGCTCGCGCAGGTTGCGGCGGGCGGGCATGACGTCGAGGCCTGAGGCGCCACAGGCGTTGAGTGGTTCGCTTCACCGGAAGTCACGGGTCTTCACCCTGATCGCGTCGAGGTGCAGATCGCGGACGTAGAGGTCGCGCGGGCGCAGGCCCTTCGGCGGCAGGCTGCGCGGATCCGGGGCCGGTGCGCCGCCGTGCAACTCGTCGCCGCGGCCGTGGGGCAGGGGGAATGGCGCGTCCCGCTCGCCGAGGCTCGCCAGCTCGTGCGAGAGGTCGGTGATCCGGTGGACCACGACATGCACAACCTCACCCTCGCGCTGGATCCGGCCCGTCACGGCGATCATGCCGGCGGAGAGGACGACGCGGCGATGCTGCTCGAAGACCTTCTTCCAGACGACGAGATTGGCGATGCCGGTCTCGTCCTCGAGGGTGATGAACATGACGCCCCGCGCCGATCCCGGTCTCTGGCGCACCAGGACGATCCCGGCCGTCTCCACCCGTCGCCCGTCGCGGGACGCCATGGCGTCGGCGCAGGAGATGATGCGGCGCTGGCGCAGCTCGGCCCGCAGGAAGGCGACCGGGTGGCTGCGCAGCGACAGGCCGACATGGCTGTAGTCCTCCACCACCTCGGTCCCGGCCGTCATCGGCCGCAGGGCGATCGCCGGCTCGGAGGTCTCGGGGACGGGTCCGCCGGCACGGCGCGACGCGGCCGCGAACAGGGGCAGCTCCTCGCCGGTCAGCCCCTTGATTGCCCAGAGGGCGTCGCGGCGGGCAAGGCCGAACGCCTGGTGCAGGCCGTCGGCCTCGGCGATGCGGGTCAGGGCCGCGACCGGCACGCCGCCGCGGCGCCAGAGGTCATCCACCGACGAGAACGGGTGATCGCCGCGGGCCGCGACGATCGCGGCGGCATGGGCATTGGCGAGACCCCTGGCGAGGCGCAGCCCGAGGCGCACCGCGCAGCGGCCATCGTCGCCGGCCGGCTCCAGCGTGCAATCCCATCGCGACGCATTGACGCAGAGCGGGCGGATCTCGACGCCATGGTCCTGCGCGTCCCGCACGATCTGGGCAGGCGCGTAGAAGCCCATCGGCTGGCTGTTGAGAAGGGCGGCGCAGAAGACGTCCGGATGCCAGCACTTGAGCCAGGCGCTGGCGTAGGCGATGAGCGCGAAGGAGGCGGCATGGCTTTCCGGGAAGCCGTAGGATCCGAAGCCTTCGAGCTGCTTGAAGGTCGTTTCGGCAAAGCCGGGATCGTAGCCGTTCGCGACCATGCCGGCGATGAGCTTGTCACGGAACCGGGAGACGCCGCCCGTGAACTTGAACGTCGCCATCGACTTGCGCAGCATGTCCGCCTCGCCGGGGCTGAAGCCGGCGCAGACGATGGCGATCCGCATGGCCTGTTCCTGAAAGAGCGGCACGCCGAGCGTCTTGCCGAGTACCTTCTCCAGGTCGGGCGTCGGAAAATCGACCGGCTCGCGTCCTTCCCGGCGCCGCAGGTAGGGGTGTACCATATCCCCCTGGATCGGCCCCGGGCGCACGATGGCGACCTGGACGACGAGATCGTAATAGGTGCGCGGCTTGAGGCGCGGCAGCATCGCCATCTGCGCCCGGGACTCGATCTGGAACGTCCCGAGCGTGTCTGCCTTGCGGATCATCGCATAGGTGCGCGGATCCTCGGCCGGGATCGTGGCGAGGTCGACAGCGATGCCCTTGTGCTCAGTAAGGAGATCGAAGCCGCGCCGCATGCAGCTCAACATTCCGAGCGCCAGCACGTCGACCTTCATCATCTTCAGGGCGTCGATGTCGTCCTTGTCCCACTCGATCACCTGACGATCGGCCATGCTGGCCGGCTCGATCGGCACCAGGTCGTCCAGCCGGTCCCGCGTCAGGACGAAGCCGCCGGGATGCTGGGAGAGATGGCGGGGCGCCCCGTGCAGTTGCCGGGCGAGATCGAGCGCCAGCCGCAGCCGGCGGTCGGTCAGGGTCAGGCCGAGATCGGCGATATGCCGTTCGCTGACGCCGTCCTCCGACCAGGCCCAGATCTGGCCGGAGATCGTCCGGATGAGATCCTCGGTGAGCCCGAGGGCCTTGCCCACGTCGCGCAGTGCGCCCTTGGTGCGATAGCGGATCACCGTCGCGCAGAGCGCGGCGCGGTCCCGGCCATAGGTCTCAAAGATCCACTGGATGACCTGCTCCCGCCGCTCGTGCTCGAAATCGACGTCGATGTCCGGGGGCTCGTGTCGTTCCTCGCTCACGAAACGCTCGAACAGGAGGTCGTTGCGGGCGGGGTCGATCGAGGTGATGCCGAGCACGTAGCAGACTGCGGAATTGGCCGCTGACCCCCGGCCCTGGCAGACAATCTCCTGCGACCGCGCGAAACGGACGATGGCGTTGACCGTCAGGAAATACGGCGCGTAGGCGAGTTTGCCGATCAGTGCCAGCTCGTGGCGAAGCGCGGCGACCACGTCCTCGGGAACGCCCTCGGGATAGCGCTCGGCCGCGCCGTCCCAGGTCAGGCTCTCCAGGGTCTCCTGCGGGCTCAGCGCCGGATCCTCCCGCTCCTCCGGATACTGGTAGGCGAGTTCGCCGAGATCGAAGGTGCAGCGCCGGGCAATGTCGAGCGTGCGGGCCAGGGCCTCGGGGTATCGACCGAAGAGCCGGTGCATTTCCTCCGGGGGTTTGAGGTAACGATCGGCGTGACGCTCGCGGCGGAAGCCGAGCGCGTCGATGGTGACAGTATGCCGGATGGCCGTCACCACGTCCTGAAGAATGCGCCGCCCCGGCTCGTGAAACAGCACGTCGTTGGTGATGACGCTCGGTACCTGCATCCGGGCCGCGAGGGTCGCGAGCTCGTGCAGGCGAAGCTGGTCGTTGGGCCGGCGACGCAGGGTCAGCGCCAGATAGGCGCGATCCCCGAAGCCCTCGCGCAGGCGGCGCAGCCGCCGGCCGCATTCCGCGTCGGCGAGATCCGGCACGAGGACGGCGATCAGGCCCTCCCCGTAGGCAAGGAGATCGCTCCAGTCGAGATGACACCTGCCCTTGCCGGCCCGCCGCTTGCCGAGCGACAGCAGCCGGCAGAGGCGGGAGTAGGCGGGGCGGTCGGTCGGATAGACGAGGACCGACATGCCGTCGGCGAGGTCGAGCCGGCAGCCGACGATCAGGCGGACGCCCGTCGCCCTGGCCGCCTCGTGGGCGCGCACGATCCCCGCGAGGCTGTTGCGGTCGACGATGGCAAGCGCCTCGATCCCGAGTCCCGCGGCGCGCGTGAACAGCTCCTCGGCCGAGGACGCCCCCCGCAGGAAGGAGAAGTGCGACGTGACCTGCAACTCGGCGTAGCGGGCGCTCATCCGAACACCCCATGCAGGAACCAGCGGTGCGAGCCGGTCCGGGCATCCTCGCCGTCGCCGGCGCGGTAGATCCAGTAGCGGTCGCCCGCGTCATCCTCGACGCGGAAGTAATCGCGGACGGCGGCAAGCTCGGGATCGCACAGCCACCACTCGCCGAAGATCCGCTCGGGCCCGTCCGCGCGCCGGACCCGCCGCCGGATGCCGCGCCAGGTGAAGGAGGCGGGCGGGTGGTCGGGCAGGAGGGCCACGGCCTCGACGGGCTCGGGCCGTCCGAGCAGGCGGCCCGGCCGCGGCCAGTGGCCGGGCCAGACCGCGCCGGTCTCCGGGGCCAGGGCGGGAATGCGCGTGACCGATCGCTCGGGCACGTCGCTCGCCACCGGCGCCGCGCGGTAGAGCGCCTGCGCCCCGAGGCGATTGGCGAGAAGGTCGACCAGATCGGCGACCTCCGCGCTCGGCTCCTCGACCAGGGAATTGGCCGTCTGCCGGCTGACCAGCGGCTCGGCGAGGGATGCGGTGAGGGTCATCACTTCGATTCCGAACCTGGGGTCGATCGTCTCGATCCGGTCACAGAGAAGTCGCGTCAGTCGTCGGGCCTCGCATACCGGGGTGGCGGTTCCGATGCGCAGCGCCTGTGCGTGGCTATCGACGCGATAGCAGATCAGATCGAGCCAACGCGCGCCAAGCCCGCGCGCCGCAAGCCTGGTGCAAAGTTCGGCCGTCAGCTGGCCGATGTAGCGCGCGATCGTCTCTGCCGCGCTGATGGGTTCCGCGAAAGCCCGGCTGGCCTCGATCAGGTCGGCCTGGCGAACGGGCTCGATCAACTCCGGCTCGTCGCCGAGGGCTTGGCCGATCCGGCGGACGAGCTCCGGGCCGAAGCGCCGCGCAAGCGGGGCGCGCGGCTGTTCGAGCAGGTCTCCGATCAGCTCGAAGCCAAGGAGGCGCAGGTCTGCCGCCATCCGCCCGGGGAGCCGCAGGGCATCGAGGGGCAGGGAGGTAAGGGGCGAGGCGCCGTGCCCCGGCGGCGCGACGAAGGTCGGCCGCGCCGCATGACGCGCCAGTGCATGCGCCGCGCCCCAGGTGTCGGCAATGGCCGCTCGGGCGGCGACGCCCGACAGGGTGAAGCGTCCGAGCAGGCCCTCGAGCAGGGCCGCCTCGCCGCCGTGGAGATGATCCGTCCCGGTCGAGTCGATGACGATCCCGTCCGGCGGGTCCGCCGCCACGACCGGGGCGATGCACCGCAGCGCCCAGAGAGCGAGGCGATCGAGGGCGGCGGCATCGGCGGAGGGGTCCGCAGGCTGGACGAGGAGGCCGGGGACGAGCACCTGCGCCTTGGACACGGCCATCCCGACCCGGAGCCCCGCGGCGCGGGCGGCCGCGTCCGCGGCCAGCACCACGCGCCGGCCTCCGTCCCGGCCGATCAGGACCAGCGGCGTCTCAGCCGGTGGCGCCGCGCTGCCAGCCTGCCGCCGGATCCTGTCTGTCGGCCAGGTTGGCAGGAAGACCGAGATGACCCGCGGCATCGCACGCCTCCAGTTCGAAATCCGCGCTCTCCCCGGCGCGTGCCCGGATCAGCTCCACGAGCCAGCGGTGCCGGCCGACGCCGGGCACCGGGAGCGGTGACGACGGGGCGACCGAGACCCGCCAGCGCGTCATCGCGGCGGTCGGCTGGCCGAAGTCGGCGGCTTCGGTATGACGGCGCCAGCGCCGGAGCGCGATACCGATGGCCCCGCGTCCTTCGGCTGCGAGTTGCAGGCGCCGCGAGGCGGTCATCGTCATGCGGGCCACTTCCGCCACGACCGCGCTCGGGCCGCCGTGCCGGAGCCCTTCCTCCATGCAGGCGAGCACCGTCCGATCATCGCCGGCCTCGACGTAGATCACGCGGTCGGGCGCCAGCCCGGCCTGGGCGAGGGCCGGGGCGAACAGGTCCGGCCGCACGATGCACCAGAGGACCTTGCCCCTGGTCCGGGCCGCGATCCCGGCGGCGAAGAGCGCGGCGGCAGCGCCGTCGATCGCGCCGTTGCCGCCGCCGGCGACCTCATGGAGCGCGCCGAGGGACAGCCCGCCGCCGGGCAGGCGCGCGTCGACCGCGGCGATGCCGAACGGCAGCACCGCATTGGTGCGGCGGGGGCGCCCCTCGATCGCAGCGATCCGGTCGCGCAGGGCTTCGATAGCGGACACGGGGCTCGACACTCCCTCACGGGACAACAGGGTAATCCGAATGCATGTTCACTATTTGTTCTTTTATGCGCGAGTCAAGGGGTTGGTCTTGCCGGAGCGATGGCCGTGACCCTTCACAAGCACGCTCTCAGTCAGGATATTTTGCTTGCGGCCGTTGATCTGCTTTCCAGTGTCGTAGCCTTTGGATCCCATTTTCATCCGGCCATCCAGGCTATCTAGCTGTGGAGGATAGCTACCGAGGGCTAGTCCTCCCAGCCGCCCCGTTCCAGATCGGCTATGACGAGGGTGTGGAGCATGTCAGCCGAGACGCCATCTCCCTCCCAGCGGCGCAGTCAGCAGTAAACCGTGCGCCATAGCGAAAAGTCGTGCGGCAGGAGCCGCCAGACGCAATTCGCCCGGAGCAGGTAGAAGATCGCTTCAGCGATCTCGCGTTTGCCGGCCCTGCGCGGGCGAATGCTCGGATTTGCACCGGGGATCATCGGCGCGATCAGCGCCGACTGTCTGTCGGTCAGGTTGCTCGGCTAGTGCGCTCGGCAACGTTTAGGCATGGAGCCGGCTCGGCGGCGTGATAATCCGACGCGCTACGACTTATGTGAATTCCCGGATGAAAATACATTATGAAAAATATAAACATCACAAGTTCTTATTTTGAAATGGATATGTGAATCAAACAGGAGATATTGTATACACCGATTCACCAGACGGCATAATTTTACTAATTGACTTGCATATCGTAAATATAGTTGCTCCGTTTGATGGAACAATAACGACGCCAAGCAAAGGATAATCTAAGCTATTAATATCAATGTTATTATACTCCAATTTAGAGTGATCGTATTGCTCCATAAACTCTGAAATATTTTCAGAATTTATATTTGAGTATTCTATGTAAGATATTACATTCTGTTTTCCAAAACCTATCAGGTTGAAAGAGTAAACATTATTAATATGCAAACTTACCGCATTGTCGGCCGGGTCCATGTCTAATGGTAGGATTATGCCATCTCTTGATCCAATAATACTGGAGTACTCCGAGTCTGACATTCTCTCTTCGCTTTGATATATAATCATTCCATATCCTCAGAATTTGATAGTCCCATCCGGTAGACGACCGGGCCCAGAGAATAGTTCGTCATCAGTGGGCGGACGCCCTATAGTACGCTCACCATCAATCCAATCATGGACGTGTGGTCGGCCTTTGCCATGGTCGTGGGCCCAGTCGACATCTTTTAAAGGCTGGCCATTAGGCCCATAGCGTCTATCATTTCTGGGACCAACCACCCACGTATTTTTTTCTCCTTTGGAAGGTAGACCTCTGCCCTCAGGCGCTGGATTGACGACGCTGCCATCCGGTGCCACGCCGGGCACACCAGTCGGCAATTGTCTCTGATCAGAGTATACAATGCCGTTCCATAGAGAACTTATATCTCTCCAATATTCATAGGTGAGGACTACTGCAGTGCTGACCGCGACGGCACCCCCGCACGCGACCGGTGCCGCTCCGCACGCGGCCACTATGGGCGCGGGCGGGAGGGTCAAAACTCCAGCCGTTGGAGCAAATCCCATTGTCCTGTCTATACGTGAGTTCGCATGGCTTTGAGCGCTATCTTCTCCGTTTAAGAGGTCAGAGAGAGCTTTGAACGGATTGCCGTATGTTCCAAGTCCGTCGAAACCTGCGGCACGGTTCCCGCTGGGATCGCTCAGATTGACAGGGCTGTTCCCGGCGTAGGCGAAGCGGTTGGTTCCCACCCCCGGGGTGGTGATCTCCAGCCAGTCGGGAGAGGCGTTGCTGTCGGAGTTACGCCGACGCGGCGTCGCCGCGCCCGGGCCGAGCGTCATCGAGAAGCTGGCGTCGACTGCGATGCTTCAGGCCGATCGTCATGTCGCGCGGATGCTGATCGCCGGTCTGCCCGACACCCGGCTCCGGGCGCTGGACGCCCTGCTCGAGGTTTCGCCAGGAAGCGCTATCAGCCCATTGGCCTGGATGCGCGACATCAGCGGCCCCACCAATGCGAAGGCCCTGAGTGGATTGATCGAGCGGCTCGACGCTGCGCGGGCGCTCGGGATCAATCCGGCCGTACTGTCCGGGGTGCACGAGGAGCGCATCGGAAGACTTGCGCAAGAGGGTGCGCGGATGACGGCCCAGCACTTCCGGGCGTTGACGCCGCTTCGCCGAAGGGCGGCGCTCGTGGTCACGGTTCTCGATGCCGCGACGCGCCTGACCGACGATATCGTCGGTCTGTTCGACCGACTGATCGGCCGGCTCTTCCGACGCGCCGAGCGCCGATCCGATGCCCGGATGCAGCAGGACGCCCAGGCGGTCAACGACACCCTGCGCTTGCTGGCCGATGTGGGCGACGCGCTGCTGCAGGCGCGCGCAGCGGGCGGTGATGTGAACGAGGCCGTCGGCGATGTCGTCCCATGGCAGCGATTGCCCGCGGTTCTCGCCGAGGCGCGCCGTCTGATCCGGCCCGAAGGCCCGGACTACGCGGCGATCGCCTCGGACAGCCATGCGCTTGTGCGGCGGATCGGCCCAGCCTTCCTTGCCGCGTTCACGTTCCGGGGTGTGCGCGCCGTCGCCCCGCTGCTCGACGCGGTGGCGGCGCTGAAGAGGTTCTACGCTGGCGACCGCAGGCGCTTTCCCGAAGACCTGCCGCGCGGCTTCGTGCGCCCCGGCTGGCGCACCGCCGTGTTTCGCGATGGCGCCATCGATCTGCAGGGCTTTGAGCTCTGCTTCTTCGCCGAGCTGCGCGACCGCCTGCGCGCCGGCGACGTCTGGGTCGAGGGCGGTCGGCAGTATCGCGCCGTCGAAGACCAGCTCATTCCCAGGCCCGTCTTCGCCGCCATGAAGCAGACGGGTCGATTGCCCGTCGCCGTCCCACTCGACTCCAGCGCGTGGCTGGCTGAACGGCGGGCCCTGCTGGATCAGCGCCTCTTCGAGATCGACGCCCGCGCCGCCGCCGAGACACTGCCCGACGTGCGCATCGCCGACGGCGCGATGCGCATCACAGGCCTCGACGCTGCGGTCCCGCAAGCCGCCCAAGAACTCGCGAGCCGCGTGTATGCACGACTGCCCCGCGTCAGGATCACCGATCTGCTGGAGGAGGTCGACGGCTGGACCGGCTTTGCGGGCTGCTTCACCCATCTGCGCACCGGTTTGCCAGCTGCGGCGTCGCGGATCGTCATGACCGCCGTTCTCGCCGACGCCACCAATCTCGGCCCAACCCGCATGGCCGAGGCCTGCGCTGTGGCGACCTACAAGCAGCTGGCATGGATCGCCGGCTGGCACATCCGCGAAGAGACCTACCAACGGGCTCTCGCCCGCATCGTCGACGCGCAGCAGTCACAGCCGCTGGCCGCAGTCTTCGGCGCAGGGCGGGCATCGAGCTCCGACGGCCAGCACTTTCCCCTTGGTGGTCCCGCCGAGGTGATCGGCGCGGTGAACCCGCACAAGGGCGCCGGACCCGCCATCTCGTTCTATACCCACATCTCCGACAGATATGCGCCGTTCCATGTGCGCACGATCTCGGTGGCCGAAAGCGAAGCCGCCCATGTCGTCGATGGGCTGCTCCATCATGGCGCCGCCATCGACAGCGCTGTCCATCACACCGATGGCGGCGGGGTCTCGGACCACGTGTTCGGCCTTCTGGCGCTCCTGGGGTTCCGCTTTGCGCCGCGCATCCCGAACTTGCGCGACCGTCGTCTCTACGCCTTCGGTTCCGCGAAAACCTGGCCGACGCTGGAGCCCTTCATCGCAGGCCGTGTCAAAACCGCTCTCATCCGAGATCACTGGGACGACCTGCTGCGTCTGGCTTCCTCCATCCGAACCGGCGCCGTCTCCGCAGCGGTGATGCTGCGCCGCCTCGGAGCCTATCCCCGTCAGAACGGCCTCGCTCTCGCGCTGCGGGAGATCGGTCGGGTCGAACGCACGCTGTTCACCCTCGAATGGCTGGAGGACCCGGCCCTTCGCCGTCAGGCCACGGTCGAACTGAACAAGGGCGAGGCGCGCAACGCGCTGGCCCGCGCCGTCTGCTTCCATCGCCTCGGCCGCGTGCGCGACCGCTCGCCCGAGGCTCTGCAATACCGCGCCGGTGGTCTGACCCTCGTCACCGCCGCCATCGTGCTGTGGAACACAGTCCAGATCGCCAAAGCGATCCACGCCATGCGCGCCGAAGGCGAGGAGATCCCGGACGTCATGCTGCCCTTCCTCTCGCCCCTCGGCTGGCAGCATATCAATCTCACCGGCGACTATATCTGGTCCGAAGGATGGCGTCACCCAAGGGCGGAACCATCGCCTTGGAAGGCGACAATACATTCGCCGCAGCGTAATGTTCCACCTTTGTCCGCTTAGACCCCATGACTGCCAGAGCCTCGGAGGCTCGAATCTGAGATGCTGATGAT
>ERZ500977.187-NODE-187-length-11992-cov-4.552735_pt1 | contig 11992 bp, 13 predicted proteins | sample MGYA00248863_ERZ500977 | MGnify/ENA primary metagenome ERZ500977 (study PRJEB25958, sample SAMN03398581) | human skin metagenome | study: EMG produced TPA metagenomics assembly of the Human Skin Microbiome Metagenome (human skin metagenome) data set.
CGCCACCAGAGCGCCAACAGAGAGTCGTCGAAACACGCCTCGCATCAGATTCATGTGAACAGCCTGTCCTCTAGAGCGCGCCCGAAGACGCGCGTGCCTGGTTGCTGCACATCAACCCCCCGCAGCCGCTGTGCCGCATCGGTTACTTCGTCATGTGACGATTCGCCGTTACGTCCACAGGCTTCGTCGCACCTCTTCCGGGGACTAGCCTCGGCGTGATGAGCCAAGGTCGACTCAGGGTCCTGATCATCGGTGGTGGGTTCGGGGGGCTGTTCTGCGCACGCAGGCTGGCCGGTGCCGATGTCGATGTGACGCTGATGGATCGTGCGGCCGGCCACCTGTTCCAGCCGCTGTTGTATCAGTGCGCGACCGGGACACTGAGCATGGCGCACATCAGCCGGTCGTTGCGCGAGGAGTTCGCCCGACACCGCAATGTGACGACGCTGCTGGGGGAGGCGGTGGCACTGAATCCCGAAGCTCGCACAGTCACCGCGCTACGCCCCGACGACACCCACTTCACGGTCGATTACGACGTACTGGTCGTCGCGGCGGGGATGCAGCAGTCCTACTTCGGCAACTCGCATTTCGCGGAGTGGGCGCCCGGCATGAAGACCCTCGACGACGCGCTGTGCATCCGGCAGCGGCTGTTTACCGCCTTCGAGATCGCCGAGACCCTGCCGCCGGGGCCCGAGCGCGACTCCTGGCTCACCTTTGCCGTCGCAGGTGGCGGTCCGACGGGCGTCGAGCTCGCAGGCCAGATCCGTGAGGTGGCAACGCGGACACTGGCCAACGAATTCCACAGCATCGAGCCGGAGGAGGCTCGTGTGTTGCTGTTCGACGGTGGCGATCGGCTGTTGAAGAGCTTTGCCCCCGCTCTGACCACCAGGGCGACCAGGACGCTGGAGAAGCTCGGTGTCGACATCCAGCTCGGGGTGCACGTCACCGATGTCGGCCGCGAGGGCGTCACGGTGACGCCGAAGTCCGGCGGACCGCAGCAGCACTATGCCGCGCGCACCGTGATGTGGACTGCCGGGGTCGAGGCGGTGCCGTTCGCGCGGCATCTCGCGGAGGTGCTGGGCGCCCAGACCGATCGGGCGGGACGCATCGCCGTGGCACCCGACCTGTCCGTTCCGGGCCATCCGGAGGTGTTCGTCATCGGAGATCTGGTCGGCCGCGACAAGCTGCCAGGCGTTGCCGAGAATGCCATGCAGGGCGGTCTTCACGTCGCGTCGTGCATCCGGCGCGAGCTCGGCGGCAAGGGGCGTCGCAATTACCGCTACCGTGACCTGGGCTCGGCGGCCTACATCAGCCGCGGTCACGCGCTGCTGCAGGTTGGGCCGGTGAAGCTGTCGGGATTGTTCGGCTGGGTCGCGTGGGGGCTGCTGCACATCGCGTTCCTGACCGGAGTGAGCAATCGGATCAGCACGGTGACCACGTGGCTGGTGACCATCGCCCGCGCGAGCCGTTACCACCGGGCCTTCATGCTGGGTGGTTCGACTCCGGCCGAGCAGCGCTACACGTGGGCCGACTGTGACGAGCCGCCGCCGGGCTGAAACCGTCAGCGCCGCGGCACGTCTTTGGTCCAGAAATCCTCGAACCGTTCACCCGCATGCACGTTCGGCACGCGATTCATGACACGACTGAGCCACGGCGGAGGTTGCGACGGTTCCCATTGCGGCAGAACAAAACTCAGTGACGCCATGCTTTTCAACACGACGAAGATCCCGAACAGCGCATCCGACGCGCCCGTGATCGCGACGCCGAGCAGTCCGAAGATCAACGTCAGGTGGACGACCACGACGCGACTGAGTCCGCGCTGCGCCGTCTGCTCGATCTGCCAGAAGGACCACCGACGCAGTGTCACCAGGTCGACGGCGAAATCGGCGCACAGAAAGATGAGCACGGCGAGGCATGCATATCCCACGCTGCGCCAATTGATTTCGGCTAGTTCGGGATCGGCGTTGCGGCCGATTAGAAAGATCATGACGGCGAGAAACAGTCCGTGCGCAGCGGTGAAGATCAGACTTGTCATGAGAAAGCCCGCGACGAAGGATGAACTCGACGGGCTGTGGCGATTCGTCGTCGCGGCCTCGTACCGATAATGCCCGCGTCTGGGCGACCATCGACGGTGGACCATGATCCGGGCCGCGGTGATCAGCGATCCCGCCAGCGTCTCGAACCAGTACACCACCAGCGTCGTCGCGCCCGACCAGCCTTCGACGAACCAGCCGAGCAACGGAATGGCGATGATGGCCAGCACGGCCAGCACATGGGCGGTGCGAATCACGGTGTCGCGGTCAGTTCTGGCGTGCGCGCCACTTGTCGAGCATCCGCCGGTCTCGTTTGGTCGGGCGCCCTGCGCCGCGGTCACGGATCGCGACGGGCATCGACACGGTGGGCGGTGGCGGCGGTGTCCGGTCGAGATAGCAGGTGACGGCATCGGCTGCGCCGACCCTCTTTTGGATGATCCGCGACACCTGGACGATCCTGGTGGTATCACCGACGCGGGCCCGCACCTCGTCGCCGGGGGACACCATGGTCGACGGCTTGGCTTGGCGCCCGTTGACCTTTACCTGTCCGCCACGACATGCCGAGGCGGCGTCGGGACGGGTTTTCGTCAGGCGGACCGCCCAGAGCCATCGATCGACGCGGGTGGACTCCATGCGTCCCATCATCACCTGCCCGCGCCCTCACCATTGAGGTGGGCGTCGAGAAAGGCCAACAGCGCATCGAATGTGGGCGCAGGGTCCGAACCCACGGTTGTGGTGCCGCCTTCGGTGTGCTTCACGACCCGCCCCGGTGAATAGTTCGGCGCATACAGGTAGGCGTCGGTGTGGCCGACATCAGGCAGCAGGGCGAGTGTCGCCGTAGCGCCTGCGTCGACATAGGCGTCGAACAGGATCTCCGACTGGTTGGCCGGCACCAGCGGATCCGCGGTTCCGTGAGCGATGAACACAGGTGGACTGTCTGCTGTCACATATGTTGCCGGACTGGCCTTTTCGACGGAGGACGGGTCGGCCTGGATAGGGAATCCCATGAGCTCGGATTCCGGGGAGTCGGGTGCATCGTGCACCTGACCGTCGGGCAGCCGGTGGGCATCCATCGCGAGAAAATCGGTCGGGCCGAAGAGGTCGATCGCGGCGCGGACCGAGCTGGAATGCGCCGGATTCCCGAGATCTCCCTCCAGGTCGGCTCTTCCGGAGGTCAGGGCCGCCATCGTGGCGATCCAGCCACCGCTGCTGTTGCCCATGGTGGCGAAACGGTCGGGATCGAGACCATAGGTCGGCGCGTGCGCCCGCAAAAAGCGGATGGCTGCCTTGACGTCGTGAATCTGAGCAGGAAACTTGGCTTGGCTGCTGCTCCGCACGTTCAGCCCGACGACCGCGTACCCGTGCGGCACCCAGAGCGCCGCCAACTCGGGTGCGGACAGCATGCTGCCCGGGGCCGGCAGAGCGCCGACCTTTGCATCGTCGCCTTCGGCGAGCGCCTTGCCTTTGGTGTCGCCCCCTCTGAACGCGGAACCCATCTGGAAGATGACCACGGGCACCGGATCATCGGCGGCCAGCGGGAGATACAGATCGAGGAGGTGACTGCGCTCGGCAGGGGCCGCGTAGCCGAGGTTGGTGTGGACAAGATAATTCTCGGTGAGGTGTGGCTCGCGCTCAGACGGACGCGCCGTGAGGTCGGGCGTCGAGCACGCTGCGCCGCCCGCCAGCCCGGCGAGGACGCCGAGGCCTGTTTTGAGAAACGCCCGCCGGGGCGGCGCAGCCGTCATCGTCCACTTCTCCACATCGACCGGATCCTAGGCTGCTCGACCCGTGGATGCGGGCCCACTTTTGAGGTGCAGTCCTATCGCCGCCGCGATCCGTGGCGGGGCCTACCCCGGCCGCCAATTCACCGATGACCCGGTACAACCGGTCCCCGCCCGTTACGATCGCCGCGTGTTCCGGATCGATGGCATCGACGGTGAGAGCATTGTGGTCGACGGCAACTGGGTGGAGAAGCTCCGGGCCGGGTCGTCGCGCGGGCGCAATCCGGCCGACCAGTATTCCGGCACGAAGGTCGAGGAGTTCACCCGGCGCAAGAAGATCTTCGGGGGCGAGAAGGAGCATTTGCTCCAGGTCATCGTCAGCGTCGGAACTTTCTACTCACTGAAGGTGCCAGCGGAACGCCGAGCCGAAGTCGACGCCCTCATCGCCGAACTTGAGAAGGCGCGCGACCGCGCGACATCGTAATCGCTTCACCCCTCAGATGGCGGCCTTGAGATCACGGACCGCGTTGTTGGGATCGGTAAGCGGTGTCAGCAGATGTGATGAATGTTCGAACATCGACTTTCGGAGAGGATCCATCATGAACCGGACTTTGCGGTTCGCCGCGTCGGTGGCCTTCGCCGGCGGTGTCGCGCTCACAGGCGCGGCGCTCCCGACGGCCTCGGCGCAAGGACCGAGCTACCAGGGCGGCAACTGCCCGGCGGGCATGACGTGTACCCACTGGTGCCCCGGCGACCCGGCCCCTCCTGGCGGACAGGTGCTTTCGTGGGACTGGAACGTCTGCCACGACTGGTATTGGGACTCGTTCGGCATCACCGACGTCACCACCAACACCATGTATCCGTGGTCGGGCGCGCCCAGGCCGGCGACTCCACCGCCGCCGTTGGCTCCCGCCCCGCCGGCGACTCCACCGCCGCCGATGCCGTTCTGCAGTCCGCGCGGGTCGCTGATCATCATTCCGCCGATCTGCGATGAAATCGGTATCGATTGGCCCCCAGGTTCGCTGCGCTGACGTCAGCCGACTTCCAGAGGCACGGCCATCTCCCGGCCGCCGGCACGCGATACCCCGATGCCGGCGGCCACGACCGCGGCGATGCCGAAAAGGCCCGGCCACCCAGGGTTCTGGTCGAGAAGGAGAAAGCCGACGATCACCGCGAACGCGGGTTCCAAGCTCATCAAGATGCCGAAGGTCGCGGTCGTCAGACGGCGCAGCGCAAGCAGCTCGAGAACGTAGGGAATCACGGGCAGCAGCATGGCCATGGCTAGGCCGATAAGGATGATCTGAGGCGTGAGCAGCGAGAAGGCTTTGCTGTCAACGAAGAACGTGGCCACCACGCCGGCGATGGGCATCGACACAGCGAGCCCATTGACCCCCGCAACCTGGTCTCCGACGCGTTGGGTGAGAAGGATGTAGATCGCCCAGCACACGCCGGCCGACACGGCGAGAATCGTCCCCTTGGGATCGATGCCACCACTGAAGGGTTGGCTCAGCAGCACGACGCCGATCGCGGCCAGGCCGGGCCACAGCAGTCGATGTCGACCTTTCCCGTGGATCACGGCGATCGCAAGCGGCCCTAGAAATTCAAGTGCGGTCGCTGTGCCCAGGGCAAGCCGGTCCAGTGAGGCCATGAAGAACAACGAGATGGCCGCGGAAACGGCGCCGAGGATCACGCACATGCCGAACGTGCGCCAGGTGAACGCCGATGGCCGCGGTCGTACCGCCACCAGGAGCAGGATTCCTGCCAACGACAGTCGCAGCCAAGCGGTCCCGTCCGAGCCGATGACGTCGATCAGCCCGACGGCAACCACCAAACCCAGCTGGATGCAGATCTGGGCGGCAATGGCCATCAAGACCCCGGAGCGGGTCTCCGCCGGATTCATTCGTGTTCTCGGTAGGGCTGAAGAGTTGGTCAGCAGTATTGGTATTCGACGTCCCAGGTGCGGCGAATTGGACCTGTCCCCGACAACTGCATGCGATTCCCCTCGTTTGCTCCTGGCAGGAGTATGCGCCGAACACTAGCTGTTGCTAGCTCCGAATGAGGCACTTATAGCGATGGTTCCAGCTGCGAAGAACCATGGAGGGCTTGAGACACGGGCGTGGCAGCTGTTGCTGATGTCGACCACGTCGATGTCGGCAGTCGTCAGTCTCGATCCCCAGAGCTGGGCACGAAAGCGGACACGCCCAGCGCGGTGCGATACCCGAAGATGCTGAAACTTGTTGCACGAATCCGACATTCGAAGCGCTGCCGATGTCCCGGCTGCGCGTGGGAACTTAGTCCGACGCGCCGAGGATCTTTATCGCGAAGATCAATGAGTCGCCAGGCAGGATCCCGGCGCCAGGCTGGCCCTGGGGGTAACCGTCGGCAGACGTCATGGCGACTGCGACGGTCGATCCGACGGTCTGTCCGGCGATGGCCTTCTGGAACCCCGGCACGACGCCATCGAGCGGGAAGTCCACGGGCGCGCCGCGCTGGTAGCTGCTGTCGAACACAGATCCATCGCGTCCGTTGACTCCCAGGTAGCAGACCGAGACGGTCGCCGTGGGGGAGACGATCGGCCCGCTTCCCGCCTGCAGCGTGCGGACCTGAGTCTCGGCGACGCTGAACGGTGGGGTCACGGTCACGAGCGGAGCCGTTGTGTCCGAGGAGCCGGTCACCGCAACGCTGCCGGTGGCTCCCGGTAGCGTCCACTCCGCAGCGGTATCGCTTGCCGGCGCTGCGGTCGGGCACCCCGCGGCGGGGACCGGCGCTTGTGCGCCCGAAGAGGGAACAACCCCGGAACCGCAGGCGGTCAACGCCCACGCGAACGCGGCGAGCGCAACGACGGGATGCGGGCGGGATGTTTTCACCGCCGCCACGCTACCGGCCGCCCGCCGGCGCTTCAGGAAAGGGGTCGCACGGTCCGGTCAACGCCTGCGCGTGGGTCCGAGCAACGAGTGCGTTCTGACGTTCATCAACAATCCGGCAAGAAATCGACAAGACCCGACCTGGAGAGTCGCTACATCACAGCCCGTAGCCGAATTGAGGAGACACCGTGAAGTACTTGCTGGTACCCGCCCTTGCTGCAGTCGCGCTGGTCGGCGCTCCGGTCGCGGCGGCCGACAACTATGTGACGCAGTCCGGTCGGGTGCTGTGTGCGGTGACGCCGGATTCCACGATCGCCGAGCTGGGGGAGGATGTGGTCGTCTGCCAGGGTGCATTCACCCAACCGGGTGCAAAATTTCAGGCCGTGACCACCGGCGACGGAAACATCGCATGGCAGGATGCGAACCTCGCCGTCGACAACCCCACCACCACGATGGTGTACGGCACCACCTACCACCGGGGGAACTGGACCATCTATCCGGACATCACAGGGACCACGTTCACCAACGACCGCACCGGACACGGGATGTTCGTCAGCATCGACGACGTCCACGCCTTCTAAATCCGTCGGGGGTCTCGCCGAAGAAACATCGCGACAAGGCCCATCCCGGACCTGTCAGTCGCGTTTGCTTTCATAGCGCAGCAGGATCGTCCCGCACGGGAACGTGCGGTTCTCCACGAGCCGTAAGGGGATCCGCGACGGCAGGGGAGGGAAGTACGGTATGCCTCCACCCACGGCGGTGGGCACCAGCACGATTCGGTACTCGTCCACCAGACCCGCCCGCACGACCGGCGCGGCAAGAGTCGCGCCTGCGATTTCCAGCTGTCCCTCGGTCTCGGCCTTGAGCTTCGTGACCACGTCGACGGGGTCGCCGCGTTCGAGTCGGGCGTTCCAGTCGACGGACTCCAGTGTGTGTGAGAAGACGACCTTGGGCATGGCGCGCCAGACACGGGCATAGTCGGCGATCATGGGGTTGGTCTCCGGTTGCTGGTCGGCAGTCGGCCAGAACGCCGCCATCAGCTCGTAGAGTCGCCGCCCGTAGAACGACAAGGCGGTATTGCGCTCGAAGTCGTTCCAGTACTGGTGCAGTTCCTCACTCGGGTCGCTCCAGTCGATGTCGCCCTGAGCATCGGCGATGTATCCGTCCACCGACACGTTGAAGCCATAGATGAGTGTGCCCATGCACATCAGACTGCACCGGTGGCCCAAAGTCATCGCGCAGCGGGTGAGGTGCCAAATCGGCCTCGGCTGGGTACAGGGCACACATGAGCGAAGACGAGAAGGTCACAGTCGAACGAACCATCGCAGCACCTGTCGATGCGGTATTCGATGTGCTGTCGAATCCGCACCGCCACCAAGCCCTCGACGGGTCAGGGTTCATCCGCAGCGTCGATCATGCCGATCGGATCACCGAGGTCGGCCAAGTTTTCACGATGAACATGCAGGGCGACCACATGGGCGGCGAATATAAGACTGACAACCAGGTGTCCGGCTATGCGAAGGACAAGCTGCTCGCCTGGAAAACGGCACCCGCGGGCACGGAGCCGCCCGGGTGGGAATGGTTGTGGGAGTTAGAGGCTCAGGGTCCTGACAGCACCCTCGTTCGTCACACTTACGACTGGTCGAAGGTGACCGACAAAAAGTTGCTCGAAAAGGTGAAGTTCCCGCTGGTGACCGAGGACCAGCTCGCCGACACGCTGGCGAGGCTCGCCGAGGAAGCGTCGACCTGAGTTTCCGAAATCCTTAGGTCACCCGTTGTCGCGCCAGGCCAGTATCTCCTTGAGCGACGTCAGGTCGTAACCGTTGTCGGCGGTCAGCTCCGTCTGGAAGAGAGTCACACCCACCTCACGGAAAGCATCTGCGCTGTCGGCGTTCTCCCACAGCGTCGAACGCTCGATGTCGGTGCCTTTGCGGCCAAAGGTCGATGCCAATTCATCGACAAGGTCGCTGGACTTGCGGAAAGCGTCGAGCCCTTGGAACGCATGCCAGATGTCGGCATGCCGGGCGATGGCGGGCAACGATCGTTTGGGCCCAGTGCCGCCGATGAGGATTGGTAGTCTCCGCATGGGCGGCGGGTTCAGGGCAGCGAGTCGACTCTCGATCCGAACCAGGCTCTGGTCGAAGAGATCAAAGCGGGACTTGAAGGTTCCGAACTCGTATCCGTAGGTGGTGTAGTCCTTTTCGTACCATCCAGCGCCGAGGCCAAGGATGAGGCGGCCGCCGCTGATGTGGTCCACAGTGCGCGCCATATCGGCCAGGAGGTCGGGGTTGCGGTAGCCGACGCCGGTGACCAGAAGTCCGATCTCGGCGTGCGAGGTGATCTCACCCCACGACGCGAGGGCGGTCCAGCCTTCGAAATTTGTGACGTCGGGTTGCTCCGCGGTCAGGATGGGCTTGCCGTCGACAATGGCCTCCATCGCGGGCCGATGGAAGTGGTCATAACCGAAGATGACGTCGACGCCGAGGTCGTCGGCGGCGAGGACGGCATCGCGCCACGTGGCGTAATCCGGCGCGCCGCCGGGCTGGATCTGAACGGCGACGCGAAGGGGACGAGTCATGGATGCTCCCGAGTCTGCGAAGAGGCGACGTTGGAGCCAAGTTCGTTTGGCGCCCGCTTTATTCCGGATAGGGCCCCCTCCGCGCCGATTCAGCGACCCGCAGACCGGGCACCCTGCACCGGATCGGACTTACTCATCGAATCGGAGGACCCTGTTATGACGATGCCCAGTGACGCTGCGGACGCAATCGAATCAGAAGGATCCAACGAAGGGCCCCGCGACCACCAGGGTGTCGACACAGAGCATTCCGCCTACGTCGACGAGGAAAATGTTCCCCACCCCGGAGACGCCAACGAGCAACGCTGACGCGCGCGGGCGTCCTTGGTGCGACAAGCCCGGCTACGGTGGTCGGATGACCATCACGGTTATCACGGGCGGCAACAAGGGCCTCGGCTACGAAGCGGGGCGCCGCCTCATCGAGCTGGGCCACACCGTCTATCTCGGGGCACGGGATGAACAGCGCGGGAGGAACGCCGCGCACGCGCTGGGCGCGCAGTTCGTGCAACTGGACGTCACCGACGACGCGTCGGTGGCGGCCGCGGCGGCCGAGGTCGGAAGCCGTGAAGGCCACGTCGACGTCTTGATCAACAATGCCGGCATCACGGATCCGATGCTGCCTCCGGAGGACGTCACCGCGTCCGCCATGCACGCTGTCTACGATGTCAACGTCTTCGGCATCGTCCGCGTGACGCACGCCTTCCTGCCGATGCTGCGCGCCGCACCGTCTCCCGTCATTGTGAACGTCAGTAGCGGGTTGGGTTCCTTCGGCGTGGTGACAAACCCCGACCGCTTCGAATCCGGTTTCGCTACCGTGGTTTACGGCTCGTCCAAGGCAGCGGTCGGCATGCTCACGGTGCAGTACGCCAAGGCGCTGCCTGATTTTCGCATCAACGTGGTCGATCCCGGTTACACCGCGACCGATATCAACGGCAACAGCGGCCACCAGACCGTCACCGAGGGCACCGATGCGATTGTCCGACTCGCGACGATCGGCCCGGACGGGCCCACCGGAACCTTCTCGGATCGACACGGTCCGCTTCCGTGGTGACGCAGCGGTAGTCTGCCCCCGTCGAGCTGACGCGAAACCCTATGTAGCGCTGCTGAAGTCAGCTCAGGATTGCCCGCGCCGCGCGCTCGGCGATGAGCATCACCGGGGCGTTGGTGTTGCCGGAGGTGATGGTCGGCATCGCTGACGCGTCCACCACTCGGAGGCCGGCGACCTGGTACACACGACAGTCCGTGTCGAGAACCGTCGCACGCGAACGCGGCAGACCGTGTGTGTCGAAAGCTCCCATCGCGCAGGTGCCGACCGGATGGAAGATGGTGGTACCGAGTTCACTCGCTGCCGCTTGCAGGTCGTCGTCGCTCACCACCGCCGGGCCGGGGAGCACCTCCTCGGGGTGGTAGCGCGCCAGAGCGGACGCTGCCATGATCTGCCGTGTCATCCGCAAGCCGCGGACCGCGATCTCGCGATCGCTCTCGGTCGACAGGTAGTTGCAGTCGATTTTCGGATGGATAAACGGGTCTGCGCTGGCCAAGCGCACATGCCCGCGCGAGGTGGGTCGCAGATTGCACACCGAGGGTGTGATCGCCCCGAACCGGTGCAGAGGCTCGCCGAACTTCTTCAGAGACAACGGCTGCACGTGCCACTCCAGATCGGCGCTGGCCGAGGCGGGGTCGCTCTTGGCGAAAGCACCCAGGGTGGAGGGCGGCATGGTCATCGGGCCCGACCTCATCAACAGATACTGAATTCCCATGCCGGCGCGCGTTATCCAGTTGCGGTACAGCGTGTTGACGGTCCGGGCGCCCTGAATCCGATAGACCGTCCGCAGCTGCAGATGATCCTGGAGATTCTCGCCCACGCCCGGCAGATCCACGGCCACCGGCACCTGATGCTGGGTCAGTAGCGCTGCCGGGCCGAGACCCGAGGCCTGCATGAGATGCGGTGACCCGATCGCCCCGGCGCTGAGGATCACCTCCCGGTGAGCCCGGACGTCGATCATCTGGCCGTCCTTGAGCAGTCGCACACCGGTCGCGCGGTGCTGCGCCGACGTCCAGGCGCCACGACGGTGAACATCGTGTACCTGGTCATCCATCAGCAGCTTCACCGCATGCGTGTGGGTCCAGACGGTGAGATTGGGCCGATGGGCGACGGGGTGCAGGAAGGCGTCGGCCATCGACCAGCGCCGGCCGCGCCGCTGATTGACGTGGAAGTATGCGCTGCCGGCGTTGTCTCCTCGGTTGAATTCGTCAATAGGGGAGATGCCCAACTCGGCCGCGGCGGCCTGCCAGGCATCCAGAATTTTCCAGCGCACCCGCGGCCGCTGGACCGGGATCTCGCCCCCGGCGCCGTGCCATTCGTCGGCTCCGCCGAAGTAATCCTCGAGCTGCCTGTAGATCGACAACGTCTCGCCGGGACCATCCGAACCACCCCAGAGCCATCGCTGGTCGCCGGTGGCCTGCGCCCAGAGCTCGTAATCGGAGGCTTGTCCGCGCATGTGGATCATGGCGTTGATCGATGAACAGCCACCGATCACACGGCCCCGCGCGTAGTGAATGCTGCGCCCGGCCAGACCGGGGTCCGGTTCGGTCGTGAAGCACCAGTCGGTGCGGGGGTTGGCAATCGTGTAGAGGTAGCCCACTGGCACCTTGATCCAGAACCAGTTGTCGTTACCGCCTGCCTCGATCAACAGCACACGGTGATCAGGATTGGCGCTGAGGCGATTGGCGAGCAGGCAGCCCGCACTACCTGCCCCCACGATGATGAAATCGAATTCGGCCGCAGGGGTCAATCTTCCT
>ERZ500977.188-NODE-188-length-11910-cov-4.936820_pt1 | contig 11910 bp, 6 predicted proteins | sample MGYA00248863_ERZ500977 | MGnify/ENA primary metagenome ERZ500977 (study PRJEB25958, sample SAMN03398581) | human skin metagenome | study: EMG produced TPA metagenomics assembly of the Human Skin Microbiome Metagenome (human skin metagenome) data set.
CGGAACGCATCCGCGGTGGTCACGGCGTCCTGACCGATCATCGCGTCGAGGACGAAGAGCACCTCGTCCGGGTTGACGGCGTCACGAATCGCCGCCGCCTGGGCCATCAGCTCCTGATCGATGCCGAGCCGGCCCGCAGTGTCGACGATCACCACGTCGTAGTGCTTGGACCTGGCCTCGGCCAGACCGGCGGCGGCGACGGCGACCGGATCCCCGGGTGCGGTGTCATCGGAGCCCTCGACAGTGCCCGCATGGGGGGCGAAGACGTGCACGCCTGCGCGCTCACCGACAATCTGCAGCTGGTTGACCGCACCGGGACGCTGCAGGTCGCAGGCGACCAGCAGCGGGGTGTGCCCCTGCCCTTTGAGCCATTTCGCCAGCTTGCCGGCGAGAGTCGTCTTGCCCGAACCTTGCAGACCCGCCAGCATGATGACCGTCGGTGGGTTCCTGGCGAACGACAGCTGGCGCGTCTGACCACCGAGGATTCCGATGAGCTCCTCGTTGACGATCTTGACGACCTGCTGCGCGGGGTTGAGCGCCGCGGAGACCTCGGCGCCTTTGGCGCGCTCCTTGATGCGGGAGATGAATTCGCGCACGACAGGCAGCGAGACGTCGGCCTCGAGCAATGCAAGTCGGATCTCACGCGCGGTGGCATCGATGTCGGCATCAGTCAGCCGGCCTTTGCCCCGCAAGCCTGAGAGGGCACCGGTCAACCGGTCGGACAGGGATTCAAACACGAGGCCAAGCCTATCGCGGGTGCGGGAAACGCCTGACCTGGGCGCTACGGTGTGCTCAGCCGTTCCGGATGATCTCTCTGGCCACCTCGACGGCACGGTCGATCGGTACGGCCAACCCGATGCCGATGTTGCCCGCCTCCGATCCGCCGACGGTGGCGATGGCCGTGTTCATGCCGATCACCTGGCCGTCCAGGTTGGCCAGCTCTATTTCCTCACTGCCGCTGCGGATTTGGTGCCGAACTTGTCGGTGGGGGTCGGTAAAGTCGCATGTATGTTCGAAGGGCTGCCGGATTCGGTGTCGTGTGCCGGGATGGCTGATGCTGAGCTCGATGCGGCCATCGCGGCGTGGACAGAGGCGATTGCTTCGGCCTCGGCGCACCGGCTGTTGCTGATCGCGGAGAAGACCCGCCGCAACTACGACGACGACTGGGAATGCCAGGAAGACACCGAGGCCGCCTGGAACTCCGCAGCCGCCGAGATCTCGTTGGCATCCAAAATCTCTCACGGACGCGCCTCCGGCGATATGGAGGTCGGGCTGGCCCTGACCCGGCTCCCCAGAATCGCCGCGGTGTTTCTGGCCGGTCAGATCTCGGAGTTCCTGGTCCGCCGGATCGTGCACCGCACGGCCAACATTCACGACGCCGAGGTGTTGGCCCAGGTCGAATCCGAGATCGTCGAGCGGGCGCTGCACTGGGGTGGACTGTCGAAACAGAAACTCGACGACGCCATCGACGTCTGGGTGGACCGCCACGATCCGGCCGCGCTGCGTCGAACCCGGGCCCGGGTCCGCGACCGCGGGGTGAGCATCACCGAAAGCACAGAGGGCGTCACCGAGATCATCGCCCGCCTCAAAGGCCCTGATGCCGCCCTGTACTGGCGCCGCCTCACCGTGATGGCCCACGGCGTATGCCCGCAGGATCCGCGCACGCTGGATCAGCGCCGCGCTGACGCCCACGGCGCGATCGGGGCCGGGTTCTTTCATCTGGCCTGTGAATGCGGCACCCCTGACTGTCCAGCGGCCGTAGACGACGGCCGCGGCTCGGCGGTGGTGGTCCACATCTACACCGAACACGCCGCCCTCACCGCGCAGCCCGACCCGCTCACCGACGGCGAAGACCCCCAATGCCGCGCCCTCAACAACGCCGTGATGAAGGATGCCGCCGAGGGCAGCGAGGTGACCGATGAACCCGATCGGCGTGCCGCGTTCCTACGGCCCCCGCCGGGAGTCATCGTCGGGTTCGGTCATGTGCCCGCCGCAGAAATCGCCGCCCGCATCGCCACCGGCGCCACCCTCAGGCATCTAACCCCGCCGGGAATCAACCCCCAGAACCGATACCGACCCAGCACCGCCCTCGACGAATGGGTTCGGGCGCGGGATCTGACCTGCCGCTTCCCGCAGTGTGATCGCCCCGCCGCCTACGCCGATTTCGACCACACCACCCCCTGGCCGGTCGGCCCCACCCACGCCTCAGCGGGCAAACTGCTGTGCCGCCAACACCACCTCGCCAAAACCTTCTGGGCGGGCTGGTCAGAGGTCCAGCATCCCGACGGCACCATCATCTGGACCACCCCGGCAGGCCGCACCTACACCACCCGACCCGGCAGCGCGCTGCTGTTCCCCACCGTCAACACCACCAGCGTCCCCGTCGACCTCCCCGCCCAGCCACCCACCAGCGCGCACAAGATCCGCACCATGCCCACGCGGCGACAACGCAACCGCGCCAAAACAATCCGCTACCGCATCAAAGCCGAACGCGCACTCAACGACGCCTACGTCGCCGAACGCAACAAACCACCACCATTCTGACGGGTCCGCCGACCCAGACTTAGCTGGCTTCCTCGACCGGCTTCGGCTGTGCCGGTGGCGCGGGCAGCACCTCGAACAACTCCCGCTCAATCTTTCGCCTCACCTCGGTGTCCGCCTCGGGCAGGACAATTCCGAAAGCGTCAACCACCGACGATCCCAGCGTCGTCACCTTCGCCCATTCGATGTCGGCTCCCGCACGTTCGAAGACACCTGTGAGCACCGCGAGCAACCCGGCGCGATCGGTGGCACGGATCTCGGCGACCGCTCGCCCCTCGACGGCCCCCTCGTGCCACAGCACCCGGGGCGGCGCGGCGGGAGCGTTGATGGGGACAGCGGCCCGAATCTCGCCGGTGCGGCCCGTATTCGCGCTCTCCTTCTCCTTCTTCTCCAGCGCTCCCATGACATCAAGGTCGCCCTCGATCGCGAGAATCAGTTGCTGGCGCAATAATTCGGCCGCGGGCGGCGACCCGAAATGCGGTGACACCACGAAGGTGTTGATGGCGGAGCCCTGATACCCGTTGACCGATGCCGAGTGCACGCGTAGTGAGTTGAGCGCCAACACCCCGGCGGCTTTCGACAACAGCCCGCGGCTGTCGGGCGCGATCATGGTCACATTGAAGATGTGCGCGGTGTCGGCGGGTGTCAGCTCGACGTGCACGCCGTCACCCGCTAGCGATAGGAACCGCGGCTCCACGGGATCGGGTTGAGGCAGCGGCTCGCCGGCCATCACCAGCCGGCAGCGGCGGACCAGGTCACCGATCAGCGATGCCTTCCAGTCGCCCCACACGCCGGGACCGGTCGCTAGCGAATCCGCCTCGGCCAGTACGTGCAGCAATTCGAGGACGACGAGATCTCCGTCGAGCGCGTCAACCACCGCGGCGATGGTGGCGGGATCCTGGAGGTCGCGCCGAGTGGCGGTGTGCGGCAACAGCAGATGGTGCCGTACCACCTGAGACAGGACTTTGATGTCGGAGGGCCACAGGCCGAGGCGGCTGCCGATCTGCTGGGCCAGCTCGGCGCCGATGATGCTGTGATCGCCGCCGCGGCCCTTCCCGATGTCGTGTACCAGCGCGCCCAGCAGCAACAGGTCGGGCCGGGACACCCTGGTGGTGAACGCGCTTGCACGCGAGACTGTTTCGACCAGATGCCGGTCCACCGTCCAGATGTGCACCACATCGCGAGGCGGGAGGTCGCGGACCGCGCCCCACTCAGGGAAGAGTCTGCCCCATAGTCCGGTGCGGTCGAGCGCTTCGATCGTGCTGACCGCGGACGGTCCCGCGGCGAGCATGACCAAGAGGTCCTTGAGCGCCTGCCTCGGCCACGGGGTGCGCAGTTCGGGGGCGGCCTCGACCAGACGGCTCAGCGTCGACGCCGCAATCGGCAGCCCGGTGGTGGCAGATGCGGCCGCCACGCGCAGGATCAGACCGGGATCGCGTTCCGGCCGGGCGTCCCGCGCGAGGATGACCTCTCCGGCGAACTCGACGACACCCTCGTCCAGCGGACGGCGCACCGGCCTACGAAGTGCGGACAGCCCCCGACGCGGCAATGCGTTGGCCGCCGTTCTGATTCCGGCGTCAACGTAGAAGCTGACGGTGCGTGCCGCATCGGACAGCGCACGCGCGAGGTCGAAGCGGTCCCCGATGCGAAGCGCGGCGCCGATCTCGTCGGCATGCTGCGCCAGCAGCAATTCCCGATCGCGGCCGGCGACGCGGTGCAATTCGGTTCGCACATTCAGCAGCGAAAGGTGCGCTTCGCCAAGGGTTTCGGTCGGCGAGGCCAGGGAGCGGCTCGGGTAGACGTCGGCGAGCTGCGCGATCGCCAACGCGTTGAGAAGCTGAACGTCACGCAGACCGCCTCTGCCGCACTTGAGGTCGGGCTCGGCGCGGTGTGCGATCTGCCCGCTGCGCTGCCACCGCGCCCTGGTGTGTTCCACCAGTTCGTCGAATCGCGACGCGATTCCGGTCCGCCACTGGCGACGCGCGCCGCCGATGAGCAACGCGGACAGGTCGCCGTCTCCGGCGATGTGCCTGGCTTCGAGCATGGCCAGTCCGGCTGAGATGTCCTCCCCGGCGACGCGAAGCGCCTCCGGCACAGTTCGCACACTGTGGTCGATGCGAATGTTGGCGTCCCACAACGGGTACCAGAGCAGTTCGGCGACCTCGCCGACGATCTCGTCAGGCATGTTGTCGTGCAACAGCATGAGGTCCAGATCGGAGTATGGCAGCAGTTCACCGCGGCCCAGACTGCCCGTGGCGACGATCGCAAAACCACTCGTGGCGGTGATCCCGATTTCGGTTGCCTTGGTGTTGAGCCAGAAGTCGTGCAGGTCCAGGAGCGCATCGCGCAACGCCGCCGAGTCGAGTTGGCGTGCGCTGCCCGCCAACAACTGTTCCGCGGCGGCGACGAGATCGGTTGCCGGACGTGACGAGACCGCCGCCGGACGCTCCCAACGGGAAGCGCCGGCGGCGGGCTGCGATTTCGAATTCTTCACGAGTTGTCCTCCCGGCACTTGACGATCCAGTACTCACACGGCGCAACTGCCGGGAGACGACCTCTCATTCCACGATACGGATCAAAGGGCATCAGCCCCGCGCTCGCCGGTACGCACCCGGACAACGGTTTCGACCGGGCTCACCCAGACCTTGCCGTCGCCGATCTTTCCCGTACGCGCGGCCTGGACGATGACGTCCACCACTTTGTCCACAGCGGCGTCGTCCACGACGACCTCCACCCGGACCTTGGGCACGAAGTCGACCGAATACTCCGCGCCGCGGTACACCTCGGTGTGCCCCTTCTGCCGCCCGTAGCCCTGAACCTCGCTGACGGTCATTCCGAGAATGCCTGTCTGCTCAAGACCGGTCTTGACATCTTCCAGCGTGAACGGCTTGACGATCGCTGTTATCAGCTTCATGTGTAGATGATCCCTTCCGATGAAATTGTCGCCGGTCAGGCGAGCTCGTAAGCCGTTTCGGCGTGTTCGGTCTCATCAATACCAGTGTCCTCGTCCTCCCTGGACACCCGCCAACCCAGCGGCTTGACGACGAACGCGATGATGGCGGTCATCACGGCGGTGAAGATGACGGCTACCAGCGCGATCACCACCTGCACGACCAGTTGCTGGACCCCGCCCCCATAGAACAGGCCGGTTTCGGTGGCCAGGAAGCCGATACCGATGGTGCCCCACAAGCCGGCGACGAGGTGAACACCGACGACGTCGAGCGAATCGTCGTAGCCGAACTTGTACTTCAGAGCGATGGCAAGCGCTGACAGCACACCGGCGATAGCACCGAGGATCAACGAGCCGATCGCACTGAGCGAACCGCAGGCCGGGGTGATCGCAACCAATCCCGCCACGATGCCCGATGCGGCGCCGACGCTGGTGGCGTGACCGTCGCGGATACGTTCCACCAGAAGCCAGCCCAGCATCGCGGCCGCTGTGGCAGCGGTCGTGTTGACCCACACCGCGCCGGCGAGCATGTCGGCAGCGCCCTCAGACCCCACGTTGAAGCCGAACCATCCGAACCACAGGATGGCGGCACCCAGCATCACGAACGGGATGTTGTGCGGACGGTAGGCGGTCTTGCCGAACCCGGCGCGCTTGCCCAGCAGGATCGCCAACACCAGCGCCGCCATACCGGCGTTGATGTGCACCACGGTGCCGCCGGCGAAGTCGATCGGCGACACGTTGGCCGCGCCTTCTTCGTCGACGCCGAACAGCTTGGCAGCGATACCGTCTTCGGCTCCCGACAGCAGACCGCCACCCCAAACCATGTGCGACAGCGGGAAGTACACCAGGGTGACCCAGATTCCGCCGAACAACAGCCAGGTGCCGAACTTCATGCGCTCTGCGACTGCGCCGCTGATGAGTGCGACGGTGATCACCGCGAAGGTGAGTTGGAACGCCACCCAGACGATGGCGGGCACCGTCCCGAAGCCACCGGAGACGAAGGTGTCGACGCCGTCGATTTCACGAACCTCTGTCAACTGACTGAGGCCGAACAAGGAGAACGGATTGTCGAAGACGCCGAAGAAGTCGCTCTCGCCGGTGTGCGCGGAGGCGAAGGACATCGAGTAGCCCCACAGCACATAGATGACGCTGACGACACCGATCGATCCGAACGACATCATCATCATGTTGAGGACGGACTTCTGGCGGGACAGACCGCCGTAGAAGAACGCGAGCCCCGGTGTCATGAACAACACCAGTGCGGCTGACGTCAGCACCCAGGCCGTGTCACCGGCACTGAGGCCGCCCTCCGCGAAGGGCAGAAAATTCTCGTCCGGTATGGCTAGGACCGCGTCGTGTAAGCCGAATGCCACTTTGTGTGAACCTCCTTGGGATGGCGGCCGACCGTGATCGGCCTCCCGAAGAGACTCTTTTGCAAGCGTTTCACCTGTGATTCTGTTGTGTTTCACGCAGGTGAACGGACACGCCTACGCCGTTACGCTCATGTTTCATCAGGCGTGAGCAGCAAAAATTCACGCCCGCACACCGAAATTCGGTGTTTAACCGAGCAGAGCGTCGACGAATGCGGCCGGCTCGAACGGTGCCAGATCGTCCGGTCCCTCCCCCAGTCCGACGAGCTTGACCGGCACCCCGAGTTCCTGTTGCACGCGGAACACGATGCCGCCCTTGGCAGTCCCGTCCAGCTTGGTCAGAACCACACCGGTGATATCGACGACTTCGGCGAACACGCGCGCCTGCGGCAGGCTGTTCTGGCCGATCGTCGCGTCGAGCACCAGGAGCACCTCGTCGACCTCGGCGCGCTTGCTGACCACCCGTTTGACCTTGCCAAGCTCATCCATCAGGCCGGTCTTCGTGTGCAACCGGCCCGCGGTGTCGACAACGACGACATCGGCGCCCGTGGCTATCCCCGTGTCGACGGCGTCGAAGGCCACCGACGCGGGATCGGCGCCTTCGGGTCCTCGCACCACCTGTGCGCCCACGCGCGACGCCCAGGACTGAAGCTGATCGGCGGCCGCGGCACGGAAGGTGTCGGCCGCACCGAGCACGACGCGACGTCCGTCTGCCACCAGGACGCGGGCGAGCTTGCCCACGGTCGTCGTCTTTCCGGTGCCGTTGACTCCGACGACGAGCAGGACAGAGGGCTTGTCGGCGTGCGGCAGGGCCCGGATCGAACGCTCCAGGTCGGGCTGGAGTTCGGCGATGAGCACCTCCCGCAGCACCGCGCGCGCATCGGCCTCGGTGCGCACCCGACTGCTCGCCATCTTGGCCCGCAGCGAGGTGATCACGGACTCGGTGACCACCGGCCCGAGGTCGGCGATCAGCAGGGTGTCCTCGACCTCTTCCCAGGAGTCCTCGTCGAGGTCGCCGCCGCCGAGCAGTCCCAGCATGCTGCGCCCCAGCGTGTTCTGGGACTTGGAGAGCCGACCGCGTAGGCGATCCAGGCGGCCTTCCGTAGGTGCGATGGTGTCGATCTGCGGGGCGGCGGGCGCCGCCACTTCGGTGACAGGTTCGGCGACGGGTTCGGTGACCTCAGTGACGTCAGTGACCTCAGTGACCGGTTCGGGCGTCTCGACCGGCGCCACGTCGACTTCCTCGACCGGAGGCTCGGGCGCGGCGACGGGTTCGCGCTCCACAATGGGCGGTTCGGGCAGCCTGACGTCGGCGATGGGCCGTTTGGGCGCGTCGCGCGGGATGGTGGCATCATCGCCGACGGCAGGTAGGCCGCTGGTATCCAGTCGCTGAGGGCGCTCGGGCGCTTCGGGCGGGGTCACCGGGGCTTTGGGGGGCGCCGACTGTGTAAAAGTGATGCTGGACGTGGCGGTGTAGCCGCCAGAGCGATCGATGGGAGTAGCAGTGTCCGGTTCCGACAGGCTGATCCTGCGGCGGCGGTATCGCACCAGGCCCACGACGAGCGCGGCAACAAGCAGAACGGCGATGACCGCAATCGCGATCCAGAGACCCTCACTCACCGTGCCATTGTCTCAGGGGGCATAACCCGTGACGCCTGACCCCGGGTCCGTGATGCGGCACCGCAAGCGCCGCCACATCGACGTCTGCCTCACCGAACCGGTCGATTACCAAACGCTGACCACCGGATTCGAGCGCTATCGGCTGCCGTACAACGCGTTGACCCAGACCGATCTCGACGCCGTGGACCTCAGCACCGAGTTTCTCGGGTCGCGCTTGAGCGCGCCGGTCCTCATCGGAGCCATGACCGGCGGCGCGGAGCTGTCCGGCATCATCAACCGCAATCTCGCGGCAGCGGCTCAGCAACTTGGCGTCGGCATGATGCTCGGCTCGCAGCGCGTCATGATCGACGACGCCGTCGCCGCCTCTAGCTTCGACGTCCGCGGTGTGGCACCCGACGTGCTGCTGGTCGGCAACATCGGCATGGCACAGCTGCAGACGTCGCCGGCATCGGTGCTTGCGAAGGTGCTGGACCGTGTCGGCGCCAATGCTCTTGCGGTGCATGCCAACCCGCTCCAGGAGGCGATGCAGCACAACGGTGACACCGACTTCTCGGGGTCGATGGCGCGCCTGCGCGAGGTGGCGGGCTCGATCGGCTATCCCGTGATGCTCAAAGAGGTCGGCCACGGAATCGGAGCTGCTGCCGCCGCCCAACTCGCCGACTGCCCTGTCGCCGCGATCGACGTCGCCGGTGCGGGCGGGACGTCATGGGCGCGCATCGAGCAGTTCGTCCGGTACGGCGAGGTCCGCTATCCGGCACTCGCCGAGTGGGGCATTCCCACCGCGCAGGCACTCACCGAGGTCAAGGCGCTGCTCCCCGACGTCCCGCTCGTCGCCTCCGGCGGTATTCGCACCGGCATGGACGCCGCGAAAGCGCTTGCGATGGGCGCCGAGGTGGTGGCGATTGCCCGGCCGCTGCTTGCGCCCGCAGTCGAATCGGCTGCTGCCGTAGCAGATTGGCTGCAAGGTTTCATCGAGGAATTGCTCGTGTGCCTGCACGGGTGCGGGGCCGGCAACCTCAAGGCGCTGCGCGAACACGGGGTGACTCCGGCCTGAGCGGCCAGACGACGAATGTGCGTTGAGGGCCGAAAATGAGCCGAATGTTCGCCCTGGACGCACACTCGGCGAAGGCTTCCGTCGGTCAGGACGGGCTGGCGACGAGCTCCTGGCCACGCATGCGCTGCGAGATGACCGTCGTGATGCCGTCGCCGCGCATCGTCACCCCGTACAGCGCGTCGGCGACCTCCATCGTCGGCTTCTGGTGCGTGATGACGATGAGCTGCGAGCGCTCGCGCAGCTGCTCGAACAGACTGATCAGGCGGCGCAGGTTCACGTCGTCGAGCGCGGCCTCGACCTCGTCCATCACATAGAACGGCGAGGGGCGCGCCCGGAAGATCGCGACGAGCATCGCCACCGCGGTCAGTGACTTCTCGCCGCCGGACAACAGCGAAAGCCGTTTGATCTTCTTCCCCGGCGGGCGGGCCTCGACCTCGATGCCGGTGGTCAGCATGTCGCTCGGATTGGTCAGCAGCAGCCTGCCTTCGCCGCCGGGGAACAACGTCGAGAACACCTGGGTGAATTCGCGTTCCACATCCATGTAGGCCTCGGTGAAGACCTGAAGGATGCGCGTGTCGACGTCGGCGATGACGTCAAGAAGGTCCTTGCGGGCCGCCTTGACGTCCTCGAGCTGAGTCGAAAGGAAGTTATAGCGCTCTTCCAGCGCCGCAAACTCCTCCAGGGCAAGGGGGTTCACGCGGCCGAGCTCTCGCAGCTCCTTCTCGGCGCGCTTGGCCCGCCGCTCCTGCGTCGGCCGGTCATAGGGCATCGGCGCGGGTGCGGTGACCTGTTCACCGCGTTCCTTGGCCTGCTCGTACTCGGCCATCTCGAGCTCGGACGGCGGCAACGGGACGTCGGGTCCGTACTCGGAGATCAGGTCGGCCACCGCCATGCCGAATTGTTCGAGTACCTGTTGTTCGAGTTGCTCGATGCGCAGTGCCGCCTGCGCTTTGGCTACCTCATCGCGGTGCAGCGAGTCAGTGAGCGCTGTGATCCGCGAGGTGAGCTCGGTGACCTCTTCGCGGGCTTTGGTCAGTGCGCCGGCGCGGACTTGACGCTCGGCGGCGACCTCGTCGCGGATGCGCGACGCCACGGCCACCGCTTGGCCCAGGCGTTGCGCGACGATCCTGCCTGATTCGGCCACGGCGGCGGCCATCTCGGCCGCACGCACGCGTGCCTCTCGCGCCCGCTGCGCCCGCGCCCGCGCCTCGCGCTCCGCCACCGCGGCCCGACGCAACGAATCAGCCCGTCCGCGAACGGCATTGGCACGCTCTTCGGCGGTGCGAACCGCCAGACGCGCCTCGACCTCCGCCGACCGTGCCGCCTCCGCGGCGGCTGTCGACTCCGTGCGGTCGACGACCTCCACGTCGAAGGTCGGCTCCTGCTGAGCGTTGTGCAGCCGCGTTTCGAGCTCGGCGAGTTCCTCCACCGTGCGATTGCGGCTCGTCTCCAGCTCGTCACGCTGTTTGATCAGCCGCTGCCACTCGTCGTCGGCGGCACGGGCGTCCTGCCCGAGCCTTCCGAGCTGCTCATAGATGGACGAGATCGCGGCGTCGGACTCATTCAGTGCGGCCAGCGCCTGCTCGGCGGCATCCTGGCGCGCCGACTGCTCGGCCAGCGCACCGGACAGCGCCGCCGACAGCTCCCTGACCTGCCGTTCGGCGTCGGCGAGCTCGTTGCGCGCCTTGTCGACTTCGGAGGTGATCTCCAGCGTGCTGGGCTTGCGATCGGAGCCGCCACTGACCCAGCCCGCCCCCACCAGGTCACCGTCGGCGGTGACGGCACGCAACTGTGGTTGTGCGGCAACAAGTTCCAAAGCCGAGGCGAGGTCGGGCACCACGGCCACACCGGCCAGCATGGCTGTGACAGCACCCTGCACGCGGGGCGCGGGCTCAACCAGATCCACCGCCCACAACGCACCTGCGGGCAGCTGTCCCGGCACCGGGGCCTGAGATGGCCAGTCTCCCAAGACGATCGCGGCGCGGCCGCCGTCGGATTCCTTCAGTGCCGCCACCGCGGCCCGCGCTGCACCGGCGTTCTCTGCCGCAAGAGCGTCGGCGGCAGCACCGAGCACCGCGGCGATCGCCACCTCGTGCCCGGAGCGCACCTTGACCAGGTCGGCAATGGATCCGAAAAGCCCTGCGCCACCGTGATTTTCCTGAAGCCAGGCGGCACCGTCCTTGCGGTCGAGACCGACCGACAGTGCGTCGATGCGCGCCTGAAGGGAAGCGACCTGCCGTTCGGCAGCCCTTTCGGCCGACTGCAGCTCGGCCACGCGTTCGTCGGCCAGACGCAGCGCACTGACGGTGCGATCGTGGTGTTCGTCGAGGCCGACCTCGCCCGCGTCGAGGATTGCCGCCGCGTCGTGGCCGAGG
>ERZ500977.189-NODE-189-length-11893-cov-7.402602_pt1 | contig 11893 bp, 9 predicted proteins | sample MGYA00248863_ERZ500977 | MGnify/ENA primary metagenome ERZ500977 (study PRJEB25958, sample SAMN03398581) | human skin metagenome | study: EMG produced TPA metagenomics assembly of the Human Skin Microbiome Metagenome (human skin metagenome) data set.
CGACGGGGCCTGCCCCTCCCCCGGTGACGGCCCGATCCGGGTGGTCCGGCTGGTGGCGGCGCCCGGACGGGCCTTCGACCCGCAGGCCGCGGGCGCACGCTTCGCCGCGGAAGTCGCCCGCCATGTCGCCGACGGGCAGGTGCGCGCCCTGTTCGGCTGCGGCGGCGAGACGGCCGACGCGATCCTCGGCGCGCTCGGACAGGGCGTGCTCCGGCTCGAAGGGGAGGTCTTGTCTGGCGTCCCTGTCTCCAGCATGCTAGTCGGCGGCCGGAAGCTGCAGCTTGTTACCAAGTCCGGCGGATTTGGCGACGCGACAGCCCTCCTGTCCATTGCCGACGCCGTTGCTCCCTGAAAGGCGCGGGATGAAGGATCTCACGGACCAGACTGGACAGGCTGGCGGCGATGTGTCCAGACCGAAACCGGGGCTGGCCGACCGGGTCTATCACCTGCTCTACAGCCGGATCTCCAACGGCGATTATCCGGCGAACCAGAAGCTGCCGTCTGAGAAGAGCCTCGCCGACGAATTCGGCGTGTCGCGCCCCATCCTGCGGGCGGCGCTGGAGCGGCTGCGCGACCAGGGCATCATCCACTCGCGCCAGGGCGCCGGCAGCTACGTGCGCGAGGTCAAGACCGTCCCGCTCGGCTTTGCCCGGGTCGAGACGATCGCCGACATCCAGCGCTGCTACGAATTCCGCATCTGCATCGAGACCATGTCCGCACGGCTGGCGGCGTCGCGACAGGATGCCGCCGCACTCGACGAGATCGGCACGGCGCTGTCGCTGATGCAGGGGGCGACGGATTCGCAGACCCATCGCGAGGATGCGGATTTCGCCTTTCACCTCGCGATCGCCAAGGCCGCGAACAACCAGTATTTCGAGGCCTCGATGCGGGCGCTGCGCGAGCATATCTACGTGGGCATGAAGCTGCACGGCCAGTCGCTGATGACCGATGGCGAGAAGGCCCTCAAGCAGGTCTTCGACGAGCATTCGGCGATCTTCGCAGCCATTCGCGACGGCGATGGCGACGCGGCAGAGCGGCTGATGCGTGGCCACCTGACCCATTCCCGCGACCGCCTGTTCGGCGGCAAGCTGATCGACCTCAGCCGGGGCTGACCGCCTGCGACTGCCGCAGGCGGCGCCCTGTCGGGGGTGACGCCTGGCGCCCGGCGCAGGCCGTCCGCACGGCAGGATCAGGTCGCCCGACCCCGCCTGCCCTTGCGTCCCCCCGAATGCACCGGCGTCACGCCGAGGCGTCAGCCATCAGGCCATGCTTGACGAGAAGGGCGGCGATCTTCGCGTCCTGCGCGGGGTCGGGCAGAAGCGCGGGCTGGCGGCTGGCGCCGACCGAGGCGTCCATCAGGTAGAGCGCGCGCTTCACCAGCGCCGGCGGATAGCCGAGGGTATAGAGATCCTTGCGGAAGGCCCCGAAGGCCGCCTGCGCCGCCTCGGCCGCAGCGGCATCATCGGCGTTGAAGCCCCGGGTGATCGCCGCGAGCGTCTCGGGCATCACGTTGCCGAGGCCGGAGATGCAGCCCTTGGCGCCATTCCGGAAGGCCCAGAGCACGAGGTGGTCGGGGCCGGAATAGACCTCGAAGCCCGGAACCTCGCGGCCGACCCGGAGATAGGCCTCCAGCGTGTCCTGCGCCCCGCCCGAGTCCTTGATGCCGGCGATGTTGCCATGCGCGGCAAGGGTGCGGGCGGTCTCGGGCTCGATGTGGTTCTGGGTGCGGGCCGGGATGTCGTAGAGATAGGTGGGCGTCGTCACCACATCCGCCACGCTGGAGAAGTGACGGATCAGGCCATCCTGCGTGCACTGGATGAAGAAGGGCGTGATGACGGCGATGCCGTCGACGCCGATGGCGGCGAATTCCTTCGCGAGCAGGATGGTCTCGAAGGTCGCGGGCATGCCGGCGTTGATGATGACGCGGGCGCGGCCGCCCACTTCCTCCACGACCTCGCCGCAGAGCCGCACCTTCTCGTCGAAGGTGAGCGCGGTGAAATCGCCGTTGGTGCCGGCGCACATGATGTTGTTGCCGGCCGCGACCTGCCGGCGCACCTGCGCCCGGGTCGCGGCAAAGTTGATCGTCTCGTCATCATTGAAGCAGGTGACGAGGGCGACGAAAGCTTCCTTGGTCATCGGTGTCTCCGGGCCTCAGTAGGCCGCTTCGTAGATGTCGAGGATATCGGCCTCGGAGAGGTCGACGGGGTTCCAGTCGAGCAGGCGGCGGATGGCATGCGCTTCCTTCGCCGAGGCCGGCAGGTCGACCCGGGGCACGCCATGGGCGCCGAGCGCCATGTCGAGGCCGAGCCGCTCGCAGAAGCTGCGGGCGCCGCCCAGCACCTGCTGGCGGGCATCGGCGTCGAAGCCGAGGGCGCGCCCGACCAGCGCGGTCTTCTCCGGCACGGCCGGCGCGTTGACGGCGAGCACATGCGGGAAGATCAGCGCGTTGGCGATGCCATGGGCGAGCTTGTGCCGGGTACCGAGCGGATAGGCGAGCGCATGGCCGGCGGTGGTGTTGACCGGCCCGAGGCAGATGCCGCCGTAGAAGGCGGCGAGCGCCAGGCCGGACCGGGCCTCGATGTCGCCGCCATTCTCGACGGCGCGGGCGAGATAGCGGCCGACGAGTTCGATCCCCTGCAGGGCATAGGCGTCGATGATCGGATGCGACCGCTTCGAGGTGAAGGCCTCGACGCAATGCGCCATGGCGTCGACGCCGGTCGCCGCGGTGACGAGGGGCGGCACGGACACGGTCAGCCCGGGGTCGATGATGGCGATGTCGGCCAGCATCTCGACGCTCTCGGTCGCGATCTTGTTCATCGTCGCCGGGTCGGTGACGAGCGCCCGGGTCCCGACCTCGCTGCCGGTTCCCGCGGTGGTCGGGATCTGGGCGAGCGCCACGCTGCGGGCCGGCGCCCGGTTCGGGCCGGAGATGTCGGGCAACGACAGCTCGGACGTCACGAGCACCGCGACGAGCTTCGCGAGGTCCATGGCGCTGCCGCCGCCGAAGCCGATCACCGCATCCGCCTCGGCCGCCCTGGCGGCGAGGAGCGCCTCCTCGAGGTTGGGCAGGTCGGGCTCGGGCTTCACCTCGCCGAAGAGGGCGGCGGTCGGGAGGCCGAGGATGTCGAGCCGGGCGGCATTCACCCTGTCGGCGACGACGAAGGGGCGGCGCGCGCCGGTCGCGGCCAGCCAGGCGGCCAGCGTCTCCACCTGCCCGGCGCCGAAGCGGACGACCGGCGGGCGCTGCATCTCGATCGGGCTCTGCATGGTCAGCATCGGTCTGTCTCCTCAGGCAGTCGTGAGCCGGCGGGCCTTCTGGACCTCCGGGTCGGGGTCGAGACCGGCGGCCAGCAGGCGGCGGGTATAGGCCTCGCGCGGGGCCTCGAAGATCTCGTGGACGGGGCCGACCTCGACGACGCGGCCCTTCTCCATCACCATGACGTGGTTGGCGAAGTCGCGGACGACCGGCAGGTCGTGGGCGATGAAGATGAAGGCGATGCCGAGATCGCGCCGGAGCTTGTCGAGAAGCGCGATCACCTGCGCCTGGATCGACACGTCGAGGGCCGAGACCGCCTCGTCGGCGATGATGAGCTCGGGTTCGAGCGCCAGCGCGCGGGCGATGGCGATGCGCTGGCGCTGGCCGCCCGAGAACTGGTGCGGATAGCGCATGGCATGCTCGGGCTGGAGGCCCACCTGCGCCAGCAGCTCGGCCACCCGCGCCTTCCAGCGCGCCTTCGGCAGGATGTCGGGATGGATCACCCAGGCCTCGGAGATGATCTGGAAGATCGACATCCGCGGGTTCAGCGACTGGGTCGGATCCTGGAAGATCATCTGGATCTCGCGGCGCATGGCATAGAGATCGCGCGGCGCCATCCGGAAGAGATCGCGCCCCTTCCAGAGCGCCCGGCCGGAATCCGCCTCGATCAGCCGCAGGATCGCCTTGGCGACCGTGGACTTGCCCGAGCCCGATTCCCCGACGATTGCCAGCACCTCGCCCTTCCGGAGCTCGAAGCTGACCTCGTTCAGCGCCTTGAACGGGCCATAGCTCTTGGAAGCGCGATCGACGACGAGAACCGGCTCTCCGCCCTGGCCCGGCCGGTTCATCTCGCCCTTGCCGGGTGCCGCGGCGATCAGCTTGCGGGTATAGGGATGCCTGGCATCGTGATAGATCTCGGCCGGCGTGCCCGCCTCGACGATCTCCCCGCCGTTCATGACCACGACGCGGTCGGCGACCTCGGCAACCACGCCGAGGTCATGGGTGATGAGCACGAGGCCCATGCCCATCTCGTCCTGAAGCGCCTCGAGCAGCTTCAGCACCTCGGCCTGCACGGTGACGTCGAGCGCGGTGGTCGGCTCGTCGGCGATGATGATGTCGGGCTTCATGGCGAGCGCCATGGCGATCATGATCCGCTGGCGCTGGCCGCCCGAGAACTGGTGGGGATACTTGTCGAGCGAGGGCCCCGGCTCGGGGATCCCGACGCGGCGCATCAGGTCGAGCGCGCGTTCCTCGGCCTGCACGCGGGTGGCCCCATGGACGCGCATCACCTCGCGCAGCTGCCAGCCGACGGTATAGACCGGGTTCAGGTGGCTGAGCGGATCCTGGAAGATCATCGCGATCCGCTTGCCGTTGATGGCGCGGCGCTCGGCGGCGCTGGCCTTCAGCAGGTCGCGCCCCTCGAAGAGGATCTCGCCCGAGACGATCTCGCCCGGCGGGCAGTCGATCAGGTTCATGATCGCCGAGGAGGAGACCGACTTGCCCGAGCCGCTCTCGCCGAGGATGGCGAGGGTCTCGCCGCGGTCGACATGCCAGCTCACGTTCTTCACCGCATCGACGACGCCCTGCGCGGTGTGGAAGCGGACCGAGAGGTTGCGGACCTCCAGCAGATGGTCAGCCATTGGACTTGCCTCCCTTGGAGATTTCGAGCCGCCACCGCTGTGCGGGATCGAGCGCGATGCGGAGCCAGTTCGACAGGAGATTGAGCGACAGCGTGGTCAGGATGATCGCGAGGCCGGGCCAGAAGGCGAGCCACCAGGCATTCGAGAGGTACTGCTTGCCCTGCGCGACCATGAGGCCCCAGGTGATTTCCGGCGGCTGGATACCGATGCCGAGGAAGCTGAGCGCGCTCTCGGCCAGCATCACGAAGGCGAAGTCGAGCGTCGCGATGGTGACGAGGGTCGGGATCACCATCGGCAGGATGTGGCGGAGCACGATCCGGGTCGAGGAGGCGCCCATCACCTGCGCGGCCTGCACGAACATGCGTTCCTTGATCTCCAGCACCTCGGCGCGCGTGGTGCGCAGGTAGATCGGGATGCGGGTGATCGCGAGCACGAGGATCACGTTCCCGACCGAGGGCGACAGCATGTAGAGCACGATCACCGCGAGCAGCAGCGACGGGAAGGACATGATGACATCCGCGAGCCGCATGATCACGGTGCCGACCCAGCGCGGGCCGTAGCCGGCGAGGAGGCCGAGGCCGGCACCGATGGTGGCGGAGAGGGCGACGGCGCCGGCGGCGATCATCAGCGTGTTCTGCGCCGCCACGATGATGCGGGCGAGCAGCGGGCGGCCGAGCGCATCGGCGCCGAGGGTCATCAGCCAGCCCTGCTCCAGGTTGAAGGGGGGCAGGTTGCGGCCCCGCAGGTTCTGCCGCGTCGCCGCGTCGCCGATCAGCGCCGGGCCGAAGATCGCACAGAGGATCGCGATCGCGAGGAAGAGGACCGCGGCGGTCGCGAACTTGTCGCGCCAGAGCATCGCAAGGATGGTGGCCATCCTGCCGCGGGGAGGGGCGAGGGGGGAGGACGTCATCGGCTTCGCCTCGGGGGATGAGATGCTGGCCACGGTCTCAGGCCCGGATACGCGGATCGAGCAGCGCATAGGCGAGGTCGATCACGAGGTTCATGAGAAAGATCGCCAGGGCCGTGACCATGATGGCGGCCAGGATCACGTTGAAGTCGCGGGTGAGGATCGAGTCGATCATCAGCTTGCCGACGCCGGGAAAGCCGAAGATCGTCTCCACCACCACCGCGCCGTTCAGGAGTGCCGCCGCCTGGTCGCCGATCACCGTGATGACGGGCAGCATGGCGTTGCGCAGCGTGTGGACGAAGATGATCGAGCGGTCCCGCACGCCCTTGGCCCGGGCGGTCTTCACATAGGCCGAGCCGAAGGCCTGCACCATCGAGCCGCGCACCACCTGCAGGATCAGGCCGAAGGGCCGGATGAACAGCACGGCGATCGGCAGGATCCAGTGCCAGACCGTCCCGGTGCCGGAGGTCGGCAGCCAGCCGAAACCGATCGAGAAGACGGTGATGCCGACGATCGCGACCCAGAAGTCCGGGGCCGAGGCGCCGATGAGCGAGGTGAAGGTGACGAGCCGGTCGAAGATCCCGCCCGGGCGGAAGGCCGCGATCGCCCCGATCACGATCGCCGCCGTCGTGACGAGCGCCATGGTGATGAGGGCGAGCCACAGCGTCCAGACGAAGGCCTCCCACACCACCTCGATCGCCGGGCGCGCCTGGCGGAGGCTGTCGCCGAAGTCGAGATGCAGGACGGCCCATACATAGCGGCCGAACTGGACGATGAGCGGATCGTTCAGCCCGTGAAGCTCGCGGAACTGGTCGATCATCTGCTGGGTGGCGTCGATCGGCAGGAACAGCGCCGCCGGATCGCCGGTCAGCCGCGACAGGAAGAAGACCATCACGAGCAGGAACAGGAGCGAGGCGAGGCTCGACAGGATACGCGACACGTAGCGGGGCATGGGCATCCTCCATTGGTCCCGCGGTCGTCCGCGGTTGTTCACAGGTTCAGGGCCACCGCCCCGGCGGGCGGGGCAGCCGCGTCATGGACGGGAGAGGGGTGTTGGGAGGGGTGGGCTTGCCCGCAGGGCCCGCCCACCCCGGCCTTCGGTTACTTGAAGGCGATGTCCGCGAGTTCGAGCTGCGAGTTGGTCGCGATCGTCGGGGTGAAGCTGATCCGGTCGCCGACCCGCGCGAAGCTCACCATGTGGAAGAGCAGGACGTCCGGCACCACCTCGTCGTGCAGGTAGGAGAAGAGGGTCGACCAGTCCTTGGCACGGGCGTCGCCGGTCGCGGCCGAGGCCGTGGCGATCATCTCGTCGACCTTGGGGTCGCTGATGCCCGACTGCCGGCCGTTCGAGTCGTACTTGAAGTACATCGAGAAGACCGGATCCCCCTTGCTGTTGTCGTGGCTGACGAACAGCATCTGCGGCGGGCGGCCGTCCTTGAACGGCTTCGAGTAGAGCTCTTCCTGCTGGGCGACCTCGACCATCTGCACGTCGACGGTGAAGCCGACATCCTGCAGCATCTGCTGCAGCGCCTCGGTCACCTCGGTGACGCCCGGGAAGAGGTTCGACCGCCCGATCAGGTGCAGCGTGGTGTCGACCGGCACCCCGTCGGCCTTGGCCTCGGCGAGGAGCGCCTTGGCCGCCTCCGGGTCATAGGGGTATTCCGACACGTCAGGGTTCCAGCCGAGCGTGGTCGGCGGCACCATCGCGACCGCCGGAACCGTTCCCTCCGGCAGCAGCGAGCCCACGAAGGCCCCGCGGTCGATCGCCATGTTCAGCGCCTTGCGGACACGGATGTCGTTGACGGGCGGAATGGCGCTGTCGAGGCGCAGGTAGGTCGTTTCCGAGTTCAGGTAGGACACGTCGGTCGCGGCATTGGTTGCATCGACCGCCGAGATCGACGGCGCGAGGTCGGCCTCGCCCTTCGCGACCATTGCCGCGGCGACCGCCGGGTCGGTGCGGAAGACATAGGTCGCCTTCTCGACGGCGGGCTTGCCTCCCCAGTAGCCGTCGCGCTGCTCGAGCACCACGCTCTGCCCCGGCTCCCAGGAGGCGAGCTTGAACGGCCCGGTTCCGATGGGCTGGCGCACGAATTCGAGCGGCGTCTCGGACGGCACGATCGTCACCAGCGACAGGAGCAGCGGCAGGATCGGCTGCGCCGGCGCGGCAGTGATGTCGATCGTGGTGTCGTCGACCAGGTTGAAGCTCAGCTCGGTGTCGCCGAAGTAGCGCGGCGTCTCGCAGGTCAGCTTGTCGCTCACCGCCCGCTCGAACGACGCCTTGACGTCGCCCGCATCGAAGGCCGTGCCGTCCGAGAAGGTCACGCCCTTGCGCAGGTGGAACCGCCAGGTGCCGTTGCCCTGATCCTCCCACGACTCGGCCAGCCGCGGCTGCACGCCCTTGCCGGACTTCACGTCATAGGTCGTCAGGGTCTCGCTGACATTCTCCATGATGATCCGGCCGATGTTCGACCGTGTCGCCATGCAGGGCTCCATCAGGTCGACATCCTCGCCCAGAACGATGGTCACGTCCTTCGCGCCCTGCGCGAAGACGGGCGCGAGCGGCAGCACGGCCAGCGCCGTGGTGAGCAGCAGGCTCGATCTCGTCATTCAGTCCTCCCTGAGGTTCATCGCGGGTTACCCCCCCCCTCGAATGCCGGCAATGTGACAGGTTCGAGAAATCCTGTCAACATGATAGGAAAATTGAGGAGAGAAGTCCTCCGCCGCAGGACGGATCTTGGATTAAGCCATTGAAAATTTACGGTTGTTACTGGATATTGCGGACTTTCATGAAAGATTTTCAACTTGACAACATTGGTCCAGTTGTCCACGTCGAGACCAGAAGCGCCATGGGAGGAATCGGCAATGACCCCGGATGACATCGCAGCACGCATGACGGGCAGGATCGGGGCGGTGGCACCGGGCCGGAGCGAGACCTTCCTGGCCTCGCCGGTGGTCCACAACCACGCCGCCTTCCTGCAGTGGCTGCCGGACGGCACGCTCGCCTGCGCCTGGTTCGGCGGCACGCTGGAGGGCCGGTCCGACATCTTCATCCATGTCGCCACCCTGGCCCCGGGCTCCGACTGCTGGACCCCGGGGCAGCAGGTCACCGACGACCCCGACCGCTCCGAGCAGAATCCGGTCGTCTTCACCGATCCCGCCACCGGCGCGCTCGGCCTTTTCCACACCGCCCAGCCGGGCGGGCGGCAGGAGGCCTGCGTGGTGCGGCATCGCCCGCTCGATCGCGGCCCGGACGGCCTGCGCCCCGGAACGCCGCGCACGCTCGCCCTGCCCGAGGGCACCTTCATCCGCGCGCAGGTGACGCTGCGCGACGATGGCGCCTGGATGCTGCCGCTGTTCCTGTGCCGCACGGTGGACGGGGCGCGCTGGACCGGCAGCCACGACGTGGCCGCCGTCGCAACCAGCACCGACAGCGGCGCGACCTGGGAGATCGTCGAGGTGCCGAACTCGACCGGCTGCGTCCACATGACGCTGGTCCCGCTCGGGGGCAGCCGCATCGCCGCCTTCTTCCGGCGCCGGCAGGCGGACTTCGTCTATCGCACCGAGAGCACGGACGGCGGGCGCAGCTGGTCGGTGCCCGGCGCGACCGACGTGCCGAACAACAATTCGTCGATCGCCGCCATCGCGCTCCGCGACGGCCGGGTCGCCCTGCTCTGCAACCCGGTCAACGCCACCCAGTCCGCGGCACGCCGGGCGTCACTCTACGACGAACTGGGCGAGGCGGATGACGCGCGCACCGATCCGACCGGCGGCGTGCCGGCGATCTGGGGCGTGCCCCGGGCGCCGCTGACGCTCTGCCTCTCGGAGGATGGCGGCCACAGCTTCCCGCTGCGCCGCGTGGTGGAGGACGGGCCGGGCACCTGCCTGTCGAACAACGCCCTGGACGGCAGGAACAGGGAACTGTCCTATCCGGCCCTGATCGAGGGCACGGACGGGCGCCTGCACCTTGCCTTCACCTTCCACCGCCGCGCGATCAAGCATGTCACGCTCGATGCCGGCTGGTGGGACGCGCTGGCGCCCCGCGCCTGATCCCCGCGCACACCGGCCGCCGGCAGCACGCCGGCGGCCGGTGCCCGCCTCAGGCGTCGAACCGCACGCGGACGTAGCTGCCGGGCGCCGCCTCGATCTGGCCGAGCGTCGCGCCGGGCTGGCGCGCCGGCACCATCTCGCCGGACCGTTCCTTCAGCCAGGCGTCCCAGTCCACCCACCAGCTGCCCGGATGCTCGACCGCCCCGACGATCCAGCCGTCCAGCTCCGGGGCGGACATGTCGGTGTTGGTCCAGTACTGGTACTTGCCGAGCGCCGGCGGGTTGACGATGCCGGCGATATGGCCCGAGCCGCTCAGCACGAAGCGCAGGTCCGCCTGCTGCATCTCCTTCGCGCCGCGATAGACCGAGGCCGCGGGCGCGATATGATCCTCGCGCGCGGAGATGTGGTAGACGGGCACGTTGATCGTCGCGAGGGTCAGGAGCTTGTCCCGGATCGTCAGCCGGTTCTGGGCGAAGGCGTTCCGGACGTAGAACTGCTCCAGGTAGAACCGATGCACCCGGCCCGGCATGGCCGTCGAATCCGCATTCCAGTAGAGCAGGTCGAAGGGGAAGGGCTCCTTGCCGAGCATGTAGTTCGAGACGATATAGCCCCAGATCAGGTCATTCGCCCGCAACATGTTGAAGGCACTCGCCATCTGCGTGGCGGGCATGTAGCCCTTCTCGTCCATCTTCTCGCCGATGGTGCCGAGGAGCTGCTCGTCCACGAAGATCTGCAGCTCGCCCGCATCCTCGAAGTCGAGCTGCGCGGTCAGGAAGGTCGCGCTCGACACGCGCGTATCCCCGGTCTGGCCCATGTAGGACAGGAGCGTGCCGGTCAGCGTCCCCCCGATGCAGTAGGAGACGATGTTGAGGCTCTCCTGCCCGGTCTCCTCAAGGACCTTGTCGATCGCCGTCGACACGCCCTTGAACATGTAGGACTCCCAGGTCTCGTCGGCCTGCAGCTCGTTCGGATTGACCCAGGACACGATGAAGACCGTATAGCCCTGCTCGGTCAGCCACTTCACCATGCTCTTCTTCGGGTTGAGGTCGAGCACGTAGTACTTGTTGATCCATGGCGGCACGATCAGCAGCGGCTTGGCATGGACCTGCTCGGTCGTCGGCGCGAACTGCAGGAGCTGCAGGATCTCGTTCTGCCAGACCACCGCCCCCGGCGAGACGGCGGTGTTGCGCCCGACCTCGAAGGCCTCCATGTCGGTCTGCCGGATCAGCAGCTGGCCCTTGCCGCGCTCCAGATCCTCCAGCATCATCTTCAGGCCGCGCACGAGGTTGCCGCCCTTTTCGTTGACGGTCGCCTCCAGGACTTCGGGGTTGAGCGCGAAGAAGTTCGCGGGATTCATCGCCTCGACGAACTGGCGGGTGTAGAAGGCCGCCTTCTTGCGGTCCTTCGGGTCCATCTCGCCGACGGTACCCACCGTGTCCTGGATCCAGCCCGAGGTGAGCAGGTAGGACTGCTTGAGATATTCGAACAGCGCATTCTCGCTCCACTCCTTGTGGGCGAAGCGCTTGTCGGCCTTCATCATGTGCGGCAGGTCGGGCGTCGGCGTGTCCTTCGCCCCCAGCCACTTCAGCATCGACGCCTGCCAGAGCGCCGACTGCTCCGACCAGAATTCCAGCGTCTTGTCGGCAACCTGCTGGGGGTTGTCCCACATGGTCCGGTACAGCTCGGCGAAGGTCGGCCAGGTGTTGAGCGGGTCGGCCTTCGGCAGGCCGCCCTGCATCTGGGCCTCAAGGAATCGCTGCCAGATCTGGCCCGAGATGTCGTAGACCTCGGCCATGTTGTGCGCAACATGGCGCCCCTGCTCGGCGAGCGTGTCCTGCTCACGGCTTTCCGTTGTTGTCATGCGTTCCCTTCCCCAGGGCACTGCCGTAACTTTACGGCCCGGCCCATCGTCGATAGTACAGCCGAAACCGGGCGTTGCCCACCCTCCACGAGATCCCGATGCGGCCCGATGCCCCGCTTCCACGAGCCCAGCGTGACCTCCGGTTGCGGCCTGGGCCGCTTTGCCTGGCGGGGGTCGGCCTC
>ERZ500977.190-NODE-190-length-11889-cov-4.984536_pt1 | contig 11889 bp, 13 predicted proteins | sample MGYA00248863_ERZ500977 | MGnify/ENA primary metagenome ERZ500977 (study PRJEB25958, sample SAMN03398581) | human skin metagenome | study: EMG produced TPA metagenomics assembly of the Human Skin Microbiome Metagenome (human skin metagenome) data set.
GCCTGCGGCACCCGTCGCTCCGGCGGCGGGCGACCCGGCCGCGCTGCCTCTCGCCGCCCCCGCCGAGACACCGCACCTGGCGAGCCCCGAAAACCTCCCGCCCGGTACCAGCGCGACGCCGACCCAGCAGAGCAGGCTCGGTTATTTCCGTGACCTGTGGCACGCCATGCGCACCCAGGAGGTCAGCGGCAGCGACGCGCTTCTGCTCCTCACACAGCGGCCCATGAGCGCGGGGCCGGCCACGCAGTCCTACACCGGACCGCAGCCGGCTCCTGCACCCCTGCCTCCCGCTGCGGAGGTTCCGGCGCCGGTGGCCCCGCCGGTCGTCCCCTAGGTCGCCGCGCCGACCCGATGGTCGGCTTTCTCGATTCGCGCGGGCACGTGTTTGTGCCAAGGTGTCCCGGCATATGCGTCACGCCAGGAACTCCACGTCAGCGCGTTGGGCGCCACCCCGGGTACGACGGCACCGCCGTTAGCGTCGACGAAATCGACCCCGAAGCCGTTGGGAAGTGAGGCGTGCCCCGGCAGCATCGCATCGCTGATCTCGACCGTCGCCTCCGCGCTGCCCGCCGCTGTGGTGATCCGGGCGCGTCCACCGTCGACGAGTCCGAGCGCCTCGGCGTCAGCGGGACTGACGCGCAACGCTCCGTCGGCATCGCGCTTGCGCCACGACGGGTCGCGAATGATGTCGTTGGCGGTATAGGCGCGGCGCTCACCCGCGGACAACACGATCGGGAACTCGTGGGTGGTCAGGCCCGCGGGAGCGTCGGCCAGGGCCCGGATGTCAGCCAGCATCTCGGGCATCTCCAGAGCGATCCTGCGATCCGGATGCGAGATGAGCGAAAAGTCGTCCTCGTAGTCGTGGACGGTGAACGTCACGCCCGAGCGACCGTCGAGAATCGCCTCGAACAGCGCGTTGCCGTCCCGATGCCCGGCACGCCGTACCGCCTCGGGATAGGTCATCGCGGCCTTCTGCGCCAGGCCCCACAGCGCGGCGGCACCGGAAAGGCCCTCGGGCAGAGTCGGGCCCAGCGTTTCGTACAGCACGAACGGCAGCACCTTGCCCAGGCCCGGATTCGCGCCGACCGCGGTCAAGAAGGCTTCGGTGAACGCGGCCAGGCTCTGGCGCGCGGCCTGCCGCAGGGGCGTCAACTCGGCGTCGTCGACCACGCCGAGCGCCCGCGTCAACCGCGCCCAGATCTCAGGTTCGGGCAGCGTGCCCGGCAACGGCTCCATCAGTCGGTGCCGCAGATGAAAGGTGTTGTGCGGGAACTCAAGATTGAAGAAGGTCGCCTCCGCCTTCTCGAACTGGCTCGCCGCCGGCAACACGTAGTGGGCGAGCCTGGCCGTTTCGGTCATCGCCACGTCGATGACGACCGAGAACTCGAGCGCGGCGAACGCCCGGCGGACGGCGTCGGAGTCGGCGACCGAATGCGCCGGGTTGCTGCTCTCGACGATCATGGCGCGGAACCGGTCGGGATGGTCGGTCAGGATCTCCTCGGGCACCACGTTGCTCGGCATCAGCCCGCCGATGATCGGCGCACCGGTGACGGGCGTGCGTCCCACACCTCCCGGCCGGAACAGCGGCGCGAATGACGAATGCAGGTGCTGGCCACCGCGTTTGGCGAAGTTACCGGTCAGGATCCACAGCATCTTGTTGAGGTAGGAGCACAGCGTGCTGTTGGGAGACTGCTGGACGCCGAGGTCCTCGAAGACCGCGGCACTGTCCGCGGCGGCGATCCGGCGGGCGGCGGCCCTGATCAAGTCCTGGTCGACGCCGCAGCGGCGCGCGTACTCGTCGACGGGGACCTCCGCGAACACCTCGCGCACCGCGTCGACGCCGGTGACATGTTCGGCCAGAAACCCTTCGTCGCACAGGTTCTCCTGAACCAGCACGGCGGCCAGCGAGGCAAGACACCACGCGTCGGTGCCCGGCCGCACCCGCAGATGGAAGTCGGCCATCTTCGCGGTGTCGGTGAGGACCGGGTCGATGACGATCATCGAGCGCGCCGGATCCTTGGCGATGTCGTTGAGCACCACACGGGCGCGCGGAAAACTCTGGGACATCCACGGGTTCTTGCCCACGAACACCGACACCTCGGCGTACTCGAACTCACCCCGAGTGTGGTTGCCGTAGAGATGCGCGTCGACCCAGTGCTCCCCGGTCTTCTCCTGGGCCAGCGCATTCGACCGGTGGTAGGACCCGAGCGCCTTGAGGAACGCGCCGCTGTAGGCACCGCCGAGGTGGTTGCCCTGCCCACCCCCGCCGTAGTACAGAATCTTGTCACCGCCGTAGGTGTCGGCGATCGCCCGAAAGCCGGCCCCAATCTCGGAAATTGCGGTTTCCCAGTCGATCTCCTCATAGGATCCGTCGGGCCGACGGCGCATCGGGGAGGTGAGCCGGTTGGGGTTGTTCTGATAATGGTCCAACCGGAGAGCCTTGTTGCAGGTGTACCCCCGCGAGGCAGGATGATCCTTGTCGCCGCGTATGCGGAGCAGCCTGCGGTCGTCGACATGCACGACGATGCCGCAATTGCACTCGCACAGGATGCAGGCGGTGGGTTGCCAGTCTGTATCGGTATCGGTCACCGGGTTGCTCGCTGTCCTGCGGACGTCTGCGCATCGATCAATGACCGCAGCTGCGAATGGACGAGATCGAGCGGTTCGAGATCGCGCGACGCACGGGCGAGGACGATGGCGCCCTCGAAGGACGACAGCACCAAAGTCGCCACAGCGGGCGCTGCGCTGGCCGCCATGCCGTCGGCGACGAGCCGCTGCGAAATCGCATCGCGCCATCGCGCGAACGCTGCCGCGGCCCTGTCGATCACCGCCGCGGACTGGTCGGGCTTGGCGGGATCACCCGCTTCCACGGCGACCGCCACCACCGGACATCCGGCTCGGAATTCGCTGTGCTGCAACTGCTTACGGTAATAGGCAAAGAGGTCGTCGAGCGCTTCCAGCCCACTGGACGCCTGGGCGAGTCGCTGCGCCATGAAGTCGGCGGCGTAGTCGACCGCTTCGCAGAGCAACTGCGTGCGGCCGCCGGGGAAGTAGTGGTAGGCAGATCCGCGCGGGGCGCCGCTGTGGGCGAGCACGTCGGCGATCGCGGTGGGGTGCGCGCCACGTTCCCGGATCAGCAGCGCGGCCGAGACCACCATGCGCTCACGTGGACTGGACATCGGCGGGGCTCCCTCGACGGCTATGTATGTAACCCTACATAGTCAGGGCCGGCGACGGAAGTAGGATCTCCGAGATGTCTCCGGGTCCCGCGTCGGCGCAGCGGCTGCGCGGCCTCGCGGGCACCATGATCCGCATCCAGCGACGACGTTGAGGAGACCTCGACCATGGCCGAGCGCACACCCGCCGAGATGATCGACGCGCGTATCAAGGAACTTGCAGACTGGCGTGGAAAGACCCTCGCCCGGATCCGCGAGCTGATCCACCGGGCAGATCCCGACGTCGTCGAGGAGTGGAAGTGGCGCGGGTGCCTGTCTGGTACCACGACAGGATGATCTGCACCGGGGAGTCCTACAAGGACTACGTCAAGGTGACCTTCGCCAAAGGCGCCTCGCTCGACGACCCGGCGGGGCTGTTCAACGCCAGCCTCGACGGAAAGACGCGGCGCGCCATCGACTTTCGCGAGGACGACACCGTCGACGAGAAGGCGTTCATCGCACTGATCCAGGATGCGATCACACTCAACAGCAGGTGATTCCGGCGTGATTGTCGTCGCGTGGTGGCGACGACAATCACGCCGAAATCGCTACACGCTGGCGGCCTCGTTGAGGTCGCTGAGTCGGCCCGACGCCTCCAGGTACTCCTGCACCCAGCGTTCGATGACCGCCGAGGTCTTCTCGACCTTGCTGAACTGACCCACGACCTGGCCGACCGGGTTGAACGCGACGTCGACCGTCTCGTTGGGGTACTTACTGGTGGCGGCGACTGCCATGCCCGAAACCATGTACTGCAACGGCATTCCGAGCGGTTCTGGGTTGCCTTCGGTCTGCCACGCCTCGGTCCAATCGTTCTTGAGCATGCGACAGGGCTTACCGGTGAACGAGCGGCTGCGCACGGTGTCGCGGCTGCTGGCGTTGACGTAGGCGGCCTGCTGCACCGGGGTGTTCTCGGCCTCTTCGACCATCAGCCACTGCGAACCCGACCAGGCGCCCTGGCAGCCCATCGCCAGCGCGGCGGCGATCTGGTAGCCGCTGCCGATACCACCCGCGGCCAGCACCGGCCGGGGCGCAACCGCCTGGACCACCTGGGGCCACAGCACGATCGAGCCGACCTCGCCACAGTGGCCGCCGCCCTCGCCGCCCTGGGCGATGATGATGTCGACATCGGCTTGGGCGTGCTTAAGGGCCTGAGCAGGCGAACCGCACAGCGCGGCAACCTTGCGGCCGGCATCGTGGATGTGCTTGATCATGTCGGCCGGCGGGGTGCCCAGCGCGTTGGCGATCAGCGTGCACTTCGGGTGGGTGAGCGCGATTTCGACCTGCGGCGTCGCGGTGGCCTCGGTCCAGCCGAGCAGCTGCAGCGCATTGTTGTCGGCGTCGTCGACCGGCACGCCGTGGTCGGCGAGGAGCTTCTTGGCGAAGTCGAGGTGTTGCTGCGGGACCATCGATTGGAGCATTTTGGTGAGCTCCTCGGTGGACATGTTGGCGTCCATGCCCTCGTACTTGTTCGGGATCACGATGTCCACACCGTACGGGTGGTCGCCGATGTTCTCGTCGATCCAGTTCAGCTCGATCTCGAGCTGCTCGGGCGTGAAGCCAACCGCGCCGAGCACGCCGAAGCCGCCCGCCTTGCTGACGGCGACGACGACGTCACGACAGTGCGTGAAGGCGAAAATGGGAAATTCGATGCCGAGTTCATCGCACAGGGGAGTGTGCATAGTCCGCTCCTGGTGGGCTCATAGGCGGGAAATGTTCATCCACGATCCAAAACTGAAACGTGTTCTACTTTAGTACACCGCGTAGGCCGCCATGGTTGCCCTTGCCCAAAGTCGCGACTCTGATCACCGGCCAGCCACGAGCTGCCGCCATGGCGGCGAGGTCGCGCCGCGGATTGACCGGAACCGGGTTGCCCACAAGCGACATCAGAGCGATGTCCTCGTTCCCGTCGGCGTAGAAGTAGCCCTTCGCCAGATCGATCCCGCGGCCGGCGCAGAACTGCTGCACCGCGTCGGCCTTGCGCTTACCCCAGATCACGGGGCGCGCGATCTTGCCGGTGAGCCGACCGTCTCCATCGACCTCGAAGTGGTTGCACAGGACGTGATCGATCTCCAGGTAGCGCGCCACCGGTTCGGCGTGGATGGTCAGCGCGGACGAACTCATGACGACGGTGTGGCCGCGCCGCTGGTGCGCCAGGACCACCTCGTGCATAGCCGGGAACATCCGCGATTGGACGCGCTCCCGGAAGAGCCGTTCGCCGACTTCGTCCAGCTCGGCCAGCGACTCGCCCCGCAGATAGCCCGCTGCGCGTTCCAGCAGTTTCGCGAAGTTGACCCGCCCCAGCCGGTAGCGCATCGCCGCTTCGATGACGCCGGTGACCTCACCGATGCGGGCCTGGCGGCGTCTGATGCGATCACCGGCGTGCGCGGTCGCGGTGAACCCGTCCACCAGGGTGCCGTCGAGGTCGAAGAAGGCACCGATCGCCGGTCCCGGCGGGCTGGCCTCGACCTGTGCGACCAGATCCGCCGGGGTCACGGGGGCCGTGGTCACATTCCGCTCCTCATATCACGGGGCAGCTTGGGGGCGCTGACACGCCATGCTACGGGCGTCGCCGCGGGTGCTGGTTTAATCTGTGGCCTGGTCGAAGCAGACGACCGGGCTCATTTGGGTAGTTTGGTCTTGCCGGGTTCAGGATGCAGCCTGCGCGAGTAGCACTGAATCGGTGCTTTCGCAGTATGCGATGAGCGGCCTGACATGGAAGGTGAACCTTGGACGAGCAAGCAGCCGAAGGCACGAGCGCTGGGGGCGCGGCGTCCTCGTCGACGTGTGTCGTCACGGAACGATGGGTCGACAGAACGGCCGTCGTCGCCGTCGCCGGCGTCGTCGACATGCTCACCTCACCCGAGCTGGAGACCGCGATCGACGCCGCACTGCAGCAGAAACCCGGCGCAGTGGTCATCGACTTCACCGACGTCGAGTTCCTCGCATCGGCAGGGATGGGCGTCCTGGTGGCCGCACATGACAAGGCGGGCTCGGAGGTTGCGATCAGCGTGGTCGCCGACGGCCCCGCGACCAGCCGCCCGCTGAAATTGGTTGGCATCGCCGACATCGTGAAGCTCTACCCGAGCCTCGACGAAGCCCTCGCAGCGAACGACACGTAGAAAGTCCGCTTAAGAACGTGCGCCGTGGGGTAGCCACCGACTGCCATGATCGATGCCGTGCCTCCCGCTGAGGTTGCCAACGCCGAACGCTTCGAACGATTCGGTCTCGACGCCGACGCCGGAGCTGTTGCGCGTGTGCGTCAACACTTCACCGACTGGCTCCTGCGCTTCTTCTCTTTGGACGAGGTGCGCCGCAGCGACGTCGTGCTCGCGATCAATGAGGCGCTTGCCAATGCCGCCGAGTTCGCCTACGTCCAGGCCGACCGTCCGGGCACCATCGACTTTCAGGCTGTCTACGACGCTGATAACCAAACGCTGTCGGTGTGCATCGAAGACCGCGGGACCTGGCGCGCCCGCCAGGCCGAGCCTGCACCGCGAACTCGAGGGCGCGGCATCCCACTGATGGAGGCGCTGTCCGACGACGCCGTCATCGAGCCCTCGGCGAGCGGGACGACCGTCAAACTCGAGTGGCGCGGAGTCACCCGGCGCTGATTACGCGGGCCGGTAGGTGCCCTTGCCCGTCCCCAGGGGCAGATCCAGCGTCGTCCGGATACCGGGGGCGGCCTTCATCACGTCGGGAATGGCATTGACGATGCGGCCCGCGGCCGCCAGGATCGCCGCGTAGTTGTGGTCGCCGTTGCGGCTGGTCGGGCAGATGTCCATGACGTAGGAGGGCTCGCCCGTGATCTCGACGCGGTAGGACCCGCCCTCCTGAGCCGGCTGGGCCCAGTCCGGCCGCAGGTCCCCCCGCAGACGCGTGATGTGCTCGACGACGATGACGGGTTCGCCGCCGACGAGTCCCTCGATCAAGAACCGGACGGCGGCCACGGTGCCCTTCTTGATGGTGCCGACGGCGACGTCGAAATCTTCGGGGGCGGGCTCCTGCTCGACGGAGTCCCTGATCTCGTCCACGGCGAGACCGAGCCCGGCGGCGAGCTGACGGATGCCGACTCCCCATGCCGCGCTGAGCATGCCCGGCTGATAGAGGAACGGCAGATCACCGATCGCATTACCGAAACCCATCACGTCGAACATCACCGTCGCGCCGTCATAGGTGGCGTAGTCGGCGATCTCCATGGTGCGGATCTGGCTGATGCTCTGGCAGGTGCTCGCCAGCGCCAGCGGGAGAAGGTCGGTGACGAAACCGGGATCCACGCCGGTGATGAAGAGGCTCGCATTCCCTTGTCGTGCAGCGTTTTCCACCTTTTCTATGGTGTGATCGCCGATGACACCCCACGGGTATGACAGGAAGCCGGGGGAGGATCCGACGACGTTGATGCCGGCTTCCAGCAGACCGCGCACGTCGGCCAGCGCCTCTCGAGGACGGACGTCACCCATCGCGCAGTAGACGGCGCAATCGGGCTTGGACGCGATGATCGCGTCCAGGTCACCGGTGGCCGTCACGCCCGTCACCGTGTCCAAACGTGCCAGTTCGCCGGCGTCCTTGCCGACCTTGGCCTCGGTGGACACCCACACGTTCGTCAGGTCGAATCGGTCGTCCTCGATGAGCTGGCGCAGCGCGAGACTGCCGCAGTTGCCGGTTCCGATGAGCGCCACACGAATAGCCATGGCCAGCAGTATGCGTGCTCAGGATTCAAATTGGAACAGGTTCTAATTCGCGTCTACTGCGTGAGGTAACCTGTCGCCCCATGGGACGCGTGGACGGAAAAGTGGCACTCATCAGTGGCGGCGCGCAGGGGATGGGCGCCGAGGATGCGCGGGCGCTGATCGCCGAGGGTGCCAAGGTCGTCATCGGTGACATCCTCGATGAGAAGGGGCAGGCGCTGGCCGACGAGATCAACGCCGAGACACCGGACTCCATCCGTTACGTGCACCTCGACGTGACCCAGGCCGACCAGTGGGAGGCGGCCGTCGCGACCGCGGTCAACGAATTCGGCAAACTCAACGTTCTCGTCAACAATGCGGGCACGGTGGCGCTGGGCCAGATCGGCCAGTTTGATATGGCCAAGTGGCAGAGGGTGATTGACGTCAACCTCACCGGGACGTTCCTGGGCATGCAGGCGTCGGTCGAGGCGATGAAGGCCGACGGCGGTGGCTCGATCATCAACATCTCATCCATCGAAGGCCTGCGCGGCGCGATCATGGTGCACCCGTACGTCGCCTCGAAGTGGGCCGTGCGTGGTCTGACGAAGTCCGCGGCGCTGGAGCTCGGCCAATACAACATCAGGGTCAACTCGGTGCACCCCGGCTTCATCCGCACCCCGATGACCAAGCACTTCCCGGACAACATGCTGCGCATCCCGTTGGGCCGGCCCGGCCAACCGGAGGAAGTCGCGACGTTCGTGGTGTTCCTCGCCAGCGACGAGTCCCGCTACTCGACGGGCGCCGAATTCGTCATGGATGGCGGCCTGGTCAACGACGTCCCACACAAGTAGCCGCCCCGGCTTGCGAAGCCTCAGCGGTGCGTAAGGTCGGAAGTCGTGAGCGCACGCGCGGGAATCGTGGTGACGGGGACCGAGGTCCTCACCGGACGCGTCCAGGATCGTAATGGTCCCTGGCTCGCCGACCGGCTGCTCGAACTCGGTGTGGAACTCGGCCACATCACACTGTGTGGCGACCGGCCGGGGGACATCGAGGCCCAGCTTCGCTTCCTCGCCGACCAGAACGTCGACCTGATCATCACCAGCGGAGGTCTCGGGCCAACGGCTGACGACATGACGGTGGAGGTCGTGTCGCGGTTCTGCGACAGGGACCTGGTCCTTGACGCAGGCCTTGAGGTCAAGATCAGCGACATCGTGACGCGCCTGATGGCGCGCTTCCCCGGTGTCGACGCCGAAGCAGTGATTGCCGCCAACCGCAAGCAGGCGCTCGTTCCGGCCGGCGCCGTGATCCTCGACCCCGTCGGCACCGCTCCCGGACTCGTGGTGCCGGGCACTCCGACGGTCGTCGTGCTGCCCGGGCCGCCGCGGGAGCTGCAGCCGATGTGGGAGGCGGCCGTCGCCACCGACGAGCTGCAGGCCGCGATCGCCGGACGGGTGCGCTACCGGCAGGAGACGATCCGGATGTTCGGCTTGCCGGAGTCGGGTCTCGCCGAGACCCTGCGCGATGCCGAGAAAAGTGTGGCCGGTTTCGACCGCCTGGAGATCACGACCTGCCTGCGCCGTGGCGAGCTGGAGATCGTCACCCGCTATGAACCCCAGGATGCCGACGCATACTCGGGACTCCTCGACATGCTGCGAGCTCGGCACACCAACGAGCTGTTCTCCACCGACGGCGCTTTCGTCGACGACCAGGTCGCCGAGCTGCTGACGGGCCGCAGCATTGCGACCGCGGAATCGTGCACGGCGGGTCTGCTCGCTGCCCGCCTCACCGAGCGCGCGGGGTCGTCGGCACATGTCGCAGGAGGTGTGGTCACCTACTCGAACACGGCCAAGACCGAGCTCCTGGGGGTGGATGCCGAGCTGATCGCGCAGCACGGCGCCGTGTCGGAGCCGGTCGCCGAGGCGATGGCCGCCGGTGCGCTTCACCGGTTCGGCGCCGACACCGCCGTCGCCATCACCGGCATCGCCGGGCCCGGCGGCGGCTCGCCGGAGAAACCTGTTGGCACGGTGTGCTTCTCTGTCGCGCTGGCGGGCGGCATCGGAATCACGCGCACGACGACGCTGCCCGGCAACAGGTCCGATGTCCGTGAGCGCTCCACCACGGTCGCCATGCATCTGCTCCGAAGGGCGCTCAAGGGCGAGGGTTAGGGTGTAGCCATGGTTGACACCGACGAGCGGCAGGCCGTCTCGGCGCTCGCCGAGCAGACCGGATGGAATCACCGAGTCGCCGATCGCAGCGACTACTTCAACAAGGGCGTCGTCCGCGTCCACGTCGTCTGGCGGGGTGAGTCCGCGATCAGCGGCGGCACGCTCTACCACGACGACCTGATGCAGACCTACACCAAGGACTTGCCGACCATCCGGGGCTGGCTGAAGCGCTAGAGCGTCACCACTTGTTGGCGGTCTCCCACAGATCATTCATCGCCGCCATGATCGCCTCGGCCTCCCCGAGGCCGCCGAGGTGGCTCTCGCCCGGCAGGGGATAGAACTCGGCGTCGGGCAGCAGCGCGACAACATGCTTGCCGTGCTCGAACGGGACGATGTGATCGCAGTCCCCGTGCCACCACCGCACCGGGACCTTGACTTCGTCGAGCCGGAAGCCCCAGTCCCTGGCGAAGACGACGACGTCCGCGAACGGCGCAGCGAGTTGCTTGCGGCTGCCGTTGAGCAGATCGTCGAGGAACATGGCTTTGAACTCTGGCCGCACCAGCAGCCGGCGGTCTCCTTCGGGCGAAATGCTCGCGTAGAGATACAGGGCCGGTTCGGCTACCGGCTTGATCAGACGGATCAGTCCGGTGGCGACGAGGGACAGGGGTGTACCCACACGTTCGAGGACCGGGGCTACGGGCAGGCCGACCTTGCCCATGACACCCCCGCCGATCCTGTCGGCGCCTCGCGTCGGGGCGACGCCGCCGAGGACGCCGACCGCGACCACGCGATCGGGCATCGCGGCAGCGCAACCGAGGGTGTAGGGACCTCCGCCGGACAGCCCGATGATCTGCATCTTGTCGATGCCGAGCGTGTCGGCGATCGTGCGCAGGTCCTGCGCGAAGTCGATGACCTTCCGGTACTCGTGCGGCGTGGACGACCCGATGCCGGGCCGGTCGACGCCGATCAGTCGTATGCGGTTCTTCTCGGCGAACGAGCGGGCCTCGAGCGGGATCTGGCGCCGGGCACCCGGAGTGCCGTGTAACCAGAAGATCGGCCTGCCCTGAGGATCACCGAACTCGGCAAACCCGAGCCGCCGATCGGAGCCGACCAGGACGTTGCCCTCTAGCTTGGGACGGTCGATGTCCAGTGCCATAGCCCAAAGTGTCGCACGCAGGCTCAGCTGTCCGTTTCACTCCAAGGACAAAAGGTCTACTGATTCGCTACGGCGAAGCTACTCGGCGTACCCCTGCGGCGAATCCGTGAGCTCCCGAGTGTCTCGCAGCATGCACGCTACTTTGCTATTTCGAGTCGTCAGCGACCGACCCAGCCCGGTGGCCGACGGTCGGCCCACGGTAACGCCGTTTCCAATTGCGCGGCCAGCTTCAGGAGGATCATCTCGTCGGGGGCCATCAACTGCACCCCGATCGGCAACCCCTCGGCGGTGACACCAAGAGGCAGCGAGATCGCGGCCCACCCGGTCACGTTGGCCAGCGAGGTCCAGCCGGTGGTCGCGAACTCCACGTCGAAGAACGCGCGTGTCGAGCCCCTCGGTTGATCGAGCAGGCCGTACGGCGGGGGCGGTGTCAGCAGAGTGGGCACCAGCAGCACGTCAGAGCCCGCCATTCCGGCCGCGAACCGCCGAGTCTGAGAATGCACGTCGGCGATGGCGTCGGCGTACTCCGTGCCGGTGGTGGTCATCCCTTCACGCACCATCTCCCAGGTGCTCGGCTCGAACTCGTCTTCGTTCGGTTCGCGCCCGAGAACGCGGCAGGCGAGTTCGTACAGTTGCGCGTTGCTGACGGTGTGTAGCACGGCGATCGCATTGGCGACCGCGTCCGCGTC
>ERZ500977.191-NODE-191-length-11887-cov-4.782877_pt1 | contig 11887 bp, 9 predicted proteins | sample MGYA00248863_ERZ500977 | MGnify/ENA primary metagenome ERZ500977 (study PRJEB25958, sample SAMN03398581) | human skin metagenome | study: EMG produced TPA metagenomics assembly of the Human Skin Microbiome Metagenome (human skin metagenome) data set.
GCTGCCCTACGAAGAGGTCAAGATCGCGACTGCCGAACGCGGCGGCCAGGTCAACGCGCTGGCGATCGACACCGAAGCCGCGTTCCTCGAGTACCTCGACATGTTCTACAACCTGGGTCTGGCCGGCCGCGCGATGCGCCGTATCGGCGCGGTCGAGTTCGCGACGACGATCGCGCCCGGCCTTCGGGACGTGCTGCTGACCGGCAAGATCAAAGAGATCGTCACCCGCAACGACAAGGAGCAGCCACGGGGTAAGGGGTCGAAGTACGACGCGGTGGTCGTCGATTCGCCGCCGACCGGCCGCATCGCACGCTTCCTCGACGTGACGAAGGCGGTGTCCGATCTCGCCAAGGGCGGTCCGGTGCACTCTCAGGCCGAGGGCGTTGTCAAACTGCTGCACTCCGACCTGACGGCCATTCACCTGGTGACGCTGCTGGAGGCACTGCCGGTCCAGGAGACGCTGGAGGCGATCACTGAACTGCGGGAAATGGGCCTGCCGATCGGCAGCGTCATCGTCAACCGCAACATCCCGACCTATCTGGCGCCGGACGATCTGGCCAAAGCTGCCGAGGGAGTCTTCGACGCGGACGCGGTGCAAGCCGGCCTGCAAGCCGCGGGAATCACGTTGTCGGAGGCCGACTTCGCAGGTCTGCTCACCGAGACGATTCAGCACGCGACTCGGATCGCAGCGCGCGCCGAAAGCGCGCAGCAGCTGGCCGATCTCGACGTGGCGCGGCTCGATCTGCCCGCGATCGCCGACGGTGTGGACCTCGGAAGCCTGTACGAACTAGCCGAAGAGCTCGCCCATCAGGGCGTGCGGTGACTGGAGAGAAACGATGAGCACGACCCCGGCAGCCCTCGACATGGCTTCGATCCTGCGGGACACCTCCAACCGCGTCGTGGTGTGCTGCGGCGCGGGCGGTGTGGGCAAGACGACGACCGCTGCCGCAATGGCGTTGCGGGCGGCCGAATATGGGCGCACCGTCGTCGTGCTGACCATCGATCCGGCCAAACGGCTCGCGCAGGCGTTGGGCATCCGCAGTCTCGGGAACACGCCTCAGCGGGTGCCGCTGGCACCCGAGGTCACCGGTGAGCTGCACGCGATGATGCTCGACATGCGCCGCACGTTCGACGAGATGGTGGTGCAGTACTCCGGGCCGGGTACCGCCGACGCCATTCTGGACAACCAGTTCTACCAAACGGTCGCCACCTCTCTTGCCGGCACGCAGGAGTACATGGCCATGGAGAAGCTGGGACAGCTTCTGGCAGAAGACAAATGGGACTTGGTGGTCGTCGACACCCCGCCGTCGCGCAACGCGCTGGACTTCCTGGATGCGCCGAAGCGGTTGGGCAGCTTCATGGACAGCCGGCTGTGGCGGATCCTGTTGGCGCCGGGACGAGGAATCGGCCGATTGGTGACGGGTGCGATGGGCTTGGCGATGAAGGGGATGTCGACCATCCTCGGCTCGCAAATGCTTTCGGACGCAGCAGCTTTCGTGCAATCCCTGGACGCGACATTCGGCGGCTTCCGCGAGAAGGCCGACCGCACCTATGAGCTTCTCAAGCGGCGCGGCACCCAGTTCGTCGTGGTGTCGGCACCCGAGCCCGACGCGCTGCGCGAGGCGTCGTTCTTCGTCGACCGTCTCGCAGGCGAGCACATGCCGCTGGCAGGGTTGATCCTCAACCGCACGCATCCGACGTTGTGTGAGCTTCATGCCGACAAGGCAGAGGAGGCGGCCGAGGAGCTGGAGAAGTCTCAGCCGGACTCGGTGGCAGCCGCCGCATTGCGCATCCACGCGGCGCGCGCCTCGACGGCCAAACGGGAAGTCCGTCTGCTGTCCCGGTTCACCGGCGCAAATCCGGCGGTCGCCATCGTCGGCGTCCCATCATTGCCGTTCGACGTGTCCGACCTCGAAGCGCTGCGGGCTATCGCGGATCAGATCTGCGTCGAAAAGTCGGCCTAGGAAGCGCCGGACGCCGCGCCCAGGCAAGCGCGGCGTCCGTCGATCCAGGTTTGTGGTGTCTGACAGATGAGCCAACCCGCGAATCAGGCAATCGCGGCTTAATTGCTGCCAAACCCCGCCGGACTAATTAGCCAGCAGTGCGGTGTTTGCGCTGAGCGGCAAAAAAGTCAGCCCAGGAAACAACCTCGGGGTGCTGCTTGAGGAGTGCGCGACGTTGACGCTCGGTCATGCCTCCCCACACACCGAACTCCACGCGATTGTCCAGGGCGTCGGCACCGCATTCCGCGATCACCGGGCAGTGCCGGCAGATCACCGCGGCTTTGCGCTGCGCGGCCCCTCGGACGAACAGCTCGTCCGGATCGGTCTGGCGACACCGAGCCTGCGAAACCCAAGCAATACGGGCTTCTGCCTCTTTACCCTGCACAATAAGCTGGGCAGATGGATTCAAGGTGGTGTTACGAGCCGCGGGCTTGATAGTTGACACCAGCGATCCCCTTATCGTTCTGGCCGCGCCCCGACAACGCAGACGACTGTTTACCCTCGCGTCGATCGCTAGTGCGATCTACGCCACATTGCGAGTACTGGGTGTGACCTGCATCGCACTGTGCGCTCAATTTAGGTGGTCACGGGCGTTCTGCGCAATACATTCGTGACCACTTTTTTGGGACGACCGTGCCGTCAAATGTGTACAGTGCCGAACTTCGGCGTTTGACATGCCCTGACATGAGAGATCCGAGCTGCTCGATAGAGGCTCTGCCGATACTCGTCGCTAGTCTGTACGCATGCCGGAGCACCCCCCGACACGCCCGCCGCGCGCGGTGACGGTCATCAAGCTCGCCTGGTGCGTCCTGCTCGCCAGCGTCGTCGTCGCCGGCCTGATGTTTCCCGTCGTCGGTGGGTTCGGCCTGGTGTCCAACCGCGCCTCCGATGTCGTTGCCAACGGTTCCGCGCAGTTGGTGGAGGGCGAGGTGCCTCAGGTCTCCACGATGACCGACGCCAAGGGCAACATCATCGCCTGGCTCTACACCCAGCGACGCTTCGAAGTTCCCAGCGATCAAATCGCCAACACGATGAAGCTGGCGATCGTCTCCATCGAGGACAAAAGGTTTGCCGACCACAACGGCGTCGACTGGCAGGGCACTCTGACGGGCCTGTCCGGGTATCTGTCGGGCAACCTCGACACCCGCGGCGGCTCGACCATCGAGCAGCAGTACGTGAAGAACTATCAGCTGCTGGTGATCGCCCAGACCGACGCCGAGAAGCGCGCCGCGATCGAGACCACGCCCGCGCGCAAGCTGCGCGAGATCCGCATGGCGTTGACGCTGGACAAGACGTTCACCAAGCCCGAGATCCTGACGCGCTACCTCAATCTGGTGTCCTTCGGTAACAACGCGTTCGGCGTACAGGACGCCGCCCAGACATACTTCGGGATCAACGCCTCGGAGCTGAACTGGCAGCAGGCGGCACTGCTGGCCGGCATGGTGCAGTCGACGAGCACGCTGAACCCCTATACCAATCCTGATGGCGCGCTGGCCCGTCGCAACGTCGTGCTCGACACCATGATCGAGAACCTGCCCGAGTACGCCGAGGAGCTGCGCGCGGCTCGTCAGCAGCCGCTCGGCATCCTGCCGCAGCCCAAGGAGCTACCCAGGGGCTGCATCGCCGCGGGTGACCGTGCGTTCTTCTGCGACTACGTGCTGGACTACCTCGCCAGGGCGGGCATCAGCAAGGACCAGGTGGCCAAGGGCGGCTACCTGATCAAGACGACGTTGGAGCCCGACGTCCAGGCGTCGGTCAAGAACGCGATCACCCAGTTCGCCAGCCCCGATTTGCCCGGTGTCGCGAGCGTGATGAGCGTGATCAAACCCGGCAAGGAATCGCATCCGGTTCTCGCGATGGCGAGCAACCGCACCTACGGCCTCAATCTCGATGCCGGCGAGACGATGCAGCCGCAGCCGTTCTCCCTGGTGGGCAACGGTGCGGGGTCGGTGTTCAAGATCTTCACCACCGCCGCAGCCATGGAGATGGGGATGGGCATCAACGCCCAGCTGGACTCCCCGTCGCGTTTCGAAGCGAAAGGCTTGGGAAGCGGCGGTGCGCGGGGCTGCCCGCCGGCCACCTGGTGTGTGCAGAACGCCGGCAACTACCGGGGCACGATGAGCGTCACCGACGCGTTGGCGACCTCACCGAACACGGCGTTCGCGAAGCTGATCGCTCAGGTAGGTGTGCAGCGGACCGTCGACATGGCGGTGCGCCTGGGCCTGCGGTCCTACGCGTTGCCCGGTACGGCCCGCGACTACGACCCCGAGAGCAACGAGAGCCTGGCCGATTTCGTGAAGCGTCAGAACATCGGCTCGTTCACCCTGGGCCCGATCGAGGTGAATGCCCTGGAACTGTCGAACGTGGCGGCGACGCTCGCCTCGGGCGGCACGTGGTGCCCGCCGAATCCGATCGCCGAGCTCTACGACCGATACGGCGAGCCGGTGTCGGTGACGACCGAGACGTGCGAGCAGGTGGTTCCCGAGGGCCTCGCCAACACCCTGGCCAACGCGATGAGCAAGGACGACACGGGAGCGGGTACCGCGGCAGGCGCTGCCGGGTCGGTCGGCTGGAGCCTGCCGATGTCGGGCAAGACGGGCACCACCGAGGCCAACCGCTCGTCGGCCTTCCTTGGTTTCACCAACCAGTACGCGGCCGCGAGCTACATCTACGACGACTCGCCCGCGCCGACGGAGCTGTGCTCGTTCCCTCTGCGACAGTGCGGTTCGGGAAACCTGTTCGGCGGCAACGAGCCGGCCAGGACGTGGTTCACCGCGATGCAGCCGATCGCAACGGCGTTCGGTGATGTGGCACTGCCTCCGACCGATCCTCGGTACGTGGAGGGCGCACCGGGCTCGCGGGTGCCGAGTGTCGCAGGCTTGAGCCAGGACACCGCCCGGCAGCGGCTACGTGAGGCCGGTTTCCAGGTCGCCGACCAGGCGACGCCGGTCAACAGCGCGTCGTCCTACGGCACGGTGGTCGGTACGTCGCCGAGTGGCCAGACGGTGCCCGGCTCGATTGTCACGATCCAGATCTCAAACGGCATCGCGCCGGCACCTCCTCCGCCGCCGCCTGGGGCTCCGCCGGGAGGCCCTCCGCCGCCGGTGGGGCAGACGGTCATTCAGATCCCTGGCCTGCCACCGATCACGGTGCCCGTGCTGGGACCGCCGCCGCCACCCGCGCCGCCGCCACCGCCGCCGGGCTGACCCCGACAGACTGTCCCTCACAGGCTCTGGCAGTAGTCTGGCGTTCATGTCTGCTTCAGCCGGTGACATTCTGAAGACCACGGCCGTCGCCTCCATCGGCACCCTGGTCGCGGGCATCGCATATGGATCGCTGATCGAACGCAATGCCTTCGTCATGCGGGAGGCGACGATGCCGGTGCTCTCGCCGGGCTCCTCGCCGCTGAAGGTGCTGCACATCAGCGACATCCACATGCGGCCCGGGCAGCGTCGCAAGCAGGCATGGCTGCGCGACCTGGCCCGCTGGGAGCCCGATCTCGTCGTGAACACCGGCGACAACCTGTCCCACCCCAAGGCCGTTCCTTCGGTGGTGCAGGCGCTCGGTGACCTGTTGGCGGTCCCCGGCGTCTTCGTCTTCGGCAGCAACGACTACTTCGCGCCGAAGCTGAAGAACCCCGCGAACTATCTGACGAAGCCGACCCGCCGGATCCACGGCGAGCCGCTGCCCTGGCAGGACCTGCGGGCGGCGTTCACCGAGCGTGGCTGGCTGGACATGACTCATACGCGTCGCGAATTCGAGGTGGCCGGCCTGCACATCGCTGCCGCCGGCGTCGACGATCCGCACCTGACCCGCGACCGCTACGCCACCATCGCCGGGGCGGCCGATCCCACCGCGAACCTGACGCTCGGGTTGACGCACTCCCCCGAACCTCGGGTTCTCGATCGCTTCGCCGCCGACGGCTACCAGCTGGTGATGGCCGGCCACACCCACGGCGGCCAGCTGTGCCTGCCGTTCTACGGCGCGATCGTCACCAACTGCGAGCTCGACCGGTCCCGCGTCAAGGGTCCGTCGCGGTGGGGTGCCCGCACCCAGCTACATGTGTCCGCGGGTATCGGCACGTCGCCGTACGCACCGCTGCGCTTCTGCTGCCGTCCCGAGGCGACGTTGCTGACATTGGTCGCCGCGCCGACCGGCGGTTCCGACACTGGCTCACGAGCCGGCCAGCAGCACCCGACCGTATCGGCGCGGTGAGCCCGCCTGGCCTTTGTCGCCGCCAGTCGCGGGCGTGGGTGGACAATGCGGTCCGGCTGATCGAGGCCGACGCGCGCCGCAGCGCCGATACCCACCTGCTCCGCTATCCGCTGCCGTCGAGCTGGTCGGGTGATGTCGATGTCGCGCTCTACCTCAAGGACGAGACGACCCACATCACCGGCAGTCTGAAGCACCGGCTGGCGCGCTCGCTGTTCCTCTATGCGCTGTGCAACGGATGGATCGGTGAGGACACCACTGTCATCGAGGCGTCGTCGGGTTCGACGGCCGTGTCGGAGGCGTACTTCGCGGCGATGCTCGGGTTGCCGTTCATCGCGGTGATGCCGGCCTCGACGAGCGCGTCGAAGATCGCGCTGATCGAATCACAGGGCGGCCGTTGCCATTTCGTCTCGGAGTCCGCCCAGGTCTATGCCGAGGCGCAGCGACTGGCTGACGAGACCGGCGGACATTACCTCGATCAGTTCACCAACGCCGAGCGGGCCACGGACTGGCGCGGCAACAACAACATCGCTGAGTCGATCTTCGAACAGCTCGGCGAAGAGACCCACCCGGTGCCCGAATGGATCGTGGTGGGGGCTGGCACGGGTGGGACGAGTGCAACGATCGGCCGCTACATCCGCTATCGGCGCTACCCGACGCGCCTGTGCGTGGTGGATCCCGAGAACTCCGCGTTCTTCCCGTCGTATCAACGCGACGATCCCACGCTGGTGACGGGAAAGTCGTCGCGGATCGAGGGGATCGGGCGTCCGCGCGTCGAGCCGTCGTTCCTGCCAGGCGTCGTGGACCGGATGGTGTCAGTTCCCGACAACGCATCTGTCGCAGCTGCCCACCACGTCAGCCGGGTACTGGGTCGGCGGGTGGGCCCATCGACGGGGACCAACATCTGTGGCGCATTCAGTTTGTTGGCGGAGATGGTCGAGCAAGGGTGCAGCGGATCCGTGGTGACGCTGCTCGCCGACAGCGGCGACCGCTATGCGGACACCTATTTTTGTGACGAGTGGCTCAGCAGCCACGGCATCGACCCGTCGGAGTCGGCCGGGTCGCTGGCCGAGTTCGAACGCGCCGCGCGCTGGTCCTGATCCTTGGACCGCCGAGTTAGCGGTACATCGGACGTGAGGAACAGCCAAAGTGCTGCCAGCGCGAAGAAGCCCAGGTAGATCGATGCGCCCAACCCAGTCATGTCACGCCCCGTTTCGGTCGATGTTGTTTCTCAGTGTGCATAACGCCACCGACACCTCTGTTCCTTCCCACGGCGTGTCGTAAACCCGATGGCCGTTTGGCTTCGACGGTGTGCGGTGCGATACGCTGTCGTGGCTTCACTCGGGGTGTGGCGCAGCTTGGTAGCGTGCTTCGTTCGGGACGAAGAGGTCGTGGGTTCGAATCCCGCCACCCCGACTCGTGTGAATCAGAAGAGGCCCCGACCGGTTGTCCGGCTTCGGGGCCTTCTTTCATTCGGTCCGCCAGGGGCTCCCGGGGGTTTGGCAATCCTTGGTCGGGCCGATGGTGAGGTAGCGGATTGGCTCGACAACGGGGACGTTGATAAGGACGCCCCACGTGGTCTGCCGCTTTGTTGATCTGCCGACTTAAGAGCCGCCAAAAAGTACAGGGAAACACCTGATTCAATCCTGGTTTGCAGACTCTAACGTCGACCTGAGTCGCGCCGCGAGGGCGCAGTGTTCAGGAGGAAGCATGAACATCGAGCTTGCCGCGGCCATGGCGGTACCAACCGTGGCACTTGCCGCTTTGACCATGGGCGCAAGCAGCGCCCCGGCATCAGCCCAACCGTACGGCCCCGACACCTGCATCTCGGGTTACGTGTGGCGCGAAGCCCGCGGCGGCGACAATGTATGCGTCACGCCGAACATCCGCGACGCGGTCGCCCAACAGAACGCCAATCCGGGCGCCCACAAGGACCCCAACGCCGGGTCCGGACCACAGGGCTGCGCTTCGGGCTTCGTCTGGCGCGAGGCCTTCGACGGCGACACCATCTGCGTGACGCCGGCATTCAGGCAACAGATGTACGACGCCAACGCCGCTGCCTTCAGCCGCAAGGCCTTCAACCAGGCGCCCGTCCCCGCGCAGCAACCCGATCCGGATCCAGGTGGGCCGCCCCCACAACCCGGGTATGGAGCCCCAGGCGGTGGTGAGACTCCTTGGGAGGACATTGACAACAAAGACGCGTGCAGTCCGGATGCGATGGCCCCGCCGGCAAAGTACAACACGGATCTCTGCATGCTGCCGTACGAAGGCTGAGACCGGTGGTGCTCGAGCTGGTGAGCGCTAGCTTCCGTCGGTGACACGCGGATTCGGATCGCGATGGTGAACCGACGCTAAGTCGGTTGACCGAATTGGTGCCCGGAACCTCCCGTGGGCTCGCCTAGTGTTCTTGATGACCCGTCGAACCTGCGAGATGAATGGAACCGGCCGACCCGTGCTGCCCTCCCGTTCCCGGTTGGAGAGCTGGAATCCGGACTCCCTGACATACACCGGGAGAGCAGTCAGAGATCAAGGCCAGGCCGTCGCGGATTCCGTGTCGACGTTGAGCCGGAACATCTCGACGATGCCCGAGACCAGAGCCTGGTCGGGCGACGCACACGACGCCGCGACGAGGATGTTCGAGCGCGCGAGCAACCAGACCAAGAGCTTCTCGACCTATACATCCGCGATCAGCGACGCCCTCATCGCAGGCGCCGGAACGATCGGCCGGGCCCGAACGGCGTTGTTGGACAAGGCCGATCAGATCGACATGACGGGCCAGTTGTACGTCAACGATCAGTGGGTGGTGTTGATCACGGGCGTCAAGATGACTCTCGAAGAGGCGGCGGAGCTGGAAAGGCGGGCGCAGGCAGAGCAGGGCATCGTCAACCGACTGCTGGTGGCGGTGGGCGCTGCCGACGATGCGACGGCCGACAGTCTCACCGCCGCCGCGAAGCCACATGGATTCGAAATGCCCGGCGCTTCCGACGATCCGTTCAGCATCCCGACGCCCGGCTCGCAAAGACCGATCGACGAAGTCCCCAATCCGTCGAACGCAATGGGCATGACCCAACAGGCCATCATCCGCGATACAGATATGGCGCAGACGGTGCGCGACACCAAGACCGAGACGAAGTACGACCCCGAGACCGGCGAAGAGATCTCAACCACGACAACGATTTACAAGCAGGACGGAAGCAAACACGTCACCACGGTCAATGCCCGTCCCACCTTCTCGGATCGAGGGCCCACCACCACCGAAATTCATTACGACAAGGACGGCAACGAGATTTCAGAGACGAGCTCGTTCACGTTCAACGACCTGGGCGACCACGGGATGACAAACGCGAATGTCACTACGGTCAAATATCCCAATGGCACCGTCGCAACTCTCGTCGAGTACCCCGGTGGTGGGAAGAGCGCCACCGTCCAGGTCCCGGGTCGGCCTCCGGCGGATGTGCCACTGGAGCTCTTCAACAAGCCGATCCTGACCTCCGCGGAATCTACCCTTACCGGGCTGGAGGCTTCACGCGGACTACCCATGCTGTCGCAAGAAGCCGCCGAACGGGTCCAGATCGGGGCCAAGTACGGCGGCCCTGCGCTGGGTATCGCAAGTGCATTGTGGGATGTGGCAACCGCGGAAACGGGATTCACGAGATGCGTGGCCGCAGCGGAGGGGGTCACATCCTTCACGACGGGCACGCTCGCCGGTTTGGCGGCGTCGGAAGCGGGGCCTGGGACCGCCATTCTGGTCGGAATCGCCGCCTCCGAAGGAGGTACGGCGCTCGGTAATTGGATTGGAAACACCTTTTGTCCTCGATGAGAAGTCCTGCACGACCTATCGTGCTCGCCATTGCGTTGGCGGGAATCGGCGCCTTCACCAGCTATTGGTCAGTGGTGTGGGCAGTCCGCGGCAGCTTCGTGACCGCACTGATCATGCTGGCTGTGACCGTTTGGGGCTTCGGCTTCGCGGCGTACTTCACCAGCACTGCCCTAGGGGTAGGGAAACCACGAATCGAAAGCGGAACTTCGGGCACTCTGCTTCGCCCTCCGAGGTTCGTCGACACGGTAACCATCGCGCCCGTAGCAGCAATGACTTTGGCCTGTGTACTTCATCTCGTCTTCGCCCCACTCGGCATGGTGGACTATGTGACGAGAGGCATTGTGCGGGCCGTTCCTCTTGCCTGCATTTTCCTTGTGCTGTTTGGTGTACCGACGCTATACCGGATGGTCAAACACAAGGGCGGCGGACACCTGCGGGTCGACACGGCCGGCTACGAAGTGTGGAACAGCCACTGGAACTCGTTCAGGCGCGGCTCGTGGGATGAACTCGACGACATCGCGGATCACAAACGCAAGGGGCGGAAGCCTTTCAACGAGCTGATCGTCTTCGCTCCAACAAATGGACCCGAAGCCGTTTTGTACTCCGGCGCCCTCACCGATAACAGTGACGCACTGCGCGAATGGGTGCGGTTCTATTGGCAGCACCCGGAATACCGCGGCGAGCTGGTCGACGAACGAGCCCTGCACCGCCTCGACAAGCAGGCGTTCACCACCGAGTGACGTCGGCGATCATGCCGTTGAGGTACGCCGTCAGCGTCTCCACGTCGACAGGTTCGGCGTTCTCGGCATCACCCGAATCGAAGACGTAGTCGCCGTCGTCGCGGATCTGGACCCACTGCAGGACCGAGACGTCCGAACCACCACGCACCTGCACCGTTCCCGTCGCCACCACGTCTCGGATGCCGACACGCGGGACCGTCACGTCGGACGGTGGCGGCGCAAGGAAGTCGAGATCGGACTCATGGGACGCGTCTGGACTCGATTCCCCGCTGGCCGTCACCGCGATGCGCGGGTGCGCACCGGCGCCGACCAGCCCGACCGATTCGACGATGGCGGGACCCATCATCTCCGGCGACACCGCATAGAGGTCGACGATGTCCACACCACGGTCGCTGCCCTGCACCGCGACGAACGCGGACTCACCCGACCGTAGACCATGCATACGCAGATCCGGCGTGTCCTCGGCGGAAAGGCGCACCCGGCACTCCACGCAAAAATCTGACCGCACAAGGGTTTCCACCCATGCCCGAACCCCGTGCAACTCATCCTTCAAGCGCTCGTCGATCGGGCGCACGTTCCTGGGGGCAAGCCACACCGACCCGACCGGTCGGCTACGACCGAGGGGAAACGGCAACGAATCAAAGCTGTACAGCGCGCAGGCCGCCTCCAGATCGACCACCGCGACGGTGCCCGTCAGTTCGGACCAAATCGACTCCGGGAGGCTCGGCCTTGCAGTCACACGAACATTCTCCCGTGCGGCGCCGATGAGTTCTGACACCAGAACCGGTCTGCCCGCTCATGACGGACGACACCGTGGCCGCGCGCATCACCATTAACGCGTCGGCCGAGACTGTTTTCGAAGTGCTGACCGATCCGGCAACGCACGCCGCGATCGACGGCACCGGCTGGGTGCAGCAGCCGGCCGACACCGACCGTCTGACCGCGGTCGGGCAGATCTTCAGGATGGGCATGTACCACGACGGCCACCCGAACAAGCAGTACGAGATGGCCAATCGCATCGAAGTTTTCGACCCGCCCACGGCCATTGCGTGGATGCCGGGAGCCCAACCCCGCCACATTCCCGGTCGCGACCCCGCCGAGGGCGACGCCGC
>ERZ500977.192-NODE-192-length-11860-cov-4.938585_pt1 | contig 11860 bp, 9 predicted proteins | sample MGYA00248863_ERZ500977 | MGnify/ENA primary metagenome ERZ500977 (study PRJEB25958, sample SAMN03398581) | human skin metagenome | study: EMG produced TPA metagenomics assembly of the Human Skin Microbiome Metagenome (human skin metagenome) data set.
TGGTGGCCGAGTTGTCGATGCCGGCGAAAACGGTTGGCTCGACGAAGAACCCGCGGTCGACACCCGACGGCGTCCCGCCACCGGTGGTGACCGTGCCACCCTCGGTGCGGCCGCGCTCGATCAGCGACAGCACCCGATCCCGGTGCCGGCCGCTGGCGAGCGGACCGACCGCGACGTTCTCGTCCATCGGGTCGCCGACCGGCAGCGACGCGCACATCGCGCTGATCGCATCGAGGTACTCGTCATAACGGCTGCCTGGCACCAGGATTCGGGTGGACATGTAGCAGGTCTGGCCGGTGTTGAGCAGGGATGCGGTGGCGAGTCCGCCGACGGTCTGCTCGAGATCGGCGTCGTCGAGCACCAGCGCTGCGGACTTGCCGCCGAGTTCGAGGGTGACGCGCTTGACCTGTGCGGCCGCCCCGGCCATCACGCGGGTGCCGACTTCGGTCGAGCCGGTAAAGACGATCTTGCGGACATCGGGATGGCTGACGAAGCGCTCCCCGACCACCGACCCCCGCCCCGGCAGCACGCAGAGCAGATCGGCGGGAAGCCCGGCCTCGACGGCGAGCTCGCCGAGCCGAATGGTGGTCAGGGGTGTCCATTCGGCAGGTTTGACGAGGACCGCGTTGCCTGCGGCGAGTGCGGGCGCGAATCCCCACGACGCGATGGTCATCGGGAAGTTCCACGGGGTGATGACGCCGACGACACCGAGCGGTTCGTTGAACGTGACGTCCAGGCCACCGGCGACGGGAATCTGCTTGCCGGACAACCGCTCCGGAGAGGCGGAGTAGTACTGCAGCACGTCACGGACGTGTCCGGCCTCCCATCGCGCGTTGCCGATCGGGTGCCCGGAGTTGGCGACCTCCAGCGCAGCAAGCTCCTCGGTGTGCGCGTCGACGACGGCCGCGAATGCGCGCAGTGCGGCGGCGCGGTCCGCCGGCGCCTGCGCGGCCCACTTCCGCTGCGCGGCCTTCGCCCGCGCCACCGCATCGTCCACGCCGGCCTCGTCGGTCTGCTCGACGCTGCGCAGCAGCTCCTCGGTGGCGGGGTTGATCACGTCGCTGTGCATTGCCGAAGTCATGCGTTCACTTTCTGGTTCGCGTAGGCGGTCGCGGCGCCGACCAGGCCCGCGAAGAGTCGTAGATCGTCGAGCCGTTCCTCCGGATGCCATTGCACCGCAACGACCCATCGGCCCGGATGCTGGGCAGGGTCGATCTCGACGGCCTCGATAACCCCGTCGGTGTCGGATGCGCTGACCACGAGCCCGTCGCCGAGCCGGTCGATGGCCTGATGGTGGTAGCACTGCGCCTCGGTATCGGGTCCGACCAGGGACGCCACCCTGCTGCCGGGCACCGTCCTGATCGAGGACGTCGTGAACACCGCGTTGCCCTGTTGATGACGGGTGTGCCCCACCACGTCGGGTAGATGCTGGTGCAGTGTCCCGCCCATCGCGACATTGAGCACCTGCGCACCGCGGCAGATGCCGAGCACCGGCATCTGCCTGCGCAGCGCGGCGCGCAGCAGCGCGAATTCCAGCGCGTCACGGATACGGCTGTCGGGCACGGGTTCGTCGGTGGTCACATGACGCTCGGCTCCGTAGGTCGACGGGTCGACGTCGCGTCCGCCAGTGATGATCAAGCCGTCGAGTCCGTCGAGCAGCCGCTCGGCGATGGCCTCATCGACAGGCTGGGGTGGCAGCAGCACCGAGATGCCCCCGGCCATGCCGACGCCCTCGAAATAGATGGCGGGCAGAAAGCTGGCCCGCACGTCCCACACACCGGTCTGCGCCTGCTGCAGGTAGGTCGTCAGTCCGATGACGGGCCTAGAGGCGCTCAAAGCCACGCTTCCTTTCCCAATCGGTCACGGCCGCACCGAAGGCCTTCAGTTCCACCCGGGCGTTGTTGAGATAGTGGTCGACGACGTCGTCCCCGAACGCTTCCCGCGCGACGGTGGAGTTGTCGAGCAGCTCCACAGCCTCGGCCAGCGTGGTCGGCAGCTGGTCGGCACCGCTGGTGTAGGCGTTGCCCTCCGTCGCATCCTCGAGCTCCAGCTCGTTGTCGATGCCGTACAGGCCACCGGCGATCAACGCCGACACCGCCAGGTACTGGTTGACATCGCCGCCGGGCGCCCGACATTCCACTCGCATACCGTGGCCGTGGCCGACCACGCGCATCGCGCACGTGCGGTTGTCCAACCCCCAGGCCACGGCCGTCGGGGCGAAGCTGCCCTCGACGAAACGCTTGTAGGAGTTGATGTTCGGCGCATAGAACAGCGTCATCTCTCGCAGGGTCGCCAGCTGGCCCGCGACGAAACTACGGAACATCGGCGACATGCCGAGCGGGTCGGAGTCGTCGGCGAACACAGCAACGGTGGGCTTGCGCTTCTCGTCGAGGCCACGCAACGAGATGTGGATGTGGCAGCTGTTGCCTTCTCGCTCATCGTATTTGGCCATGAACGTCAGGCTCTTGCCGTGCTGGTCGGCGATTTCCTTGGCGCCGTTGCGATAGATCGTGTGGTTGTCGCACGTGATGCGGGCATGGTCGTAGCGGAAGGCGATCTCCTGCTGACCCAGGTTGCACTCCCCTTTGACGCCTTCGCAGTACATGCCGGCACCGTCCATGCCGAGCCGGATGGCGCGCAGCAGGGGTTCCATCCGCGTCGAGGCGTGCATCGCGTAGTCGACGTTGTAATCGGTGGCCGGCGTGAGCCCGCGGTAGTCGGCCTTCCATGCGTCGCGAAACGTGTCGTCGAAGACCATGAACTCGAGCTCTGTGCCGACATAGGGCACCAGCCCGCGCTCGGCCAGCCTGTCGATCTGCCTGTTGAGGATGCTGCGCGGGGCCTGCGTGACCGGCGTTCCGTCCGTCCACGACAGATCGGCCATCACCAAAGCGGTGCCCGGCAGCCAGGGCACCAACCGCAGCGTGTCGAAGTCCGGCGTCATGACCATGTCGCCGTACCCGGTCTCCCAGCTCGAGATCGCGTAGCCGTCGACGGTGTTCATGTCGACGTCGACGGCGAGCAGGTAGTTGCAGCACTCGGAGCCGTGGTCGGCGACGTCCTCGACGAACAACCGCGCGGACACCCGCTTGCCGGTGAGCCGTCCCTGCATGTCGCAGAACGCGACGATGACGGTGTCGATGTCGCCCTCTGCGACCTGTTGTTCCAGTACCGCCTTTGACAGCAAGCCGCGTGTGCTCATCAGCTCAAGCCTGACCTTCCTCCGGGTTCTGCCTACGGACCGACCATTGGCTCCCGAAGGGGCCGCAACGCCCACCTTTGCACGAACACATTTTCATGTCCAAAGGTAGGACACCAGACCAATAGGCGCTCTATTGTCCGACATGGTGCCAGCGCTCGTCCGTGCGCTGCTTTCTCGTAGAGGAGGTCCCCGTGCCCGAGGGACATGAGCATTTAGACGAGGACGAACGTCACTTAGCGAGCCTCGGATACGTCCAGGAACTGTCCCGATCGTGGTCGGGATTCAGCAACTTCGCCATCTCGTTCTCGATCATCTCGATCCTGGCGGGCTGCTTCACGTCGTTCGGCCTCGGCTGGAACAACGGCGGCCCGGCAGCCATCGCCTGGGGCTGGCCGCTCGTCTCGATCTTCATTCTGATCATCGGCCTGTGCATGTCCGAACTCGTCTCGGCCTACCCCACCTCGGGCGGCATCTACTGGTGGGCGGCCAAACTCGGCGGCGCAAAGGCGGGCTTCTACACCGGGTGGCTCAACCTCATCGGGCTCATCGCCATCCTGGCGTCGGTGTCGTACGGCTGCGCCACGTTCCTGGACCTGACGCTGGGCACCTTCAGCGAAACCTGGCTGGAGGGCTACAGCCTGACCAGGACGTTCGTCATCTTCCTGGTCATCCTCGCGATCGCGGCCACCATCAACATCTTCTCGTCACACCTGCTGGCGCTCATCAACAACATCTCGGTGTGGTGGCACGTCGTGGGCGCGGTCGCAGTGGTCGCGATCCTGTGGCTGCTGCCCGAACAGCACGCCAGCTTCTCCACCGTGTTCACCACGACCGTCAACAACACAGGCTTCTTCGGCGGCGAAACCGGCGTCGCATTCCTGTTCTTCGTGCTGCCGATATCGGCCATCCTGACGCAGTACACGATCACCGGCTACGACGCGTCTGCGCACTTGTCGGAGGAGACCAAAAGCGCTGCCGACGCCGCGGCGAAGGGCATTTGGCGGTCGATCCTCTACTCGGCCATCGGCGGCTGGATCCTGCTGCTGACGTTCCTGTTCGCCGTGCAGGACGTCGACGAAGTGACGGCGGGCGGCGGCGCGGTCGCGGTGATCTTCGGCCAAGCGCTCGACAGCCAGTGGATGGGCATCGTCCTGCTGATCTCGACGTGCGGCCAGTTCTTCTGCACCACCGCCTGCCAGACGAGCGCGTCGCGCATGCTGTTCGCGTTCAGCCGCGACCGCGCGGTGCCCGGCCACCAGCTGTGGTCGAAGGTGAACAAGACGAAGATCCCGGCCAACGCGGTTTTGATCACCGCCGCGCTCGGCGCGCTCATCACCCTGCCCGCCCTGGTCGAGGTGGACATCAACGGCGCGCCGGTGCCGATCGCGTTCTTCGCGGTCGTGTCGATCGGCGTGGTCGGTCTGTACCTGTGCTTCGCCGTACCGATCTACTACCGCTGGCGGATGGGCGAGGCGTTCAAGGCCGGTCGGTGGACTCTGGGCAGGCACTACAAGTGGATGGCGCCGGTCGCCCTGATCGAAATCTTCCTTACGTCCTTCATCGCGCTGTGGCCGACGTCCAACCTCGGGGCGCCGTGGGACCCCGGGTTCGAGTGGAAGTACGTCAACTACACCCCGTTGCTGGTCGGCGGCGTGCTGATCCTGCTCTTCATCTACTGGAACGTGTCGGTCAAGCACTGGTTCACCGGCCCGATCAAGCAGGTTGACGCGTCCGGGGACACCTTGGAGGGAGTGTCCTGACGGCACGTCGACAGACCCTGTGACGACCGTCTCGATCTTGATTGCTCTGGGCGGGTTTGACCGGCTTTCGGTGGGGTAATCACCGTCGACGCCGAGCCCCGCCGTGCGCTGGCAGATAGAATCGGCACCGCCGTCAGAAAAGCCACAGGATAGGGACCTAACAAGGTGTGTGGAGCCACCGGCGAGGTACGCCTCGACGGAAAAACCCCGGATGTCCGAGCCGTCACGGCAATGGCCGAAGTCATGGTCCCCCGGGGACCGGACGCCGCCGGCGTGTGGTCGCAGGGCAGGGTGGCGTTGGGCCACCGGCGCCTCAAGATCATCGATCTCTCCGAAGCCGGCGCCCAGCCCATGGTCGACGCCGAACTCGGTCTGTCGGTGGCGTGGAACGGCTGCATCTACAACTACGAGCAGCTGCGTGACGAACTGTCCGGGCACGGATACCGCTTCTTCTCCCACAGCGACACCGAGGTGCTGCTGAAGGGTTACCACCACTGGGGCGATCGCTTCGTCGACCACCTCAAGGGAATGTTCGCCTTCGCGATCGTCGAACACGAAAGCGGCCGGGTGCTGCTGGGCCGCGACCGGCTCGGCATCAAACCGCTCTACCTCACCCAGACGCCCGACCGGATCCGCTTCGGGTCTTCGCTGCCGGCCCTGCTGGCCGGCGGGGACGTCGACACCCGCATCGACCCGATCGCGCTGCACCACTACATGACGTTCCATTCGGTGGTGCCGTCGCCGCGCACCATCCTGCGGGGCGTGAGCAAACTGCCACCCGCCTCGCTGATGGCCATCGAACCGGACGGCAAAGTCGTCACGACAACGTACTGGGAGCCCGACTTCACCCGCCGCGCCGATCGCGCCGACTGGTCCGAAAAGGATTGGGAGGACGCCGTTCTGGAGTCACTCCGGACGGCCGTGAAGCGGCGCCTCGTTGCCGACGTACCCGTCGGCTGCCTGCTCTCGGGCGGTGTGGATTCCAGCCTCATCGTCGGACTGCTCGCCGAAGCGGGCCAACACGGCCTGGCAACCTTCTCCATCGGTTTCGAGTCGGTCGGCGGCGTCAAGGGCGACGAGTTCAAGTACTCCGACATCATCGCCGAGCGGTTCGGCACCGATCACCACCAGATCCGCATCGGCACCGAACGGATGCTGCCCGCCCTCGACGGCGCGATTGGCGCCATGAGCGAACCTATGGTGAGCCACGACTGCGTCGCCTTCTACCTGCTCAGCCAGGAAGTCGCGAAGCACGTCAAGGTCGTGCAGTCAGGGCAGGGTGCCGACGAGGTGTTCGCCGGCTACCACTGGTACCCCCCGATGGGTGAGCCCGCCGCCGCATCGGTGGAAGGCTCCGTCGCCAGCTACCGCCGCGCCTTCTTCGACCGCGACCGGGCCGGGTACACCGACCTCGTCGCGCCCGGTTACCTCACCGACGGGGATCCGAGCGAGCTGTTCGTCACCGAGCACTTCGCGCGCGCCGGCGCCCAGACGGGCGTGGACCGCGCCCTTCGCCTGGACACGACCGTGATGCTGGTCGACGACCCGGTCAAGCGCGTCGACAACATGACGATGGCCTGGGGGCTGGAGGGGCGCGTGCCATTCCTCGACCACGAGTTGGTCGAGCTCGCCGCCACCTGCCCCCCAGAATACAAGACCGCGCACGAAGGCAAGGGGGTGCTCAAACAGGCTGCCCGCCAAGTAATCCCGTCAGAAGTCATCGACCGGCCGAAGGGTTACTTCCCGGTGCCCGCGCTCACCCACCTGGAAGGCCCGTATCTCGAGCTGGTCCGCGACGCGCTCTATGCGCCGGTAGCCAAGGAGCGTGGGCTCTTTCGCCCCGACGCCATGGAGCGACTCCTGGCCGACCCGAACGGGAGGCTGACCCCGTTGCGAGGCAACGAGTTGTGGCAGATCGCGCTCCTGGAGCTCTGGCTGCAGCGGCACGGCATCAACGGACCCGCCGCATGACCGCCGACGCTTCCGCCGACCCCAGGGCCGATCACACCACAGCGCTGGAAACACCGGAAGCCATCACCCTGGGGTTGCACGAAGCGGCTACCCGTGACGTGCTCGACACGATGTCTGACGACGTGGTCCTCGAACTAGGTTGGGGCCGGCTCATTTTCGGCCAAACCTTCGCCGACCCGGCCCGCTTGGCCGACGTGCTGCGCCAGGAAGGCCAAGGGCGACGAGACATCTGCATCTATGCGCGGGAACCACACGTCCTGGTGTCCAAAGCACCATCCGAGCTGTTCATCGACCCCAGCCACACCTACCGGTTGCGGTTCGCCGACGTCGAGGACGAAGCTCCCGCCCACACCGGGTTTCACGTACGCACCCTGGAAAGCCGCGGCGACGCCGATGAGATGAATCGCGTCTACCTGCGCTGCGGCATGGTGCCCGCCCCGACTGATGTCCTGTGGAACAACCACCTCGACCAAAAGTCCGTCGACTATCTGGTCGCGGTCAACGACGAGGACGGCTCCATCTTGGGCACCGTCACCGGCGTCGACCACAAGGCGCTGTTCTCCGATCCCGAAGAGGGCTCCAGCCTGTGGACCCTCGCCGTGGACCCGGCTGCGGCGCTACCCGGAGTCGGGGCGGCGTTGACCCGCAGCCTGGCGACGCTGTATCGCGAGCGGGGCCGCGCCTACATGGATCTTTCGGTCACCCACGACAACAACGCCGCGATCGCGCTGTACGAGAAGCTGGGCTTCGCCCGGGTGCCCGTGATGGCCGTCAAGCGCAAAAACGCCATCAACGAACCGCTGTTCACGCATCCACCCGAGACCGTCGACGACCTCAACCCCTATGCCCGAATCATCGCCGACGAGGCGATGCGGCGCGGCATCTGGGTCGAAGTGCTCGACGCCGAGGCAGGCGAGATGAAGCTGTCGCACGGCGGGCGGACCGTGGTGACCCGCGAATCTTTGTCCGAATACACCTCCGCTGTCGCGATGGCGCGCTGCGACGACAAGCGGCTGACCCGCCGCCTGGTCTCCGAGGCGGGTATCGCAGTACCGAAGGGTCGCCTCGCGACGTTCGACGACGCGGACTACCAGTTCCTCACCGACGTCGGCGATGTGGTGGTGAAGCCGACACGCGGCGAGCAGGGTAAGGGCATCACCGTCGGCGTGAACAGCACCGAAGAGCTTGACGCGGCTTTGGCCCGCGCCCGCGAACAACACCCCGAGGTGCTCATCGAGCAGCGCGCCGAAGGCGACGATCTGCGGCTGGTGGTCATCGACGGCAGGGTCGTCGCCGCGGCGCTGCGACTGCCCGCCGAGATCACCGGCACCGGCAAGCACACGGTTCGCGAGCTCATCGAAACCCAGAGTCGGCGCCGTTCCGCAGCCACCGGCGGCGAATCGAAGATCCCGATGGACGTCGTCACCGAATCGACGGTCAGGGAAGCGGGATACACGTTCGACGACGTACTACCCGAAGGGAAGCGGCTGCGGGTGCGCCGGACGGCCAACCTTCACCAGGGGGGCACCATCCACGATGTCACCGCGACCGTGCACCCCGAACTGTGCCGGGTGGGCGTGGCTGCCGCGCAGGCCATCGGGATTCCCGTCACCGGCATCGATCTTCTGGTCCCGGATGTGACCAAACCGGATTACGTCTTCATCGAAGCCAACGAGCGGCCTGGGTTGGCCAACCACGAACCGCAGCCCACCGCAAAAGCCTTCGTGGACTTCCTCTTTCCCAACCAGCCCGGACTGCCCCAGGCGTGGACCCCGGACGAGGCAGCGAGCAGTTAGCCCGCCGTCACCAGGTGCTGGTGCGCATCACGATCTCGGCGGCGAGCTGCGCCGTGGAATCGGCAGCATTGCGCCGGCCCAGGAGGTCGACGATGCGGTACTCGCCGTAGACGAAACGCTGGCTCGCCTTGGCCACCGCCCGCGCGGCGCTGGAACTGACGAGCGCGGTCGTGTTCAGCTCGACCGGAGGGCAGTGCTCATCGCGGACCGCGCCGGTGAGGTCGGCAACCTTGGGATGGCCGCGGTCGATGACAACAAGCCCGATGAAGCGGTCCAGGCGCGTCGCCGCCAGCTCCCAGGCGAGCTCACCGCCCATGCGGTCACCAACCAGCAGAGCCCACCGAACCTCAAGTGAATCGAGGATGCTGATCACCGACTTGGCGGTCAGTCGCGGATCGGGTCCGATCACGACGGTCTTCAACGACGCGGTGTGCAACCGTTGGCACACACCTTCGTAGGCTGCCGGCGCCTGGTGCGCCGCACCCAGCAACACCACGACGGAACCCTTCTCCGGACCGGCGACCTCGACAGGCACACCGAAACCGTCAACGGTCACCATGGGACTGGGCATTGCGTCACGCTACAGGGACTGATGGAGTCGGCGCGGCTGTTTGAACACGGTTGACAGAGCGTCAGGAGTTCAGCGCGCGCTCAGCTTGCTTGGTGGTGATATCCAGAAAGGTTTGCGGGAGCGTGCCTTTGACCGTGATCGACGGATCGGTTGTCGGAAATGCGATACCGAAGATGCCGATATTGCCGACGTTCTCGAACGAGAAGTAGACGCTGCTCTTGTCGCCCATCAGATGCATGGTCTGCTCATAGGCCAGCGCGTCTTCGCGTGGGATCCGCATCTGCGTCGTCGTCATCTCGATGCCGGGATCCGCCTCATCGAAGAACGTCCGGTATTCAGCACACCGCTCTGCGGTCGCCGCCAACTGTTCTAAATTGAGACGCCACGACAGCACCGTGATGACCATTCGGGCACCGTCATAAGCGACCACGTATTCGACCGCGCTACCCGGGCCACGTTCGGCGGACCCGGCGATGTCGCGCGTCAGACCGTCCGTGCAACCCTCAGGCATCGACAGCATCGGCGGCGGACCGTTCGCGTTGTCGCCCTCCCCCGGGTCGCGATCAATGCGCTCGAAACGCACCCCAGGCGGGAAATCGGCTTCGGTCAACACCGCTCTGTCGAGCCGCGCGCCCGGCCAGGTCGCGCTACCGGTGATCGTGTTTCCACACCCGGCGAGCAGGCAGCCCGTCATCGCAAGGACCAAAACCTTCTTGCTCCTCACGTGCGCAGAAGCCAAATCGCTCCTCACGTGCGCAGAAGCCCAATCGCTCCTCACGTGCGCAGAAGCCCGCCACCTCATGGGACTCAGGCTACCGAGCACTCAGAGCTGGGTCAGGATCTCCGCGCCAGAGTCCGTCACCACCAGCGTGTGCTCGAACTGCGCGGTCCACTTCTTGTCCTTGGTGACAACCGTCCAGTCGTCGGACCAGATCTCGTAGTCCAGGCCGCCCAGATTGATCATCGGCTCGATGGTGAACGTCATCCCCGTCTCGAGCACCGTCTCGACCGAGGGCTGGTCATAGTGCAGCACCACCAGACCGTTGTGGAACGTGGTGCCGATGCCGTGCCCGGTGAAATCGCGAACGACGTTGTAGCCGAAGCGATTCGCGTATGCTTCGATGACGCGCCCGACCACCGACAGCGCCCGTCCCGGCCTGACCGCTTTGATGGCTCGCATGGTGGCCTCCTGCGTGCGCTCTACGAGCAGCCGATGCTCCTCGGACACGTTGCCCGCAAGAAACGTCGCGTTGGTGTCTCCGTGCACGCCGTTGATGTAGGCCGTGACATCGATGTTGACGATGTCGCCGTCCTCGATCACCGTCGAGTCCGGGATGCCGTGGCAGATGACCTCATTGAGCGACGTGCAGCACGACTTCGGGAAACCCTTGTAACCCAACGTCGATGGGTACGCGCCGTGGTCGACCATGTACTCGTGGGCGATGCGGTCGAGATGATCGGTGGTCACTCCAGGCGCCACGGCCTTGCCCGCCTCAGCGAGCGCGCCCGCGGCGATCCGACCCGCCACCCGCATCTTCTCGATCACCTCGGTGGTCTGCACCCACGGCTCGCTGCCCTCACGCGCCGTCGGCCGGCCGACGTATTCGGGGCGCTCGATCGATTTGGGCACCGGCAGCATCGGGGACACCGTGCCGGGCCGGAGGGCGGTCCGTACAGACATATAGCAATGCTAGCGTTCCGCCATGCAGGTCACCCCGGGCCATTTGTTCGCCCAAATGAACTTCCGTGACGTCGAGGTGTCCGACGAGCGCCTGGTCATCGAGCTGGACAACCAGCCGAATCTGGTGAATCGGCGCGGAGCGCTGCAGGGCGGACTGGTCGCGACGCTGATCGATATCGCCGCGGGCCGACTGGCCGACCGGCACATCGGACCGGGCCAGGACGTGACGACCGCCGACATGACGATCCACTTCTTGGCCCCGGTGCTCGAAGGTCCGGCCCGCGCGCAGGCCACGATGGTGCGCGCCGGCCGCCGACTGCAGGTCATCGCCGTCGATGTCGTCGACGTTGCGCGTGACCGGCTCGCTGCGCGAGCGACCCTCAGCTTCGCCGTGCTCGATCCGCGCTAACGAACCTCCAGGGACCCCAGCGCCGATCGCACCCGCTCCGGGAGGGACCCGCCGTGGCTGAGCCAGTCGTCGAGCGCGATCCGCACCGACGCCATGGCCAAGGCGCCGAGCAGTCGCGGCCGCGCATCCTCGGGCAGCAGGTCCGGGAAGCGGGGGGCCACCAGATCGGCGATCGCCGCTTCGTAGCGCAGATAGATCTGCAGCGTCCAAGCGCTGAACACCGGGGATGACCTCGTCAGCGTGGCCAGCTCGCGCACCTGGTCGGCGACCGTGTCGAAGTCGTCGCCGAGCCTCTCGAAAGCGCCAAGCACCGCGTCGACGGCCGAGAGCGCGGGCGGTTGTTCGGCGATCGCATCGGTGATCGCGTCCAGCCAGTGTGTCGTCATGCCGTCGGCGACGGCGTCTTCTTTGGCGCTGAAGTAGCGGAAGAACGTGGCCCGGCCGACCTCTGCGGCGACCGCGATGTGCTC
>ERZ500977.193-NODE-193-length-11845-cov-10.583121_pt1 | contig 11845 bp, 11 predicted proteins | sample MGYA00248863_ERZ500977 | MGnify/ENA primary metagenome ERZ500977 (study PRJEB25958, sample SAMN03398581) | human skin metagenome | study: EMG produced TPA metagenomics assembly of the Human Skin Microbiome Metagenome (human skin metagenome) data set.
CTCCTCGGGGACCGCCTCGACAGCGGGATCGCTGCGGGTCGCCACCATCAGGGCAGTGGTGAGCGGGCGTAGCTGCACCTGGACGCCGGGGGCGAGGTCGTGCCAGCGCGGCGCGTTGGTCAGGTCGAGCATCAGCATCAATAGTATCCGTTTTGATCAAGGGTTGATTTCGGCCCATTTCCGGTCGTCCCGGATCAGGGCGTTGGCGAGGACGATGAGCTTTCGCATCACCGCCGTGATGGCGACTTTCCAGGGCTTTCCGGCAGCGATGAGCGTCCGGTGGACTTGCTGGAGCGGGGCGTTGAAGCGGGTCGCGATCACAGCGGGCATGAACAGCATGCAACGGAGAGCAGTGCGGCCTCCGCCGATACGGGCCTTGCCCTTCCACGTTCCCGACTGCCGCGTGATAGGTGCGAGGCCTGCGAGGCTCGCAGCTTCCTTCGAACTCATCGCCCCGAGCTCCGGCATCTCGATGATCAGGGCGATGGCGGCGACGGGCCCGACGCCGGGGATCGACGTCAGGATCTCGTAGCGCCTGGCGAGCCCGGGATCGGCTTTGATCCGGGAGCGCAGTTCCCTGTCGATCTGCGCGATCTGGGTGTCGATCTGGCGAAGGCGCGCGCGCAGCTGCGCTAGGACGATCTTGTTGCGCGCCATGCCGATCCGGTTTCGGCAGGCCGTCCGATCCTTGATCAGAGCAACCCGAGCGACATGCAGCTCCTTGATTTCGTGCAGTTCGTCAGTTTTGACCGGGGTCGCCTCGAGGCCGAGCACGGTACCCATCCGTGCAAGCATCTCCGCATCGACGCGGTCGGTCTTCGCTCCCTGTCCGGTAGCCTGCGCGAAGCGTCGCGCCCGTGCGGGGTTCACCTTGACGTTGTGATGGCCGAAAGCCGCAAGCGCGGCCTCCAGATCGCGGTGATAGCGCCCGGTCGCCTCGTAGACGACGCGGAGCGGTGCCGCCCCGAGCCACTTGCGCATGGCCTTCAAGCCGGACGCGTCGTTGCCGAAGCGGGCTCGTTTGCCGTCCGAGATACGGTAGATGTCGAGTGTGGTCTTCGAGATGTCGATCCCGATAGTGTCGGTCATGGTCTTTTCGCCTCCTGGCCTTGTCATTCGGGGCAAGGACGCGAGGTCTTCCCCATGTATCCGTTCAGGACATTCGAAAAGGCGGGGGCGATCACACTACTGACCGGCCCTCTCCGACCATCTCCACAACGATCCGTCCCCCGCCGCTGTCCGGCATATTTGAGGTGCCGGACAGCGGCTCCCGTATCGCACGGGAACCGGGGGAAATCTTAAGACAACGTCTCCACATCGTTCACGAGGGTTGCGGTGCACATCCGGCCGACGACGCTGTCGCGGGCGGCCTGCCAGTCGAAGGTGGCCTGCACGCCCTGCGGCCCGGAGATCTCGATGCGGGGACGCGGCAGGTAGACGGCGTGCACGGTGAAGGTGAAGCTCTCGCCCGAGGGCAGGACGTAGGCGAACTCCATCTCGCAGGCCTCGCCGTTGATCGCCTGCGTCACCAGTGTCTGGTCGGCGAACCGCACCTCGATCCGGCCGGTCAGCGCCGCGATGGACGGGTCCGCACCATCGATGCGCCCGTCCGAGCGGATGGTCTCGATCCGATCGAGATTATTGGCATAGGTGATCTCGGCCGAGACCACATTGCCGAGAGCCGAGCCGTTGCGCGTGATCGCCCCGTTGAAATGGCCGAAACGCTTCAGCTCCAGCGCGGCGGGTGTCCCGGCGCTGGTCGTGGTCCCGACCGTCTCGCCCTGCGCCACCAGCCGCGCCGTTGCAGTCAGCAGGCCCGAGCGCTGCATCTGCCAGGTGATCTGGTCGAGCACGCAGCCGGAATACATCGCGTAGCGCGGCACCTCACCGCGCTCGAGCAGCGCGACATCGGCCGCGGGCACGTGTTCTGGGCGCTCGACAAACTCGCCTGGCTGCTGATCGGCGCGGCGATCGCAGGGCTCGTGAAACTCTTCGGCCTGGGCTGATCCGCAGCCCCTGCCGCTTCTGAAGCCGGCCCGCCTCAGGCGGGCTTTTTTGTTGGAGAACCCTGATGACCAAGTTCTGGATCGGCGCCGGCGAGCGTGCCAGCGCGGCGGAGTTCGCGCGCGCGGCTGAGCGGATCGGCTGCTCGGTGGAGGCGTTGCGCGCCGTCTGGCAGGTGGAGGCCGCGGGCCGTCCGTTCCGCGCCGACGGCTCACTCGAGCGGCGCTTCGAGCCGCACAAGCTGGCCCGGCCGGTGGGCAGCTGGCGGGCGAGCCTCAAGCTCTCCGCCGCCGAGCGCGAGCGGCAGTTCGCCACTGCTTTCGCCGCCGATCAGGAGGATGCGCTGCGCGCGACCAGCTGGAGCGCGCCGCAGATCATGGGGTTCAACCATGCCGCCGCCGGGTTCGCGTCGGCGCAGGCGATGGTCGAGGCCATGCCCCCATACTTCGCCCGCCACTTGTAAAACGACGCGCTGCTCATGCAATGCGCCTGGCACAGCTCCGCCACCGGCATCCCGCCTTCGGCCTGACGCAGGATCGAAAGGATCTGCGCTTCAGTGTATCTGCTTGTCTTCATTCAGAATCTCCTCGTTCATCTTGCCGAGAAAATTCTACTTCCGCAGCCCCTTACTTTAGGGGGGGATTACCTGGGGAGCTTACACATCGACGAGTTGCGGTGCGCTGCCTCCGACCTCGCCCAGAGAAACATGCTTGCGGTCCATCCAGTGGCTGGTTGGTGGAAGTCGAAGTCGACCCAGAACGTCGACCAGAAGACGGCACGCTTCGCTCTCGTCGTTGAACTGGATAACCGGAGATGTCGAAACGGACCTCTATACGGAGATTGAAGCAGCGATTGCAGCGATGAACGCAGCGCAGGTGCAGGTGGCTGTTTGATTGGAGAACTTTCTGGTGGTACCCGCGATACGCTTGATTGCGAAGGGCTTCTTTCCCTCTTGCTTCCACAGTGCTTCCACGGTGGGCGCAAACGCAAACGCCGCCCCGGAGGGCGGCGTTTAACCGTTTGATAAGGCTAGATATTCTGGTTGCGGGGGTAGGATTTGAACCTACGACCTTCAGGTTATGAGCCGCCCGAAGCGGCATTTCGAAATTATTGCATTTCAATGGGTTAGCCTACACGGCTTTGAAATGACAAATACTTTCGCCAACGTTTGACGTTTTTCGCCGCCTTTAGATGGATCGGCACGTTCCCCAGACCGCATTCGTCGGTTGACCAGGCGTTGACAAGGACCGCCAGATTGTCGCCCCACTTATAATCAAAATGTTGCCGCGTGGCGGCGTGCGTTTGTGCTGTATACACGTTGGCCGGTAGCCGACCCCGATTGGCAATCCAAACCCAGTCTATTCAAACCTTTGTTCCCTTCTCGCGTCCACCGAAAGCTCTCGCTCCCGCTCCGTCGCTACCCAGTTTCTCGCTTCAGCGACGATCTTACTGGCAGCAGCAGCTATTTTGGGATTCTGGTGCGCGGTGAGGGCACTGAAGGCATCAACATTCCTCTCCATGATCGCTGCTCGGCTCCCCGACCATCCGTCTGGGGAGATACTCTTTGTAAACGCTTCAAGGACCAGCTCAGGTGTCGGGCAAGCCTCAAGGAACTGAATTGCCGGCTTTGACAATTCCACGGCATGCTCCTCCCCTCTCGACACGAACACGTCCAGCCCGCTCGCCACCCCCTCCCAGACAGCCGGATCGTTCGTCGATCTGCACCAGGCAATCACCCGCATGATCTTCGCTGCACCGAGCAGCGATTTTCGGCGAGAACTGTGCCCGAGGAAGAACTTTCGACGTTGCCTTTGCGTCTTGGTGCCAGCGAAAACACGTTTCAGAAATTCCTCCGGCAGCGCGGCAACGGTGACTTGAAGCGCATCTTCGATGTCGGGCGCATAACCATAATGTGTGTCCACACTTGTGAAGATTGCGTCTAACCAAGCCGATTTCTCGGGGTCATTTCCGGCGTGGCCCAGACAAGCTGTAAGGACACGGCCCATTGCATGGTCGAGGCTGGCCGAGTTCTCACCTCTGTCGGCCCCGAGCCTGCCAATCGAAGCAATCAGACCCAGCCGGCGCATTTCCTCGCCTAATATGTCTTGTGATTTATCTTTGTCGTGGAGCCTCATGCTCAGCGCGTCCAAGAGGACCTCATCACCATTTGGCTTTTCCAAAATGGACTGAGCAAGCGAGATCCTCTTGCCCTGAGAAACCGCCTCGAAGACATCCCGCCAGAGCAGGTCCCCGAACGACCAAGCTGGGACATCTGGCTGTTGAAGCGCGTAGATGCAACGATCCATGTCAGCATCGGAGAATTCGCGGGCCGGGTGCAAAAGCCGAACCAACGGGCGCAAGAGATCATCGCCCAGACAGTCGTCGAGCAGGCTACGGTCAAGGCCTTGGTTCAACTGACCTGCTTCCTCCAGGAAACCCGCCAACACCGCGACGTTGAAATGCGTCAAGCCTGCATCTCTGAGTGCCGCAACCAACTTGCCCCACTCCACCACAAGGTCCATCGCCCCTCGTGCAATCCCTGACCCAAATGATCGTCCATAGGGCATCCACCTTGCCGAGAAGAGCTCTGCGCCCAGTTGCTTAAGATCCATTCCAGAGAGTGCGAATTCCCTCCCGAATTCCGTCACCCGTTCCGCCAATCTGGCCTCCGCCTTCGCGTACTTGGTCACGTCATCATGGTCGAACTCGGGATCTAGCGACCAAAGGTCGTTCCTCCGCCCAAGCAGATGAGCGCGAATGTTCGAGATCAAATCTTTCGGCGCAAGGACATCCCTAAGTTCCAGCAATTCCTCTGGCACTTCGGCGGCAGGACCGGCCGGGTCCTGATTGCGGTGGTCGAAGTAGATGGTTTCCAAAACGGCTTTCCAACCATCCGTCCATGGGCTCTGACCGTTCAGCTCCTTTGCGGCCTTGATCAGTTCTGCCTGGACAGCGCCATGGGACCAGAGCCCGCGGAACTCCTGAGCGATGATTTCTCGTGCTCGGCGGCTCAAATCTGCATCGGTGCTCAGGCCTGCTTCGAGGGCGATCCCGATGAACAATTGGCGCCAAGCGACGAGTTGCTCACGATTGGGCTCAAATCCGAAGTCCCGCGGCCTGGCCCCGAACTCACCCATCCCGATTCCCATCCATGGGGGACCGTCAAGAGTCTTGGACAGCATCTGAGCGCCGATCGAGCGAAGCCTAGGGTCTGCAGACCAGAGGGCCTCACGCACTATTGCCGCTCTTTGCTCCATCGAGGCATGGGTCCCCGAGAGATATGGCTGGAACAACGTTGTGATCTTGTCCCGCACTGAATCATAGTTGTTCTTGGGATCTTCGCCCTGTGCGATCAGAAGCAAGAGTTTGGAGCAGCGATCGAAGAATGGTGGATCATAGGCCAGCGCCACCAACATCTGCAGGACTGCCGTCCGTCTCGTATTGTGAAGGTCAAATCCGGGGAAGTCCTTCGCGGTAATCTCTGCTTCGATCCGATCAAGCAGAAGGTCAGGGCACACGGGAGCAATGAAATCTAGCACCTTGGCCTTCTCATCGTCCAACGCTGTAACCGGAACCAACATACCGTCGGAAGATAGCCAAGACCGGACGATACTCTGGGCGACCGGATGATCATGCATAAGCCCAAGCCGATGGGCAAACGACGCTAGAAGCCGGTGATTTGGCGGATACTCAAAAGTCGCGCGAAGTGTCTTTGGCCGCACACGGTCCAGTGCAGAGGCTGTCAACCTGTTGGCAATTGCGTGGGGCAGGATTGCCCGCCATTGGCCTCGCTTCTGGGCAACCTGCCGCGACACCAGTTCTTGAGCAGACCGAAACAGGGCCTCCCCTGTTGCTCCGCAGAGAGACGCGAGGACATCCAGTTCATCTACATCACTGTCGCCCGTATCGACGGCGAACGAGTAGACGAGGGCAAGCATCTCGGCATGCTCTCGCAGACGCCCATCCTCACCGTGCCTTTGAAGGAAAAGGCGACCAAACAGATTGTCATCGGTCAGCTTGGCAGTGGATTCGCCCTCGCCGACCCGCTCGGCAACTGCCAGCGCCACACGGGCGTTACCTCCGGCAAACTCAGCTACACGGTTCGCGTTTGCTTGCCCGATCAGGGGGTAGCGGCGCAGGATGAGGGCCTCAGCCAACTCAGGCCCATCTGCCTCAATGTGAACCATTTCCGTCGTCAAGGGCTTGTCGTCGCGAATGTCGTATTCGACGGTGATGAGCCTCACTCGGTTCCTCGAACTGGTTAGGCGGCTGGCCAGATCCGTGTGAAGATCATTTGGGCAGTTATCAACAACGACAGTTGCTTGTTTTCCGGTTTCGATCAGTTGATCAATCATCTGCCGTGCCGACGGGATCGGACTAGCACCGGTGTCGGCATAGATCACTGTGGTCCTATCGAGCGCGTCCGTCCCTATATTTTCATCGAAAAGCGCCTGAACAAATCTGGTTTTTCCCACGCCAGAAAGACCGGCAACTCTGATCGCCTTGGACGAGGTTGCGATCATACGCCTGGTCGGCACCAATGCCTCCGCAATTGTCAGTTTTCGGTGCCGATCAGCAGGCAAGACCACCGAGATGCCGGGCGCTTCAATCAGCTTGTCTGTACCACCGGCTGGCACGTAGCTCCATTGGCCGTAAGGTTGCCACCCGGAAAGTGGCTGACCCAGAACAGACCGTACCCAAAGCATAACCCCGGGATGTTGCCTCAGCCACTGGTGGAGCTTCGATCTATCAATGAAATCGAGGTGGATGTTTTCTCTTTTCGGCTGGTCGGCAACAGCCGCCTTCATGGCTACCAGGCGTGCAATTCGCATCGGATCAGTGCAGTCATCTTCAAGGCTCACGATGACGTATGAACCGCCCACATCGCACAGCTGGCCAATGGCTTCAGAGAGGACGCCCTTGGGCCGCATCTCGTCTCGAATGGCCGCAGCGGCCATACTGTGCTTCTTCGACTGAAAAACCGTGTTCCTTCTTGCAATGAATCCGGACTGGAAGGGGTCCGATGATATAACCACACGGATGTCGACGCCTCCGTCCGGCGCTGTAATCGAGCCAGAGAAGCGCACATCTGCAACCGAGGCTCCGCAGGCGGAAACCTCGGCCTCGGCCAAACGTCCAATCAATTGCTCAAGTTGCACGTCCGAAAGGGCAAACAGATCGTCCTTTGAAATTTCAAGGATGGTCATGAAACGCCTCTGCCCAATTGGAGAAACCCTCAAACGTGAGGAAATACGAGTGACCATAGCCCGAGGCGTGGGCCGCTGCCAGCCCAAGCGGTTGCGAGTCCATGAAAGTCTATCCCGATATGTCACCCCTATACCTTCCGCTGCATTTAGGGGCCATCGCGCGAGCGCCAACGACTTAACCCATTGATATCCCCTCCGGAATTCATTTCCCTCGCCTCAATTCCACCGTCCGCCTGTATTCCGGCCTTGGCCCCGTGCTTCGACTTGATTGTGGCGCAGGTCTACGCCTGTGTCGTCGGGCAAGGAGACGGAACGCATGGTCAACCGTTTGAAACTTAATGAGAAAACCCTGCGCGAAGCGGAACCGAAGCCCGGTGTCAGCTATCAGATCTTCGACACAGACGTGATCGGCTTCGCCGCCCGTGTACAGGCCTCGGGTGCGCGGACCTTCACCATCGACTACCGGCACGCCGGGCGGCAGCGGCGGATGACCATCGGGCGCTGGCCAGAGTGGAGCGTCACGGCCGCGCGCGAACGCGCGAAGGAACTGCGGCGCGCCATAGACGAGGGGCAGGATCCTCTGGCGGCGCGCGACGAGTGGCGTGGGGCCCCGCGCGTCACCGACATGATCGACCGCTACATCGCCGAACATCTGCCGAAACTGGCCAAGACCAATGCGGGCGACCAGGTGTCGATGTTGAAGAAGATGGTCGAACCTGCCTGGGGCAATCGGCTGGTGACGGAGATCACCAAGTCTGATGTGGCGAAGTTCCTCGATTTCGTGGCAGTGGGGCGGCCTCGGCCCTGCAAGGCGAAGCCCAACAACCGGGCCCGCAAGCTGCAGGGTCACAAGCCCACCCCGATCCGCGCCAACCGCATGGGCGAGGTGCTGCGCAAGATGTTCACGCTGGCGGTGGAGTGGGAATGGCGGACGGACAACCCCGCGCAGGGGTTCCATCGGCGTATAGAACATGCCCGCGAGCGGTTCCTGTCGCCCGAGGAACTGACCCGGCTGGCGGTCGTGCTGGATGGAGCCGAGGATCAGCGCGCCGCGGGAATCATCCGCATGTGCATGTTGACCGGCGCCCGGGTGGGCGAGGTCCGGACGGCCCGGTTCGAACAGTTCAACCTCGACTATGCCATCTGGTCGAAACCCGCCTCGACCACCAAGCAGCGCAAGATTCACCGGGTGCCAATCTCGCAGGATGTGGCGGCCATCGTGCGGCTGCGCCAGCAGGCGGTGCCCAGCGGCAATCCGTGGCTTTTCCCCGGCGACACGGTCGGCCAGCCGGTGCGGGAAATCCGCCGATTCTGGGCCAAGGCACAGAAGGACGCCGGGCTGGCCGACGTCAGAATCCATGACCTGCGCCACACCTTTGCCTCGCTGCTGGTCAGCGGCGGCGCCTCGTTGGAAATGATCGGCAAGCTCTTGGGCCACAGTCAGATGCAGACCACCCAGCGCTATGCGCACCTGATGGATTCCCCCTTGCGCGCAGGCGTCGACACGGTGGCCAGCCTCCTGCGCCCGCGGCCGCGCCTCGTGCATGACGCGGCGCAGGACGGGGCCGACCTGCCGAAATCGGCCTGACCCTCACACGGTTTCCTCGCCGCGCAACTTGCGCCAGAGCGAGGTCAGCCGTTTGCGGATGGTGCTTTCATCCGGCACCTCGCCCGACTTCGAGTTCTGGACGAACCAGTCCTGCACCAGCGCAACCAGCGCGGTCTGGGTGTCGGGCACCCCCTTTTCGAACAGGAAAACGGTCAGCCACGCGTACATGGAATCCCAATCGTACCGCGGACTGGCACCGACGGTGGAAGCCGGGCGCCGCAGCAGATCACGTTCCTCCTCGAACTGCTGCAGGGATCCCGCCGACAAGAGAAGGTCCGACGACCGGATCGGCACGCCGTCAGGAGGGTCGGTCACCTTCAGCCAGGTCTTGGACCCGGGCGGCATCACACGCCGCAATCGCGCCTGTTCGTCGCTCGGGCCGATCCTTCTGAACATCGGCATCAGTTCGGCAATCGGAACCTCGACCAGACCTGCGACAGTCTCATCGCCGCAACTGACCGGCGGAATGCCTGCCAGAACCTGGAGATGTCCTGCCGCCGCCCAGCCCGCGACATCGGCCGGGTGACAGCCCCAGCGCACGGCAATTTCGTAGATGGAATAAAAGGCGACGGGCGGCAAAGGCATGAACGAACTCCTCTCAGACATACGGCATCCTTCGGCCAGGGCCGTTGGATTGCGGGTTACAAAAACCCGCCATGCCAAGCACGCGGGTGGACTGGCTGCAGCCCACGTCGTCGAGGAAAACTACCTGTAATTGGGTACCCCACCCCAAGGGGCGCGGCACCTGACTGCGTTTGTCTTGTCGATTCTTATGTTCTGCTCGCCCAAAGATTACGCATCCGGAGGGCGAGTCTGCAACGGGGTTCCCGCGAGATTTCGCCGGTCATCGGCGGCTTCCTGCGCCGCGCGTCGAAGCTCGCTGGAGCGGGACCGGAACAACCTGTTCCGGCGATTCCGGTCCTTGCAAATCCTTTGAAACCGCCTCAGCGCCGTCCGATCAGCCCCAAGCTGACGAGCGATGGCAGCAAATCGGGGATCGTCGCCAGGAACCGGCGCTTGGGGCGCCCCGCGAGGGTTTGCCGCAACGCCTGTCGTGTCGCGTGCCAACCTCAGAAATACCAATAAAACAAGGGGTGGAATTGCGCGGCAGCGGCCAGTTCCACCTTCCGCCTGTCTTCCGGTGCTCGCGCTCTGCTTCGCTGAAACCGCCCCCGGTAGAGGGGCGCGAGGCGAACGGAGCAGCCCATGAAAGACATGCAAGATGACCCGGTGGAGGAGATCCCTGACCTCCTCGCCGACTGGATCAGCCGCGAGCAGCTGGCCCGCGCGCTGGGCTTGACCACGGACACTTTGTCGCGGTGGGAGGCCCGCCGCCAGGGGCCGCCCTGCACACGCATAGGTCGCAAGACCTTCTATCGCCGCGCCGCCATCCAGGAGTGGATCCGCGCACAGGAACAGGCCCACCCGGTGCGCAAGACGCGGGGGCGGTCATGACCATCCAGCCCCGCACTTCCGCCTGGCCCGCCGACCGCGTGGCCGAGGCCCGCGCCGTGATCGCCGATGTCGCGCATCACAGCGATTTGCTGATCCGGCTCGCCTGCAACGTGCTCGCCCAGCATGGCGAGACCCCGGGCGAGCGTGCTGATGCCCAGCGCCTGCTGGTCGTCGTCGATGCGCGGCGGCCGGTCAGCCGCGCCCAGCGCGAGGATCAGGGGAGGGCTGCGCGATGATGCGCCGTGGCACCCCCGAGGCTGATCTGCAGCGCGCCGTCGTGCAGGCGCTGCGGATCGCCCTGCCCCGCTCGGCCATCATCCATCACTGCGCCAACGAGGTGACCGAGGCCGGGCCGCGAGGGGCCAAACGCCAGGCGATCCTCGTCGGCATGGGCGTCCATGCCGGGTTCGCCGATCTGATGGTGATCTGCAACGGCCGCGTCCTGTTCCTTGAGCTAAAAGCCCCGAAGGGTCGGCTGCGGCCAGAGCAGGAGACGTTTCGCGACGCAGTGCAGGCGCAGGGGTTCGGCTGGGCGCTGGTCCGCAGCCTCGACGACGCGCTGGGCGCGCTGGCCGATCACGGCTTCACCACGCGCATCGCTCCTGCCCCGCGGAGGCCCGCGCCATGAGCCATGAGGCTACCAACTGGGCCATCAAGCAGCGCGGGTTGAAGCCGACGACCAAGATCGTGCTCTGGCACCTCTGCGACCGGTTCAACCCGGATTACGGCTGCTTTCCCTCGCAGGACCGGCTGGCCCATGACTGCGAGATCAGCCGGTCGACGCTGAACGATCACCTTGCCCAGCTGGAGGCCGTGGGTCTGCTGCGGCGTGTGCCGCGGCTCGATCCCGTGACCAAGCGCCAGCTGCCGACCCGCTACATCCTGGGGTTCGAGCCGGGCTTCACACCTGTGGCTGTGGTGCCGTGTCCGGAAACCGGACACGGGGAGGAGGGCGGCGCAGAAAGCCTCGACGGTTCCGATGTTTCCGACGTCGACGGCATCGCCGACGCCCTGCCGTGTCCGGATTTCGGACACGGATTTGGTGCAGAAGCCGTGTCCGATTTTCCGGCAGACCCGTGTCCGGAAAATCCCGAAAGCCGTGTCCGGAATTCGGACACTAACCCTGTAAGGGAACCTCTAAGTAAACCAGTAAAGGAGGAGGAGGGCGCGCAAGCGCGCGCGGCGATTTCCGATGAGGTTTTCGGGGACCTGCTGGACGCGCTGGGCCTCGACTCCACCGCCCTGCCCGGATGGTGGCAAGGCTGGCCACCCCGGCTGCACGTCCAGCGCTGGCGCGATGAACTGGGGCTGACCGAGGCGGAGATCATCGCCGCGGCCGAGGCCTCCCGCCAGGAACATCCCGAACCGCCCGATGGGCCGAAGGCACTGGACCGCGCCATGCAGCGCGCCGCCCAGCGCAAGGTCGAGGATGCCGGGCGGAAACGGCGCAAGCCCAAGACGCCCTCCGCCCCGGCCGCCAAGCCGATCACCGACCTGCCCGCCTTCTATGCCGAACTGGTCAACTCCGACCGCTACCTGCCGGTCAGCGCGATCAGCAACACGATGCGCG
>ERZ500977.194-NODE-194-length-11826-cov-5.048934_pt1 | contig 11826 bp, 10 predicted proteins | sample MGYA00248863_ERZ500977 | MGnify/ENA primary metagenome ERZ500977 (study PRJEB25958, sample SAMN03398581) | human skin metagenome | study: EMG produced TPA metagenomics assembly of the Human Skin Microbiome Metagenome (human skin metagenome) data set.
GGACCGCTTCGTCGAGAACTGCGGTGATCGAGTCCGTCGGCAGATGCTCGATGAGGTGCAAGGCCGTCACGGTGTCGGCGCTGCGGTCGGGGAGCGGCACCGCGGCCGCGTCACACGCCATCGTGGTCAACGGCCGCCGCAGGTGTGAGCTGATCTGCTTGAGCAAGTGCATCACCGGATCGCTGAGATCAGTTGCCAATACGTCGATCCCACGCCGCGCCATCCTCAGCGGGAAGAACCCGAAGCAGGAACCGAGATCGATCATTCGATGGCCCTGGACCTGCCCGGCGGCCCAGGTGTGGATCGCGGCGAACGGGGTGGTGCCGTGTTCGAGTTTGTCCAGCGAGTTGCGATAGAACCGCAGCCACGCGGGCAGGCCGCCGTGAACGGTGGACCGCACGATGCCGGTGAAGACCAGTTCGAACTCCGATTGCCCACGCACGGCGCCGGTGTCGACGAGTTGTTCAGCGAGCATCACCGCCAGCTCATCGCACAGTTCGTCGGGTGTCAGGTTGTGCTCGACGCTCAAGTGACCGCCCTGGCGCTGCGCGCAGAAGCGTGGCGTGCAGACGGTGTGGAGACCGCTGTGCCGGCGATGCAGGCCCTGTCTGCGGGTCACCCGGACACCGTGACCGCTCCATGTGCCGTGCGGTGCCGGCGCAAGAGGATTGAGAACAGCTGTCGCCATGTCCGACAACGCTATTGCTGTGCACGGGTCCGATGCGCGCCCCGATTGGGTGTGATATGCGACCCGTCCGGATGGGTGGGAAACTGCCCATTCGGCGAGTCCGTTCCGGCGCCTGGCGTCTTAACGTCGTCGGTGAATGAAGGAGACGAGCATGTCCTGGTTCGAGACCGTCGCCGAAGCACAGCGTCGCGCGCAAAAGCGCCTCCCCCCCAGCGTCTACAAGGCCCTGGTCGCCGGATCGGAGAAGGGCATCACCGTCGGCGACAACCTGTCGGCGTTCGGAGAGCTCGGCTTCGCGCCGCACGTCGCGGGGCTTTCCAGCAAGCGTGACATGGCGACAACCGTGATGGGACAGCCCCTCTCGATGCCCGTGCTGATCTCACCTACCGGCGTCCAGGCCGTCCACCCCGACGGCGAGGTCGCGGTGGCGCGCGCGGCCGCGGCCCGCGGCGTCCCGATCGGACTGTCGTCGTTCGCCAGCAAGCCTATCGAAGAGGTCGCCGCGGCCAATCCGCAGACGTTCTTCCAGATGTATTGGACCGGCGGACGCGACAAGCTGCTCGCGCGAATGGAGCGTGCCCGTGCCGCCGGCGCGGTCGGCCTCATCATCACGACCGACTGGTCCTTCTCCAACGGGCGCGACTGGGGCAGCCCTTCGATTCCAGAGAAGATGGACCTCAAGGCGATGGTGCGGTTCGCTCCCGAGGGGATCCGCAGGCCGCGTTGGCTTCTCGAGTTCGCCAGGACAGGCCGCGTGCCGGACTTGACGGCTCCCAACCTCTCCGATGGCGGGCAGGCGCCGACGTTCTTCGGTGCGTACGGCGAGTGGATGCAGACGCCGCTGCCGACGTGGGAGGACATCGCGTGGCTACGTGAGCAGTGGGGTGGGCCGTTCATGCTCAAGGGCGTGATGCGCGTCGACGATGCGAAGCGGGCCGTCGATGCCGGCGTGACCGCGGTGTCGGTGTCCAACCATGGTGGCAACAACCTGGACGGCACCCCGGCGCCGATCCGCGCGCTGCCCGCGATTGCCGAAGCCGTCGGCGACCAGGTCGAGATCGTCCTCGACGGCGGCATCCGCAGGGGCAGCGACGTCGTCAAGGCGGTCGCGCTCGGCGCCCGCGCGGTGATGATCGGCCGCGCATATCTGTGGGGTCTGGCCGCAGGCGGGCAGGCCGGTGTCGAGAACGTCCTCGACATCCTGCGTGGCGGAATCGATTCCGCGCTGTTGGGACTCGGTCTGTCGTCGATCCAGGAACTACGTCCCGAGGATCTGGTGATCCCGTCGGGATTCCGCCGCGACCTCGGAGTGTGAGGCGCTAGGACGCCTTGTGAGCACTTAGCAGGAACGCCTGCATCCGCATCCGGCCGGTGTCGTCGAGCATGTCCAGCGGTGGGGGCGGCATGCCGGGAATCTTCGGCACGTTCGTGTGGATGAGCGCGGGACGGATGTCATCGATGGTCCAGTACGTCGAAACCGTTTCGCGGAGTTCGATTTCCGAGACCTCGTTGGGGCCCTGCTCCATTTCGGGCGGGAACGCGCCCTTGGCGAAGACGAGCACGAAGAATCCCGCCCCGGGCGCGGCGGCCCGGTGCACCGACTGCAGGTACCCGTCGCGTGACTCGACGGGTATGGAGTGGAAGAGCGTGCTGTCCACGATGGTCGAGAACCGGCCGTCGAATCCGGTGAACGAGGTGATGTCGGCGGCGACGAAGGACGCGCGCTCCGACAGACCGCGCTCGGCGGCGGCCTCGGTGGCCGCCGCGATCGCCGTCGGGCTGATGTCGATGCCGGTCACCGTGTAGCCGTCGGCGGCCAGGGCCAGTGACAGCTCGGCGTGCCCGCATCCGGCGTCGAGCACCTCGCTACGGAACTTGCCGTCCCGCCACAGGGCGGCGAGTTCGGGCTGCGGCTCGCCGATGCTCCAGGGCGGCGGTCCCTCGAACTCACTCTCGCCGCGATACACGTTGTCCCAGTCCATCACCTCGGCCATGGACGCCAAGGTACCCGCGGGACTCAGCCGGGCAGGTCCCAGGTGTGCACGGGTTCGTTGGCGTGCATCCGCTCGCAGTACAGCCGCAGCATCTCGGCCAGGGCCTCGGGCCGGCTCATCCCGCGACCTTGCAGTGCGGTGACCGTGGCGGATTGCCAGGCCGCGCCGTTGCGGCCCGTCTTGGCGCGTCCCTCGATCACCCCGAGGTAGCGGTCCCGGACTTCGGCGGACACCTCCCAGCGACGCAGCCCCTCCTCGGCCAGGGGGAGGAGTTGCCGCAGAACCAATTCGTCGGGCGTGACCTCACCGACGCCGGGCCAGTACAGCCTGGCGTCCATCCCGTGACGGGCGGCCTCGACGAAATTCGCTTCTGCGGCAGCAAAACTCATTTTCGTCCACAGTGGGCGATCCTCTTCGGACAGTGCCCGCAGTACCCCGTAGTAGAAGGCGGAGTTCGCCATCATGTCGACGACCGTCGGGCCTGCGGGCAGCACTCGGTTCTCCACCCGCAGATGGGGACGCCCGTTGACGATGTCGTACACGGGACGGTTCCAGCGGTAGATCGTCCCGTTGTGCAGGCGCAGCTCCGACAGTTGCGGGGTGCGGCCTTCGGCCAAGGCGGCCACCGGATCCTCGTCCGAGAGCTCGGGCAGCAGGGACGGGAAGTACCGGACGTTCTCTTCGAACAGGTCGAAAATCGAGGTGATCCAGCGTTCGCCGAACCACACGCGGGGACGGACGCCCTGCGTCTTCAGTTCGTCGGGGCGGGTGTCGGTGGCCTGGGTGAACAGCTCGATGCGCGTTTCGGCCCACAGATGATGGCCGAAGAAGTACGGCGAGTTGGCGCCGAGGGCGAGCTGCGGCGCGGCGATCACCTGGGCGGCGTTCCAGTTGCTGGCGAAGTCGGCCGGGGACACCTGCAGGTGCAATTGCATACTGGTGCAGGCAGATTCGGGCGCAATCGACGCCGTTTGCAGGCTGAGCCGCTCAGGTCCGGCGATGTCGATGAGGATGTCCTCGCCCCGCGCGGTGAAGATCGAATCGTTGAGCGCCTGGTAGCGGACCGACTCGCTCATCCAACTGCCCGACAGGTGCTCGGGCATCAGGGTCGGCAGGATCCCGATCATCACGATGTGCGAACCGTCGGTGTTGGCCTTCGTCTCGGCGGCGTTAAGACTCGCGCGGACTTCGTCTTCGAGGTCGAGGGCGGCCCGCCCGGGCAGCCGCCGCGGCGGAACATTGAACTCGATGTTGTAGGCGCCAAGCTCGGTCTGATACGCCGGGTCGGCGATCGCCTCCAGCACCTCGGAGTTGTTCATCGCCGGCTGGTAGGCGGAGTCGACCAAGTTGCACTCGATCTCCATGCCGGTCAGCGGCTTCTCGAAATCGAAGCTGGACTGGGCCAGCATCGTCTCGAACACGTCGAGACACAGCTGCACTTTGCGGCGGTACTCGCGTCGGTGCGCGCGACTGAACTCGGCCTGCTTCAGGTCGGTGCCGATTTCTTGGCCCACGGGCCAGAGCCTATCGGCGCCGCAGCACGGCCACTTGCGGACTGAACAACCCGCCCCGCAATTCGATGTCGATGGACGGTCCGGCGTGCGCGGCCAGTGCCCGCAGCGCCGACGGACTGTAGGCGCGCAACGAGCTGATCACGCCGTCGTGCACGAACGGGATCACCGGCGCCAGCGGGAGCATCGAGGCCAGCCGCAGCAGGTGCAACGGCGCCGGCGGACGCGGCAAATCGATGATGAGCAGTGTGTCGGCAGCGCGGGTGCCTTCGGCGATCACCTGGACCGCGGCGTCGGGTGCAAGGTGATGAAACGACAGAGCGAACACGGCCAGCGCGAACTCACCGTCGGCCGCGTCCAGGTCTGTCGCGTCCAATTCCCGGACCTCAGCGCGGGGATGCGATCCGAGATCGGTGGCCGCCATCGCCGCCACCGAGGCCGGTTCGATGTCGGTGACCGTGACGTGCGCGCTCGGATGCCAGTCCAGCAGCTTGCGCGACAGCGCGCCGTGCCCGGCACCGAGTTCCAGGATCTTGGGGTCGGGGACGTCAGCGACCTCATCCAGCGCAATCTTCGCGAATCGCTCGTGATTGCCGAACACCTCGCCGGTCCAGTCCAGCGCGCGCACGACGCTGCGCTTCATCGCTTCGAGATTGTCGTCTCCGTCGGAGTCGCGGTCCAGGTACTCCAGGCGGTCGGTCTCGAGCAGCCGATCCAGGCACGACGCATTCGGCCCGCCACGCGGCATGTCCGCGAGGCCCGCCGTCAGCGGTGCGGTCTTCAGGGCATCATCCGAACGGTAGGAGAAGCGGAACGCCGCCGGGCGCCGTGAACGTTTCGGGCATCTGCGGGCGCTCCGTCGGAACCTTCGCCCCATCCCGGTACACCAGAGTGCCGGTGTAGACGCCGTTGTCGTAACTGTCGTAGTAGAAACTGCCCGTGACGATGTACTGGCATTCGGCATACGTCGCCGTGACGGGAACGAAGACGCCGCCGAACTCGGGTGATTCGCACCCGATCCGGGGATCCACGGGCGGGGGAGCCGGCTGGGCGTGGGCGGCTCCGCTGAGCAGGACCGGCGCGGCCGCGAATGCTGCGGCAAGGCCGGCAAGCCCGCAGCGTCGGGGTCGAGTTTCGATGAGCGGCACCTTTCCGTCGCGCCTCTGCGCACTCTAGCGCGACCCGGCGGGGCGGCGAGGCGTTCGGGAGATCAGCGCAGCCTCGTAGTCCATCATGGACACATGGCCGACTTCGTCGCTGCAATCGACCAGGGCACCACCAGCACGCGGTGCATGATCTTCGACCACAACGGCGCCGAAGTCGGACGTCACCAACTCGAACACGAACAGATCCTGCCGAAAGCGGGCTGGGTCGAGCACAACCCCGTCGAGATCTGGGAGCGCACCGCATCGGTGCTCGCGACGGCGATGAACAGAACCAACCTCTCGACCGGCGATCTCGCGGCGCTCGGCATCACCAACCAGCGGGAGACGTCGCTGGTCTGGAATCGCCGCACCGGAAGGCCGTACTACAACGCGATCGTCTGGCAGGACACCCGCACCGATCGGATCGCCTCGGCACTGGATCGAGACGGCCGCGGCGAGGTCATCCGGCAGAAGGCAGGCTTGCCGCCGGCCACCTACTTTTCAGGCGGCAAACTGCAGTGGCTGCTGGAGAACGTCGACGGTTTGCGTGAAGCCGCCGAGAAGGGCGACGCCCTGTTCGGGACGACGGACACGTGGGTGCTGTGGAATCTGACCGGCGGCCACCACGGCGGGGTGCACGCCACCGACGTCACGAACGCCAGCCGGACCATGCTGATGAACCTGGAAACCCTGGACTGGGACGACGAACTGCTCGGCTTCTTCGGCGTGCCGCGCCAGATGCTTCCCGAGATCCGACCGTCGTCAACCACGGAGCCGTTCGGAGTGACGGCGGTGGTCGACGGTGAGTTGCCCATCACGGGCATCCTCGGCGATCAACAGGCAGCGATGGTCGGGCAGGTGTGTCTCGACGCCGGGGAAGCCAAGAACACCTATGGCACAGGCAATTTCCTTCTGATGAACACCGGTGAAGACATCGTGCGATCGCAGAACGGTCTGCTGACCACCGTCTGCTATCAGTTCAATGACGCCAAACCCGTCTACGCGCTTGAAGGTTCGATCGCCGTCACCGGCTCGGCGGTGCAGTGGCTGCGCGATCAGCTGGGCATCATCAGCGGGGCATCCCAGAGCGAGGCGCTGGCCCGTCAGGTCGAGGACAACGGCGGCGTCTACTTCGTGCCCGCGTTCTCCGGCCTGTTCGCCCCGTACTGGCGTTCGGATGCGCGCGGCGCCATCGTCGGGTTGTCCCGCTTCAACACCAACGCCCACGTGGCCCGCGCGACACTGGAGGCGATCTGCTACCAGAGCCGCGACGTCGTCGACGCCATGGAAGCCGATTCCGATGTGCACCTTGAGGTTCTGAAGGTCGACGGCGGCATCACCGCCAACGACCTGTGCATGCAGATCCAGGCCGACGTGCTCGGCGTCGACGTCGTCAAGCCCGTGGTCTCCGAGACGACAGCGCTGGGCGCCGCCTATGCCGCCGGATTGGCCGTCGGGTTCTGGGACGGCACCGACGATCTGCGCGCGAACTGGCAGGAGGACAAGCGGTGGGCACCGCAGTGGTCCGACGACCAGCGTGAGTCCGGATACGCCGGTTGGCGCAAAGCCGTTGATCGAACCCTAGATTGGGTCGACGTCGACTGATCAGCCGCGGTTGTCGAAGAGTCTTCGTCCTACGCGGACGGGTACATCTGCCAGGATGCGATGTCAGGCACGCGGCGTCCGGCGCATACATGACGAGCAATGTCCAGTGATCAAGAATCCACACCGAGTCCTGTCACTCCGCTGGGAACTAAGCCTCCGCGGAAAAGAGTGCGATCAATCGGCGACGGCCCAATACCGGTAGGAGAGTTTCCAGAAACGTCTATCGACGTGACGACACTCGTCAGCGAATGGCGACCCAGCCTCTGCTGTCGGACCCTGCACATACGCTGGCCCGTGAGCTACCCGGAGGAGGTCTGAGTTGAACAGGGCCGAGCGTCTGTGGAGCCTGCGGGACGGAGTTCTCGCTTGGCTGTACGAGCTACGAATCGAAGGAACTGCCATCGCCGAGGCGAAGCCGGCGGCCTTCATGGAGGTGGCTTCCTGGTCTGACACTGAGGTCACGCGGGAGGAATTGAACGCCGCACTGCAATGGCTGATTCAGGAGGGTTACGTCGACGGGACTGGCACGATGCAGAGGATCGTTCTCCGGCCACACTTGACGCCCTACGGGGAGAAGTACGCCGCGTCGGGCAAGTCGGTGCGTGACCTACCCGGTATCGCCGAGGTGCAGAGTCCGTACCTGCACATAGAAGGCAGCAGCGGTGTCGCTATCGCCGTCAACAGTCACGGCGCCATTCAGACCGTTAATGTAGAGCGGGCGATCAAGCAAGCCCGCAATCTCGCCGACGAGATCGAGCAGGCACTGCCCACGGTGACCGACGCGGAGGTCCGTGCCCACGCCGAGGATCTGGTATCCGCGATCCGTGGTGAGTCGAACGCCGCCTCCCCGTCGCCGGGCCGATTCAAGACATTGGCCACTACGGCGATGACCGCGATAGCGACGGCTGCCGGCACAGAGGCCGGTAAAGCGATCATCGAGGCGGCGCTACCGCTGGTGTCGTAATCCCGACATGACCACGGCCTGTTGCGAGGTTGATGAGTTCGGATCGACGTCGGTCACCTCGGTTCATGTTCATCGGCGGGGCCGAAGCGCCCCGCTGTGCTGGCTGCGGCACACTGACACCGTGCACGGAAGGAGGTGGCGGGCACTGTGGTAGTACGCGTCAGTGTCGCCCCGAGCATCCTGCGGTGGGCCGTGGAGCGTGCGGGTTGGGACGACGAGACCACACAACGCCGCGCCCCGAAGCTCGACGAGTGGATTAGCGGTGAGCGTCAGCCGACCCTCAAGCAGTTGGAGAGCTTCGCGCAGGCGACTCATACCCCGTTTGGTTTGTTGTTCCTGTCTGAGCCGCCGAACGAGTCGGTGCCCATCCCGGACATGCGCACGGTCGGCAACACGACGGTGCCCCGCCCGTCCGTCGACTTGCTGGACACGATCTATATATGCCAGAACCGACAGGAGTGGTATCGCGACTACGCCCTCGACCACGGCGCTCCCCGGTTGGAGTTCGTGGGCTCCGCGACCACCGACACCCCACTGGCCGACGCAGCGCGGGCGATCCGCGAGGCCATCGACTTCGACCTGACTGAGCGCGCCGTGTTTACCAACTCCGACGATGCGCTGAGGCAGTTGATAGACCGCATCGAGGCCATTGGTGTGCTCGTTATGGTGAACGGCATCGTCGGCGGGGACACACACCGGGCCCTGGACCCGGAGGAGTTTCGCGGTTTCGCGCTCTCTGATCCGGTCGCTCCGCTGATCTTCGTCAATGGCGCCGACACCAAGGCTGCGCAGATTTTCACCCTGATCCACGAGCTCGGTCATGTTTGGCTCGGCGGCAGCGCCCTGTCCGACGCCGCCATGGTCGTCCGCGACGGGGTGTCCGAGGAGCTGTGGTGCAACCAGGTCGCAGCCGAGGTCCTGGTTCCCCTGGCGGCACTTCGTCGCGACTATCAGGGTGAGTCGACAACCCAGGAGTTGACACGCCTGGCTCGCCGGTATCGGGTGAGCACGTTGGTAATCCTTAAGCGCCTATTCGATGCGCACTTCCTCGAGTGGGACGACTACCGGTCGCGATATGAAGCGGAGAGAGACGCCGTCGTCGAGCTGGCCAAGCGCCGACGCGGAGAGAACTCTGGCGGAAACTACTACAACACCCAGCCGCTGCGCCTGAGCCGCCAGTTCGCTCGCGCGGTCGTCACCAGCACCTACCAAGGCGATACAAGCTTTCGGGATGCCTTCAACCTGCTCGGGACCAGGAAGCATGAGACCTTCGCCCGCCTGGCTGACGAGATCGGGGTCGGTTGATGTACCTGGTTGACGCGAACGTTCTCATCGAGGCGAAGAATCGCTACTACGCCTTTGACATCGCCCCCGGATTCTGGGCGTGGCTTGAAGGTGCCCATGCTGCCGGAGAGGTGGGCAGCATCGAGACCGTCCACAAGGAGTTGGTCAGCGGCAACGACGAACTGGCGGACTGGGCAAGAGCGAACAGCTCCTTCTTCCAGCCCATCGATCAGGCCACTACGTCACATTTCCCGGCGCTGACCGCGTGGGCGGTGTCTCGCCCGTTCACGCCGGCCGCACTTGCGGCTTTCACCGGCAACCAGGCCGACTATCAACTGGTAGCCCACGCGCGTGGGCACAACCATGTCCTGGTCACTCACGAACTCCCGGAACCGAACTCGCGAAAGCGTGTGAAGATTCCCGATGCCTGCGCGGCAATCGGCGCCACATACATGAACCCGTTCGAGATGATGCGGCGCACTGGAGCGAAGCTAGTACTAAGCACCTAACCCAATTACTGGCCCGCCGCGACCAGCGACCGCAACTTCACGTCCGGGTTCTCCCGTACCACGTTCTCCAGTCGCCACTTCGTCGAGAACACCGCGAGCATGACGCCGTCGGTCCTGGTGAAGACCTCCACCGACGCCAGTTTCGCCAATAGCTCGGCGTCCTCGGGGTCGCAGATGCGGGCCACGGTGTAGGGCAGCGGCTCCAGTGAGATCGGCGCGCTGAACTCGGCTGTCATCCGGTGACTGGTCACCTCGAACTGCATCGGCCCGACTGCGGCGAGGACCGGAGCCTGGTCGCCGCGGCGGTCGGACTTCAGTACCTGGACCACACCCTCTTGGTCGAGCTGGTCGATGCCCTTGCGGAACTGCTTGTGCTTGCTCGGGTCGGTGCCCCGCGCGACCGAGAAGTGCTCGGGCGAAAAGCTCGGAATCGGAGGGTATTTCACCGCGACATCTTGATAGAGGGTGTCGCCCGGCCGCAGCGCTGCAGCATTGGCCAGGCCGATGACGTCACCCGGCCACGCGGTGTCCAGGGTCGAACGCTCCCGGCCGAATACCGACTGCGCGTACTTGGTGACGAACGGCTTACCTGTCGAGGCGTGCGTGAGGACATCCCCCCGCTCGAAGGTGCCCGAGCACACCCGGGCATAGGCGATGCGATCGCGGTGGGCCGAGTCCATGCCCGCCTGCACCTTGAACACGAACGCGCTGAACGGTGCGTCGGCCTCGCGGAGGTTGCCGTCGACGTCACGTTGCCCGGCCGGCGGTGGCGCGAGTTGTGCCAGGACGTCAAGAAGCTGGTTCACGCCGAAATTGAGTGCGGCGGAGGTGAACAGCACCGGCGTCGAGGTGCAGTCGAGGAACGTTTCGGGATCGAAGTCGGCGCCGTCAGCTTCGAGCAACTCGGACTCCTCGACCGCGGTGTCCCAGTCGTCGCCCGCGACGTCGTGGGCTCGGGACGGGTCGATGTGTTCCTCGGGAGCGGCGGTTGCGCCACCGGCGGTACGGGTGAAGCGGATGAACTTGCCGGTGCGACGATCGAGCACACCCTTGAAGTCACCCGCGATGCCGACCGGCCAGGTCAGCGGTGTCGGCCGCAACCCGATCTCCGACTGGATCTCGTCCATCAACTCCAGCGCGTGGCGGCCGGGACGGTCCCACTTGTTGATGACCGTGATGATCGGGATCCGGCGATGCCGGCAGACCTGGAAGAGCTTCAGCGTCTGCGGCTCGAGGCCCTTCGCGGCGTCGATGAGCATCACCGCCGAGTCGACGGCGGTCAGCACCCGGTAGGTGTCTTCGGAGAAGTCCGCGTGACCCGGGGTGTCGAGCAGGTTGATGACGCAGATGTCGCCGGCGTTCGTCGTGTACGGGAACTGCAGCGCCGTCGACGTGATCGAGATGCCGCGCGCCTTCTCCATCTCCATCCAGTCCGACACCGTAGAGCGCCTGCCGGACTTGCCGTGAATGGCGCCCGCCTCGGTGATGGCCTTGGCATGCAGGACCAGCGCCTCGGTCAGCGTGGACTTGCCGGCGTCGGGGTGGCTGATGACGGCGAAGGTTCTGCGGCGGCGCGCCTCGGTGGAAACGGCGGTGGGATTGCTCATTGTGCAGGCGATTTTATTGGCGGTGACCGCCAAACCGATAATCGCGCGCGACTTGGGTGCCGTCCGTCAACGTCAGCGTGACGAGCGACACCGAAATCACGGTCTACGCGGCCGCGGCGTCGAGCTCTCGCTTGGTCTCCTCGTCGAGCTCGATGTCGCGGACCGCGGTGTTCTCCTCCAGATGGCCCACCGACGAGGTGCCCGGAATCAGCAGCACATTCGGTGCGACCGACAGGGTCCAGGCCAGCGCAATCTGCGCCGGGGTGCGGCCGAGCTTCTCTGCCTCGCGCACGACCGCCGGGTGGTTGAGAACCGGGTTGTCGGGCATGAAGCCAGAACCCAGCGGAAAGAACGGAACGAATGCGATGTCGCGTTCGGTGCACAGTTCCAGGACGGGCTGTGACGTCCGGTCGACGAGGTTGTAGGCGTTCTGCACGCAGACGATCTCGGTGCGCTCCAACGCAATTCGCAGGTGGTCGATGCCGATGCTGCTCAGCCCGATGCCGTCGATGAGCCCCT
>ERZ500977.195-NODE-195-length-11729-cov-4.725630_pt1 | contig 11729 bp, 11 predicted proteins | sample MGYA00248863_ERZ500977 | MGnify/ENA primary metagenome ERZ500977 (study PRJEB25958, sample SAMN03398581) | human skin metagenome | study: EMG produced TPA metagenomics assembly of the Human Skin Microbiome Metagenome (human skin metagenome) data set.
ACATCGGGATGCCGCCACGCACGCAGCAGCGTCTCCTGAACCACGTCCTCGGCACGCGCCCGGTCCCCGGTAAGTCGCAGCGCATAGCGCCACAGCGCGGCGGCGTGCTCGTTGTAGAGCGCCCGCATGACCGCGGCTTCGGGGTCGTCCCGGTGGTTCACTTGCGCCATCCTCCGCCAGTGACACGACGGTGACGGGCTTTCGGTTCAGCGCGCGGTCAGGATGCGGGGCCCGTCGTCGGTGACCGCGACGGTGTGCTCCCAGTGCGCGGCGCGTGAACCGTCGGTGGTGACGACCGTCCAGTTGTCGTCGAGTACCGCGGTTTTGCGGGTGCCGAGGGTGAGCATGGGCTCGATGGCGAGCACCGAACCGACGGCCAGGTACGGACCGCGGCCGGGTGAGCCCTCGTTCGGCAGGAACGGGTCCATGTGCATCTCGCGACCGATGCCGTGCCCGCCGTAGCCGGCGACGATGCCGAATTTGCGGCCGTAGCGCGCCTCGGCGGCCTTGGTGCCCTGCTCGATGGCGTGCGAGACATCGGTCAGCCGGTTCCCGGGAACCATGGCGGCGATGCCGGCCTCCATCGAATCGCGAGTCGCGGCGGACAGCATCTCGTCGGCAGGGATCAGCTCGCCCACGCCGAAGGTGAACGCCGAGTCGCCGTGCCAGCCGTCCAGGATCGCACCGCAGTCGATCGACACCAGATCGCCCGCGGCGAGCTTCTCCGCGTCGCTCGGGATGCCGTGCACGACACGGTCGTTGACCGACGAACAGATGGTCCCGGGGAATCCGTGGTAGCCGAGGAACGACGGCGTGCCACCCCCGTCGCGGATCACCGACTCGGCGACTGCGTCGAGCTCCAGCGTCGACACGCCCGGTCGGGCCGCCTCCTGCACGGCTTTGAGTGCGGCGGCGACGAGCGCGCCGGCGGCAGCCATCGCGTCCAGTTCACCGGCGGTGCGCTGCGGAACGACCTTGCGGCTGCGCAGTCCGGGCAGAGAGACCATCTAGCGGCCGAGCGCCTTGAGCGCGCGGGTGAACACCTCGTCGAGTTCACCGACGGCGTCGACCGTCTTGAGGTCGTCGGAGTAGAAGTCGAGCAGCGGCGCGGTCTCGTCGCGGTAGACCTTGAACCGGTTACGGATGACGTCCTCGGTGTCGTCGGCGCGGCCGCGGCCCTGTAGTCGGGAGACGAGCTCCTCCTCGGGCACCCGGAACTCGAGCACCGCGTCGAGGGCCAATCCGCGCTTCTGGAGCATCTGCGCCAGCGCTTCGGCCTGCTCGACCGACCGCGGGAAGCCATCGAGGATGAAGCCCTCTTTGGCGTCGTCGTCATTGAGCCTGTCATCGACCAGCGCGTTGGTGAGCGTGGCCGGCACCAGATCGCCGGCGTCCAGGTACTTCTTCGCCTCCACACCGAGCTCGGTGTTGTTGCTGATGTTGTACCGGAACAGATCGCCGGTGGAGATCTGCGGGATGCCGAGCTTGTCGGCCAGCTTCTGCGCCTGGGTTCCCTTGCCCGCACCCGGCGGGCCCAACAACACGATTCTCAACGTAGGAAACCCTCTCTCACTTCAAAAAGCCCTCGTAGTTGCGCTGCATCAGCTGGCTTTCGATTTGCTTCACGGTGTCCAGGCCGACACCGACGGCGATCAGGACCGCGGTACCGCCGAACGGCAGGTTCTGCACAGAGCCGGTGTTGCCGATCTCGAGGAAGAGGTTCGGCAGAACGGCGATCACGCCCAGATAGATCGAGCCCGGCAGGGTGATCCTCGACAGGACGAAGTTCAGGTAATCGGCGGTCGGCTTGCCCGGGCGGATACCGGGGATGAAACCGCCGTACTTCTTCATCTCGTCGGCACGTTCTTCGGGGTTGAACGTGATGGAGACGTAGAAGTAGGTGAAGAAGATGATCAGACCGAAGTAGATCGCGATGTAGACCGGGCTACTGGGATCGGTCAGGTACTCGGCGACGAACGTCTGCCACCATCCGGTGCTCGGGGTGGAGCTACCGCTGGTGATCAGCTGGGTGATCAGGTGCGGAATGTAGATCAGCGACGACGCGAAGATGACCGGGATGACGCCGGCCTGGTTGACCTTCAGCGGCAGGTAGGTCGACGTGCCGCCGTACATCTTGCGGCCCACCATGCGCTTGGCGTACTGCACCGGGATACGGCGCTGACCCTGCTCCACGAAGACGACGCCGATGACGATGACCAGGGCCGCCACGCAGACCAGCGTGAAGACCATGCCGCCGCGGCTGTCCAGGATGTTCTTGCCCTCGCCGGGGATCGCCGAGGCGATGCTGGCGAAGATGATCAGCGACATGCCGTTGCCGACACCGCGCTCGGTGACGAGCTCGCCCATCCACATAACCAGCGCGGCACCGGCGGTCATGACGATGACGATGACCGCCAGCGTCCAGATGTTGAGGCCTTCGCTCTGCCCCTGGATGATGTCGAGCGAGCAGCCCTGCAGCAGGCCGCCGTTGGCGGCCAGCGCGACGATGCTGGTGGCCTGCAGGATGGCCAGCGCGATCGCCAGGTAGCGCGTGTACTGCGTGAGCTTGGTCTGCCCTGCTTGTCCTTCTTTGCGGAGCTGCTCGAAGCGAGGGATGACCACGCCGAGCAGCTGCACGATGATGCTGGCGGTGATGTAAGGCATGATGCCCACCGCGAACACCGAGAGCTGCAGCAGCGCGCCACCGGAGAAGAGGTTGATCAGCGAGTAGATCTGACCCGACTCACCGCCGCTGACCTGGGCGATGCACTGCTGCACATTGGGGTAGTTGACACCCGGGGACGGGATCGAGGCACCGACCCGGTAAAGGATCACGATGCCCAGCGTGAACAGGATCTTCCGTCTCAGATCGACTGTCCGCAGGGACGAGATGAAGGCCGAGAGCACTCTTTCCTCCTGCACGGCCGGGGTGTCGATCGCGGCGTGCTTGTGTAGCTGGCGTCACCAGCGTCGTGGGCAAGTCGTGTGCGCGACGGCATGAGCAGGAGAAATAGCCTGCCCAAGTCACGCGTTCAAACAGTCTACGAGACTAACAGTTGCATGTTGGTTGGCCCGAATCTGAAGGTCTCAGACGGCACTCAGATTCGGCGCGTACCGTGGCGAAGGTTGTTAATTCATCTAATTAAAAAGGACACGAGATGCCCCGCACCGCAGACGATACCTGGGACCTCGCCTCCAGCGTGGGGGCCACCGCGACGATGGTCGCCGCCGCCCGCGCCGTGGCCACCAGGGCCCAACAACCCGTGATCAACGACCCGTTCGCCGAGCCGCTCGTAAGAGCCGTCGGCGTCGACTTCTTCACCCGCCTGGCCAGTGGCGAGCTGACCCCGGCCGATCTGGACACCGGGAACTCCGGCGAGTCACCGGTCGGCATGAGCCGCTTCGCCGACGGCATGGCCGCGCGCACCCGCTTCTTCGACGACTTCTTCGCCGCGGCTGTCGACTCCGGCGTCCGTCAGGCCGTCATCCTCGCCTCCGGCCTCGACGCCCGCGGCTACCGCCTCACCTGGCCCGACAACATGACGCTGTTCGAGATCGACCAGCCGGAGGTCATCGAGTTCAAGGCCACCACTCTCGCCGGGCTCGGCGCCCGGCCGTCCACCGAGTTGAAGACGGTTCCCGTCGACCTTCGCAACGACTGGCCTGCTGCGCTGGCCGAGGCCGGCTTCGACGCGACCGCTCCGACGGCCTGGATCGCCGAGGGGCTGCTCGGCTACCTGCCGCCGGACGCGCAGGACCGCTTGCTGGACACCATCGGTGAGCTCAGCGCGCCCGGCAGCAGGCTTGCCGTCGAGTCCGTGCCCGCCCACCACGAGACCGACCAGGAGGAGATGCGCGAGAAGATGCAGGCCTCGACCGACACCTGGCGCAACCACGGTTTCGATCTCGACTTCTCCGAGCTGGTGTTCCTGGGCGACCGCAACGACGTCGTCGACTATCTGCGTGAGCGGGGTTGGACGGTGGAGGCCACCCCGACCAACGATCTCTTGGTGCGCTATGGACTCCAGCCACTCGACAGCGACGAAGGCTTCGCCGACGTCGTCTACGTCAGCGCGGCCAAGTAGGTCGGGTCACGGTTCTGCAGGAGGCACGGATGGCACGCACCGAGGGCGACACCTGGGACCTGGCCTCCAGTGTGGGCGCGACGGCGACGATGGTCGCTGCTGCCCGTGCCGTCGCCAGCCGGGAAGCCGACCCGCTGATCGACGATCCGTATGCGGCTCCGCTGGTGCGCGCAGTCGGGATCGACTTCTTCACCAGGGTCGTGGACGGGGAGATCGACTTCTCCTCCGGCGATGAGTCCGGGACCGCAGCGCTGATGACGGACGTGATGGCGGTCCGCACGCGGTTCTTCGACGACTTCTTCACCGACGCCATGGCCGCCGGGATCAGGCAGGCCGTCATCCTCGCCTCGGGACTGGACTCCCGCGCGTACCGGCTGGACTGGCCGGCGGACACCACGGTCTTCGAGATCGATCAGCCCGCTGTCATCGAATTCAAGACGGCGACGCTGGCTGCCCTCGGCGCAGCCCCGTCGGCGCGGCTGCACACCGTCGCAGCGGACTTGCGGGACGACTGGGCGGCCGCGTTGCGCGGCGCCGGCTTCGACCCGACGGCGCCGACTGCGTGGATCGCCGAAGGCTTGCTCGTCTACCTGCCCCCGGATGCGCAGGACCGGCTGTTCGACGAGATCACCCGGCTCAGCGCTACGGGAAGCCGGCTGGCCACCGAATTCCATCCCGATGCGGGAGCGAGCATCGGTCAGCGCAGCCGCGCTCTGCGCGCGCAGTGGGAGAGCCAGGGGTTCGACGCCGACATCCCGGATGTGGCGAGCCTGTTCCATACCGGCGAGCGCACACCTGCGGCCGACTACCTCGGCGCACTGGGGTGGCAAGTCAGCGGCCGGTCGCGGCCCGAGGTCTTCGCACACTACGGCCGCGAGTTCTCTGTCACCGAAAGCCTTGCCGCGCTCCGCGATTCGAGAGCGCTGACGGCAGTACTACGCGAAAGGAACGCAGATGGCGCGCACTGAGGGCGACACCTGGGACCTGGCTTCCAGCGTCGGTGCGACCGCCACGTCGGTGGCCGCCACCCGGGCACTGGCCAGCCGCGGCCCCGACCCGCTGATCGACGACCCCTACGCCGCAGCCCTCGTCGAGGCCGTCGGCCTACCGCACTTCATCAAGGTGGCCAACGGCGAACTCGGCGACGAGGCCGATCCCCTGTTCGGAGCCCAGCAGATGCGCGAACACATCGCCGTGCGCACCCGGTTCTTCGACGACTTCTTCACCGCCGCAGGACATCAGGGAATCCGGCAGGCGGTGATCCTTGCGTCGGGCCTCGACACCCGCGCTTACCGGCTGCCGTGGGCCGACGGCTCCGTGGTGTTCGAGATCGACCAGCCGGCGGTGATCGACTTCAAGACGAGGGTGCTTGCCGAGGCCGGGGCCACACCCGCGGCCGGCCGCGCAACGGTGGGCATCGATCTGCGCGACAACTGGCCGAAGGCATTGCGCGAGAACGGTTTCGACCCGTCTCAGCCGACGGCGTGGATCGCCGAAGGGCTGCTGATCTACCTGCCGCCGGACGCGCAGGACCGACTGCTTGACAACATCACGTCGCTGAGCGCGCCTGGAAGCCTGCTGGCGACCGAGCACATGGATGCCAAAGCCCTGACCGGCGACTGGGCCAAGGAGCTCAGCGACCGCGGTCGCCGCTACGGCAGCGACATCGATCTGACCGAGCTGTTCTACAGCGGACCGAGGACGTCGGCGAGTGACCACCTTCGCGGGCAGGGCTGGCAGGTCACCGTGCTAACCAATGCAGAGGCCTACGCCGCCAACGGTTTCGAACCACCCAACGATCAGCTGGCCGCGATGGTCGGGGACTCCGGGTATCTGTCAGCGCGGTTAGGATAGCCGGGTGGCGCGCACGGACGACGATTCCTGGGACCCGGCCTCCAGTGTGGGTGCGACGGCGACCTTGGTGGCCGCAGGCCGTGCGGTGGCCAGCGCAAGTCCCGACCCCCTGATCGACGATCCTTACGCCGATCCGCTGGTGCGGGCCGTCGGCCTGGACTTCTTCATTAAGCTGCTCGACGGCGAGATCGATCTGTCCCAGTTCCCCGACAGCTCCGCGGAGCGGGCCCAGGCGATGATCGACGGAATGGCGGTGCGCACCAAGTTCTTTGACGACTGCTGCGCCGCGGCGACGGCGGCAGGCATCGCCCAGGTGGTGATCCTGGCCTCCGGGCTGGATGCACGGGCCTATCGACTGGCGTGGCCCCCGGGAACCGTGGTCTACGAGCTGGATCAGCCCCAGGTCATCGAGTTCAAGACCCGCACGCTGCGCGATATCGGCGCCGAGCCGACGGCAACCCACCGGCCGGTTCCGATCGACCTGCGCGACGACTGGCCGACGGCCCTGCGGGAGGCCGGGTTCTCCCCCGCCCAACCCACCGCGTGGCTGGCCGAAGGCTTACTGATCTACCTTCCGCCCGAGGCCCAGGACAGGTTGTTCGACCAGATCACCGAGCTGTCGGCGCCGGGAAGCACCATCGCGACCGAATATGCGCCGGGCATCGTCGATTTCGACGCCGACAAGGCGAGCGCGATGTCGGAACCGCTGCGCGAGCACGGTTTCGACATCGACATGGCCTCGCTCGTGTACGCCGGGGCGCGCAGCCACGTGATGGACTATCTCAGCAGTAAGGGCTGGCAGGTCAGCGGCGCAGCCCGCGATGAGCTGTTCACGCGCTATGGCCGTCCGAAACCCGTGCTGTCGGAGGACACCGACCCGCTCGGGGAGATCGTCTACGTCAGCGCGACCTTGGCTGACTAGCCGGTATCCGGAAGAAATTCACGGCCGCGGATTAAGTTCTGCGAGCGCAGGGCACTCCCGTCCCGCAGGGGTCGAGTGACGCGCGCCACACTGGCGGCGTCCCATGGGTCAGGAGATGCCGATGACCGCGGACAATCCGGTGAAGCGCACCGACGTCGACAAGTCACTGCTGGGCGGCGGGACCTATCGCAGCCTGGGCGAGCAGCAACTGAGCCCGGCCGAAGAGCGATTCGAGAAGGGGCGCCGGACCGTCGGTCTCTTCTTGGCGCCTGTCGTTGCCATCGTGTTCCTTCTCCTTCCGCTCGACATCCCGCCACAACAGCAGACCCTGGCCGGCGTGCTGCTCGGCGTCATCGTGTTGTGGGTCACCGAGCCCGTACCGATACCGATCGGGGGATTGCTCGGCGTCGCCGTCATCGTCTTCCTGGGCGTCGCCCCGGCCGACGACGTCCTCGGCCCCTTCGGATCGTCGACGGTCTTCACGTTCATCGGCGCCTTCATCCTGGCTCAGGCGATGCTCAAGCATGGGCTGGCGCGGCGTTTCGCATTCCGTATCCTCGCGCTACCCCGTGCCGGCCAATCGACAACAGGGGTCATCATCGCCTTCGGCGCCATCACGGCGCTGCTGTCGGCGTTCGTCTCCAACACCGCCACCGTCGCCATGCTGTTGCCGACAGCGCTCGGCATCCTCGGGGTGATCGCAAAGTTGCTGCAGAAGCAGGGCAAGGTGGAAGAAGATTTCGATCCGCTGCGGTTGAGGGTCGGCGCCGCCCTCATGCTGATGCTCGCCTACTCGGCCAGCGTCGGCGGCCTACTCACCCCGGTCGGGAGCCCGCCGAACCTGATCGGACGTGGCCTGATCGAGGAGGCCACCGGCGAGCGAATCAGCTTCGGACAGTGGATGGTTCTGGCCGCGCCGATCTGCCTCCTGATGTTCTGCGTTTTGGCGTTCCTGCTCATCAAGCTCAACAAGCCGGAGCTCAAGAAGATCGAAGGCGTGTCGGAGTACGTTGCCGAACAGCGCGCCGAGATGGGCGGGCTGTCACGTGCGGAGAAGAACACGCTGCTCGCGTTCGGTGTCACCGTGTCGCTGTGGATCCTGCCAGGAATCCTTGCGCTGGTCTTCGGCAACGAATCCGACATCTACACCGCGGTGAGCGACCGACTGGACGAGGGGACCGTCGCCGTATTCGGGGCGTCCCTGCTGTTCCTGCTGCCGACGGACTGGCCCCAGCGTGAGTTCACGCTGCGATGGAAAGACGCCGCCGCCATCGACTGGGGAACTGTGGTCTTGTTCGGTACCGGCATCATCTTCGGTTCTCTACTGGCGGACACAGGATTGGCCGAGACCATCGGCACCTCGGTGGCAGAAGCTTTGGGACTCACCAGCGTCGTGGCAATCACCATCTTCGCCGTGCTGCTGGCGATCGTCGTGTCCGAGACGACGAGCAACACGGCCTCGGCCGCGGTCGTCGTACCGATCATCATCCCGATTGCCGTCGCCGCCGGCGTCAACCCGTTCGTGCCCGCACTCGCCGCGACATTTGCCGCATCGTTCGGCTTCATGCTGCCGGTCTCGACCCCGCAGAACGCAATCGTCTACGGGTCGGGCGCAGTGCCCATCACGACGATGATCCGCTCGGGCATCTCGTTCGACATCGCCGGCGCGATCCTGATCGTCATCTGCCTGCCCCTGTTGATCGCGCTGCTGGGCCTGGGCGCATGAGCGCGCAACGTATCGCCGTCATCCCGGGCGACGGCATCGGCGTCGACGTGATCGAGTCCGCCCGAGCCGTCCTCGACGCGGTGTGCGCGAAACACCGAATCGAACTGGAGTACCGAGAATTCGACTGGTCGTGTCAGCGATACGAACGCGAGGGCGCGATGATGCCCGCCGACGGACTCGACATGCTTCGTGAGTTCGACGCGATTCTTTTGGGCGCGGTCGGATGGCCGGGAGTACCGGACCACGTGTCGCTGTGGGGTCTCCTCATCCCGATCCGCCGGACCTTCCGGCAGTACGTTAATCTGCGGCCCATCAGGGTGTTTCGCGGCGTCCAGAGCCCCCTTCGCGGTGCCGAGGACGTCGACTTCGTAGTCGTGCGGGAAAACATCGAAGGCGAGTACAGCGAGATCGGCGGACGCCTCAACCGGGGATTCCCCGAAGAGATGGCGGTCCAAGAATCCGTATTCACGCGCGCCGGTGTGTCGCGGATCGCTGACTACGCCTTCGAACTCGCACAGACCCGACGCGGCTACGTGACGTCGGCGACGAAGTCGAACGGCATCGTGCACACCCTGCCGTTCTGGGACGAAGTCGTCGCCGAACGTTCCGCGCGGTACCCCGATGTCCGGATCGACAGTGAACACATCGACGCCCTGGCGGCGAAGTTTGTTCTCCAGCCCTCCCGATTCGACGTGGTGGTGGCGTCCAATCTGTTCGGCGACATCCTCTCCGACCTCGCCGCTGCAGTGGCCGGGTCCATCGGGATCGCGCCCTCGGCGAACCTTGATCCGACAAAGCAATACCCGTCGATGTTCGAGCCTGTCCACGGTTCGGCACCGGACATCGCAGGCCGCGGCATCGCCAACCCCGTCGGCGCGGTCTGGTCGGCAGCCATGATGCTTTCCCACCTCGGCCACCACGCGGCGGCCGACGATGTCCTGGCTGCGATGACAGGCAGCCTCGCCGACCCCAGCACGCGTACCGCCGATCTCGGCGGCACCGCATCCACAGCCCAGGTAACCGCCGCGCTGGTTGCCGCGCTCGCCTGACCACGGCGACGGCGCGGTTTCGTCACTGCGGACGCCGGTAGTTACACGTCCCGCAGTGAACGACAACCGACCGTGAGGTATGGCCGCCGGGAACGATGACCAAGGCAAGGTGCGCAACATCGGCTCGTCGTAGTTCTCCGGTTCGCAGATCGTGGAGGCGCAGTGGGCAGCCGAAGAGAACCGGTATACCCGATTCGTCACCGAGCAGCCGCCCTACTCGATACTCGTGCGCGGCATGGAAGAAGACGTCCTACCGACGGTGCAGCGCTACGGCATGGGAACTTTGGTGTACTCCCCCCTTGCCGGCGGCCGGCTGTCCGGCAAGTGGCGCAAAGGGGTGGCCCCCACCGCCACCTCGTCCGCGCGGCCGACCGCGCGCTTCGACATGTCCACCCCGGCGAATCAGCGCAAGCTCGACATCGTCGCCGACCTCATCCTGTCGGCCGACATCCTCGACCGCATCGACGAGATCGTCGCACCGGGAGTGACCATCAACCCCGACGACAACAGCTACCGAGCTCACGAGCTACTACCTGCTGCGCGGCGCCGCTGATCGCCGACCACAACGCGCGGCATCGGGGCTTTCCACGCACAATCGTCGGATGAAGAGCCAACCACGCAGCGCGATAGTCACCGGGGCCTCGGGTGGCATCGGCCTCGCCGTTACATCCGCGCTCCGCGAAGAGGGATTCGCGGTGACCATGGTGGCCCGCAACCCTGAAAAGCTGAGTATTGAAGCGGAATCGATTCGTGCACAGCCCGGCCCCGAGCTACACACAGTGGCGGGATCGGTGGCCGACGAGAACTTCCTCGATGCGATTGCGGAGGGACACCGCCGAGCGTTCGGCTCGCTGGACCTGCTGGTGAACAACGCCGGGATCGCAGGTAACAGCGCGGTCGGCGACATCACGGCCGAGCTGCTGGACGCCCAGCTGGCAGTCAATGTTCGCGCGGTCGTACTGCTCACCAGCAAGTGCCTGCCGCTGCTGAAAGAGGCTGTTCGATTACGGGGTTCGGCTCAGGTGGTCAACACCGCCTCCAATGCGGGCAAGCGGGGCGAGGCTACGCTGTCCACCTACTCGGCGACCAAGTTCGCCGTCGTCGGATTCACCGAAGCTCTACATGACGAACTATCCACGGCGGGCATCAAGGCCACGGCCCTGTGTCCCGGACTGGTAGACACCGCGATGGCCGACGCCTACCGCGACCAGGTCGACGCTTCGACGATGATCAGCCCGCGCGACGTTGCCGAAGTCGTTCGGATGACCACCCGACTCTCGACGGCGTGCATCGTCCCCGAGGTTGTCCTGTTGCGACCTACCGAGTGGCTACAGCCCGACGAGGTCCGCGCCTAGTTGGTTGTCGGTGGCGGTGGCTCAAAGGGGTGGTACCACTTCCATTGCGCGCGTTCGCCGGTAGGGCCGGGTGCTGGTGGGACTGCCGGTGGGGGCGTGGTCGGTGGGCGGGCCAGTGATCCCCCGGTCAGTGGGTCACCGTCGCGGTCGGTGACCACAAGCCGATCGGCGGTTCCGATGAGGATGATCAGGCCGCGGTGATGGGCCCGGTGATGAAACGGGCACACCAGCACCAGGTTCCACAACTCGGTGGGGCCGCCGTCTTCCCAATGGCGGAGGTGGTGCGCGTGCAGGCCACGGGTGGCCCCGCAGCCGGGCACCACACAGCAGCGGTCCCGATGCTCCAGCGCGCGACGCAGCCGCCGGCTGATGGTGCGGGTGGCCCGGCCCACGCCCAGGGGCTGACCGTGGCGTTCGAACCACACCTCACAGGTGGCATCACAGCTCAGATACTGGCGCTCGGCGTCGGTGAGCAGCGGACCCAGATGCAAAGATCCGATTGGCTTCTCGACGTCGACGTGTACGACCACGGTGGTGTGCTGACCATGCGGACGGCGCGCGGCTTCGGCGTCCCAGCCCGCCTCGACCAACCCCATGAACGCATCCACCGCATCAGGAAACGGCGGCACCTGATCCGAGTCGGGCGCTTCGGGGTCGTGGTCGCGCTTCCAGTCCGCGACCAGGGTGTCGCGATGCGACGCCAAGGCCGCCTCGAGTTTCGCGGCGTCGAGGTGGGGC
>ERZ500977.196-NODE-196-length-11690-cov-4.834207_pt1 | contig 11690 bp, 12 predicted proteins | sample MGYA00248863_ERZ500977 | MGnify/ENA primary metagenome ERZ500977 (study PRJEB25958, sample SAMN03398581) | human skin metagenome | study: EMG produced TPA metagenomics assembly of the Human Skin Microbiome Metagenome (human skin metagenome) data set.
CGGAGGACACCCGCCATTCCACCCCGGGCATCCCGTGGTGCTACGGCCCGGACGGGGCCACGCTGTCCAATCAGCTCGAGGACCTGGGCATCCTGCCCGTCGAGTTCGTGGACGTGCAGCCCGAGGCCTGGCGCGAGGACATCCTCGGCGACGACGAGGCGCCGGCGACCCTCGACGCCGCGGCGCAGCAGCCACAGCATGATCACCAGCGCCGTCACCGCGGTCGCGGTCGGTCGCAAGCTCGGGCTGCCCAAGCGCGTGATGTCGATCTTGACTGGCGAGAGCCTCATCAACGATGCGGCCGCGCTCGCGTTGTTCTCGGTCGCTGTCGCGCACGTAGCCGGTACTGACACCTTCATCGAGAATCCACTGCTGTTGTTCACCTACAGCGCGGTGCTCGGACCGCTGGTCGGCGCAGCACTCGGCTACGTCACCCTCTGGATCCGACGGCGCCTGGCCAACCCGGCGCTGGAGACGGTGCAGGGGCTCATGGTGCCGTTCGCGGCGTTCATCCTGGCCGAGGAGATGCACGCCTCGGGTGTGCTGGCTGTCGTGGTGGCGGGGTTCGTCGTCGGCAGCGGCACCGTGGACGCCGGCTACCAGACGCGGCTGCAGGAACGATATGTCTGGAACTCGGTCGACGTTCTGCTCGAGGCGTTCGTCTTCGCCTACATCGGCCTGCATCTGCGTTTCGTACTGGAGGATCTGCGCGAAGCGCATGAGTCGCTCGCGCAGGTCGCCGTGGCGTCGCTTGTCGTGCTGCTCATCGTGTTGGTGGTCCGCCCCGTCTCGGTGTTCGCGATGTTCGGCCGCAAGAAGCTGGCGAACCAGGTCGAGAAGCGGCTGAGCGTTCCGATTCCCGAAGGCGGCGGTCGGGGAGCGCTGGGCGTGCGGCGTCGCGACCCGTCACGCACCAGTTGGCGCCCGCGCACCGGCAACCGGGCCCTGAGTTGGCAGGAGAACGTCGTCGTCTCGTGGACGGGTATGCGCGGCGTGGTGACTTTGGCTGCGGCAGCGGCAATCCCGGTTACGACCGCGGCCGGTGAACCTTTCCCCGAGCGCGCGACCATCCAGGCCATCGCGTTCGTCGTCAGTGTGGGCACCCTACTGCTGCAGGGATGGACCCTGCCGCTGCTGATCCGCAAGCTCAACGTGTCCGGTGACGTCGATCAGGCAGAAGCGTTGCAGGAGACGGAGAAAGCGGAGCGGGTGGTGCACGAGGCCGCCGACGAGGTGCTCGCCGGGTTCCGGGCGAACCCTCCCGCCGGACTGGACCCGCGGGTGCTCGCCGAGATTCGGGGCATCGTGGCGCGCCACTCCCAGGATGCCGACGAGATGCCCGACCCCGAGGCCCACACCTTGCGCGCCGAGGTGTTCGCGCAGCTGTACCGCGACGTGCTGGCCGCGCAGCGGCTCGCGCTCATCGGTGAACGCGACGCGGGCAGAATCGACGACGAGGCGGTCCGGGCGATGCTGGAACGGCTCGATCTGCAGGAGGCAGGGGTTTCCGCGCGACTGGAAAGCCGCTTCTGAGGGCTAGAAGTCGAAGCCGCCGAAGTCGCCACCCCAGTCGCCGCCACCGAAGTCGCCGCCGCCGGAATCCCAGCCGCCGCCACCCCAATCGCCGCCGCCGGCGTCCCCGCCGCCCCAGTCTCCGCCGCCGGCATCGCCGGACCCTTCCAGCTGGCCCTGATCGAGACCGTCCTGGAACCCGTCGCCATAGCCGTTCTCGAACGCCTGCGCGTCATAGCCGACCCCGGCCATGCCGGAGAACATCGTGCTGAACAGCAGTGCAGAACCCAGACCCCACGCACCCGCGACCAAGGCCGGCTTCCACCAGGGCTCGGAGTACCAGCCGGCGGGAACGGGACGGCCCGCGACGCGCCCGCCGGGGTAGTAGTTCGGGGTGCGCTCCGACGGCGACGGTGACGCCTCGATCTCGCGGCCCTCGAAGGTGACGCGGCGGTCCTCGGTCACGGTGCCTGCCGACCGCTGACCTGACAGCGACTCCAGCTCCGGCCCGGGATCCATGCCCATCGCGACGCGCGCAGCCCGCACGTAGTACAGGCCTTCCATCGCACTTTCCTTCGCAAGCTCGGCCTGCTTGGCCGTGGTGGCCTGATCGATCTGCGACGACGCCGCGGTGTAGCGCTCGGACGCGTCGGCAAGAGCTTGCTTGGACGCGTCGTCGGTACCGGTGAGGGCGAAGACCTGGCCGCCGAGGCGTTCGATGACGCGGCGGGCGTCGGCCTTCGCGTCGGCCAGGGACGCGGCGGTGCGCTTGCCGGAGGCCTTGGACGAGGCATAGACGGCGATACCGATCGCCGCGACGACCAGCAGGATGAGGACGAGCAAAACGCCATTCATGGTTCACAGCGTACCGACAGAAACCGGGAGAACCCTGGGCGTGACAAGGGGCTTCCGTGCCGCCGCGACGGTCGTCAACAATCCCTCAAGAATCCGGCAAGGGCATCCGGCGAACCTCTCCTCAACGCAGCCGACAACGGCTCGCACGAGAGGAGAAGAGACCATGAGGACCACCATCGTCCGGACCGTCGCGACGGTCAGCCTTGCCGGTTTCGCAGCGCTGGGACTCTCGGGCGTCGCCCATGCCGCGATGTTCGGGGATCCCGACGGCATGGCCGGCTGGACGACCCGCCAGGCCTACAACGACTGCGCGATCATGGCCGCCGCCGACGTGATCGGTCAGATGACCGGAGAAGAACCGGCCGAAGACGACATCGTCGCGTACGCGTCGAAGACGCCGAGCGTCTCCCGGCCGGGCGACTGGATCTACGACAACGAAGACGACGGGCATGGTCACACCGCCGGGAGCATCTTCGAAGACCTGCCCATCGTGCTCGCGCACTACGGGGTTGCGGGCAAGTACATCGACGGCGCCAACCTCGCCTCCCTGGAGCAGGTCCTCGGCCGCGGCGGCGGCGTCATCGTGAACCTCAACTCCGAGACAATCTGGGACGTCGACGGTGACCGCTCGGTACCCGACCACGCGCTGGTGGTCACCGGAGTCGATACCGACAACGGCGTCGTCCACCTCAACGACAGCGGTACCGACGACGGCGCCGACGAACAGGTGAGCATCGACACCTTCAATGCCGCATGGCAGACCAGCGGCAACGAGATGATCGCGACGTCCTAGGGGCCGATCCGGATGCCGACGACGCTCGCTGTCCGCCGTCCACTTCGCCTGGAATGCCACAACATTCGTTGCGCTTCGACGCCCCCCCGCGGACCTACGTCCGGGGTGTCATCGGGTGAAGATGCAGTGCGTGCCCGCGCCCGGCGGGTGCTCGACGACGACGGTCCCGTCGACGGTGATGCGGCATCCCTGGGTCCCGGTCTTGGGCACTGAGATGACCTGCAGCAGGAAAGCGTCCGGATCGAGCGGCACCACCTTCGTCCAGGGAACCGGGGTGTTCTCGGGCGCCGTTCCCGCGTCAGGGTCGGTGTTGATGCTGTAGACGGTGCCTGTGCCGGTGATCTCGAAGGTCACGGTGCCCGTGCCGCCGCCCGCGCCCGGCTGGTTGCGCTGATAGTTGGCTTGCGCGTTCGCGTTGGCCGCCTTGTTCTCGGCCCGGATGTCCGGTGTCACGCAGATGGTGTCGCCGTCGAACGCCTCGCGCCAGACGTAGCCCTGAGAGCAGGACTGCGGACCGGACCCCGCGTTCGGATTCTTGTTGGCGCCGGGGGTCGAGTTCTCCAAGGCGGTGCGAGCCCGGAAAGCCGGTGTGACGCATACGGTGTCACCGGTGCGCGCTTCTCTCCACACCAACCCCGAGATGCAAGTGTCCGGGCCGTAGGGCAGCGGCTGGGCAATGGCCGTTGCGGGCATGACGGCGGCGAATACGGCCACCGCGATCGGCGATGGAGTCAGTTTCCAGAAGTCGGCCAAGGCAACCATGTGGTTCATCCTTCGAACGTCGGGTTCAGCGGCTGGTCCCCCCAGCTGCGATCAACGTAGGAGCCCTGCAGTCGGTGAGAACGGGTAGCGCACTACCTGTCTTTGACGCGGCAAACGAAAGCCGGCTGGAGTAGTCGGGCCCGGTGATTCGCCTGCGCCAGGTGAGTGCAGGACCCTTGTCCTGACATGCAAAAACCGCCCCGAAGGGCGGTCGTTTGGAGCGGGCGACGGGAATCGAACCCGCGTAATCAGTTTGGAAGACTGAGGCTCTACCATTGAGCTACGCCCGCGTGTGCTGCACTACGTGAGAGTACCGGCAGACTGTACCGGTCCCACCTAACTCAAATCCAATTGATGGTTCGGTGCGGCCAGGCCGTAGGATCGCCGGTGGTCTAGTGCTGCGCGCATGCGTGTGGCAGCCATGACCGGGGTGTAGCGCAGCTTGGTAGCGCATCCGCTTTGGGAGCGGAAGGCCGCAGGTTCAAATCCTGTCACCCCGACCAGCACCACCCCACCGGAAACAGAAGCAATAGAGGAGCACCAATCGTGAAGAGCACCGTCGAGAAGTTGAGCCCCACCCGGGTTCGCATCAACGTGGAGGTGCCCTTCGCGGAGCTCGAACCCGACATCGACAAGGCGTTCAAGCAGCTGGCCAAGCAGATCCGGCTGCCCGGCTTCCGTCCCGGCAAGGCGCCCCGCAAGCTGCTGGAGGCTCGGGTCGGCCGCGGCGCGGTGCTCGAGCAGGTTGTCAACGACGCACTGCCCGCCCGCTACAGCGAGGCGATCACCTTAGAGTCGCTTCAGCCGATCGGCCAGCCCGAGATCGAGGTCACCAAGCTTGAAGACAACGAGGAGCTGGTCTTCACCGCCGAGGTCGATGTCCGTCCCGAGATCGACCTGCCCGATCTCAAGGCGCTGAAGATCACCGTCGACCCGGTCGAGGTCACCGACGAGGACGTCGACGCCGAGATCGAAGCCTTGCAGAAGCGCTTCGGCACACTCACCGGAGTCGACCGTCCCGCAGCGAACGGCGACTTCGTCTCGATCGACCTTTCCGCCACCGTCGACGGTAAGGACGTGCCCGAGGCCAAGACCGAGGGTCTGTCGCACGAGATCGGTTCCGGTCAGCTGATCGAAGGCCTCGACGAGGCGATCATCGGCCTGAAGGCCGACGAGTCCAAGACCTTCACCACCACGCTGGTGGCCGGTGAGCACGCCGGCCAGGAAGCCGAGGTGACGGTCACCGTCAAGTCCGTCAAGGTGCGCGAGCTGCCCGAACTCGACGACGAATTCGCCCAACTGGCAAGCGAATTCGACACCATCGACGAACTCAAGGCCGACCTTCGCGAGAAGGTCAGCCGAGTCAAGACCGTGCAGCAGGCCGAGGCGATCCGCGACAAGGCCATCGAGGTGCTCCTGGAGCAGACCGAGATCCCGCTGCCCGAGGCGGTGGTTCAGGCGCAGGTCGACGACACTCTGCACAACGCGATCCACGGACTCGATCACGACGAGGACAGGTTTGCCGAGACGCTCAAGGAGCAGGGCAGCAGCCGCGAGGAGTTCGACGCCGATAATCGCACCAACGCGGAGAAGGCGATCAAGACCCAGCTGCTGATGGACGCCATCGCCGACAAGCTCGAGATCCAGGTCGGCCAGAACGACATCACCGAGCGGCTGGTGTTGATGTCGCGCCAGTACGGCCTGGAGCCTCAGCAGTTGCTCCAGATGCTGCAGCAGAACAACCAGCTGCCGGCGATGTTTGCCGATGTGCGGCGCGGCCTGACCGTGGCCGCGGTCGTCTTCGGCGCCACGGTCACCGACACCGACGGCACCGAGATCGACACCACCGAGTTCTTCGGACCGTCCGGCGAACAGGCTGCCGCTGCTGCCGGTGACGATGACGAAGACGATGACGACGACGACTCCGAAGATGCCGGAGACGAGGCAGAAGCCCAGAACGACGAAGTCAAGGCCGACGACACCAAGTGACGCTCTGAGCGAACGCGCGCCGTCTGGGGACTCCCCGGCGGCGCGGGTTCGTTAGTGTCATTCGTAAGACCGGTCACCGCGTCGGAAGTAAAACAAGAAAGCAGGTATCCAGTCGTGACTGACATGCGTGGCGCCTCTTCGGGCCTCAACCTTGTCGACTCGGTCTATGAGCGGTTGCTGGCCGAGCGGATCATCTTCCTGGGCTCTCAGGTCGACGACGACATCGCCAACCGGCTGTGCGCTCAGATCCTGCTGCTCTCGGCGGAGGATCCGACGAAAGACATCAACCTCTACATCAATTCGCCCGGCGGCTCGATCAGCGCCGGCATGGCGATCTACGACACGATGGTGCTCGCGCCGTGTGACGTCGCGACCTACGCGATGGGCATGGCCGCGTCGATGGGCGAGTTCCTGTTGGCTGCCGGCGCCAAGGGCAAGCGCTACGCGCTGCCTCACGCCCGCATCCTGATGCACCAGCCGCTGGGCGGTATCACCGGCGGCGCTGCCGACATCGCCATCCAGGCCGAGCAGTTCGCGTCGATCAAGAAGGAGATGTTCCGGCTGAACGCCGAGTTCACCGGGCAGACCATCGAACGGATCGAGGCCGACTCGGATCGCGACCGCTGGTTCACCGCTCAGGAAGCCCTGGAGTACGGCTTCGTCGACCACATCATCACCAGTGTCAACTTCAACGGAGCGAACCCCTCATGATCGACCCCCGGACCACCCCGCAGGCTCGCTACATCCTCCCGTCGTTCATCGAGCACTCGAGCTTCGGCGTCAAGGAGTCCAACCCGTACAACAAGTTGTTCGAGGAACGCATCATCTTCCTCGGCGTGCAGGTGGACGACGCGTCGGCGAACGACATCATGGCGCAGCTGCTGGTGCTCGAATCGCTGGATCCAGACCGTGACATCACGATGTACATCAACTCACCGGGCGGTTCGTTCACGTCGCTGATGGCGATCTACGACACCATGCAGTACGTGCGGGCCGACATCCAGACGGTGTGCCTGGGCCAGGCCGCTTCGGCTGCGGCTGTGCTGCTCGCCGCGGGCACCCCTGGCAAGCGCCTCGCACTGCCGAACGCCCGCGTGCTCATCCACCAGCCGGCACTGGGCGGTGTGATCCAGGGTCAGTTCTCGGACCTCGAGATCCAGGCCGCAGAGATCGAGCGCATGCGCACGCTGATGGAGGAGACGCTGTCGCGCCACACCGGCAAGCCGGCCGACGTGATCCGCAAGGACACCGACCGCGACAAGATCCTGACCGCGGAGGCGGCCAAGGACTACGGCATCATCGACACCGTTCTGGAATACCGGAAGCTGTCTGCGCAGAAGGGCTGACGGGCCTCAGCCGTTGCTGTAAACCCTTGTCGGCTCGATGAGGACGGCGGTGCGCCGCTGCTGGCGCATCGTTGCGTCGTATTCGTCCCAATTGTCGTGGGTTCCGCCCGCCGCGGTGAAGATGTCTCGAAGCAGCTGCGCCAGCTCGTCGGATCCCAGCCACGGCTGCGGATCGTCGGGACCGGCAAGTTCGGCGTGACCTTCGACGGTGGCCCACTGCCATCCCTTTCGGAAGATGAGCGCGATCTGCGGGCGCTCGCGGAGATTGGCCAGTTTGACCTTCCCGTAGGTGACGAACCCGAGTACCTCCCGTCCGGTGGACGGATGCATCAGCGGTCCGGCATTGATGAGCGACGACTGGATGGTGTGGTCTGCGCGCAGCGTCGAGACGACGGCCAGGCCGTTGTCGCCGCTGGCGAGTGCGAACGCGTCCGTGAGGGTGGTCATGCCCGCACACTACGACGGGAACGGCCGGGCAAATGCCGCGAAAGCACGTCCCCCGGCGTTTGGCCGTGTCACGCTGACATTCCACGCGGTCGTCAGTTTACGGAGCGACTCTGCACGGGTGAAGGAGGACGCCATGGGAGTAAGGAAGACGGCAGCTGCTGCACTGATCGCCGCGGCGGCGGGGGCGGTGTTGCAGGCAGGAGTGTCACAGGCCCAGGAGCCAGTCTGCCCCGCGGGCACCTACTGGAACCCTGTCGCGGTGCGTTGCCTGCCGTACGGCGTGAATCCGGTCGTCGGCCCTGCCGGTCCGGTCGGCGTGGGAGGCGTTGTCGGACCGGTGGGACCCGGTCCCGTCGGTCCGGGGCCGGTCGGTCCCGGCCCGCTCGGTCCCGGTCCGCGCTGACATTGCACGAACCGCGGGGGGCGGCGGCCGCAAAGCTGCCGGCCCCTGTCACCCCTCGTTGGGGGTCGCTTCGCGAATGTCGGCCGGACACCAGCCGGTTACGTTTCCGCCGGACAGGTACTCTCGGTCGGGTAACAGCGGCGACACGCCAGAGACACGGTGGCGCGTTCCGCGGCCGCCCAGGACGAATCAGGCGATATGTTGTCGCAACCACATGTGAATACCACCGACGCTATTCGGCTTTATCGGTCGCACGGCAACGGAAACAGCGGGTAGCGTCGGGGCTACACACTTTCGGTCTTCGTCCCGGTGCCCGGCACGAAACGGCACGCAACGGTAGGTATCGACAGCAACAGGAAGTAGGACCCCAGCACCATGGCACGCATCGGAGATGGCGGCGACCTGCTGAAGTGCTCGTTCTGCGGCAAGAGCCAGAAGCAAGTGAAGAAGCTCATTGCGGGACCCGGCGTCTACATCTGCGACGAGTGCATCGACCTGTGCAACGAGATCATCGAGGAGGAACTCGCCGACGCTGACGACGTCAAGCTCGACGAGTTGCCCAAGCCCGCGGAGATCCGCGATTTCCTCGAGGGATATGTCATCGGTCAGGACACCGCCAAGCGCACACTTGCCGTCGCGGTCTACAACCACTACAAGCGCATCCAGGCGGGCGAGAAGAGCCGCGACTCGCGCTCCGAGTCCGTCGAGCTCGCCAAGTCCAACATTCTGATGCTCGGCCCCACCGGCTGCGGGAAGACCTACCTCGCGCAGACCCTTGCCAAGATGCTGAACGTGCCGTTCGCGATCGCCGACGCCACCGCGCTGACCGAAGCGGGCTACGTCGGCGAGGACGTCGAGAACATTCTGCTCAAGCTGATTCAGGCTGCCGACTACGACGTGAAGCGCGCCGAGACCGGCATCATCTACATCGACGAGGTCGACAAGATCGCCCGCAAGAGCGAGAACCCGTCGATCACCCGAGACGTCTCGGGTGAGGGTGTCCAGCAGGCGCTGCTGAAGATTCTCGAAGGCACGCAGGCTTCCGTTCCTCCCCAGGGTGGCCGCAAGCATCCGCACCAGGAGTTCATCCAGATCGACACCACGAACGTGCTCTTCATCGTGGCTGGTGCGTTCGCCGGGCTGGAGAAAATCGTGTCCGACCGCGTCGGCAAGCGCGGTCTGGGCTTCGGCGCCGAGGTGCATTCGAAGGCCGAGATCGACACGCAGGACCATTTCGCCGAGGTCATGCCCGAGGATCTGATCAAGTTCGGCCTGATCCCCGAGTTCATCGGACGCCTCCCGGTCGTCGCCTCGGTGACGAACCTGGACAAGGAATCGCTCGTGCAGATCCTGTCGAAGCCGAAGAACGCGCTCGTCAAGCAGTACACCCGCCTCTTCGAGATGGACGGCGTGGAGCTGGAGTTCGCCGAGGACGCGCTCGAAGCCATCGCCGATCAGGCCATCCATCGCGGCACGGGGGCCCGCGGTCTGCGCGCCATCATGGAGGAAGTGCTGCTGCCGGTGATGTACGACATCCCCAGCCGCGACGACGTCGCCAAGGTGGTCGTCACCAAGGAAACCGTCCAGGACAACGTGTTGCCGACCATCGTGCCGCGCAAGCCATCGCGTACCGAGCGCCGCGACAAGAGCGCCTAAAACCCCATCACCGGGTGTGCACTGAGGGCTGTTCAGTCTGATCGGACTGACAGCCCTCACTGCATTTGCGCGTGACGTGTGCGTCGTCGGGCAGCCAGGCATCGCATACCGCGCTGGCCAGTCCCCACAGCAGAAACGCGGCGACGGCGATGACCTGCAGTTGGTTGATCATGATTCGAGTTTTCTGCCGGCGAGGCTCTGAGTCGTGCGTAGGGGACTACGTGATTGCGCGGATCGTTCGCACGTGACTTCGTCGACGAGGGCGGCGATCTCGGCGACCCCGTCCCTACGCGCAAAGGCCGCTTCCAGTCGGCGCGCGTTGCGCAGGTAGCGGCCGTCGCTGAGGACCCGGCCCACCGCCGACCTCAGTTCGGCCGCCGACGGCGTGCCGGTCCGCAAATTGATGCCCGCACCCGACCATGCGATGCGCGCGGCGACTTCAGGTTTGTCCTCGGTGCTGCCTGCGACCACGATCGGCACCCCCGACGCGAGGGCGCGCTGGACGGCGCCATAGCCACCGTTGGTGACCATCACGTCGACCTTCGGCAGGAGGCGGTCGTGCGGGACATATCCGGCGACATGGGTGTTGGCCGGGATCGGGATGCCGACGGTGTTGGGGTCCCGGCCTCCGGTGCTCACCACGACAACGACGTCGCTGTCGGCGAGCGCGGCAACCGTCGGTTCGATGAGCCGGGACAAGTCCCGGTTGTCGACGGTGCCCTGCGTGACGTGCACGACGGGGCGGCCCGCGTCGAGTCGGTGCCACCATGGCGGCGGGTTGAACGTGTCGCAGGGCCGCGGCCGGACCGCACCGACGAAGCGCACCCCCCGGGGCAGGTCGCTGCGTGGATACTCGAAGCTCGGCACCGTCGGAACGATCAACCGGTCCGCCAGGACTCCCATGTCGAGCAGAGGCACCGGCAATGGCCTCGCGCCCAGCGTTTCCAACATCCGGTTGGCGACCTGTTGCGCATTGCGCAGCAGCACTTTCTGCGAGAACAGCGTCAGCCCCCGGTACACCGTCCGGCGAGTCGTCGACCGCGCCGGCGGCAACGCCATCCCGGTCGGTGCGACGTCGCGGCTCGACAGAAGCAGGGGAGTGGGTGTGAAGGACAGCAGTGGCGGGACGCCGCCCCAGTCGCCGAGGATGAGCGGCAGAACTCCGAAGAATCCGTAGTCGACGATCATCGCGTCGTAGTGCCGGTCTGCCAGCGCGTTGCACAGCTCGGTCATCTGGTGGGGCATCGGTCGCAGGAAGAGCCGGACAATGGCTTGGCTCATCGCGTCGATGCCGGAACGGGTGGCGCGCCGACCGGCATCGAACGGTGCGTCGTCGAAGTCCGCGCTCGGCGGCAGCACGTGGTGTTTCGCGCCGACCTCACGGACCGCGCCGCTGTGCGCGGGACCGGTCATCACGGTGACGTGGTCGCCCCGGTTCACGAGCCCCTCGGCCACTGCCAGCAGCGGTTCGGCATGGCCGATCGGCGACAGCGCAGCGATCAAGATGGCGGCCATCAGCGCGTCCCCTCAGGCCCTTTGCAGGCGAGGAGTTGCCTCGGCGATGGCCTCGTCGACGACACCGGCGATCTCGGCGACACTGTCGCGTGCGGCATAGGCGCGCTGAAGGCGGCGGGCGTTGGTGCGGTACGTCGGATCGGCGAGCACCGCATGCACGGCGCGTCGCACCTCCGCGGGCGCCGGTGTGCCGGTGCGCAGATTGATTCCCGCCCCGAAGTATTCGACACGAGCGGCCACCTCGGGCTTGTCCTCGGTCTGCCCGGCCACCACCATCGGCACACCGACGGACAGCGCCCGCTGGACGGCGCCGTAGCCGCCGTTGGTGACCATCACGTCCACCAGCGGTAACAGCACATCGTGCGGGATGTACTCGGCCACAAAAATATTGGCGGGCAGCGGGGTCGCAATC
>ERZ500977.197-NODE-197-length-11618-cov-6.728185_pt1 | contig 11618 bp, 8 predicted proteins | sample MGYA00248863_ERZ500977 | MGnify/ENA primary metagenome ERZ500977 (study PRJEB25958, sample SAMN03398581) | human skin metagenome | study: EMG produced TPA metagenomics assembly of the Human Skin Microbiome Metagenome (human skin metagenome) data set.
ACCCCGAAAACCCCGCGCCGGCCCTCCGCCGCCGCAGGTCCAGACCGTCTCTCAGCCCCAGCAGAGCTTCAGGCCCTCTTCGGAGTTGATCGACTCCACGCCCGGCACCGCCTTGTCGGTCACGAGCGCGACGCCGGTGTCGAAGAACTCCTTGCCCTCGGTCGGCTTCGGGAGCTTGCCGCTGGCCGCGTATTCGGCGATCGCCTCGATGCCATAGGCCGCCATCTTGAGCGGATACTGCTGCGAGGTCGCCCCGAAGGCACCCTCGGCCACGGCCTTCACGCCGGGGCATCCGCCGTCGACGGTGGCGATGAGGACATCCTTCTCGCGGCCGAGGCTCTGCAGGGCCTTGTAGGCGCCGGCCGCCGCCGCCTCGTTGATCGAATAGACGAGGTTGATGGTCGGATCCTGCGCGAAGAGGTTCTCCATCGCCTTCTGGCCGCCTTCCTCGCTGCCGGAGGTGACGTCGTGGCCGACGATGCGCGGATCGCTCTCGTCGCCGCGGACCTTGGGATTCTTGATGTCGATGCCGAAGCCCTGCATGAAGCCCTGGTCGCGGAGCACGTCGACGGTCGGCTGTGACACGATGCCGTCGAGGAAGGCGATGCGGGCCTTGTCCGCACCGGCACCCAGCGTCTCCTTCGCCCAGGCCCCGATCAGCACGCCGGCCTGGAAATTGTCGGTGGCGAAGGTCGCATCCGCGGCGCTGACCGGCTCCAGCGGCGTGTCGAGGGCGATGACGAGCACGCCGGCGTCGCGCGACTTCTTGACCACCGGCACGATGCCCGCGGAATCGGACGGGACGAGCAGGATGCCCTTGGCGCCGCTCGCGATGCAGGATTCGATCGCCTGGATCTGGCTCTCGGTGTCGCCATCGATCTTGCCGGCATAGGCCTGCAGGGCGACGCCGAGCTCCTTGGCCTTGGCCTGCGCCCCTTCCTTCATCTTGACGAAGAAGGGGTTGGTGTCCGTCTTGGTGATCAGGCAGGCGGAGACATCGGCGGCGAAGGCCGGGGCCGCCGCCACGAGGGCACAGGCCGCGACAGCACTCCGGAGCAGGGCAGAAGACATCGGGTTTCCTCCTTTGGGACTTGGCAAAGCCGGCAGATTGCGCCCCGCACCCGGGGGCCCGCCGCATTCTTGTTCGTTTCGTCTGGACCGACCGGCATGCGCCGGCCGGTGACCCGGCCAGCTAAAGATGGGGCCCGCGCTTCGTCAAGGACTTTTGCCTATCGATATTGACAAAAGTATCATTGCCCGGGATACGGGGCGCAGTTGACGAGAACACGCTTCCGCGGTGGCCGATCGCCGTGGAGCAAGGGGAGGGACTGATGCCCAAGCAGCTGATCGTGGACCCGGAGGTCACCCGCAGGCGCGCCACGCTCTCCTTTGCCGAGATCCCGGTTCACGCCTATGTGACGCCCTTCTCGGAGGAGCGGGCGGCGCGCGGCGACGCGGCGCTCGTCCGCATCTTCCGGCACATGCTGGTGATCCGCGAATTCGAATCGATGCTCGGGTCGCTCAAGGCGACCGGCGCCTATGGGGACGTGACATTCACCTATCGCGGCCCGGCCCATCTCTCGATCGGCCAGGAAGGCGCGGCGGTCGGCGCGGCCCTCGCCCTCACGCCCGGCGACCACATCTTCGGCAGCCACCGCAGCCATGGCGAGTTCCTCGCCAAGGGCCTGTCCGCCATTGCCCAGCTCGACGGGGCGGCGCTTGCCACGCTGATGGCCGAGCACGAGGGCGGCGCCCTGCGCGACACGGTCGCGACCCATCTCGGCGGCAGCGGCAAGGACCTCGCCGAGAATTTCCTCCTCTTCGGCCTGCTCGCCGAGATCTTCATGCGGGAGAACGGCTTCAACGCCGGCATGGGCGGCAGCATGCATGCCTTCTTCCCGCCCTTCGGCGCGTATCCGAACAATGCGATCGTCGGCGCCTCGGCCGGCATCGCCACCGGCGCCGCGCTGCGCAAGAAGCTGGCCGGCGACGACAGCATCGCCGTCGCCATGTCGGGCGACGGCTCGACGGGCTGCGGGCCGGTCTGGGAAGCGATGAATTTCGCCGCCATGGCCCAGTACGAGCGGCTGTGGGACGAGGCGCATCGCGGCGGCCTGCCGGTGATGTTCTTCTTCACCAACAATTTCTATGCCATGGGCGGCCAGACCATCGGCGAGACCATGGGCTGGGACCGGCTGTCGCGGATCGCCGCCGCGGTGAATCCCGACAGCCTGCATGCCGAGACGGTCGACGGGACCGACCCGCTTGCCGTCGCCGAGGCTGTCGCGCGCAAGCGGGCCCTGCTGCGCGCGGGCCGGGGCCCGGTCCTGCTCGATGTCGAATGCTATCGCAGCACCGGCCATTCGACGACGGATGCCAACGTCTATCGGTCGCGCGACGAAATCGCGACCTGGGAGAGCCTCGACCCGATCCAGCGGTTCGAATCGCGGCTGCTGGAAGCGGGCATCCTCGACGGGGCAGGCGTGGCCGGGATCCGCGAGGCGGTGGCGGCCCGAATCCTGGCGGTGACCCGGGCGGCCAGCGACCCGGAGGTGGCGCCGGTCATCGACATAGCGGCCGATCCGACGAAGATCGGGCGGCTGATGTTCAGCAACACCGAGATCCCGGTGCCGGGCGGCGCGAGCACGCTCTCCGCCCCTGCGGACAGCGCGGCGCGTGTCCGCCAGAACCAGCGCAAGTCCCGCTTCGGGCTTGGCGACGGCGGCGAAGCCCTGTCGCCGATGCGCGCCATCACCCTGCGGGACGGCCTGTTCGAGGCGATCCTGCACCACATGGAACATGACGACCGGCTGATCGCCTATGGCGAGGAATGCCGCGAATGGGGCGGGGCCTTCGGCGTCTATCGCGGCCTGTCGGACATCCTGCCCTACCACCGGCTGTTCAACTCGCCGATCTCCGAGGCCGCGATCGTGGCGACCGCCGTCGGCTATGCCCTGGAGGGCGGCCGGGCACTGGTCGAGCTGATGTACGGCGACTTCATCGGCCGGGCCGGCGACGAGATCTACAACCAGATGGCGAAGTGGCAGTCGATGTCGGGCGGCGTGCTGAACGTGCCCGTCGTGCTGCGCTGCTCCGTCGGCAGCAAGTACGGCGCCCAGCATTCGCAGGACTGGACCTCGATGATCGCCCATATCCCCGGGCTCAAGGCCGTCTATCCCGCCACCCCCTACGACGCGAAGGGCCTGATGGCCTCGGCCCTGTCGAGCAACGACCCGGTGGTCTTCTTCGAGAGCCAGCGGCTCTACGATGTCGGCGAGCAGTTCCATGCCGGCGGCGTGCCCACCGACTACTACCGCGTCCCCTTCGGCCAGCCGGACGTGAAGCGCGCCGGCAGCGACCTCACGATCCTGACCATCGGCCCCTCGCTCTATCCCGCGATGAAGGCCGCCGAGCAGATGGCCCGGACCTCCGGCCTGTCGGCCGAAGTCATCGACGCCCGCTCGCTGGTGCCCTTCGACTACGACCTGCTGCTCGACTCGGTGAAGAAGACCGGCCGCCTGCTGGTGGTGAGCGAGGCCTCCGAGCGCGGCAGCTTCGCCATGACCATCGCGAGCAACGTCACCCGCTTCGGCTTCCGCGACCTCAAGGCGCCGCCGCGGGTGCTCGGGGCGCCGAACTGGATCGTGCCCGGGGCCGAGATGGAAACGACCTACTTCCCGCAGGTCGAGGACATCCTCGACATCGCCTTCGGCGAGTTCTTCCCCGAGCAGCGGCACAACCGCGCCGGCGTCCGCGGCTGGGACGATCTCGACCTCGCCCGCCGCGCCCTCTGACCAGACCCACAAGGAGACCCAAGGATGGACGTTCCCGTCGTCGTCCCGCAGCTCGGCAACGAGATCACCGAAGCCGAAGTCACGGAATGGCTCAAGGCCGTCGGCGACAGCGTGGAAGCGGGCGAGCTGATCGTCGTGATCACCACGCCCAAGGTCAGCCTGGAGATCGAGGCCCCGGCCGCCGGCACCCTGAAGGAGATCACCCTCGTCGAGGGCGATCTCGCCGAGGTCGGCGCCACCCTCGCGGTCATCGCGGGAAGCTGACGCCATGGCCGGGGATCAGGCCGCGCCGGCCGCCGTGCTGTCGCGGACCGGGGGCAACCCGGAAGGCCCGCCGGTGCTCTTCATCCACGGCTTCGGGGCGGACCGGCTCAGCTGGCTCGCGACCGCGCCGGCGCTCTTCGAGCGGTACGATGTCTGGACGGTCGACCTGCCCGGGCATGGCGCCGCTCCGGCCGAGACCGGCGACGGCAGCCTCGCCACGCTCGCCGACGCCGTTGCGGCGGCGGCCGCGCCCCTCTCCGGCCGGGGCCTGCATCTCGTCGGCCATTCGCTCGGCGGCGGCATTGCGCTCGAGCTCGCCCGCCGGCAGCCGGACGGCGTCCGCTCGCTGGTGCTGATCGCGCCGGCGGGCCTCGGGACCGGGCTCGACGCCGACTTCCTCGCGGCCTTTCCCGAGATGGCCGAGCCTGGCCCCGCACGGGAAATGCTGGAGCGTCTCGTGGCCCGTCCGCGCCTCATCAATGCCCCGATGGTCGCGCATGTGCTGGCCCAGCTCGACCGCCCGGGCGTGCGGGCGGGGCTGCGGCACATCGCCCGCGCCCTCCTCGAGCGGCACGACGACTTCCGCACGGCAGCCGCCGGTGTGGCCGGGCTCCCGGTCCCGCGGCTGGTGATCTGGGGCGACGAGGACGGCATCAACCCGGTCTCGGCCGAGGCGCTCGCGGATTTCGGCGGCCTGCTCCTTCACATGCCGGACACCCGGCACCTGCCGCATGTCGAGGCGCTGCAGAAGGTGAATGCCGCGATGGTCCATTTCCTGGACCGGGCCTGACAAGGCCGTCGGCCGCGCACCAGAGCGGGTGCGGCCGCGGATCCGGCGTCCGGCGGACACCTGGAAAGGATGGACGGAAAGGGCGCTGCCCGACCAGCCCGAGGTCAGCGCAAGGGGCGGCTGCCCGGGGCCGATGCAGGGGCCGGATGCGGCAGGATCCCCCGGTGCCCTGTCCCCCGTCCGGTGCGCCTACACCTGCCCATCGGCATAGCCGGCCACCGCCGGATAGAGCGCCCGCAGCGCGGCGAGGCGGTCGTCGCAGGCGGCCCGCAGGCGGGGATCGGGCGCGACCTCCACGGTCGGCGGCGGCAGGATGACCTCGCCCACGGTGGCGCCGGTGCCCAGCATCGCGATGCGCACGGCCCCGAGCGCCGATCCGCCCTCCGCGCCGACCGCGACCGCCAGCGGCCGGCCGAGCACGGTCGCCAGCATTCGCGTCCAGACCGTGCTGCGCGCGCCGCCGCCGATCAGGGTCGGGACCTCCGCCACCGGGCCCGAGCGGCGGAGCGCGGCATCCGCATCGGCGAGGGTGAAGCAGACGCCCTCGATCACCGCGCGGGCGAGGTCGATCGGCGCAGTGGCCCGGTCGAGGCCGAAGATCGCGCCGCGCGTCCGCGGATCGCCGTGGGGGGTGCGCACCCCGTCGAGGAACGGCAGGACCGAGACCATGGACGGCCCGTCCCAGCCCTGCGCGTCGATCCGGGCGAGCATCTCGGCCGGCGCGGTGCCGACGAGGCCGCAGGCCCAGTCGAAGGCCGAGCCACAGTTGAGCATGGCCGCCATCCGGTACCACCGCCCCGGCAGGCAATGGGCGAAGTGATGGATCGTCGGGTTGACCGGCGGGGTATAGGCGCTGTCGGCGGTGACATAGACCGAACCGGTGCCGAGCGAGATCACCGCGCGCCCCGGATCGGCGCAGGCCGTGGCGAGCGCTCCGGTGGCGGCATCCGCCCCCCCGCAGATGACCGGAACCCGCGGCAGCCCGAAGCGGCCGGCAAGGTCGGCCCGCAGCTGCCCGGCCACCGCCACCCCCTCCAGGACCGGCGGCAGGATCGCCGGATCGAGCCCGAGGTGATCGCAGACCCGCCGCGACCACACCCGGTTCCGCTGGTCGAAAAGCTGGGTCCCGCCGGCATCGGAGGCGTCGGTCGCCCAGTCGCCGGTCAGCCACAGCCGCACGAAATCCTTGGGCAGCACGATCCGCCGGATGGCGGCGAAGGTCTCCGGCTCGTGCCGGGCGAGCCAGTCGAGCTTGGCGGCGGTGAAGCTCGTCATCGGGCCGACGCCGGTGATCGCCGCGAGGGCGGGCAGCACCTCGGGCGCCCGGCGCACGAAATCGGCACCGCGGACATCGTTCCAGATCATCGCCGGGCGGAGGGGCGCATCGTCGGCGCCGAGGACGACGAGCGTGTGCATCTGGCCCGAGAGGCCGATGGCGCGCACCGCCGCCATGCCGGCCGGATCGGCGGCGCGGAGGTCCGCCATCGCCGTTTCGACCGCCCGGATCCAGTCGGCGCAATCCTGCTCGACGAGGCCGAGGCTGCGGGTGTCCATCGGATAGCCGACCCGCGCGACGGCCCGGACCGCCTGCGTCTCGTCGCAGAGCAGCGCCTTCAGGCCAGACGTGCCGAGATCGAGTCCGATGAACATGGGGCACCTTGCATCTGCGGTTTTGACTTTTGAATTTCAAGCAATACAAATGTCAAGATACCGGAACGCCCCGCCATCCGGCAGGCCGTCCCGAAGATGTGCCTTGCACCTTCCGCCCGGCGGCGCTTCCTTCGCGGCCGGCCCTCCGCTGCCACAGTCCGGGAAAGGTTCGCATGCACGATTTCGCGATGGTTGTCACCGAGCCCGGCGGGCCGGAGAACTTCGAGCGCCGGGCGATCGAGACCCCGACACCCGGCCCCGGCGAGGCCCTGCTGCGCCAGACCGCGGTCGGGCTCAACTTCATCGACGTCTATCACCGGAGCGGCCTCTATCCCTGGGCGGTCGCGCGCGACCTGATCGCGGGATCGGAGGGCGCCGGGGTGGTCGAGGCCGTCGGCGCGGGGGTCGAGAGCCTGCGGCCCGGCGACAGGGTCGCCTATACCCATCCGCTCGGCGCCTATGCCACGGCCCGCGTTCTCCCCGCCGACCGGCTGGTCCCGATCCCGGACGGCATCACCGACACGCAGGCCGCCAGCCTGATGCTGAAGGGCCTGACCGCGCATTACCTGATCTTTTCGACCTTCCCGGTCGAGCCGGGGATGACGGTGCTGGTCCAGGCCGCCGCCGGGGGCGTCGGGCTCATCCTCGGCCAGTGGCTGGCGGCGAAGGGGGTGACCGCCATCGGCACGGCGGGCGGCCCGGCCAAGGTCGCGCTGGCGACGGCACATGGCTATGCGCAGGGGATCGACTATCGCGCAGGGGATTTCGTGTCCCGGGTGCTCGAGCTGACTGGCGGCGCCGGGGTGCATGCGGTCTATGACGGCGTCGGCCGGGACACCTGGCGCGGCTCGCTCGCCGTGTTGCGGCCCCGGGGCACCTTCGTGAATTTCGGACAGTCCTCCGGGATGATCGAGGGATTCACCCTCGCCGATCTCGCGAAGGGGTCCTTTACCGCCTGCCGGCCGGTGCTCTTCCACTACATCGCCGATCCCCTGGAGCTCCGCATCCGCGCGGATGACCTGTTCCGCGCGGTCCTCGCGGGCGAGATCACCGCCGAGGTGCACCAGAGCCTGCCCCTTGCGGAGGTCGCCGAGGCCCATCGCGCGCTGGAGTCCCGCGCGACCACCGGTGCGACCGTGCTGACCATCGGCTGAGAGACGCTCTGGAAACCCGGACGGGACGGCCGCGCCCCTGTCCTGCAGGCCGCCTGCCGATCCTGTCCTCCCGGGGTGCCAGTCGGCTCCCCGGCCCCGGCCTTGACTTCCTCCTGGCCCCGCGCTCCCGTCGCGGGCAAGGCCACCGCCGCGTGTGGCCGCGGGGAGGAAGCCTGCCATGACCCATGTCCTTGCCATCGACCAGGGCACCACCTCGAGCCGGGCGATCCTCTTCGATGCGGGCCTGCGCGTGGTGGCCACCGCCCAGGAGGAATTCCCGCAGCATTTCCCCCGGCCCGGCTGGGTCGAGCACGATCCGGCCGATCTCTGGGCCTCGACCGCCGCCACCTGCCGGGCGGTGCTTGAACGCGCGGGGGTGAGACCCGGGGACATCGCCGCGATCGGCATCACCAACCAGCGCGAGACGACGCTCGTCTGGGACCGCGAGACCGGCAAGCCGGTCTGCCCCGCCATCGTCTGGCAGGACCGCCGCACCGCGCCGCGCTGCGCCGCGCTGGAGGCGGCCGGGCACGGGCCGATGGTCACGGAGAAGACGGGCCTGCTCCTCGATCCCTATTTCTCCGGCACCAAGCTCGCCTGGATCCTCGACGAGGTTCCCGGCGCCCGCGCCGCCGCCGAAGCCGGGCGGCTCCTGTTCGGGACGGTCGACAGCTGGCTCATCTGGAAGCTGACCGGCGGCGCGGTGCATGCGACCGACGCCACCAATGCCGCGCGCACGCTCCTCTACGACATCACGACGGGACGCTGGGACGCGGATCTCTGCGCCCTCTTCGGCGTCCCCCTGTCGATGCTGCCGGAGGTGCGCGACTGCGCCGCGGATTTCGGCACGACCCGCCCCGACCTCTTCGGCCGCCCGATCCCCATCCTCGGGGTCGCCGGCGACCAGCAGGCGGCGACCATCGGGCAGGGGTGCTTCCAGCCCGGGATGATGAAGGCCACCTACGGCACCGGCTGCTTCGCGGTCCTCAACACCGGCGATACCCCGGTGCCGAGCCGGAACCGCCTGCTCACGACCATCGCCTACCAGCTCGACGGCCAGCCGACCTATGCGCTGGAGGGGTCGATCTTCATCGCCGGCGCCGTCGTCCAGTGGCTCCGCGACGGCCTGCGCCTGATCCGCTCCGCCTCCGAGACCCAGGCGCTGGCCGCCGCCGCGGACCCCGCACAGCAGGTCTATCTCGTCCCCGCCTTCACCGGCCTCGGGGCGCCCTACTGGGATCCCGAGGCGCGCGGCGCCATCTTCGGCCTCACGCTTGCAACCGGCCCGGCCGAGATCGCCCGGGCCGCGCTGGAGAGCGTCGCCTTCCAGACCTGCGATCTCTGGGACGCCATGCGTGCCGACTGGCCCGGGACCCGCGATCCGATCCTGCGGGTGGACGGCGGGATGAGCGCGTCGGACTATGCCATGCAGGCGCTGGCGGACATCCTCGGGGCGCGCGTCGACCGCCCGAAGAACGTGGAAACCACGGCACTCGGGGCGGCATGGCTTGCGGGCTCGCGCGCGGGCCTGTATCCCGGCCGCGCCGAATTCGCCGATGGCTGGGCCCTCGAACGTCGCTTCGAACCCCGTCTGGACGCGGAAGCGCGCGAAGCGAAATACGCGGGATGGCGAGACGCGGTCAGCCGGACGCTGACCGGACGCTCCCGCTGAGGAGGGATTTCGGATGACGGTGAAGGTTGCCATCAACGGTTTCGGCCGCATCGGCCGCAACGTGCTGCGCGCGATCATCGAGTCGGGCCGCACCGACATCGAGGTGGTCGCCATCAACGACCTCGGCCCGGTCGAGACGAATGCACACCTGATCCGCTACGATTCGGTCCATGGCCGCTTCCCCGGAACCGTCACCGTGTCGGGCGATTCGATCGACGTCGGCCGCGGCCCGATCAAGGTGACGGCCGTCCGCAACCCGGCCGAGCTGCCGTGGGGCGACGTGGACATCGCGCTGGAATGCACCGGCATCTTCACCGACAAGGAAAAGGCGAAGATCCACCTGGAGAACGGCTCCAAGCGCGTCCTCGTCTCCGCGCCCTCGACCGGTGCCGACAAGACCATCGTCTTCGGCGTCAACGACAAGACCCTGACGAAGGACGACCTCGTCGTCTCGAACGCCTCCTGCACCACCAACTGCCTGTCGCCGGTCGCCTATGTCCTGAACAAGGCCATCGGCATCGAGAAGGGCTTCATGACGACGATCCACAGCTACACCGGCGACCAGCCGACGCTCGACACGATGCACAAGGATCTCTACCGCGCCCGCGCGGCGGCGCTCAGCATGATCCCGACCTCGACCGGCGCGGCCAAGGCCGTGGGCCTCGTCCTGCCCGAGCTGAACGGCAAGCTCGACGGCGTGTCGATCCGCGTGCCCACGCCCAACGTCTCGGTCGTCGATCTCGTCTTCATCGCCAAGAAGGCGACGACCAAGGACGAGGTGAATGCGGCGATCAAGGCGGCGGCGGACGGCGAGCTGAAGGGCATCCTCGGCTATACCAACGAGCCGAATGTCTCGTCCGACTTCAACCACGACCCGCATTCCTCGGTCTTCCACATGGACCAGACCAAGGTCATGGACGGCACCATGGTCCGCATCCTGACCTGGTACGACAACGAATGGGGCTTCTCGAACCGCATGAGCGACACCGCCGTCGCCATGGGCAAGCTCATCTGATCCACGGGCGGCCGCGCCTCCTGCCGCCGTGACCGGGCGGGGTGCGCGCCGCACGACCGGGAGGTCTGCCGGGCACCGGACAGGTCTCCCGCCCTTCCCGAAGCCATCCGGCACGGGCCACCCGCCCGCCTAGAACGGATCGAGACCGGGGACGCCTTCCGCGCCCCCGGTCTTTCCTTCGTCCCTGCGCACCGGCGCCGCAGGGATGACGTCCGTGCAGTCCCGATCCGCCGGGCTCAGGCTCCGGTGGGCAGCGCCTCGCCGAAGAAGCGCAGCATCTCGGCAGAGGCCGAGGGGCCGCCCGCATCCGTGAAGCTGCCCGAGGGATGCCCGCCCGACCAGGCATGCCCGGCCCCGGCAATCCGCCAGGACTCGACCTGCGGTCTGCCGTCCGGTCCGGCCAGGCGGATCCGCTGCCAGCCCCGGCCGCCCTCGGTGCCGGTCTCGTGCTCGGTCGCCGCGCCGGTGGTTCGCAGCCGCGCGACGATCGCGTCCGCATTGCCGACATGCACGGTGTGATCGGCATCGCCATGGAAGACGATCACCCGCGGCCCGGGGCCAGTCCCCCGGGGCGCCTGCGCCATTCCCTGCCCGCGCATCGCGGCGAAGGCCGAGGCAACGTCGCGCGCCGCGCCATAGGGCAGGCCGGAATGGATGCCCACGGCCGCGAACACGTCCGGGTAGGTCTCGGCCAGCACCGCGGCCATCGCCCCGCCCGCCGAAAGCCCGGCCGCGAAGATCCGGTCGGACGGCAGCCCGAATTCGGCCGCAAGCTCCCGGGCCAGACCCGCGAGGATCGCCGGCTCGCCGGAGTCGCGCCCCTGGTGCGCGGGTTCGAACCAGTTCCAGCAGGCGGAGATGTTGGCGCCGCCGGGCTGCTCGGGATAGGCGACGACCATGCCGTGCGCCTCGGCGAGGGCATTCATCCCCGTCCCGGCCGCGAAATCGTCGGGCGACTGCTTGCAGCCGTGCAGCATCAGCACCAGCCCCTTCAGCTCGGCGGGCGGGCAGGACGGCACGAACAGCCGGTAGCGGCGGCTGCCCGCGGGTGAGGCATGGCTCCGCCAGGTGAAGCTGGTGCCCTCCGGCAGCGGCGGCGCGGCCGGGCGTCCGATCCCGCCGGGCAGGGCAAGATCGAGGCCGTCGAAGGCATCGCGGCCCGCGCGCAGCAGGTCCACGACCTCCCGGAGCGACCGGTGCCCGGCGGCCGCCGGCCATGGGCGCGGCTCGCCCTCGCCGATCGTCTCGGCATCCCCGTCGTCTGTCGCGAGGCGGAAGT
>ERZ500977.198-NODE-198-length-11615-cov-8.647664_pt1 | contig 11615 bp, 16 predicted proteins | sample MGYA00248863_ERZ500977 | MGnify/ENA primary metagenome ERZ500977 (study PRJEB25958, sample SAMN03398581) | human skin metagenome | study: EMG produced TPA metagenomics assembly of the Human Skin Microbiome Metagenome (human skin metagenome) data set.
TGAGTATCTGAAACCGCATGGACCGGGCCAGATACACAAAGTTCAGGACACTTCCGCCAATCCGGTCAATGGCAGGGCAAGGCGTTCATTGGGGGCGGGCGCAAACCGTTGCGCGATGCCCTCTATATGCCCGCACTGGTTGCCATGCGCTACAATCCGGATCTCAAGGCCAAATACGAAGACCTCCGCACCGCTGGAAAACCCGCCAAGGTCGCCATCGTCGCCGTAATGCGTAAGCTCATCGAAATGGCAAATGCCTTGGTCAAAGCCGACCGCACATGGACCCCAAAAACCGCTTGATCAAGACGGATACTGCAGGGGTATTTCCGGGTCGCGGACGACTACCTCGCCGCCGATCACACGTCCTTCTTGGGCTGCAAGGTCGGCTGAGCGGCGCAAGGAGGATCCAATGACACCACCCCGATCCGAGGGCTTCGTGCGCATGCCCGACGCCGAATTCGAGGCGATCCTGACCCGGGCGGCCGAGGAAGGCGCGAAGCGTGCGCTGGCCGATGTCGGCCTCGACGGCGACGAAGCCGCGCTCGACATCCGCGATCTGCGCTCCCTGGTGGACTGCAGCCGGCTGGTCCGCCGCACCGCCATGCAGACGGCCGTCCGCATGATCACCACTGGCGTCATGCTGGCGCTGCTCGCGGGCATCGCGATCAAGCTCAAGATCTTCGGCGGCAGCCCGTAGCCACGCCCCATCCCCATTCATCAGCCCGCAATGACCCGCTGAACTGGCCCCCGTTTCGACCGGACAGTTGGGCATAGCCATGGAGGCTTGGGCATATGCCTGAGCACGTGCTTATGTCTGAACTTGAGATCATTACTGATGGAGGCCGCCGGCGTCGCTGGTCGGCAGCCGAAAAGCTCCGCATTGTTGAAGAGACGCTTGATGGGCGGGACAGCATATCCGCGGTCGCCCGTCGCCATGGCGTGGCACCCAATCTTCTGTATCGTTGGCGGAAACTCATGTTTGAAGGAGGGAGCGTTGCTGTGACCGGCGACGATGACGTGACCAGCAACAAGACCGTTCGCGAGATGGAGGGGCGCATCCGGGAACTGGAGCGCCAGCTCGGGCGAAAGACCCTGGAGGCCGAGATCCTCAAGGAAGCCCTCGAAAAATCGAGGTCAAAAAAACCGACCTTGCATGCACTGTCCTTGCCGAAGGACGGTTCGCGATGAAGGCGGTAGCCGAGACGCTCGGCGTGTCCCGTTCGAACCTGCATGAACGGATAATGGGGAGCGCAAAGCCGCGGAGCGCCTACCGAAAGGCAGGCGACGCGGCACTGCTGCCCCGGATCAAGCGCCTGGTGGCGGAGCGCCCGACCTGTGGCTATCGCCGCATCACTGCGGTCCTGAACCGGGAGCTGCGGGCGGAGGGACTTTCCCCCGCCAACCACAAGCGCGTCGACAGGATCATGAAAAACAACGCTCTGCTCCTGGAGCGCAGTGGGTTGCCCCGCCCTGAACGCGTCCACGACGGCAAGGTGATGATGCTGCGTTCGAACCTGAGATGGTGCTCCGATGGACTGGAATTCGCCTGCTGGAATGGCGAGATCGTTCGCGCGGCTTTCCTCATCGACGCCCACGACCGCGAGGTAATTGCGTGGCGCGCGCTTACCGGGGCCGGGATCAGCGGATCGGATGTGCGCGACATGCTGCTCGAAGCCGTCGAGCGTCGGTTCGGAACACACCGTGCCCCCGAAATCATCGAGGTTCTCTCCGACAACGGCAGCCCTTACATCGCGAAGGAGACCCGCATCTTCGCCCGCCAGCTCGGCCTCAAGCCCTGCTTCACGCCGGTGGGCAGCCCTCAGTCAAACGGTATGTCGGAGGCTTTCGTGAAGACGCTGAAGCGCGACTATGTCCGCGTCACTCCGCTGCCAGACGCCGAAACCGCTCTCTCGTTGATTGAAAACTGGATCGAGGATTGCAACGACAACCACCCGCACTCAGGTCTGAAGTGGCGCTCGCCTCGCGAGTTCATCAGGGCCAGAACCGAAATCGCCTGACTGTCCGGTGAAACAGGGGTAAGTCCACCCGCCCTCGAGGCGGGTTTTTCGTTTTCGGAGGACCCCATGACGACGACCTTCTACAGCCATTGGCGCGACGTGCCGGCGAGCACCTGGCGCGGGCCGAACTTCTCGCCAGCCGAAATCGCCTGCCGGGGCACCGGCAAGCTGCTGATCAACGAACCTGCGCTCGACAGGCTGCAGGCGCTGCGCGACCGGCTGGGCAAGCCGCTGATCGTCCGCTCCGCCTACCGCAGCCCAGAGCACAACCGTGCCGTGGGGGGCGCGGGCCGGTCGAAGCATCTCGACGGCGCCGCCTTCGACATCGCCATGGCGAACCACGATCCGGTGGCCTTCGAGGCGGCGGCGCGGGAGGTGGGGTTCCTTGGCTTCGGGTTCTACCCGCGATCGGGGTTCATCCATGTCGATCTCGGGCCCGCACGGCAGTGGGGGGAACGGTTCCCGGTCCAGGAGACTGCCTTCGCCGAAGAAACGCCACCAGCGCGCGAGGTTTTGGCCGACAGCCGCACCATGAAGGGCGGTGGCGCGGCCGGTGTGGCGACGCTGGGCGCAGCAGGGGTGGAGGTCGCCCAAAGCGTCCTCGCCGAGACCCAATCCGCAATCCTGCCGCTGGAGCCGTATCTCGACACCATGCGCTGGGTCTTCATCGTCGTCGCGCTCGGGGGCATCGCGGTCACGATCTACGCGCGGCTCGATGACTGGCGCCGGGGGCGGCGGTGATCGAAGGGCTGCTCACCGGGTTCGCCACGAGCCCACGACCGATCTTCGTGAAACCGTGTTGTCCCGCGTTCTGAAGGCGAACGCGCGAGAGCAGCGGACCCGATTGATTTGCCCGCGTCAGGGGACTTGCATGTCGTCGAGCGCACGCTTCAGGCGCGGTGCGGCAAAATCAATGAACGCCCGGAGCTTGGGCGCCATCAGTCGGGACGGCTGGTAGACCAGGTGAACGGTTGCCGGTGGGGCTGTCAGTTCGTCCAGAACGATCACCAGGCTGCCCTGCCGGATCCTGTCTGCGACCATGTAGGACAGGGCAACCGTGATGCCGTCACCGGCTTCGCAGGCGGCGATCGCGGCGGCGGCGTCGTTGATTTCGAACCGGGGCATGAAGGACATGCTCTTGCCGCTGCCCCCATCGTGAAACCGCCATTCCCGGTTTGGCATCAGACCCGTGAAGGCGATCATCGCATGCGCGGCCAGATCCGCGGGCACGGTGGGCCTGCCGCGCCGGGCAAGATAATCGGGGCTGGCGACAAGCAGACGGCGCACCTCGCCTATCCTTTTGGCGACAAGAGCCGAATCCGGCAGCGGCCCGATGCGGATTGCGGCGTCGATCCCCTCTTCGACAAGATTGGTGATCCGGTCCAGCAGCAGAACCGAGAGCGTCACCTGCGGATGCTGGGCGAGAAAGGCGCAGGCAACCGGAGCAAGGACAGATCGCCCGAGCGTGACAGAAGCTGTCACGGTCAGGTGGCCCTTCGGCATCGCCGTTTCGCCAAGGGCCTCGCGTTCAGCCGCGCCCAAATCGTCCAGGATGCGGCGTGCGTTTTCCAGAAAGCGCGCGCCGACGTCCGTGATCGACAGGCTGCGCGTCGTCCGGTTGAAAAGCCGCGCCCCAAGGCGGTCCTCCAGCGCCGATACCGCCCGGGTCACGGCAGGGGGCGACAGGCGCAACCGGCGGCCCGCCTTGGCAAGGCTGCCGGTGTCCGCGACCGCGACAAAGACTTCGATCTCGTGGAAGCGGTCCATCAGCATTCCTCGCATCGGAATAATGAATTCCACATGCCGTGTATTCTTGCAAATCAGAAATGACGGCACTGTCCGGGCCAGCGGCGGCCAGGCGCCCCGTGCCCTCAACCAGACAAGGATTACCCTCATGGCCCGCGTTGCCGTCATCGACCCCCAAACCGCCACCGGCGAAGCCAAGGCGCTGCTGGACGCCGTCCAGTCCGGCCTCGGCATGGTTCCGAACTTCATCCGCGTGCTGGCGAACTCGCCCGCAGCCTTTGGCGCCTTTCTCGGGCTGCACGGGATCGCCAATGCGGGCAGCCTTGATCCGTTGACGCGCGAACGCATCGCGCTGGCCGTGGCAGAGCAGAACGGATGCCAGTATTGCGTCTCCGCCCATACCGCGATCGGCCGCAAGGTCGGGCTGGACGCGGCCGAGATGCTGGCCAACCGGCAGGGCCGGTCTGCGGACGCCAAGGCCGCCGCCGCGCTGGCCTTTGCCCGCGCGCTGGTCGAGCATGCTGGCGCCGTGACCACGGCCGAGGTCGAGGACGTGCGCGCTGCGGGTCATTCCGACGCCGAGATCGTCGAGATCATCACCCATGTCGCGATGAACATCTTCACCAACATCCTGGGCAAGGCCACGCAGGTCGAGATCGACTTTCCCAAGGTCGCGCTCGGCACCGCGGCCTGACCGGGCCCCTCTGCGAAGGAAAACTCCATGATCACCCTGTCCCGCCGTGGCTTTGCCACCTCACTTGCGGCCCTGCCGCTGGCTGCAACCCTGCCGACCGTGTCACAGGCCGGGTCGGCAGGCCCGTTGCCTCGCCTGCCCGTCACCGCCCGCTACCGGATTGGGCGGTTCGAACTGACAGTCATCTCGGATGGCTACATCGACTTTCCTTTCGAGGCCTTCACCGGGGTGACACCCGATCAGGCCCGCGCGGCAACAAGCGCCGTTCATGCCGCGGGGGTGAACGGTGTGCGCGGCAGCTTTTCGACCTGGCTCATCAACGATGGCGAACGGCTGGTGCTGGTCGACAGCGGACCCGCCGGCACGGTCAGCCCGACCTCGGGCTGGCTGCCCGGCACCCTGGCATGGCTTGGCATTGCACCCGACGACATCGATGCGGTGATCCTGACCCACGGCCATATCGACCATGTCGGCGGCATGGTGGCGGGCGGTCGCAACAACTTTCCCAATGCCGAGGTCTATATGGACCGGCGCGACGTCGCCGCCTTCACCGATGCTGCGATCGAGGCGCGGGCGCCAGAGATCACGAAGTCGAGCTTTGCCGCGATGCGGGCGCTGGTCGATCTCTATCCGCGGCTTCAGCGTATCGACGGCCCGCGCGACATCCTGCCCGGCTTGTCGATCTTCGATCTGTCCGGCCACACACCCGGCCAGATCGGTGTGCGGATCGAGGATGGCGGCGACAGCCTGAGCATGGTCTCCGACATGCTGTTCCATCCGGCGGCGCACCCGGCGCTGCCCGGCTTCGGTATCGTCTTCGAGATGGACAAGCCCGCGGCCGACGCCGCGCGCTCGCGCTTCTTCCCGCAGGCGGCCGAAGAGGGCGGGCTGCTGGCCGCCACGCACATGCCCTTCCCCGGTGTCGGTCGGATCGTGAAGGAGGGCGCGTCGCTCGCCTGGCTTCCGGCCGACTGGTCCTACGTCGATTGACACGCGCAACTCCGGGCGAGGCACAGGCGCCCGGAGCGTCATGCAGGAGATTGCCCAATGACCGATGCCCCCGCCGCGCGCCCGCCCTTCACCCGCGAGTCCGCCATCCGCAAGGTGCGCCTGGCCGAGGATGCCTGGAACAGCCGCGATCCCGGCCGCGTGTCGTTGGCCTACACCGAGGACAGCCGCTGGCGCAACCGCGCCGAGTTTCCGGTGGGGCGCGCCGAGATCGTGGCCTTCCTGACGCGAAAGTGGACGCGTGAACTGGACTACCGCCTGATCAAGGAGCTTTGGGCCTTCGAGGATCACCGCATTGCCGTCCGCTTTGCCTACGAATGGCACGACGACGCCAATAACTGGTTCCGCAGCCACGGCAACGAGATGTGGGAATTCGACACGCAGGGACTGATGCGCCTGCGCTTCGCCAGCATCAACGACCAGCCGATCCGCGAGGCCGACCGGCGGTTCCGCTGGCCGCCGGGTCCACGCCCGGCGGATCATCCGGGCCTGTCAGACCTTGGACTTTGACACAGAGAGGAGTGGGCCATGGCACATCGGTTCGCGGAAATCGCCTTCACCCCCGGGGTGAAGGCATTCCAGGAAGACATGGGCAGCCGGGCCAACTATGCCCGGATGGAAGAAGACAGCGCGCCCTCCAATCACCTTTTGGGCGAACCGGAAGCGGCCTTCCTGCGGGAGCGCGACTCGTTCTACATGGCTTCGGTCGGGGAAACCGGCTGGCCCTATGTGCAGCACCGGGGCGGGCCGGCGGGGTTCGTGCGCGTGCTGGACGACGTCAGAATCGGCTTTGCCGATTTCCGTGGCAACCGGCAGTATGTCAGCCTCGGCAACCTGTCGTCCGACGACCGGGTGTCGCTGTTCTTCATGGACTATGCGAACCGGACACGGCTGAAGCTGTTCGGCCGGGCGCGTGTCGTGCAATCGGATGAACCGGGACTGCTGGCCCGGCTGGAGGTTGCCGACTACCGCGCCCGTGTCGAACGCGGCATCGTGATCGCGGTGGAAGCGTTCGACTGGAATTGCCCGCAACACATCACCCGCCGTTTCACGCTGGATGATATCCAGCGGCTCACCGAACCGTTCGCGCGCCGCATCGAAGAGCTTGAAGCCGAACTTGCCCGCCGCTGACATCATCCCCTTGCCGCGCGGCGAACGGGCCCCGGGACGCATTGTCCCGGGGCCCTCGTACCTGTCAGGCGCCTGTCAGGCGGCGCACCGCCTCGTCCGTCGTCCAGACCGCATTGGCGAGATAGCGGAAGTTGATGATCGCGGCCAGGTAGCCATCGCCCTCGGGCACCTTGGCCGCGGCAGTGGCGTCCTTGGCGACCGCCACCTCGAAACCGTTCTCCAGCAGGTCGCGCAGATGCGCCTCGACGCAGAGGTTGGCCGACATGCCCGCAAGGATCACCTGATCCACCCGCCGCTTGCGCAGTTGCAGCGCAAGGTCGTTGTTCTGTGGCCCGTAGACCTTGTGGGGATTGGCGATGACGGTCTTGCCGTCATGGATGTACTTCTTGTACTGTGGCATGAAATCGGCGCCAGAGCCTTCGAAGTTCGTCAGGTCCACCTGGCCTGCGCGATCGAACATCTTGATCGCGTGCATCACCTTTTCCAGCGCGCCCTCGAATTTCCAGCCGTAATCGGTGGGGAAATACCAGTGCGGCGAGATGAAGAGCTGCGCGCCCGAGGCCTTGGCGGCCGACATCAGCCGTTCGAGGTTCTCGACGGTGTTGTGCTCCTGCACGCTTTCCCCGACCACGCCCCAGGCCACGCCATCCTCGCGCAGGAAGTCGATCTGCGGGTCGGTGATGACGATGGCAGTGCGCGACAGGTCAAGCTCCATGTCGCTGGGCGGCAGGCCGGGTTCGGCGGGATCGGCATAGGGGTTGGCCGCCTGCGCCTGCGCCTGTGCGGCGCCGACGCCGACAAGCGTCGCGGTGGCGGTCGCCGCACCAAGCGCGGTCAGCGCCTCGCGGCGGTTGACGCCGCCGGGGTTGGAGTTCGGGGTGGAATTCGTCATGGATCAGACTCCTCTGGTGACGGGTTGCCAGAGGGTAATAGCGAAGCCTTCGTCTCTTTCAGTACCATATTAGTGCTCTTGGATACAAAAACGTGCTATTGAGTTCGAAAGGCCGTGCTGCTATCCTGCGCCGTGCGCAATGAACATCCCGATCCAGATCCGGCCGATCATGCCCTCGACCAGCTCGAAGTCGGGTCCGAACCCTTTGCGCTGTGCGAGTTGCAGGGGGCCTGTCGTTTGGGGCTGGATCGCGATGCCGGCGCAACCTTGCACTATGTGCTGGAAGGACGCGGCGCGCTGGTCGTGTCCGGGTTCGGTCGGCTGCCGTTGTCGCCGGGAACGCTGGTGTTCGTGCCAGTCGGCCGGGCACACAGCCTGATTTGCGAACCCGACCCCTTGACCACGCCGTCCGGAATGACGTGCGAGGCGGCGGCCCTTCGGCTGGCGCATCTGGTGGAGGGCTCTGGAGAAGCGGGCCGGATGCTGGTGGTCTGCGGGCGGATCACCCTGGGCGTCAAGGGCACCCACGGTCTGGTGGACCTGCTGGCCGACCCCATGGTGGTTTCGGCGGTGGACGATCCAGCCCTCCGCGACGGCATCGGTGGGCTTCTGCGCGAATTGTCGGCCCCTGCGCCAGGTGGACGGGCCATGCTGCGCGCCCTGCTGACCCAGTGCGCCATCGCCATGCTGCGCCAGCGCCCCGCGGCTTTGCGCTTTCAGCCTCTGCTGGCCGATGCGCGCCTTGCGCGTGCGCTGCAGGCGATGCTCGACGACCCCGGTGCGCCGCACAGCGTCGAAAGCCTCGCCGATGCGGCGGGAATGAGCCGCACAAACTTTGCGCTGCGCTTCGCCGAAGCCGCAGGCACGACTCCGGCAAGACTTCTGCGCGATCTGCGCCTGACAAGGGCGGCGGCGCTTCTGGCGCAGGGGGATATCGGGGTGGACAGGGTGGCGCTGCGGATGGGCTTTGCCAGCCGCAGCGCCTTTTCACGCGCCTTTGCCGAACGGTTCGGTCACCCGCCATCCCGCCGCCGTGCCCCGGGCTTGTCCAGGATCACGGTGGCAGATCAGGCATAGGGCCATTCGGCAGGAACCCAATGGAATGAGGCTCCGTCCGGTGCGACATGGCCGATTCCCGGAAAGGGAAGGTGGCTGCCTGCGACCAGTGCCCGGCTCTGCGCGAATTCGGCCAGCAGCGTCCTGCGCGTCGCAACGGCCGTATCCGGGTCGATGTCGAACACGAGCGACACCTCGGGTCTGGAAAACTGCACTGCCGCGGCGATCACCGCATCCGCCAGAATGAACAGCGCGTCGCCGTCGTCCTCGACCAGCCACCCGGTATGGCCCGGCGTATGGCCGGGAAGCGCGCGGGCGCCAAGACCGCGCAGAGGCTCCGCCCCATCGGACACGCGCGTGGTCCGTCCCGCATAACCAGCGATCACCGCCTGCGCCGCATCGAAGAACGGTGCCATGAACGCCGGCGCACGGGCGGCATTGGCGGCGTCGGTCCAGAAGGCGGCCTCGGCCTCGGAAACGATCAATTCCGCACGAGGAAACCTTGCCCGTCCTGCGTCCAGCAGTCCGCCGGCATGGTCGGGATGCAGATGCGTCAGCAGCACGGCATCGACGGACTCCGGAACGATGCCGTCGGCGGCCAGCGACCCGCTCAGCCGCCCGGCCGTGGGGCCAAAGAGGCTGCCCGTTCCGGCGTCGATCAACATCGTGCGCCCGTCCTTGCGCAGTGCCCAGGCCGCGATCCCGATGACGATGGGTGAGCCCGGATCGAGAAAGGCCGCCTCCGCGGCACTGGCAAGCCCTTCCGCGTCGATGCCGGACCAGTGGCCGGGTTCCAGCGGAAAATAGCCGTCCAGCAGGGGGGTGATCTCGGCCTTGCCGATCCGGCGCCGGAAGGGCGAGACGACCGCCTCGGCGCCCTGCGCTTGTGCGAGGCGTGGCAAGGCAGGCAGGGCGGTCAGGGCCGTCATCGCCCCCAGCACGGCACGCCTGCCCATTCCGGGGGACGTGGCAGTAGGTCGTTCGATTAGCGTTTTCATCGTGTGGATCTCCTGTTTCATGGGCCTATCCATCAATCAGTCTGCCAGCGCGAAGGGCGCGAAGGCCGCGTCCAGCGGCGTGTCGGTCAGGTGGTTGCTGAAGTTCGACATGACCTTTACGGCAATCGCCAGGATCACCGCAAAGACATGGCGGGGGTGAAACCCGCCGCAAGGAAGGCCTCGACGTCGGCGGCCGACGGGCGGCCCTGGGTGCGGACCATCGTGCGGGTAAAGGCCGCCAGCGCCTGAAGCCGGGCTTCGGGCAGGACCGTGCCCTCACGCAAGGCGACGATCGAGCCCTCGGGCACTTTCGACACCTTGGCCGCGATCATCGAATGCGCGGCCACGCAATAGTCGCAGCCGTTGGCCTGGCTCACCGCAAGGAACACGGTCTCCTGTTCGGCCGGGGTAAAGCCGCCGCCGCTGCGGAAGCCCGCATAGCCTGCAAGGTAGGTCGTCAGCAGGTCCGGCGCATGCGCCATAAAGCCATACATGTTGGGCACGAAGCCCAGTTTTTGCTGGGCGCCCTCAAGCGCCGCAGCCGCCGCGGGCTCGGCCGTTTCGGGGGTAAGCGGGGCAATCCTCAGCACGGGGTCGGATATGGTCTGGGCAGTCATTCTGGCTCTCCAATTACAGAATGATCAGTCTGTAAATTGACGAGCGCCGTGTGGCAACCTATTTTCGGAATGATGAGTTCACAAATACCTGATCGCCGTGCACGCGGCCGCCCGAGGGGGTTCGATGAGACCGAGGCGCTCGAGGCCGCCATGCGGGTCTTCTGGCGCGCGGGCTATGAGGTCGCCTCGGTGGACATGCTGACGCAGGCGATGGGTGTTCCCCGGTCGAGCCTCTACCAGCACTTCGGCGACAAGGAGACGCTGTTCCTGCGTTCGGTCGAGCATTATGCGACCACGCGACTCGCCCCCATCCTCGCAACGCTGGACGACAGCCCTCGGCTGCCCGAGGCGCTCGGCGCGTTCTTCGAAGCGGTGGTGCGTCTCGCCACAGGCGATCCCGAACGGTCGGGCTGTCTGGTGTCCTGCGTTCTGGCAGACGCAGCCGGGGCAGATGAACGGATGCGCGTCGAACTTGCGCGGCGCTTCGCGCATGTCGAGGGGCGGCTGGCCCGACGCATCCGGACGGCGCAAGGCGGAGGCGAGGTTCCGGAGCACAATCCGGCGTCGCTGGCAGCGGTTGTCGGCGCCGTCGCGCGCGGGATCATGCTCAGCGCCCGGGCAGGCGTTGACCCCGAGAGCTTGCGGCAGACCGCAGCGACGGCCGTGGCCATCATCACCGGACGCTGACCGGCCCGGCTATTGTGCCGCAACGGCATCCGCGGTGTCGGCACGCTGCTTCAGCCGGTGGCCGACGCGGACGATGGCCTCGATCGCGGGCACCAGTTCCGCGCCGAGTTCCGTCAGCGCGTATTCCACCGAGGGCGGAGAGGTCGGCTTCACCTCGCGCCGGATCACGCCGTTCGCCTCCAGCGCCCGCAGCCGCGCCGTAAGCATCTTGGGCGAGACTCCCGGAATGTCGCGCTTGAGTTCGCCGAACCGACGCGGACCACCCATCAGGTGCCACAGGATGTTCGGCGTCCAGGCCCCCCCGATCAGCGCAAGACACTCGGTCAGCGGGCAATTGGGCGGCGGCGCGGGCGAGCGGTTCCTGCGGAGCTTGAGCGGCATGGCGGGGACCCCGGTTTCCATCCGGTAACCGGATAATGCGGTATCGAAAGGAAAGCAAGTTTACAGAAGTGATCGTTCCGCCCCATATCGGCGACGTCGTGAACCAATCAACAAGGACCCGATCCATGCGACTCTACTTCAAGCCCGGCGCCTGTTCGCTGGCCTCGCACATTGTGCTGCGCGAGGTTGGAGAGACCTTCGACACCGTGCAGGTCGATACGGCGGCCGGAACCACCGCCGATGGCCGCGACTTCCGCCGGATCAACCCCAAGGGCCATGTTCCGGTGCTGGAGCTCGACGACGGCCAGATCCTGACCGAGGGCGCGGCCATCGGTCACGTCCGTCAAGGTGGTGGAGAATCCGGGTGTAGACGAATGGCCGTCGGTC
>ERZ500977.199-NODE-199-length-11603-cov-5.158036_pt1 | contig 11603 bp, 10 predicted proteins | sample MGYA00248863_ERZ500977 | MGnify/ENA primary metagenome ERZ500977 (study PRJEB25958, sample SAMN03398581) | human skin metagenome | study: EMG produced TPA metagenomics assembly of the Human Skin Microbiome Metagenome (human skin metagenome) data set.
TGACTCGTGGTCATGGCGATACCCGTGACCACGACGTCTGGCAATCCGTTGCCTGTCGTCGGCGAAGCCATACTCAGCCGCGCGTCCTTTCTGCCTACTGTTGCCCCGGCGATCTAGTAACGACCAAAGGCCAGAGCCACATTGTGGCCGCCGAACCCGAAGGAGTTGTTGATCGCGTACTGGTAGTCGCCGTATCGAGGCTCACCCGCGACAACATCGAGATCGATCTCGGGATCGGGCGTCACATAGTTCAGTGTCGGCGGGATGACGCCGTCACGCAGGGCGAGCACCGTGAGCGCCGACTCGAGGGCACCGACGGCACCGATCGAGTGACCCAGCGCCGACTTGGGCGCATACACCGCGGCATGCTCCACACCGGCGACACGGATGGCGTTGGCTTCCGCGGTGTCGCCGATCGGAGTGGCCGTGGCGTGGGCGTTGACGTGGCTGATGTCCTTGGCGGACAGGCCCGCCGTCTCCATCGCCCGCTTCATCGCCTGGCCGGCCCGCAGACCGTCCGCCGCCGGCGCAACCATGTGGAACGCGTCCGACGTGACACCGGCACCCATGAGCCGGGCCAGTGGCTTGGCGCCACGGGCCTTGGCGTGCTCTTCGGTCTCGATGATCATCAGCGCGCCCGCCTCGCCGAACACGAAGCCGTCGCGGTCCTTGTCGAACGGCCTCGACGCCCCTGCAGGGTCGTCATTGCGCGTCGACATGGCCCGCATCATGGAGAAAGCGGCGATGGGCAGGGCCTCGATGCCGCCCTCGACGCCACCGCAGACCGCGAAGTCCGCATCACCCATGACGATCTGGCGCCACGCGTGGGCGATGGCCTCCGACCCCGACGAGCACGCCGACACCGGGGTGATGACCCCGGCGCGGGCGCCCAGTTCGAGACCGGCGACCGCCGCAGCGCCGTTCGGCATGATCATCTGAACAGCCAGCGGCGACACCTTCCGGGGGCCACCTTCGTTCATCGCGTCGTAGGTCTCGACGATCTTCTCGCCGCCACCCAGACCGGTGCCGATGACCACCGTGAAACGATCCGGGTCAACCTCGGGCGTGCCCGCGTTGTCCCAGAGACGCCGTGCCAACAGCTTCGACATGCGCTGCACGTAGGACATGCGCCGCATCTCGATGCGTGTCATGTGGCTGTCGACGTTGTCGACCAAGTGGCCGCCGATACGCACCGGCAGGTCCCACTTGTCGACGAACTCGTCTTCGAGGATGCGAATACCGCTCTCGCCCGCAAGCAGACCCTTCCACGTGCTCTCGATGTCCGCAGCGAGGGCCGTGGTGGCCTCAATGGCGGTCACCACGACGTTAGGAAAACCGCCGTTGGCAGTGGAAGGTCTGGTCACTTGTCGCCCGTGATCTGTGCGCGGATGGCGGCAGCGGCCTCGGGGTTCTCTTCCTCAAGCTTCTGGATGTAGGCGACGACGTCACCGACGGTGCGCAGGCCGGCGAGGTCCTCGTCGGGGATCTTCACGCCGTACTTGTCCTCGGTCTGAACGGCGATCTCGACCATCGACAGCGAGTCGATGTCCAGGTCGTCGACGAAGCTCTTCTCGGGAGTCACCTCGGAAGGCTCGATACCGGTGACCTCTTCGATGATTTCGGCGAGGCCGGCGATGATTTCGTCCTGAGTGGCGGGCACAGTGGCTCCTTCTATCTATTTCTTGTGTTGTTACTGATGAGATTGACGAACGTTTCGATATGTACTTGCACCTGGTCAGGCGCGGAGCGTCTCCGCAAGGGCGTCCAGGTCAGCGGGCGACTTGACGGCATGCGTCGGAGTCCCCCGAAGCTCACGTTTGGCGATTCCGGTCAGCGTCCCCGCGGGCGGGAACTCGACGATCGCGGTGACACCCAGTTCCTTCATGGACTCGGTGCACAGATCCCAGCGCACCGGCCGGACCATCTGGGCCACCAGCTTGGCGACCGCGTCGGCGCCGGAGGAAACCGCACGTCCGTCGGAGTTCGACAGCAGTGTGACGGACGGTTCGGCCGGGTTGATGCGGTCGGCGACCCTGGTGTACTCGTCCAGCGCAGGGGCCATGTACTGGGTGTGGAAAGCGCCGGCGGTCGCCAGCGGACGCACGCGAGCGCGGGCAGGGGGATCTTCGGCCAGCTTCTCCAGAGCGGCGACCGCGCCTGCGGCCACGATCTGGCCCACAGCGTTGCGGTTGGCAGGCACGAGGTCGAGTGCTTCCAGCCGTGCGAGCACCTCGGCTTCGTCACCGCCGAGCAGGGCGGACATCCCGGTGGGTTCCAGTGCGCAGGCCTTGGCCATCTCCCTGCCGCGGGTCGCGGCCAGCGAGACGGCCTCATCGGCGGAGATGACCCCGGCGATGGCGTAGGCGGCGATCTCGCCGACCGAATGTCCGGCCGCGACGATCTCCTCGTCTCCGCTGAGGACCTCTCGCTTTGCCAGTTCCTCGTACGCCAGCAGCGTGGCGGCGACGACCAGAGGCTGCGTCACGGCGGTGTCGGTGATTTCCTCAGCGGTGGCGGTAGTGCCGAGACGGCCGAGATCCAAGCCGCTGATCTCCGACCACGACGCGATTCGATCTGCGGCGCCGGGCAGCTCGAGCCACTCGGCAAGCATGCCGGGAGTCTGCGAGCCCTGTCCGGGCGCGAGGAATGCGAGCACAGTCTTCTGAGGCACGTTCTTAAGAGAACCTTATGAACACGGTTTTGCGCGGTGTAAGAGATTATGAACCTCGTCTTATGTTTTTGTGGAGACTCCACAAATCCGCATGTGATGCGACTCCAGCGAGACCTCCCCGCAACCTGATTCCTCTAAGAGTGGGTGCCACCTGTGACCGAGCCAACATTCATGACCTGGTCTGATCTTGACGGAGTGGGCGTGGACATCTGCGCTTGTCGGGTCAGTCGGCCCACTGATGAGGCGACTCGCAGCACGTAGGCATCGCGCGGCACCGTGGGGTCGCGGCCGGTGAAGTCGGCGATCCGCTTCAACCGGTAACGGACGGTATTTGGATGAACGAACAATTTGCGTGCGCAAGCCTCGATCGCGCCGCCCGAGTCGAGATAGGCGTCCAGCGTCTCCATCAGTGCCGGACCCGCGTCGGCAAGGGGTCTCATCACCTCGGCCTCCAGCGCACCGGCCGCGGTTGCATCCCCCAGCAGCGCCCGCTCGGGAAGCAGCTCGCGCGCCGCCACCGGGCGAGGCGCGCCCGTCCAGCCGGCGACGGCATTCATTCCTGCGATCGCTTCCGTCGCGCTGCGGTGCGCGGCGCCCAGGGTCGCCGCCGTCGGACCGATCACCACGGGTCCCTCGGCGAACACCTTCATCAACTCGGACAGGAACCGGTCCGTCGGCGACAAGCTGCCGGACACGATGGTGACGAGCCAGGTGCCGTGCACATCGGAGAGCGCCGCACGCCCGTTTCGATTGGCCACATCGTGGACGTCCTCGCCGGAGAAGTCCATGCGGTCGGGGCGCGGCAAGCCGACAATCACCGTCACCGCCCCGGTTGCGTCCCAGTTCAGCGCGGCGGCCTGTGACTGCAGTTCAGGGCCGATATCCCCGCGCACGACAGCGTCGACCAGGTTGGCCTCCATCCTGGTGTCCCAGGCTCCGCGGGCCTCAGCCTGATCGGCATAGGCGCTCGCCGCAGCGAATGCCAGGTCCCGGCTGTAGCGCAGGATGCCGGCCGTGAGTGCGGCCAGCTGTTCTTCCGAGCGCGCCAGCAGCGGCACCACCTCTTCGAAGAACTCCATCGTGACCCGCACCATCTCGACGGATTGGCGCAGCGCGATACGCCTACGCAGGTCCTGGGGCACCACTTCGAACGCCTGCGCGGTGTAGCTGACGTTGCTCTGAGGATCGCGCATCCACTCGACGAAGTTGACCACCGCGGTCTGCACCACGAGCTGGACGCTGGCGCGCTGAGAGGCCTCCATGTCGGCGAAGAACGGCAGCCGTTCCTCCATGGCGTGGACCGCCTCGGTCGCCAGCCGGCCCGAGTACTGCTTGAGCCGGCGCAGCGTCGCTTCCGGGACGTTCTCCAGGACCTCGACGGTCGATTTCGGCGGGATGAACCGGTTGTTGTCCGCCATCCCTAAAATCTACGCCAGTTTTTGTGCAAACCCTCTAGGTCGGCGACTCTCAGGCCCAATGTCGTCGCTACACGACCCTCAGGCCAAATGTCGTCGCTACGCGACTCTCAGGCGACTCCGGGGTCCGACGTCTGCTCCGGCGCCGCCATCACATCGTCGATCTCGTACTTACGCGCCGCGTCGACCGCGACCGAGATGTCGATGTTGCCGTCACGGGCCAGCCCTTCGAGCACGCCGACCACGATGGATTCAGCATCGGTGTTGTAGTAGCGGCGGGCAGCCGGGCGGGTATCGGAGAAACCGAACCCGTCCGTGCCAAGCGTGATGTAGGTGCCGGGCACCCACGGGCGGATCTGCTCGGGCACGGCACGCATCCAGTCGGATACCGCGACCACCGGTCCGGCCGCGTCGGCCAGTACCTGGGTCACGTACGGCGTCGCAGCTGGGCGATCGGGGTAGCGCAGCTTCTCCTTCTCGATGGCCACGCCGTCGCGGTTCAGCTCGCCCCAGCTGGTCACCGACCACACGTCGGCGGCTACGTCCCATTCGTCGGCCAGCAGCTCGGCGGCCTTCAGCGCCGACGGCATCGCGACACCCGAGACCAGGATCTGCGCGGTGTTCGACTTCTTCTCGGGTGCGGAATGGTAGCGGTAGATACCCCGCAGCAGGCCCTCGACATCGATGCCCTCGGGCTCGGCGGGCTGCACGTAGGGCTCGTTGTAGATCGTCATGTAGAAGTAGACGTTCTCCGGGTTCTCCCCGTACATGCGCGCCAGGCCGCTTTCGATGATGTACGCGATCTCGTAGGCGAATGCCGGGTCGTAAGCCACCACCGCCGGGTTGGTAGCGGCCAGCAGCAGCGAGTGACCGTCGGCGTGCTGCAGACCTTCGCCGACCAGCGTCGTGCGGCCCGCGGTGGCGCCCAGCACGAAGCCGCGCGCCATCTGGTCCCCGGCGGCCCACAGGCTGTCGCCGGTGCGCTGGAACCCGAACATCGAATAGAAGATGTAGATCGGGATCATCGGCTCGTTGTGGGTGGCGTACGACGTCCCCACCGCGGTGAACGACGCCGTCGACCCTGCCTCGTTGATGCCCTCGTGCAGGATCTGCCCGACTTCGCTCTCCTTGTAGGCGAGCATCAACTCCGCGTCGACGGCGGTGTAGAGCTGGCCGTTGCGGTTGTAGATCTTGAGGCTCGGGAACCACGAGTCCATGCCGAACGTGCGGGCCTCGTCCGGAATGATCGGAACGATGCGCTTGCCGATCTCCTTGTCGCGCAACAGTTCCTTGAACGTCCGCACGGTGGCCATCGTGGTGGCCACCTCCTGCTTGCCCGAGCCCTTCTTGAGGGCCTTGTAGGTGTCGCGACCCGGCAGCGTCAGCGCTTTGGTCTTGGTGCGCCGCTCGGGAAGGAACCCGCCGAGGGCGCGGCGCCGGTCGAGCATGTAGCGGATTTCCGGTGCTTCGGCGCCCGGGTGGTAGTACGGCGGCAGGTAGGGGTCGGCCTCAAGCTGCTCATCCGAGATCGGGATGCGCTGGGCATCGCGGAAGTCCTTGAGGTCTTGCAGTGCAAGTTTTTTCATCTGGTGCGTGGCGTTGCGGCCTTCGAAGTGCTTGCCCAGCGTGTAGCCCTTGATGGTCTTGGCGAGGATTACCGTCGGCTGGCCCTTGTGCTCCATCGCCGCGTGGTAGGCCGCGTAAACCTTGCGGTAGTCGTGCCCGCCGCGCTTGAGATTCCAGATCTCGGAATCCGTCATCGGCTCGACGAGTGCCTTGGTGCGCGGGTCGCGGCCGAAGAAGTGGTCGCGCACGTAGCCGCCGTCGTTGGCCTTGTAGGTCTGATAGTCGCCGTCGGGGGTGGTGTTCATCAGGTTCACCAGTGCGCCGTCACGGTCGGCGTGTAGCAGAGCGTCCCATTCGCGGCCCCACACAACCTTGATGACGTTCCAGCCGGCGCCGCGGAAGAACGACTCCAGCTCCTGAATGATCTTGCCGTTTCCGCGCACCGGGCCGTCGAGGCGCTGGAGGTTGCAGTTGACGACGAAGGTCAGATTGTCGAGGCCCTCGTTGGCGCCGACCTGGATCAGTCCGCGGCTCTCGGGCTCGTCCATCTCGCCGTCGCCGAGGAACGCCCAGACGTGCTGATTCGAGGTGTCCTTGATGCCGCGGTCGTGCAGGTAATGGTTGAAGCGGGCCTGGTAGATGGCGTTCATCGGCCCAATGCCCATGGACACCGTCGGGAACTCCCAGAAGTCCGGCATCAGGCGGGGATGAGGGTAGGACGGGAGCCCGCCGCCGGGGTGGCTGTGCTCCTGACGGAAGCCGTCCAACTGGTCGGCGGAGAGCCGGCCCTCCAGGTAAGCGCGGGCGTAGACGCCGGGGGAGGCGTGGCCCTGGATGAAGATCTGGTCGCCGCCGCCGGGGTGGGACTTGCCGCGGAAGAAGTGGTTGAAGCCGACTTCGTAGAGTGCGGCCGAGGACGCGTATGTCGAGATATGGCCGCCCACACCGACTCCCGGCCGCTGTGCGCGATGCACCATGATCGCCGCATTCCAGCGGATCCAGGCCCGGTAGCGGCGCTCGACGTCCTCGTCACCGGGAAACCAGGGCTCCAACTCGGTCGGAATGGTGTTGACGTAGTCCGTGGACGTCAGCGACGGGATCGCGACGCGCTGTTCGCCGGCGCGCTCCAGGAGGCGCAGCATCAGGTAGCGCGCTCGGGCCGGTCCGGACCGCTCCACCAGTTGGTCGAACGACTCCAGCCATTCGGCGGTCTCGTCGGCATCGATGTCGGGCAGATACGACGCGACACCTTCCCGAATCACCCGCACTCGGTCGGGTTCTGTTGTGCTGCTGGAGTTTTGGGCCAGATCCTGGCGCACGAACTCGGTGGTCAACTTCCGCTCCTTGTTAGGCGGTGGCAAATACGCGCACGCGTCGGCTCAGCGGGTTACTTCGCATTCGGTGTGCGCAGGTTCCATCCTGGTCTAATCCTGCCCCATGCGCACTAGCGGGTCGGTGAAGTGCTTGGAACCCGCGAACGACGGCCGCATGCCGGGCTCGACCCGGTAACGTCTGCACGTGTGCTGATGGGTCGGCTGAGCCCCGGTGTGCGGATCGCCGCCTCGGCAACAGGCACGCTCGCAACACTGGCGATGGTCATCGTCGGGTGCACCAACGTCACCGACGGCGACGCCTCGGTGGCAGAAGGCGATGCGCCGCTGTACCGGGCGTCGGTAACCGCGTCGATGGAGGAGTCCGCGGCGAGCTCGAGTGCCCGCGAGTCGGAGCGGCAAGCCTCGCTCACCGCCGAGGCTGTGCGCACCTCGTGCGAGGCGATGAGTTCGAGTAGTGCGGAGGCCATCGGGGCAGTGAACAGCTACGTCGACGCGTTCAACACCAATCCGGCCGACGTCCTGCGGACGGCGGGCCCTGCTATCGACGCCCTCAACCACAGCGCGGACCTGGTCGCGGGCAGCATCTCCGACCCGCTGGCGCCCGAATTGCGCGACGCGCTGAACGCCTGGATCGCCGCCGCTCGCGGAGTTGCGACGGCCATCGCCGGAAACTACGGGACCGAGGAGTTCAACGCCGCGATTGAGGTCCTGAACGACGCCAAGACCACCGCTTTGGACCGATGCGACGCGGCATACCGATGAACCTGCCGCTAGATGGCTTGCTGTATTGCCCCGGCATGCGACGATAGGTCGATGACCGGGCGCAGGGTGCGCCCGTGTCGGCTGAAGGAGGACTGACCGTGGTGTCGGCGGGTGACCCCCCGAACTACGCCCGCAAGCTGGGCATCCAAAAAGATCAGGTTGTGCAGGAGTTGGGCTGGGACGAAGACACCGACGACGACATCCGAGCCGACATCGAGGACGAGAGCGGCGGCGACCTGCTCGACGAAGACGCCGATGAGGTGGTCGACGTGGTGCTGCTGTGGTGGCGCGACGGCGACGGCGATCTCGTCGACAGGTTGATGGACGCGATCACGCCGCTGGCCGACGACGGCGTCATCTGGGTTGTCACCCCGAAGACCGGTAAGCCCGGCCACGTGCTGCCCGCCGAGATCGCCGAGTCAGCGCCGACGGCCGGCCTGATGCAGACGTCATCGGCGAACCTGGGGGACTGGATAGCGAGCCGTCTGGTGCAGCCGAAGTCCAAGGCCGCCGGTCGGCGTTGACCATCTCGGTTGGCGATCAGGCGCCCGACTTCACGCTCAAGGATCAGAACAACCAGCCTGTGTCGCTGTCGGGTTTCCGCGGCATCAAAAGCGTGGTGCTGGTCTTCTTCCCGCTCGCCTTCACCGGGATCTGTCAGCGCGAGCTGGACGAGATACGGGACAAAATCGGCGAATTCGTCAACGATGAGACCGCGACGCTGACGATCTCGGTCGGTCCCTCGCCCACGCACAAGGTGTGGGCGGCGCAGCGTGAGTACACGTTCCCGGTGCTGTCGGACTTCTGGCCGCACGGGGCGGTGAGCCAGGCCTACGGGGTCTTCAACGATGCGTCGGGGTTCGCCAACCGTGGCACTTTCGTGGTGGATCGCTCCGGCGTGGTGCGTTTCGCGGAATGCAAGGAGCCGGGAGAGGCGCGCGACCAAGCTGCGTGGACGTCGGCGCTGACCGCGTTGCGGAACTGAGCTGATTTCCGCTGGCACGTGGGATACGGGTAACCTGCCCGGGATCGGGCGCGTAGCTCAGGGGTAGAGCTCTGGTTTTACACACCAGCGGTCGGCGGTTCGAAACCGTCCGCGCCCACCACCAAACATGTGGCCGGTCAGCCGACCAGAACGGCGACCTCGTTGCGCCGCCGGAACGGCAACGTCCACGGCGGGTCGTAGAACCACGCGATGGGCTCGCCGTGGGGCTGAAACTGGCTGTCCTGCAGCGCATCGAGCAGGGCCGCGGTCTTGGACGCCACCGCTGCAGGGCTGCGGTCGCCACTGAAGCGCAGTACCGCGTACGTTTCCGACGGCACCTCGACCAGCTCGACTCGCTCGTCATCGGGTTCGGGAAGCAGTTCCATCGACCACTTCGACGGCATGAAGAACCGGATCACCGACTCCCCGTCGGCTCCGCGCGACTGTGCGACCGGCGCTGTCATCGCGATCTTCTCGTTCTGCTGAGCGACGGGCGCCGTCATCGCGATCTTGGCCTGTCGATGGTTGCCGCCGAAGATGTACCTGGCGAGTCTTCGGAACCCTTCGTTGCGGGCGCGTTCCTCGTCGGCGGAGACCGTCGTCTGCGCGGCGATCCGCGGACCGTAGCGGCGGATCTCGACGTCGCCGAGGGTCGCCTCACGCACATGCATCGGCTCTTCGGTTCCGCTGCGGATGCCGACCAGGGCGCCGACGCCCTCGACGATCTGCAGCGCGGTGTCGGTGATCTTCTCAAGCACGACTCCAGGTATACCCCTCAGCAGCACCCCTTGGCGGGGCGCTCGGCCAGGTGCGCGTGCGCGGCGGTGTCTGCGCCTTCGACCGCTGACACAAATTCGTCCAGGTCGATCCGGCGACCACCCAACCACGTCCCGGTCACCTTCACGGAGTCGATCAGGGCCCCCGGGTCGACCGTCCACGGATCCGCCGTCAGCTCGACGAGATCGGCGAGTTTCCCCACTTCCAGCGAACCGATCAGGTGTTCGCGGCGCAGGGTGCGCGCGGCGTCGACAGTGTGGGCACGCCACGCCTGGTCCAACGTGATGGCCTGGTCTGCTCCGTGCACGCCACCGGCACGCGTGCGCCGTGTGACGGCGGTCGCGATGTTGACCACCGGCGTCGGCGGGGACACCGAGCCGTCGTTGTGGAGCGAGACGCACGCACCCGAGCTGACCGCGTCGTTGAACGCGGCCCACCGGGAACCGTGCTCGTGGTCGAAGATGTCGCCGTCGAGCAGATCGCCCCAGTAGTAGTACTGGAACGGCGCGAGGGACACGTGCACGCCCAACCGGGCAGCACGGTCGAAGTGTTCCCGGGTCCCCGCACCGCAATGCTCGAGGCGCCAGCGGTGATCCGAGCCGAGCAGGTGATGGCGATCCAACGCAGCCTCGTAGGCGTCGAGTGCCAGGTCCAGGGCCAGGTCTCCATTGGCGTGGAATGCCATCTGCCAGCCTGCGGGCGCGGCGCGGTCAAGGATCGCGTCGAGCTGCTCGCGGCTGTAGTTCATCGAGTCGACGCCGCCCGCGGTGGCCGGGTCGATTCCGGCGGTTCGGGTCGTCTCGGTGTCGAGGTACGGGAACGAGATCGCGATGTTGCCCACCCAGGGTGAGCCGTCGGTCCACAGCTTGACGCCGGCCTTGGTGAGCCAGTCCTCCCCGGCGGCGAAAGAGGTTGGCTCCCAAAAGCTATCGGTGATCGACATCTCCCACATGCTGACCCGCAGTGGACACGACGGGGCAGCGGCCAGCGCTTCGTATCCCGAGGCGAACTTCGGGTCGTAGGTCATGTCCGACGTCGACGTGTAGCCGCCGCGCGACATCAGCGCGAAATACATCGCCGCCGATGTCAACGGATCACCCATCTGAGCCAACAGGGGACCGGTTACGGCGGTGACGACGGGAAGCTCGAACCCCTGGCCGTTGAGGGAGCCGTCGGCGTTGCGTCCGTAATTTGACGCGACCGGATCGGCAGGCGGGTTGGAATCCCAGCCGTACCTCTTGATGAGTGCGGAGTTGAAGTACACGCCGTGACCGGAGTTGTCCGTCACGACGGTGACACGGTCACCGAAGATCTCGTCGAGTTCAGCGGCATCGGGTGCAGGGTGGCCGTGGAGCAGCGCGTCATATCCGGCGAACCACAATGGGGTCTGCGCATCGCTGGTTGCCGAAGCGTCGGCGAACACCTTCTGCACGTCGTCCCACGAGGGGCAGTCCCATGGTGCGATTGACCGAGCGGGCGCCTGGGTGGCAATCCCGCTGATCAGTGGATGACCGTGCGGCTCAACAAATCCCGGTGCTAACGCGGCGACGCCGGTGTCGACGACCTCGGCGCCGGGCAACGCGGCCCGGCAGTCGTCGAGGCTGCCCACAGCGACGATCCGGCCGCTTGACACGGCGACGGCCTGAGCGCGTGGAGCGCTGTCGTTCATCGTGATGATCGTGGTTGCTGTCAGGATCACGTCGCCCATGGCCACAGTGTGTCATCCCGGCCTCTCGCGCTCGGCCGAAATGCGCTGTGAGACGCTGCCTGGGTGTTCGCTCTCGCGATCGGCATCGGGGCAGGTGTGGTGGCCGACGCTCTGCTCGGTGATCCGCGGCGGGGTCATCCGGTGGCCGTGTTCGGCAGTGTGGCAGCCGCTTTGGAACGCCGAACCTACTCCGACGACCGGCGTGCCGGGGTGTTGCACACCGCGACGCTGCTGACCGCCGTCGGTGTCATGGGCGCGGCGGCCGAACGGGCGGGACGGCGTCGCGGCACGGTCGTCGAGGCTGCGTGCGTCGCCGCGGCGACGTTCGTCGCAGCCGGGGGCACGACGCTGTGCCGCACCGGTGAGCGCATGGCGCAACTTCTCC
>ERZ500977.200-NODE-200-length-11577-cov-4.598854_pt1 | contig 11577 bp, 10 predicted proteins | sample MGYA00248863_ERZ500977 | MGnify/ENA primary metagenome ERZ500977 (study PRJEB25958, sample SAMN03398581) | human skin metagenome | study: EMG produced TPA metagenomics assembly of the Human Skin Microbiome Metagenome (human skin metagenome) data set.
TGGAACCGCCTGTGGCCAAACCGGTCTCGCTCGCCTGGTGGACCAAGGGCGACACCAACGCGTTCTTCGGGCTGGGCTTCAACATCCTTGTCAACGTCCTGACTCTAACCGGCTTGATGATCGGCGTGATCGCGGTCCCTGCCGACGACGTCCTCGGTACGGTGCTCCCGGCGCTCGGGGTCGCGCTGATACTCGGCAATCTCTACTACACATTCCTCGCCCGGCGGCTGGCCAAGCGGGAGAGCCGAACCGACGTCACTGCGCTGCCGTACGGCCCGAGCGTCCCGCACATGTTCATCGTGGTGTTCGTGGTGATGCTGCCGGTGTATCTCGCCACCGACAACCCGATTCAGGCGTGGCAGGCAGGACTGGCGTGGGCTTTCCTGATCGGCGTCATCGTCATGATCGGCGCATTCGTCGGACCCTACATTCGCAAGCTGACGCCGCGTGCTGCGATGCTGGGCACCCTCGCGGGCATCTCGATCACGTTCATCTCGATGCGCCCCGCCGCTCAGATGTGGGAGGCGGCCTGGATCGGTCTGCCCGTCCTCGCCATCATCCTGATCGGCTTCTTCACCAATGTGAAACTGCCAGGCGGCATTCCGATCGGCCTGGTGGCGCTACTGGTCGGTACCGCGATTGGGTGGGCAGGCGGCTACATGTCGGCGCCCGACGTCGGGGCAGCCTTCAGCAACATCGCAATCGGTATCCCCGACCTGCGAATCGACATGCTGTTCAACGGTCTTGCCGATCTCGCGCCACTACTCGGTACAGCGATTCCGCTGGGGGTCTACAACTTCACCGAAGCGATGAGCAATGTCGAGAGCGCCGCGGCCGCCGGCGACAACTACAACCTGCGCAGCGTTCTTCTCGCCGACGGGGCGGGTGCGGTGATCGGTTCGGCGTTCGGTTCGCCGTTCCCGCCGGCGGTATACATCGGCCACCCGGGCTGGAAGGACGCCGGAGGGCGGGCCGGCTACTCGCTCGCCAGCGGTGCGGTCATTGGGATCTTCTGTTTTGTCGGTCTTTTCGGTGTCCTGGCCGCCTTACTTCCGGTGCCTGCCATCGTCCCGATTCTGCTCTACATCGGTCTGTTGATCGGCGCACAGGCTTTCCAGGCGGTCCCCAGGCTGCACGCCATCGCGGTCGTTGCCGCGCTGCTGCCCAATCTTGCCGAATGGGGCAAGACGCAGATCGACAATGCTCTTGCCGCTGCGGGGACGACCGCCACCGAGGTGACAGCTGAGGCCCTCAACGGTGCCGGCGTCGTCTACGAGGGTCTGAAGACACTGGGCGAAGGCGCGGTGCTGAGCGGAATGCTGCTTGGCACCATGGTCGTGTTCATTTTGGAGAAGAAGTTCCTCTACTCCGCGACCGCGGCGGCTGTGGCGGCCGTGCTCTCGTTCATCGGCCTGATTCACGCGCCTGAGGTCACCTGGGCGGCGAGTCCGTCGGTTGCGCTGGGCTACCTGTTCTTCGGCCTTGTGTGCGTGGCGTTCTCGTTCCTGCCTGGCGCGAAGGACCCCGTGGATGTCGATGAGTCAGATGTAATGGCGGGCCACTGATCTGATCACAGTGGCGGGCCACTGATCGGCTACTCCGGCAGTCCGGCCTCAATGGCGGCCGCCTGCTTAGTGGCGATCTCGGTGGCGATGTCCGGCGGAACAGGGTCACCGGGTGCGCTTTCGAAGCTCAGGCTCACCAGCGCCGTGCCCTGAGTGAAGAGGATGACCGTCACCTCGGGCGCCATCGGGAGATGTGCCCCCGGCCATCACGCCCTGGCCCCGGAAGGAGCAGAGAGCCGTCATCGCTGGGCTCTGCCGGTGCGCTCGTCTCGTCGGCTGCCGTCGTCTCTTCGGCTGCCGTCGTCTCCGACGGAGTGGCGTTGGCGGACGTGGTCGAGGACGCGGCCGCGATGTCCACAAGAGCCCTTCCTCTGAATGGCCGGCGTCGGGCGCTAAAGACTCCGTTATTGACACAGTCGTAGACGAAATGGTTCGAAGGCGGAATATCTGCCCGGTCACAGCCCGGCGCGAGGGTGTCATAGATAACCGAATCTTTCGTAGACAAGTGTAAACAAAGTCTCGTAGGCTCGTGCCCATGTCAGAAAGAGGTCGCAGTGCGGATCCCCGCGCGGAGCGGGTCAGAAGCCGCCTCCGCCAGGCGGCGCTCTTCCTCGCCGACGAACGACCGGTCGACGAGATCTCCGTCGGCGACCTTGTGTCCCAGGCCGATGTCAGCCGTCAGGTGTTCTACCGTCATTTTCGCGACCGCGACGACGCGATCGCCGCAGCGTTCAGCCACCTCTTCTGCAAGCGACCCGCTCAGGCCGAGGATGCGAAGGCCCGGATCCTCGAGCTGTTCGGATTCGCCGCAGAACACGCAGCCCTGTTCCGGCACGTCGTTCCCAGCACCGTCAACCAGTACGTTCTGGTCACCTACCGCGACGCACTGCGCGCGCCCTGCGAGCAGATCGCCCGTCAGGGCATGGCCGTGCTCGACACCATCACATCCATCTCCGCAGATGCCGTAACCCGGTTTCTGGTCGGCGGGTTCACCGAGGTCCTGCGGTCGTGGATGGAGGACCCGGACGCCACCGACCTGTCCCTCCGAATCGGCGCCGCGCTCGACACCGTTGATGCGCTGCTCGGCATCACGTCAGCTCAGAAAGGACCCTCCCGTGGGTAGACATCAGACCCAAGACATTCCGGCGTTCCGTAACCGCTCGACCATCCGCACCACGGTGCTTGCGCTGGCCGGTCTGACCGTGTTCGTGCTGGCAATGGTCGCCAGCTATGCCGGCGCCTTCGCCAAGCCGACACTGCACCATATGACCGTCGCAGTGTCGGCGCCCGCGCAGCTTGTCGACGGGCTTCGCGAACAAAATGCGTTGACTGTCAACCCAGTTGGTGATGCTGCGGCGGCAAGGAACCAGGTGCTCGAACGGACGGCCGACACCGCGTTCGCCGTCACGCCGGACGGGCACATGACCGTCTACGTGGCAGGCGGCGGCGGACACAGTGTGGCCGCGGCCGCCGAAGTGGTCGGCCGCACTACGGCCGAGCGCGCAGGCCTGACACCCGTCGTCGAGGACGTCGCGCCGACGTCTGCGGGCGATCCGTCGGGCACCGTCGAGTTCTATGCCGTCATCTTCATCTCGATCGGCGCCTCACTGGGTGCCGCACTGCTCGGGCGGTTGATGGGCAGCGTCCGCACGCCGACGACCCTGGCGCTGCGCACCGTCTCGCTCGCCGCGTTCTCCGCAGTGCTGGCCGGCGCGGTCACCGTCTACGTCGGTCCGGTGTTGGACGCGCTCACCGGCCATCCTTGGCAGGTGTTCGGCGTGCTGTGGCTCTACGCGATGGCCGTCGGCGGCGCCGTCACCGGAGTCGCAGCCGCGTTCGGCACTGCCGCGTCGGTGGTGCTCGGCCTTTTCCTCGTCGTCGTCGGCAACGCCGCGGCCGCCGGTCCGGTCGGACGGCCGCTGCTGTCGGGCTTCTACTCGACTTTCACGACGATTGTGCCGCAGGGCTCGGGGGTGTCGCTGCTGCGCAGCATCTCCTACTTCGGCGGCCACGGCGCGGCGACCCCGCTGGCCACACTGGCGATCTGGGCGGCGTCCGGGTGTTTCCTCGCAGTTCTCGCCACTGCCGCCCGGGTGAATTATCGTCCCCTCTATGAGCGAGTCCTACTACGACCTCGGCTCCTATCACCGACCGACTGACTCACCGTCGGAAGCGGCGCGCGTGTGGTTCGACCGCGGAATGGTGTGGTCGTATGCCTTCAACCACGAGGAAGCGATTCACTGTTTCGACCGCGCACTCGAACTCGACCCCGACTTCGCGCTTGCACGCTGGGGTGTCGCTTACGCCATCGGACCGAATTACAACAAGGGGTGGGAGGCCTTCGACCCCGTGGACCTCGGCGCGTCGCTGGCCCGAGCGCGGATGGAACTGCGACTCGCGGCCGCTGGGCGGGCTTCCGCCGTCGAGCAAGGGCTGATCAACGCCCTGGCAGCCCGCTTCCCCACCGACGATCCCGAAGACGCGCACGCTTTGACTGAAGGTCACACTGCGTATGCCGACGCGATGGCGGCGTTGGCGACCGCCTATCCGGACGACATCGACGTGGTTGCGCTTGCCGCCGACGCTCTGGTCAATGTCACCGCGTGGGCGTTGTGGGACAGCAGAACCGGTGAACCCGCTCCCGGGTCGCGCGTCGTGGAGGCCAAGCGCCTCCTCGACGACGCGCTCGCCACCGGCGTCGGACGTGAGCATCCGGGAATTCTGCATCTGTACATCCACGCGATGGAGATGTCGACCACTCCGCAGGCCGCGCTGCCCGCCGCCGACCTGCTACGCGGCCTGGTGCCCGACGCCGGGCATCTTCAGCACATGCCCAGCCACATCGACGTGCTGTGCGGCAACTACCGCGACTCGGTGGTGGCAAATCAGTCCGCGGTGCGCGTCGATCGACGTTTCGTGGAACACCAAGGCCCGCTGAACTTTTACTCGCTGTACCGCGCGCACAATCTGCATTTCATCGTGTATTCGGCGATGTTCGAGGGCAATTCGGCCGTCGCCCTGCAGGCCGCCGACGAGCTCGCCGAACAGCTGACGCCCGAATTGCTCGCCATTGAGTCACCACCGATGGCGGACTGGCTGGAAGCGTTCGTGCCGTTGCGGATACACGTGCTGGTGCGGTTCGGTCGATGGGACGAATTGATCGCGACACCGCTGCCCGAAGACGCCGAGCTGTACTGCACGACAGCAGCGACCATTCACTACGGGCGCGGGGTGGCACACGCCGCGAGCGGGCATCTCGATCAGGCCAAAGCCGAACGGGATCACTTCGTGAGGGCCTACGAACGGATCCCGGACAGCAGATACCTGTTCAACAACACCAGCCGCGACATCCTCGCCGTGGCGGCGGCCATGCTCGACGGCGAAATCGAATATCGCGCAGGTGAATTCGACGCGGCATTCGCCCATCTGCGGCGTGCTGTCGAGCTGGACGACAATCTGCCGTACGACGAACCCTGGGGGTGGATGCAACCCACGCGGCATGCGCTCGGGGCGCTGCTGCTCGAGCAGGACCGTGTCGAGGAGGCCGCGCAGGTGTACGCGGCCGACCTCGGGCTCGATCCGACGCTGAGCAGACCGTGCCAGCACCCGGGCAACGTGTGGAGTCTGCACGGGTACCACGAATGCCTCACCCGACTGGGCCGCGATGCCGAAGCGGTGATCGTCGGCAAGCAGCTCGAACTGGCTTCCGCGCGGGCCGACGTGCCGATCACGGCGTCCTGCGCATGCCGGACCGACGAGCGCTCGCGCGAGGAGTCGGCCGCCGAGCACGCACGGTGCTGCGACTGAGATCAGGCGAACGCGACCCGTTCCATCCAGAAGTCGACCAGGTCGGCGTCCCCACGGATCTGCACCGTCGACACGGGCTTGCGGCGATACAGCACGAGCAGCACATCGGTGACCGGCCCGCGTAACTCCGCGGCGGTGGGCTCGGGCCCCCGGCGCCAAGCCAGCGCGTCGCCTGTGAAGTCCAGTAGCCAATCGTCGTTGGTGTCGGTGGTGTGCAAACCGATGGTGCGTCCGGGCCCCAGCAGCTCCCGCATCCACGGGTGTACCTCGAAATGGAAGGGCATACAGCCCAGTTCGAGCCACTCCTGCACCCCGTCGACGGCGAGGAAGTTCGGCAGCGTGTAGTCGACGTCGAGTGCGAGGGCGGCGTCGGCTCTGTGCATCGCCGTCTCGTGCGCTAAGCGGCGGGCGAAAAACCCGCTGCCACCGCCGGGCACCGGACACCACATCTGCTCGGCCGGTCCCGCTTCGCGCAGTGTGCGCGCCAGTCCGGTCGCAGAACCGCGCAACGCCGCCGCCAGCTCTGCCGCGTCCTCGTCATCGACCCCCGCCAGGTCGCGCAGTTCCGTGTCCGACGGCGGGGACTCGGCGCGCGTCTCGACGACCTCCCGCGCCCAGCGCAGCCCGGCCTCGACGTGACAGGCGAGCTGTGCGACGGTCCACCCCGGACAGGACGGTACGGCCGTCGTCAGGTCGGCCCCGTCCAGATGATCTGCGAACAGGTCGGCCTGAGCCTCGATCTCGTTGCAGTGCCATACGAACTCGCGCATGTCCCCTCCCGCCTGCTGCGTAGACTCCGCCGTGTGGCAGTCACCGATGTCGACCTACGGTACTTGCGGCGCTGTGTGCAGCTAGCAGGCCGGGCGCTCGAGGACGGCGATGAACCTTTCGGCTCGGTGCTGCTCGACCCCTCGGGCACAGTCCGCTTCGAGGACCACAACCGGGTCAAGGACGGCGACGCCACCCGTCACCCCGAGTTCGCGATCGCGAAGTGGGCCGTCGAGCACCTGTCCCCCGCCGAACGTGCGCTGTCCACGGTCTACACCTCGGGTGAGCACTGCCCGATGTGCGCCGCCGCGCATGCGTGGGTAGGTCTGGGGCGGGTTGTCTATGCCGCATCGGCAGCGCAGCTGACACAGTGGCTGGGCGAGTGGAATGCCCCGCCCGCCCCGGTGGCCGGGCTGCCGATCACGACGATCGCTCCCGGCATCGTCGTCGACGGACCGGCGCCCGAACTGACGGAGGAGATGAAGGCGTTGTACGCAAAGGCATTTCGGCCATGACCGCGGGTTGGGTCGAGCACGTCATCTGGTGGCAGGTCTATCCGCTCGGCTTCGTCGGAGCCTTTCCGGCCGATCCCGCGCCGACCGCCGATCAGCACCGGTTGCGCCGCGTCGCGGACTGGCTCGACTACGCAGTCGAACTCGGGGCCTCCGGTCTGGCATTGGGTCCGGTGTTCGCCTCGCAAACCCATGGCTACGACACCGTCGACCACTACCGCATCGATCCCCGCCTCGGTGACGACGCGGACTTCGACTACCTCGTCGGCGAAGCGCACCGCCGCGGCCTCCGGGTGCTGCTCGACGGCGTGTTCAATCACGTGGGAACCGACTTTCCGCGGTATCGCGAAGCCGTCGACGGCGGTGACCGGTCATGGTTTCGGGTGCGCGGCCACGAGTTCGCGACATTCGAGGGGCACGGCGGCCTCATCGCGCTGAACCACCGCAGCGCGGAGGTCGTCGACTACACGGTCGACGTGATGAGCCACTGGCTCGGCCGCGGAGCCGACGGCTGGCGACTCGACGCTGCCTACGCGGTTTCCGATGCCTTCTGGTCGCAGGTGCTCCCGCAAGTTCGCGACAGACATCCGGAGGCGTGGTTCGTCGGCGAGGTGATTCACGGCGATTACGAAGCGCGCGTTCGTGATTCCGGGTTCGACTCCGTCACCCAGTACGAACTGTGGAAGGCAATCTGGAGCAGCATCAACGACGCCAACTTCCACGAGCTGGACTGGGCGCTCAAGCGGCACAACGAGTTCCTCGACACCTTCGTCCCGCTCACCTTCATCGGCAACCACGATGTCACCCGCATCGCAAGCCAACTGACCAACACCGACCACGTCGAGCATGCACTTGTGATCCTGCTGACCACCGGTGGCACTCCCAGCGTTTACGCCGGTGACGAGGTGGCCTACCGCGGTGTCAAGGAGGAGCGTTTCGGCGGTGACGATGCGGTTCGGCCCGAGTTCGGCGCGCCTTTCGAGGGAGTCGGCGAACATGGCCATCAGGTCTTCCGGTCCCACCAGCACCTCATAGGGCTGCGGCGCAGGCATCCGTGGCTGCACTCGGCCAGAACCGCTCCGCTGGCGGTGACCAACACGTCGTACGTCTACACGACGCGTTGCGGTGATGACGCCCTTGTGGTCGCCCTGAACGTGGGCGATGAGGCCGTCTCGCTCTCCCTTACCGATCTTGGGGTGCAGCGTGCTGAAGTGGTTGCCGGTTCGGGTGCCCCACCCGCCGAGATCGTCACCGAGACCTCGGTTGCGCCTCACGGCTGGCTGATTCTGGCGCCGCGCTGACCGATCAGGCGAGCAGGTCCACTGTGGCCGGATCGTCGTCTCCGTTGTAGAAGGCATCCAGCACCGCGCGGAATGGTGCGGCATCGTCGGCGGCATTCGCGAACAGCGTCATCGACGAGCGAACTTTCAGATCGTCTGGGTAGCCGAGGATTTCGGTCGCCGACCGTCCGGCGTGCGTCGCGAGGACTTCCGCGCACTCTCGCAGCCTCGGCCCGAGCACAGGGTGAGCGAGATAGGCACGCGCCTCCTCGAGCGATGCGATCCCGAACCGCTGGGCTGTCGAGCTGTGCCCCAGGCCCCGGAGCTGAGGGAAGACGAACCAGATCCAATGACTGCGCTTGGACCCCGCCCGAATCTCAGCCAGGGCAGTTGCGTATACGCCGTCCTGTGCCGCGACGAAGCGGTCGAGGTCGAACGGTTGCTCGTGGAACATCTCAGCCACCCCCTTTTGCGCCGGTCTGTCCAAGCTACTGCCGGTGCCGGCCGCCACGACATGGACCGGTGAGGCGCGCAACAGTGGATCGCGACCTCAGAAATCGCACTATTCACACTGGTCACAACACTTTGTGAAGACTCGACGAGTCCGGCCTGAGTCGCAATCGTTAGCCAACCGCGACCGGCAGTCCCTGTGTCGGGCCGCTGATTACCTGGTCTGAGCGTGTTCCATTAGCCCTGAAACCAGACGGCATGTTTGCGAACCAGGCGGACGTTGACGAGAAAGGTGTGGATTGCCGTTATGAAGTGGAAAGAGAAGTTTCAGGGCACGACGCGGAGGGCGCTTCGGCGGGTGGCTGCTGCCGCCCTGGCCGCGGCTACGTTGCCCGGGCTGATCGGCTTCGCAGGAGGTTCGGCGACTGCCGGCGCGTTCTCGCGCCCCGGTCTTCCCGTCGAGTACCTCGACGTGTTCTCGCCCTCGATGAACCGCAACATCCGTATCCAGTTCCAGGGCGGTGGCCCGCACGCCGTGTATCTCCTGGACGGCCTACGCGCGCAGGACGACTACAACGGCTGGGACATCAACACCCCGGCGTTCGAGTGGTTCTACCAGTCCGGGTTGTCGACGATCATGCCCGTCGGCGGCCAGTCCAGCTTCTACACCGACTGGTACCAGCCCTCTCGCGGCAACGGCCAGGACTACACCTACAAGTGGGAGACGTTCCTGACCCAGGAGCTGCCGACGTGGCTGGAGGCCAACCGCGGCGTCTCGCGGACGGGCAACGCCGTCGTCGGCCTCTCGATGGCCGGCAGCGCTTCGCTGACCTACGCGATCTACCATCCGCAGCAATTCATCTACGCTGCTTCGCTTTCGGGCTTCCTGAATCCGTCGGAGGGCTGGTGGCCGATGCTGATCGGTCTGGCGATGAACGACGCAGGCAAGTTCAACGCCGAAAGCATGTGGGGCCCGTCGTCGGACCCGGCGTGGAAGCGCAACGACCCGATGGTCAACATCAATCAGCTGGTGGCCAACAACACTCGGATCTGGATCTACTGCGGCACCGGCACCCCGTCAGATCTGGACACCGGCGGTGGCCCGAACCTGATGGCGGCGCAGTTCCTCGAAGGATTCACGCTGCGGACCAACATCGCCTTCCGTGACAACTACATCGCGGCCGGCGGCACAAACGGCGTCTTCAACTTCCCGACCGCGGGAACGCACAGCTGGGGCTACTGGGGACAGCAGCTGCAGCAGATGAAGCCGGACATTCAGCGGGTCCTGGGCGCTCAGGCCACCGCGTAAACCCACCACACTCAGAGAGCCTGCCGTTTCCCCCGAGCGGCAGGCTCTCTGCTGTGTGGGGCAACGATGACCCACAAAGATGACCGACCCACAAAAATGACCACAGTGTGACCACGGCGCTGCGGCGCGTTTTGTGCGGGGCCACGCCCGGGTACCGAGAGAGCGAACCGGCGCGTCGACCACGCCGATGCCGGACTGCGACCCTGGAGACTGCCGTGATCCCTTTCATCTGCCCCACCTGCGGCGGCGTCGACATCGACTCGGCCGACTGCATTCAATGTGCCGACTCTGAGGGTGCCGCGGCCTGACCTGTTGCAGCCCAGCTGTCCCGCAACAGATTTGGCGAAACTCGTCTCGCCGGTGCCGGATGGGCCGATGTCAGCCCTGGCGGGTGGGGCGGATGGTGAGGTCGCCGATCTCGACGTCGTGGGGCTGCTCGATCGCGAATGCGATGGCCCGGGCCACGGCGTCCGGCTGCAGGCCGAACGCATCCATATCGGCACGGATCCGCTCCCGCAGCGCCTCGTTGGAGATCGACCCGTCGAGTTCAGTGTTGACGAACCCCGGCGAGATCGACGTCGTGCGGATGACGCCGTCCGTAGATTCCTGACGCAAAGCCTCCATCACGGTGCGTATCGCGTTTTTCGTGGCCGCGTAGACACCCATGTTCGGAACGATCTTCAGCCCCGCCGTCGACACCGTCGTCACGAAGTGACCCCTGCCCTGGCGGCGGAAGACGGGAGTGGCCGCGGCGATCCCGTAGAGCACCCCGCGCAAGTTGACGTCGATCATCGCGTCCCAGCCGGCCACGTCACCGTCGCCCAACGGACTGATCGTGCTGATCCCGGCATTGCTGACGAGCACGTCGAGTCGACCGAACCGCTCGACGGCGGTGTCGACGAGCCGCTGTGAATCCTTGGCAGCGGTGACATCGGTGGCGACGGTCGCCACCTCGGCGGTGCCTAACTGATCGGCGAGCATGTCGAGGCGGTCGGCGCGGCGGGCGCCCAGTACCACGCGCGCACCGCGGGCGGTCAGCAGGCGCGCCGTCGCCTCACCGATACCGCTGCTGGCGCCGGTGATCGCGACGACCTGGCCTGTAATCGGATCTGAGGTCATGGTGGCTATGACCGTCCACCGACGGTGGTTATTCCGCTGTGAGCCGAACAGCCCCAGGGAACAAAGGGCGCTCCGACAGAGTTGAGCGCATCAGGTTCAACTTTCAGTTGAATGAGCCCAGGAGGTCTGATGCCTGACCCCACAAATGCGTCGCGCGCTGTGCCGGTGCTCTTCGCGAGCGAGCCGATCGTGCTGCCCGGGATGGTGGTGCCGATCGAGCTCGACGATGCAGCACGCGCCGCCGTCGATGCCGCGCAAGCCAGCGAATCCGGCAAGTTGCTGATCGCGCCGCGGCTCGACGACCGCTACCCCACCTACGGTGTGCTGGCATCGATCGTGCAGGTCGGCCGTGTCCCCGGAGGTGGGGCCGCCGCCGTCGTCAAGGGTGAGAAGCGCGCCCATATCGGATCCGGTACCACCGGACCCGGCGCGGCTCTGTGGGTGCTCATCGAGGAAGTGGTCGACCCCGTCATCACCGACGAGACGAAAGCCCTTGCCGCCGAATACAAGAAACTGCTACTGGCAATGCTGCAGCGTCGCGAAGCGTGGCAGATCATCGACGTGGTCAACAAGATCACCGACCCGTCTGCATTGGCCGACACGGCCGGCTACGCGTCGTACCTGACCGACGTCCAGAAGCGCGATCTGCTGGAGACCGAGGATGTGTCGGCACGGCTGCGGCTGCTGATCGACCTGACCGGTGAGCATCTCGCCGAGGTCGAGGTGACCGACGAGATCGCCGAGGACGTCCGCGCAGGAATGGACAA
>ERZ500977.201-NODE-201-length-11565-cov-7.508949_pt1 | contig 11565 bp, 12 predicted proteins | sample MGYA00248863_ERZ500977 | MGnify/ENA primary metagenome ERZ500977 (study PRJEB25958, sample SAMN03398581) | human skin metagenome | study: EMG produced TPA metagenomics assembly of the Human Skin Microbiome Metagenome (human skin metagenome) data set.
CCGGGACTGCCGCGCGGCGCGGGCAAGCCGGACGGCGGCGAGAAGGCCCCAGGCCGCGACCCCGGCGGCGAGGAGGAGAAGGGGCCAGCGGTCCATCGGCACCTCGCGAGGAACCGGCCGCCCGGGATGGGGTGGCCGGCCGTGGGGCGGGATCAGTAGCCCGCGGGGCGGGGCCAGGGCATGGTGAACTGCGCGGCGCGGCTGACGTAGCGGTAGCGGCGGAAGTGGAACCAGAGCGAGGCGACGATGTAGAAGATGATCATCGCCACGAGCTGGGTGCCGTAGCCGAGGAACACCGCGAAGAACGCCACCGCGCAGAGCGCCAGCAGCGCCAGCGCGGGCACCGGGTGGAACGGATGCTCGTAGCCGCGCTTGATCGTGCCCATCGGCCACTTGCGCCGGAAGAGGATGATGTTGAGCGGCATGAAGGTGTATTCGAGCAGCCCCGACAGGATCGAGAACGTCACCACCTGGTCGAGCGGCGCCTTGAGCGCGAAGGCGAGGGCGATCGGCACCAGGAACACGATCGACCGGTAGGGCGTGCGGAAGCGCGGATGCACGGCCCCGAACCAGCCGGGCAGATACTTGTCGCGGCCCATGGCGAACCAGGCGCGCGAGGCGTCGTTGATGCAGCCGTTGGCCGAGGCGAGCGTCGCGAAGAGCGTGCCGATCCCGAGCAGCCAGACGAGCGGCTGGTGCCCCGACAGCCGGGCCGCGTCGAAGAGCGGCGCCACCGAGCCGTTGACCCCGTCGCCGAGATACTCCCACGGGATCAGCCCGACGCAGATGTACCAGGTGAGCGTCGCCGCGATCAGCAGCGTCATGATGCCCGCGAGCGTCCCGAAGGGGAGCGCCCGGGCCGGCGAGCGCACCTCCTCCGCCGCCTGGGTCGTGCCCTCGATCCCGAGGTAGAACCAGAGGCCGAAATGCACCGAGGCAAGGACGCCGATCCAGCCATAGGGCAGGGCCGCCTGCCCCGCCATCAGCTCGGCATGGTGCATCTCGCCGGCGCCGATGAGGCCCGAGGTCGAGAAGAACAGGATCAGGATCGCCGAGAAGGCGATGGCGGTGATGACGAGGTTGAAGGTCAGCGTCGCCAGCACGCCGCGATAGTTGAGCCAGGCGAGGAACAGGATGACGAGCACGATGAAGGGCCGCTGGTCGAGCTCGCCGGCAAAGCCGCTCAGCCGCGCCACCTCGGACACCAGATAGCCGGCGGTGATCGCATTTGCCGCCTCCAGCATCGTATAGGCGAAGGTCAGGTAGAGGCCGACGTTGAAGGCCATCAGCGGCCCGATGATGTGCTTGGCCTGGGTATACTGCCCCCCGGCCGCGGCCACCGTCGAGGTGACCTCGCTGTCGATCATCGCGACGCAGGTATAGAGGATGCCCGCGAACCAGCAGGCGAGCAGCGCGGCATAGGCGCCGCCCTTCCCCACCGCGAAATTCCAGCCCATGTATTCGCCGACGAGCACGATGCCGACGCCGAGCGCCCAGACATGGGCCGGGCCGAGGACGCGGAGCAGGCCGACATTGGTGCCGTGCGGCCCCATGCCGTCCATGGTCTTGGAGGTGATGTCGAAACTGGCCATGCTGCCCTCAGCCCCGCTGGTCTTCGGTCATGGCCTCGAGCTCGCCCTCGCGCGAGGAGGTGAGAACCTCCTCGGGATAGGTCGCATCGGTGCGCAGCCAGTCGACGACGATATAGAGGCCGAACACGGCCGACAGGGCCCAGGCCCCGTATTCCATGAGGATCCAGAAGCTCATTTCCGCCGCGCCTCCCCGAATTTCTCCGCGATCACCTCGCGATATTCCTTGTCCGAGAAGCGCAGCATCATGACGTAATAGCCGATGACCACCACGAACATGACCGCAAGAGCCGCCCAGGAGAAGCTGTAGTCATAGCGCGCGGTGAGGATCGGCGCCGCATCCGCGGGCGTCGCGAGGCCGAGCGCCTGATACTGGGCCACCTGCGTGGCATTCTGGCCCAGGCTCTCCCAGGTCGGGGCGACGACCTCGGGCGCGGTCTTCGTGCCCCCGGCGAGGCCGAGGTAGAGCGGGGCATAAAGCGCGCCGAAGGTCATGGCGAGCAGGACGGCGACATCGAGGAGCTGGCTGAGCTTGCCCTGCACCGGCGGCGTGTAGCGGGCCATCCCCCCTACCCCCGCCCGCCGCGGCTGGCATCCAGGAAGCGGATGTCGAGCCCGTACATGAAATCGCGGTCCTCGCGGTAATGGCGCAGCATGGCGAGGATGGCGGCGGTGTTGAAGACGAGGATGACCGCCCCCGCCCCGAGCAGCATCAGGCGCGCGAGCCCGTTCGGGGCAAGCTGCCAGGTGGCGATGGCGACGAAGAAGATTGCGAACCAGAGTCCGATGACAAACGCCCAGGCGACGGTCACGTCGCGCTTGTGCATGGCCCTGATGCGTGGCGTCAGGTCCGACATTGCTTTCCTCCCATGGATCCGCACGGCAGGATTCGAGTCCCGCTCAATATTCCCGTGTGGCAACTTTCATTGCCAACAGGAAATCCCCAGTCTGTCGTCAAGTCCAGAAAAGCTTGCGGCCCCGGCACCGCCGGAGCCACCGGCCCTCACCCCATCCGCTCGGACGCGTAGGAGCCGGGGCTCGCCGGGAACACCACCGTCTTGTTGCCGTTCAGGAAGGAGCGGTGATGGATATGGGCATGCACGGCCCGCGCCAGAACCGAGGCCTCCACGTCCCGCCCGAGCGAGACGTAATCCTCGGGGCTCTGCGCATGGGTGACCCGCACGGTGTCCTGCTCGATGATCGGCCCCTCGTCGAGATCGGCGGTCACGTAATGCGCCGTCGCCCCGATCAGCTTCACCCCCCGCTGGAAGGCCTGCTTGTAGGGATTCGCCCCCTTGAAGCTCGGCAGGAAGGAATGATGGATGTTGATGATCCGCCCCGACATCCGCGTGCAGAGCGCATCCGACAGCACCTGCATGTAGCGGGCGAGCACGATGAGCTCGGCCCCGGTCTCCTCGACCAGCGCCAGCAGCCGCGCCTCGGCCTCGGGCTTGTTCTCCTTCGTCACCCGGATGTGGTGGAAGGGGATGTCGTGGTTCACCACCACCTTCTGGTAGGTGAGATGGTTCGACACCACGGCCACGATGTCGACCGGCAGTGCCCCGATCCGCCAGCGGTAGAGCAGGTCGTTCAGGCAGTGGCCGAAGTTCGACACCATGACCACGACCTTCATCTTGGCCGCGGCGTCGCGGATCGCCCAGTCCATGCCGAAGGCCTCGGCCACCGGGGCGAAGCCGTCGCAGAGCGCCTGCAGCGTCGCGCCCGTCTCGGAGACGAAGGTGACGCGGGTGAAGAACCGGCCGGTCTCGCTGTCGTCGAACTGTGCCGAGTCGGTGATGTTGCAGCCCGCATCAGCGAGAAAGCCCGACAGCGCCGCGACGATTCCGCGGCGCGAGAGGCAGGTGACGGTCAGGACATAGGTGGTCATGGCGCTCAGACGTCGAGGGTGGTGTCATGCTCCCAGGGCGTGAACTGGGAACAGTAGGTGTCCCATTCCTGGTGCTTGAGCTTCAGATAGGCGGCGGAGAAATCGGTGCCGAGCGCGGCCTGCAACTCGGTGTCGGCCTCATAGGCGCGCAGCGCGTCGAGCAGGTTGAGCGGCAGCTTGGGCGCGCCGGTGATCGTGTGGCCGTCGCGATACATGTCGATGTCCGAATGCGGACCGGGATCGGCCTTGCTGCGCAGGCCGCTCAGGCCGGCGGCGATGATGATCGCCTGCAGCAGATAGGGGTTCGCCGCCCCGTCCGGCAGCCGCAGCTCGAAGCGGCCCGGCCCCGGCACCCGCACCATGTGGGTGCGGTTGTTGCCGGTCCAGGTCACCGAGTTCGGCGCCCAGGTCGCGCCCGAGACGGTGCGCGGCGCGTTGATCCGCTTGTAGGAATTCACCGTCGGGTTGGTGACGGCGGCGAGGGCCGAGGCATGATTCATGATGCCGCCGAGGAAGGTCCGCCCCTGCTCCGACAGGCCGAAGGGCATCGCCTTGTCGGCGAAGGCATTGGTCCTGCCGTCGGTGGACCAGACCGAGACATGCGCATGGCAGCCGTTGCCGGTCAGGCCCTTGAAGGGCTTCGGCATGAAGGTGGCGCGCAGGCCGTGCTTCTCCGCGATCGACTTGACCATGAACTTGAAGAAGGAATGCTTGTCGGCCGTCGCCAGCGCGTCGTCGAATTCCCAGTTCATCTCGAACTGGCCGTTCGCGTCCTCATGGTCGTTCTGGTAGGGCTTCCAGCCGAGCGCGAGCATCGCGTCGCAGATCTCGGCGATGATGTCATAGCGCCGCATCACCGCCTGCTGGTCGTAGCAGGGCTTCACCGCGGTATCGGCGGGGTCCGAGATCGCCTGCCCGTCCGGGGTGATCAGGAAGAATTCCGCCTCGACGCCGGTCTTGACGCGCAGCCCCGCCTCGGCCGCCTCGGCGACGAGGCGCTTCAGCACCACCCGGGGCGCCTGCGCGATCGGGGTGTCCTCCATGACGCAGTCGGCCGCCACCCAGGCGACCTCCGGCTTCCACGGCAGCTGGATGACCGAGGCGGGGTCGGGCACCGCGAAGACGTCCGGATGGGCCGGCGTCAGGTCGAGCCAGGTGGCGAAGCCGGCAAAGCCCGCCCCGTCGGCCTGCATCTCGGCGATGGCCTGCGCGGGCACGAGCTTTGCCCGCTGGCCCCCGAACAGGTCGGTGTAGGAGATCATGAAGTATTTGACGCCGCGCTCGGCGGCAAAGGCGGCGAGGTGGTTCGTCACGAGGCAGTCCCCTGTCGGTTGGGAGTATTCGTGGCCGATGCACGCTCCCGTCATGCGCCGGCTCGAGGGATCAGAACCCGGATTTGCCCGGATACCAGTCGGTGCCCGCGAGCGGGATCTTGGCCATTGCCGCCGCTTCCATCGTCAGCGCGCAGAGGTCTTCCGGCTCGAGGTTGTGCAGATGGTTGTGGCCGCAGGCCCGCGCGATCGTCTGCGCCTCCAGCGTCATCACCTTCAGGAAGTTCGCGAGCCGGCGGCCGGCGAGCTCCGGGTCGACCCGCTTCATCAGCTCGGGATCCTGCGTGGTGATCCCGGCCGGGTCGCGGCCCTCGTGCCAGTCGTCATAGGCCCCGGCGGTGGTGCCGAGCTTCTGGTACTCGTCCTCCCAGTGCGGATCGTTGTCGCCGAGCGCGACCAGCGCCGCGGTGCCGATCGCCACCGCATCGGCCCCGAGGGCCAGCGCCTTCGCCGTGTCCGCGCCCGAGCGGATGCCGCCCGAGACGATCAGCTGCACCTTGCGATGCATCCCGAGGTCCTGCAGCGCCTGCACCGCCGGGCGGATGCAGGCGAGGATCGGCATGCCGACATTCTCGATGAAGACGTCCTGCGTCGCCGCGGTGCCGCCCTGCATCCCGTCGAGCACCACCACGTCCGCCCCTGCCTTCACGGCCAGCGCGGTGTCGTAATAGGGCCGCGCGCCGCCGATCTTCACGTAGATCGGCTTTTCCCAGGCGGTGATTTCCCGCAGCTCGAGGATCTTGATCTCCAGGTCGTCCGGCCCGGTCCAGTCGGGGTGCCGGCAGGCGCTGCGCTGGTCGATGCCCTTCGGCAGCGTGCGCATCTCGGCCACGCGGTCGGAGATCTTCTGCCCGAGCAGCATGCCGCCGCCCCCCGGCTTCGCCCCCTGCCCCACCACGACCTCGATCGCATCGGCGCGGCGCAGGTCGCGCGGGTTCATGCCGTAGCGCGACGGCAGATACTGGTAGACGAGCGTCTGGCTGTGGCCGCGCTCCTCGTCGGTCATGCCGCCGTCGCCGGTCGTCGTCGAGGTGCCGGCAAGCGTCGCGCCGCGGCCGAGCGCCTCCTTGGCCGGGCCGCTCAGCGCGCCGAAGCTCATGCCCGCGATTGTCACCGGGATCTTGAGCGTGATCGGCTTCTTCGCGAACCGGGTGCCGAGCACCACGGTCGTGTCGCATTTCTCGCGATAGCCCTCGAGCGGATAGCGGCTGATCGAGGCGCCGAGGAACAGCAGGTCGTCGAAATGCGGCACCTTCCGCTTCGCGCCGCCGCCCCGGATGTCGTAGATGCCGGTCGCCGCCGCCCGCCGGATCTCGGCCAGCGTATAGTCGTCGAAGGTCGCCGACTTGCGCGGCGGGGTGGCGGGATTGTGGTAGCTCATGTCTCGCCCCTCAATACGCGTCGGCGTTGTCGATGTTGAAATTGTAGAGCTTGCGGGCGGAGCCATAGCGTTTGAACTCCTCCGGCCTCGCGTCGGCCCCGGCCTTCTCCAGCAGCTCGGCCAGCAGCTTCAGGTGCTTCGGCTTCATGTCTTTCTCGATGCAGTCGGCCCCGAGGCTCCTGACGCTGCCCCGCACGAAGAGCCGCGCCTCGTAGAGGCTGTCGCCGAGCGCGTCGCCGGCGTCGCCGAGCACCACGAGATTGCCCGACTGCGCCATGAAGGCTGACATGTGCCCGATGTTGCCATGGACCACGATGTCGATGCCCTTCATCGAGATCCCGCAGCGCGAGGCGGCATTGCCCTTGATGACGAGCAGCCCGCCGCGGCCGGTGGCGCCCGCATACTGGCTCGCGTCGCCCTCCACGACGACCGCCCCCGCCATCATGTTCTCGGCCACGCCCGGACCGGCCGAGCCGTGGACGGTGACGGTGCCGCCGTCGTTCATGCCGGCGCAGTAATAGCCGACCGAGCCGCGCACATCGACGCGGAGCGGCTTGTCGATGCCCACGGCCAGGGCATGGCTGCCCCGCGGGTTCACCACCTCGAAGGCGGTGTCGTTGTCGCCCGCGGCGACGGCATGGAGGGCTGCGTTGAAGTCGCGCAGCGGCGTAGCGGAAAGATCGAAGGTCGGCATCACGGGTCCTCGGGCAGGGTCGGGGAAGGGCTCAGGCAGCCTTCTCGTGGTCCCAGAAATAGACGGTGGAGGGCTCGGGCTCCCAGACCCGGGCGGTCTCGATCCCGGGCAGGTTGACGAGGGCGCGGTATTCCGAGCCGAAGGCGATGTACTGGTCGGTCTCGGCCATCACCGCCGGCTTGCAGGCAACGGGATCGCGCACCACGCCGAAGCCGCTCCTGGTGCCGACGACGAAGGTGAAGAAGCCGTCGAGATCGTCGAGCGCGCCGTTGAGCGCCTGCCCGAGATCCTTGCCCTCGGCCATCTCGTTCGAGAGATAGGCCGCCGCCACCTCGGTGTCGTTCTGCGTCTCGAAGCGCAGGCCCTTCTTGATCAGCGCGCGCCGCAGGTTGTTGTGGTTCGAGAGCGAGCCGTTGTGCACGAGGCACTGGTCCGCGCCGGTCGAGAAGGGATGCGCGCCGAGCGTCGTCACCGCCGATTCCGTCGCCATCCGCGTATGGCCGATGCCATGGCTGCCGGCCATCGCCGCGATGTCGAACCGGGCCACCACGTCCTTCGGCAGGCCGACCTCCTTGTAGATCTCGACGCTCTCGCCCGCGCTCATCACCCGCAGCTCCGGCAGTGCCGCCGCGAGCGCGGCCCGCGCCGTGCCCAGGGCCTCCGCCGCCAGGTCGATGACCGCATGCGTGCTCTTGACCGTCACGCGGGCCGGAATGCCCGCCGCACCGAGCACCGCCTCGAGGCCCGGGAAATCCGCGTCCGGCCGGGGCGACTGGACGGTGAGCTTGGCGCGGCCCGCAGCGCTCCCGCCATAGATCGCGATGCCGGCGCTGTCCGGGCCGCGGTCGGTCATGGTGATGAGCATGTCCGAGAGCAGCGCGCCGAGCTGCGGCTCCAGCGCCTTGTCCTTCAGGAACAATCCGACAATTCCGCACATGACCCGATTCCTCCGTTGCGTTGGACGGAGACTACGCCCTGGCCCGGCCGCACGTCAACTATTGGGAATAAAATTTTCCTGTAAAGAATTTGAGCGACTGCCCGTCGGATAGGCAACCCGCCCCCGCCCTCACTCGCTTCCCCCCCGGTTGCGATAGCTGATGACCGAGAGATAGCGCGCCGGCAGCGCCACCAGACGCTCCGGGCCATGCGGAGCATCGGCGTCGAAGAACAGGCTGTCCCCCGGCTGCATCGTGAACAGCTGCTCGCCATGGCGGTACACGACCTCGCCCTCCAGCATGTAGAGGAACTCCAGCCCCTCGTGCTGGAAGGTCGGGAAGACATCCGACTCGGTCGACAGCGTGATGAGATAGGGCTCCACCTGCACCCCGCTCGCGGTCGCGCCGATATGGCCGAGGAGGTTGTACTGGTGCCCGGCCCGCGTCCCGCGCCGCTCCAGCTCCACCCCCGTCCCCGCCTTGACGAAGACCGCGCCGCGCCGCTCCTCGAACCGCTGGAACAGCAGGGTGATCGGCACCCCGAGCGCCCGCGCCAGCGTCTGCAGGGTGGTCAGCGACGGCGAGGTGTTGCCGTTCTCGATCTTCGAGAGCATCCCCACCGACAGGCCGGTCGCGGCCGCCACGTCGCCCACGGTCAGGCCGAGCGCCTTGCGCAGGATCCGCACCTCATGGCCGATCGCCTGCTCGAGCACGTTCTCCTTGGGCTCGCGGACGGCATGCGGGTTCTGCCCGCCGTCCGTCTCCATGCCGGAACTTCTGCCCACCTTGTCCTCCGGTGAAGGGAGGCCGAGCCTATTCCTGCCGAGAAAGGTTCACAACCCGGCGGTGAACCCGGCGGCCCGCTCCGCGGCGGCGAGGGTATTCGCCATCAGCATCGCGATCGTCATCGGCCCCACCCCGCCAGGAACCGGCGTGATCCGCCCCGCCCGCGCGGAACAGGCCGCGAAGGCGACGTCCCCCGTCAGCCGGCCCCGTGCCGCCCCGGCCTCGGACGGCAGCCGGTTGATGCCGACATCGATCACCGTGGCGCCGGGCTTCACCCAGTCCGCCTGCACCAGCTCGGGCCGCCCGACCGCGACCACCAGAATGTCCGCCATCCGGCAGACCGCCGGCAGGTCGCGCGTGCGCGAATGCGCCATGACCACGGTCGCATGCGCATGCAGCAGCAGCTGCCCCATCGGCTTGCCGAAGAGGTTCGACCGGCCGACGACCACCGCCGTCAGCCCCGACAGGTCGGCGCCATGCACCGCGCGCACCAGCCGCATGGCCCCGGCCGGCGTGCAGGGCAGCAGCCCGCCGTCGAGATCGCCGCTCGCCATCGCGCCGGCGTTCAGCGGATGCAGCCCGTCCACGTCCTTCTCCGGCCGGATCGCCTTCAGGATCGGCGCGGCGTCGAGCGGCGCGGGCAGCGGCAGCTGCACGAGGATGCCGTGCACGGCGGCCTCGGCGTTGAGCCCGGCCACCACCGCGGCAAGCTCCGCCTGCGTCACCGTCGCCGGCAGGTCGATCTGGCGCGAGGCAAAGCCGCAGTTCTGCGCCATCCGCCCCTTGGCCGCGACATAGGCCTGGCTGGCCGGGTCCGCGCCGACCAGCACGACGGCCAGCCCCGGCGTGGTTCCCCGCGCCTTCAGGGCGGCACTCCCCGCCCGCACCTCGTCGATCACCGCCCGCGCGGCGGCCCTGCCGTCAATGATGTCGCTCATTCCGCCCTCGGTATTCCGCGGCCATCGCCTCGAGGTCATGCCACAGCGCGGCGGCAAAGCTCCGCAGCACCATCAGCTCGAAGGCCGCCGGCCCCGTCCGGGTCAGGTGCACGCCGAGCGGCCCGATCAGGGTCGTCGCCGACTGGCCGACCGCCATCCGCTCCAGATCGACAGCGGTTCCCTTCGCCAGCATCGCCACCACCTGCGGCCCCGCCACCGCGATCCGCACCCGGCCATGGCTCTGGTCGCTCAGCGCCACCTCGGGCAGCCGCGCCGCCAGCGCCGCCATCCCGGCCTCCGTCAGCGGCGCGTCCCCGACGAGGAACCACTGCCCCGGCCCGGCGGGGCGCAGCCCCTCCATGTCGGGCGCCGGCGCCCCGGTCTTCGCCAGCAGCAGCACCACATGCCCGTCCGGCAGCGCCGTCAGCGTCACGCCGCCCCCGAGCGCCGCGCGCCCGATCTCCCGATGCTCAGACATGCAGCCTCTCGTTCTCCGGATCGACGAAACAGGGCGGGCAGAGCACCGCCGGCGTCATCGCATCGCGCACCGCGTCCCAGACCAGCACCTCCTCGCCGTGCCGCGCCGGCCCGCGCTTGACGAGCGCGAGGCCGATCGCCGAGCCGACATGCGGCGAGAAGATCGCCGACGAGACATAGCCCTGATCGTTCTCCAGCGTCGCCGCGGCGCCCTTGGCGAGGATATGCGCGCCCGCCTTGAAGCCGGTCGCGGGGTCGAGCGGGCGCAGGCCGACCAGCGCGGGGCGGTCCGGGTCCTGCATCCCCTCGCGCGCCAGCATCGCCCTGCCGACAAAATCCGGCTTCGTCGCCGAGACCATCTTGCCGAAGCCGAGATCGCCGGGCGTCACCGTGCCGTTGATTTCCGCATGGGTCACATGCCCCTTCTCGACGCGCAGCACGCCGAGCGTCTCCGACCCGTAGGGCGTGATGCCGAACTCGGACCCCGCTTCGAGGATCGCATCCGCCACGCTCTCGCCATACCCGGCCGGCACCGCCAGCTCGTAGGCGAGTTCCCCCGAGAAGGAGATGCGGAAGAGCCGCCCCTTCAGCCCGGAGCGCAGCGTCACCTCGCGCGCGGCCAGATAGGGGAAGGCCTCGTTCGAGATGTCGTCCGCGACGATCTTCGCCAGCGTCTCCCGCGCCTTCGGCCCCGCCACCGCCATCTGCGCCCACTGGTCCGTCACTGATGCAAGCCGCACGTCGAGGTCCGGCCACAGCGCCTGCGCGCAGAATTCCAGATGCGTCAGCACGCCCGCGGCCAGCGCGGTGGTCGTGGTCATGACGTAGTGCTGCGCGCCGAGCCGGCTCGTCGTGCCGTCATCGTAGATGCAGCCGTCCTCGCGCAGCATCAGGCCATAGCGGGCCCGGCCGACGGGGAGCTTCAGGAAGGCGTTGCAATAGACGCGGTTCAGGAATTCCGCCGCATCCGCCCCGAAGATCTCGATCTTGCCGAGCATCGACACGTCGCAGATGCCGACGCCCGCCCGCACCGCCCGCGCCTCGCGATCGACGCTCTCGCGCCAGTGCGTCTCGCCGGGCCGCGGGAAGTAGGACGACCGCAGCCACAGGCCCGTCTCGACGAAGCGCGCGCCGTGTTTCTCGGCCCAGCCATGCAGGGCCGAGCGGCGCAGCGGCTGGAAGTGCCTGCCCCGGTGATGGCCGGTCAGCACGCCGAAGGAGACCGGCGTGTAGAACGGCCGGAAGGTCGTGGTCCCGACCTCGCCCGGGCTCACGCCCCGCGCCTCGGCCAGGATGCCGATCGCGTTGACGTTCGAGAGCTTGCCCTGATCGGTCGCCATGCCGGTCGTCGTGTAGCGTTTGGCGAGCTCGACATGGCCATAGCCCTCGGCCTTGGCGAGCTTCAGGTCCTTCAGCCCGACGTCGTTCTGGAAATCGACGAAGGCCTTGCCCTTCGGCGCCCTGACCGCCCAGATCGGCGCCCCCTGCCCCGTGCCCGGCGCCCCCTCCACCGCGCCGAAGGCCGCCGGGGCATGGCCGAGCCGCC
>ERZ500977.202-NODE-202-length-11522-cov-6.196564_pt1 | contig 11522 bp, 8 predicted proteins | sample MGYA00248863_ERZ500977 | MGnify/ENA primary metagenome ERZ500977 (study PRJEB25958, sample SAMN03398581) | human skin metagenome | study: EMG produced TPA metagenomics assembly of the Human Skin Microbiome Metagenome (human skin metagenome) data set.
ACTGTCATCGCTTCCAGGCGTGCCAGAGATGCGCCGACGCAGAAGTGTGCTCCCTTGCCGAACGTCATGTGCCCCTTGCCCTTCGGACGGTCGAGGCGGAACTCGTTCGGATGTTCGAACTGTGCCGGATCGCGATTGACCGCGCCCCAGAGCAGCTCCTCGAGGTCGGGCTCGAGGCGGGTGTCGGCAAGGGTGGCGACGAGGGCGTCGAGGATGTCGGCGACGGCGGCGGCGACCTGGTTGCCCTCGGGGAGCGGCCGGGGATCGGGCTCGTCCTCGAAGCGACGCCAGCCGTAGAGCTGGAGCTCGGTCAGCACGTGGTCGGTGGCGGAGGAAGTGTGGACCGGCTCGTCGCCTGCGCCGTCGTCGTCATGGGCCATCTCGGGGGCTCCTCGTCTGATCGACCGCGACCGCCGCGGCCTTCTGGCGACGACAAGCCGACGGGCGGACCGGTCCGGCAGCCCGAGCGCCTTCGCGAGGGCCTCGATGGCCAAGCCCGGCTATTTTGCCTCGCGATGCAAAGGCGACCGCCCCGGTCGCCGGCGGAAAATAGCCGGCGGCGCGCGCCATTGCCGGACCGGTCCGCCCGTGGGCCGCTCGCCCCTGAAGAAGGCCGTGGGGACGCGGGTCCGGCGTGGGGTGCAGCGGAATGGCAGCTTCAGCAGAGACGACACGACGAGCCCGTAGCCCCGCCTGTCCCTCTCCACCACGCGTGCCTCACCGGCCCAGCAACCGTTCGGCGTCCTCGGGACGAAGCTGCGCCCGCACCGCCTCCCGCAGGGCGCCGAGGCCGAAGGCGCGAAGGTCGTCGTTGAAGTCGCCTCGCACCGGCACCAGCACCACCGCCTCGATCCCGGCCGAGGCGGCTCGGGTCGCCAGCGCCTCCCCCGCTGCCTCACCCGCCGGATCGCGATCCACGATGACATAGAGCCGGCGCAGCGCCTCCGGGAAGCGGACGGCGGCGAGGTGGCCGGCGGAGAGCGCCGCCAGCATCGGCAGGCCCGGCAGCGCCGCCCGCACCGAGAGCACCGTCTCGATCCCTTCGCCGACGGCGAGCACCTCCCCGGCCATGCCGAAGCGCACCCCGTGCCCGAGCAGTTCCCCCATCGCCCGCCGCGGCGTGACGACCCGCGCCTTTCCGCGCCCGGTCGGGGCGAGCCAGGTGCGATGCGCGCCGGTCTGCCGTCCGGCGAGATCGGTGACGGCGGCGACGAGCGCCGGCAGCCGCAGGGGCGGCCCGCGCTCGTCCTCGCGATGGTAGCAGCGGGGATGGAAGCGCAGGGCGTCGATGCCGGGCGAGATCGCGATGCCGCGGCGGCGCAGGTAGGTCTCCGCCAGCGTCCCGGCGATCGGACGCGCAGCCGCGAAGAGCCGCCGCGCCGCAGCGGTGCTGTCGACGAAGCTCGCTGGCCGATCGAGGGCCTGCCGGACGATCACCGGCTCCTGAGGCAGACCGAGGAACTGCCGGGCCTCCTCGGCGGCATCGCGAACGCCGGCGAGGCCGAGCGCCTCCCGGATGACGTCGAGGAGATCGCCATGCTCGCCCGTCGCGGCGTCGCGCCAGCGCCCGGCCGCGCCGGGTCCGCGCGCCGGTCCCGAGAGCCGGACGAACATCGAGCGGCCGGCGGCATTGCGAACGTCGCCGACGATCCAGTAGCGCCCCACCCGGCGGCCGGCGGAAAGGTAGGTGCGACAGACCGCCTCGGCATCGCTGCCGAGGCGCGCCGCGAGGTCGGCGATCTCGGAGCGCGGCATCAGGCACTCCGCTCGGAGACGCCCGAGATGGGCCAGCGCGCGAAGAGCCGGCCAAGGACGGACGGGCCCTCGGCGCCGGTCGGCACGAAGAGCCGCAGCTTCCACGAGATGATCTCGCCAAAGAGCCCGTCGGCCTTCAGCCGCTCGCGCACCCCCTCGGTGAAGCCGAGGAGCTCGATCCGGTCGGCGTGCATGACGCGAGAGCGCCGAAGCTGCAGCCCGTCGGCGAGGTCGAGGACGATCCGCCCGTCGACGAGCGCGCCGAAGGCGTCCTCCGGCGACAGCGCCGGCGTCGCACCCTCGGCGGCGAGCACGCCGGCGACCCAGGCCGGCGACACCCGGCGGCCGACGATGCGCTCGCCGTCGTCGGTGCGCAGGCGGTAGACTCGGGTCGAGTCCTGCGGCAGCCGCTTCCAGATCGGCAGCAACAAGCCGGAGACGATGTGCAGGGTCGACTCGGTGAAGGTGGGCACTTCGGCGAGCTCGGCCTCCCAGGCTGCCGTGAAGGTCGCCGGACCGGCCTCCGCCCAATGCGTCTCGTCAAGCGCCTTCGCCGGCAGGTTCACCGCCTCCATTGCCCGGATCAGCCGCACCCGCCGCTCGATCTCGCCGTCGTCGAGCATGACGCTCGCCGCCGGAACCTGCACCGCCGCCCGGCCGGAGCGGCTGTTGACGAGGAGCCGCGCGCCCGGCTCTTCTGCCCGCGCGAGCGCGTCGGCGGCGGCCAACGGCCGATTGCGCTGGCGCTGGCGGATGGTGAGGAGCCGGGTCTCGGCACCGGTGCGCGGATGGGTGTGGATCGTCCGCCGTTTGGTGACGGTGAAGCTCTCGGCGACGAGGGTCTCCAGCCCGAGGTCGTAGACGCCGGCGGCGATCGCCCCCTCGACGCGGGCGGCGAGGAGTTGCTCGAAGGCGGTGAAGAGCACGCCCTGCAGATCGATCGTCAGCGCCAGCAGCCGGTTCAGGAAGGTGGTGATCGGCGGCAGGTCGTCGCGGACGCCGTTCGCGTCCATCAGCTTGAGCCCGGTCGCCGCCTCGAAGCGATCGAGTGGGCAGCCCTCGATCCTGCCGCGAACGATCAGTAGGTAGAGCTGCCGCAGCGCGTCGCGGGCGTAGGGGCTTTCGAGATTGTCCTCGGGGCGGAACAGCCCCTGGCCGCCGGTCTGGCGCTGGCCGCGGGTGATGGCGCCGAGGGTGTCGAGCCGGCGGGCGATGGTCGAGAGGAAACGCTTCTCGGCTTTCACGTCGGTGGCGATCGGCCGGAACAGCGGCGGCTGGCGCTGGTTCGTCCGGTGGGTGCGGCCGAGACCCTGGATCGCGGTGTCGGCCTTCCAGCCGGCTTCGAGCAGGTAGTGGATGCGCAGGCGGTCGTTCCTCGCAGCGAGATCGGCGTGGTAGCTGCGCCCGGTGCCGCCGGCGTCGGAGAAGACCAGCACGCGCTTCTTGTCTTCCATGAAGGCGGCGGCTTCGGCGAGGTTCGCCGAGGCCGCCCGGCTCTCGACGACGAGGCGGTCCCCGCCGGCAACCCCATTGGCCGGCCGGCGCCGGACGATGCGCCTGGAGCGGCCGGTGACCTCGGCGACGACGTCGGCGCCGAAGTGCTGGACAATCTGGTCGAGCGCCCCCGGCACCGGCGGCAGCGCGGCGAGATGCTCGATCAGCGCGTCACGGCGCGCGACCGCCTCGCGGCTCTCGACCGGCTGGCCGTCGCGGATCACCGGGCGGGAGGCGAGGTTGCCGGCGCTGTCGGTGAAGGGCTCGTAGAGCTGCACCGGGAAAGAGTGCGCGAGGTAGTCGAGGACATACTCCCGAGGCGTTATGTCGACCCGGACGTCGCCCCATTCCTCCGTCGGGATCTCGGCGAGCCGGCGTTCCATCAGCGCCTCGCCGGTCGAGACGATCTGCACGACGGCGGCGTGCCCGGCGTCGAGATCACCGGCGATCGACCGCAGCAGCGTCGGGGTCTTCATGCTGGTGAGGAGATGGCCGAAGAAGCGCTGCTTGGCGCCCTCGAAGGCCGAGCGCGCGGCGGACTTCGCCTGCGGGTTCAGCGTGCCGGCGGCGCCGGTGACGTTGGCGGCGCGCAAGGCGGCGTCGAGGTTGTTGTGGATGACGGCGAAGGCGCCGGCATAGGCGTCGTTGAGCGCGGTCTGCTCCGGGGTCAGCGCATGCTCGAGGAGCTCGTAGGTGACGCCGTCGAAGGAGAGCGAGCGGGCGGTGTAGAGGCCGAGGGCGCGGAGATCGCGGGCGAGCACCTCCATCGCCGCGACGCCGCCGGCCTCGATCGCCTCGACGAACTCCGCGCGGGTGGCGAAGGGGAAGTCGGCGCCGCCCCAGAGACCGAGCCGCTGGGCATAGGCGAGGTTCTGCACGGTGGTGGCGCCGGTCGCCGAGACGTAGAGCACGCGTGCCTCCGGCAGGGCGTGCTGCAGCCGCAGACCGGCGCGGCCCTGCTGCGAGGCGGCGACATCGCCGCGTTCGCCCTTGCCTCCGGCGGCGTTCTGCATGGCATGCGCCTCGTCGAAGACGATCACCCCGTCGAAACCGGCGCCCAACCAGTCGACGATCTGCCGCACCCGGGAAACCTTCTCGCCCCGGCCGTCGGAGCGCAGCGTGGCGTAGGTGGTGAAGAGGATGCCCTCGCCGAGCGTGATCCGCCTGCCTTGAGCGAAGCGGGCGAGCGGCGTCACCAGCAGCCGCTCCATGCCGAGCGCGGCCCAGTCGCGCTGCGCGTCCTCGATCAGCTTGTCGGACTTCGAGATCCAGACCGCCTTGCGGCGGCCGCGCAGCCAGCTGTCGAGCAGGATCGCGGCGGCCTGCCGGCCTTTGCCGACGCCGGTGCCGTCACCGATCATGAAGCCCTGCCGAAAGCGCACCGCGCCCTCGGCGCCGTCGGCGGCAGCGGTGACCCGGTCGAAGGCCGCGTCGACCGTCCAGGCGCCGGCGAGGTGCGCTGCGTGCGCTTCGCCGGCGGCGATCACCGTCTCCAGCTGCGCGTCGGAGAGCGGGCCGAGGATCGTCGCCGGCAGCAGCGGGCGGTAGCGCGGCCGCGGCGGCATCACCGAGGCCATGGCAGCGGACTGGACCAGCGGCGTCGGATGCGGCGCGGCGCTCGGGATGCGGATCGCCTGCAGGGCGTAGGGCTCGTAGACCGCGTCGGTCAGGCGGGCGTCGGCCGCCGCGACATCGTCGAGCAGCTCGTAGGCCAGTTCGACCGCGTCGGGCGCGACGGTTGTCGCGAACGGCGCCACGGGCGCGGACCGTCGGTCCGCCCGGCGAGCCGGCGCGGATGCGGGCCGCGGCTCCCTTACTCCCGACCGCACGACCGGCAGGCGCGGCGGCACCATGTTATCGATCCAGCCGAGCAGCGTCGCGACGTCCGGCGCCACGCCTGGCGTCGCGGGGAAGACGGTCCGATCGTCGGCGGGCGCCTTGTCGATGACGGTCATCCGTGTCGGCATGGTGGTGCCGTGCCGGGCGTAGACGGCGCCGTCGAGCGCGGCGGAGAAGACGACGCGGCAGTGCTCCTGCAGCCGGGCGAAGGTCGGCGCCCAGGTCGGGTGGTCCGGCGCGAAGCCGGCGCCGGTGATCGCCATCAATCGTCCACCGGGGGCGAGACGCGCGAGGGCCGAGGCGACGTGACGGGCAGCAGCGTCGGCAACGCGGCCGTCTACCTCGGCGAGCGCCGAGAACGGCGGGTTCATCAGGACGACGCTCGGGGTGAAGGCCGGGTCGAGATGGTCGTCGATCTGCGCCGCGTCGAAGCGCGTGACCGGGATGTCGGGGAACAGCGCCGCGAGAAGGCGGGCTCGATTATCGGCGAGCTCGTTGAGCGCGAGACCGGCGCCGGCGCGCTCGGCGAAGATCGCGAGGAGGCCGGTGCCGGCGGAGGGCTCCAGCACGAGGTCGTCGGGCGTGATCGCCGCGGCGGTGGCGGCGGCGAGCCCGAGGCCGATCGGCGTCGAGAACTGCTGCCGGCCGCGGCTCTCCTCGGAGCGGCGGGTGTGGGTCGGCATGCGCGCGGCGATCCGGTCGAGCAGGCGGAGCCGCGCGGCCGAGGTCGTCGCCTTGCGGAAGAGCGCGGGGCCGTGCTTCCGGAGGAAGAGCACGGTCGCGGCTTCGCAGGCATCGTAGGCCGTCTTCCAGTCCCAGCGGCCGGTGGCGTCGGTGTCGAGGAAGGTCGACGCCATCACGGCGCGGAGGATCGTCGCGTCGATCCGGGTGCCGCGCTCCAGGTGCGGCAGCAGCAGCGTCGCGGCGGTCAGGATCGAGACGCCGAGCGTCCCGGGGGTGGAGGCGAGGGGCGCGGGCGCCTCGGCCGGCGCAGGCAAGGTGGAAAGCATGTTCATCGGGAGTACCTCGGAGAGGGAAGTTGTGATCGGCCCCGGGCGACTCTCTCGACCCGCCCGGACCACCCGATCTCCCGGCAGCCCTCTCCCTCTCCGGGCGTCTCAGCCGAAGTGGCAGCCGTCCTCGGTGAAGGTCCAGCCGTTCGCGTCGATCGCCTCGTCGACGACGGCGTCGGAGGTCTGGTAGTCGTGCTCGCGCTCGAGCTGCCGGTAGAGCCAGCGGGCGAGATCGCGTAGTGTCTCGATGACGATGTCCGCGTTCTTCGCCAAAACAGCCTCGCCGGACGCTCGCTCGACGCTGATCGCCATGGTGAGCTCGTGGACATAGCGGCCCTGATGGCGAACGTCGGCGCGGAGGCCGTAGAAGTGCCGGCGCTGGACCGTCTGCAGGGTATCGGCGATCCGGTGCAGCGCGCTGTCCGTCGGCGCGTAGTGCCGGATCAAGGGTGCGGAGCCCCTGCGATAGGCGAAATGCCCCTCGAACGACGCTCCGTCGCCCTGGAGAAATAGATGCGCGGTCGCGGGCGGGTGCACCCGCCCATCAGCGGGACCAGCGTGGTCCCGAGGGAGACGCCGAGGATCGCGCAGATCGCCTCGAAGTCGTCGAAGACGGACTCGTGCCAGTCCGGGTCGAGCAACTGCGCCCGACCCCACGCCCTTGCCCGCTCGCGGGCCGGTGCCGAAAGCTCGTCGAGCCGGTAGACGAAGATCTCGACGATCTCAGGCATCGGGGTCGTCTCCCGCGAGAACGATGGCGAGCCAGTCGTCGGTGCTGGTCCAGTCGAGGGTCTCACCGGTGGCGAGATCGATGACGTGCGCCCCGCCGCCGAAGGCGTCGAGCCGCGGCCGCGAGCAGGTCGTGGCGTCCTGGAACCCCCAGCGGCCGGTGAGGCCGAACGCCGCCGCGCAACGGCGGACAAAGCCGATGACCTGCTCGGGGTCGCCCGAGCCCTCGTCGCGGATCCAGAGCTGGCCGGAGCCGAGCTCGTCGATCGAGACGGCGTAGCCGTCTGCGCGAACGTCGTCTTCTTCATCCTCGGCGAGCGCGGCGAAGAGGACGAGCGCCTGCGCGGCGTTCTCCGGCGTCCCGACGTCGAGGAGGCAGGAGAAGTGGGTGAAGGTGTCGGCCATCAGGCCCTCCCTGGAAACGAAGACGCCCGGCACGAGGCCGGGCGTGTATGGACGGGAATGCGCGTTCGAAGAGTCGTGGTCGTCCGCGCTGGCGGATCAGGTCTTGGTCAGCGGGACGTCGCCACCGACGGCGAAGGGATCGACCTCGGCCTCGACCCGCTGCGCCCGGCCCATCCACGGCTCGGGCCGGATCGCCCGCGCCCAGTCGGCGAAGGACGGGATGACGCCGAGGTCCTCGCGGACATGCTGCTCGCCGACTTGAGCCCGTCGGAATGATCCGGCCCGAAGACAAGGTGAGCGTCGGGCCGAAGATCGTCTCCGCCAAGAAGATGCCCTCGGCGTGGTGGCGGAGTGCGCGGTGGCGGAAATCCGGGAGGATCGCCTTGCTGAGGTCGAACCAAGTATGGACTTCGAGGGTGTCCTCGGGGGCGCCGCCCCACTTGCGGACCGACGAGAGGGCGTGATGCCAAGGATGCGCCATGGCCGCCTCAGAAGGTATGGGTGGTATACTCGACCGTGGTGTAGCGGTCGCCGTGGTCGAGGGTGACGGTGCGGTCGGCGACGCCGAAGGTGAACGTCCCGGTGGCGCCGTCGTTGTTCTCCCAGCCGGGATGCAGGTCGGCGAGGGCGTCTTAGACGAAATGCTCGATGGCTTCGGCGAGCGGCTTCGTCCGAGTCTCGATATGGTCGCTGCCCCAAGCCGGCGCGGAGAGCTGCACCTCGACCGCCGACAGCGCGGCCTTGGCCTCGGCGTCGCCGGTACGCGCCACGATGTCCTCGATCTGGCCACTGTCGCCGTAGCCGTCGAAGTTCACCTCGACCTCGGTGATCCCGGCCGCGGCGAGCGCGTCGAGGATCGCGGCCTTGTTCGCCGGGCGCAACGCCTCGACGCGAGCCATGTGGTCGGTCAGCCGGTGCGAGAATTTGTCCGGCGCAGCGTCGGGCGTGGCGGCACCGTTGTCGTCGATCATGGTGATCTCCATTGTGGCGAAACAGGGAAGCGAGCCGGCCGCACTTGCTCTCGATCCGGCGGGCTCGTCCCTCTCCGGCCCGCCTCTTCCTCTCGACGGACCGCGCGCGGGCCGGCGGACGGCGCAGCCGCCGCGTCCCGGACGGCCGACGGGGCGCCGGCCGCCGGTGGGCGACGGCCCTTCAGTCGAAGGGGTCGATCTCGGCGCGGATCATCGCGGCGTCGCCGTCGAACTCGGCGGCGGGCATGGCGCCGTGGCTGCCGTCGCCGGCCTGGAAGACGACGATGGTGACCATCAGCGTGGCGGCGAGGCTGATCGCGAAGGCGGTGGCGTCCTTGTAGGTCATCGGTCCGGCTCCTGTCTCGGAGGCGGGGGACCATCCCCCGCGCGACAGGACGCGGCTCGCCGGGGCAGCGGCTGCGATCACCGCGCGCGTTCGGCTCGTCCGAATCCGCGCGGCGGCACGCTTGCGTAATCCGACCCCTCGTGGGTTGATCGTCGAAGCCGAAGCCCGGGCAGGCAGTGACCCTCGAGCGGGGGATGGTTCCCGGCCGACAGGAGCCGGCCCCTGACCGCGGACGCCATCGGTGCGATCAGGGTGCAGGGGTGCTGGTCGTCGTTGCTTCAGGCCGGGGTCTCGCGGAGCGCCGCATGCCGACGAGACGGTGACGCCCGATTTGAAGCCTGGCTCGGTGACGGGGAGCGGGTGGCGGCCCCCCGCCCTGAGGCCTACTCGGCCGCGATACCGGCCGGCTCGTCGTCCTCCGCCTCTTCGCCAGTCTCGTCGTCGTCGGCGAGGAATGCCGGGAGGCTCTCGTCATCGCCGACATCCTCCCCGCCCGCATCGACTGCATCGTCCCCAACCAGCCGCAGCGGCTCGGGCAGCCAGCCGCGGTCGGCGAGCAAGCGCTCCGCCTCCCGCGCCATGTCGCCCTTCTTCAGGTGGTCGATGAGCTGCGCCGCGGGCTCGCCGGCGCCGTCGCGCACCGCCTCGAGGATGCGCGCCTTGGTGACCCGGCCGAGGTAGTTGCCGACCGTCGGCCGCCATCCGGCCTCGACCATGTCGAGCCCGGTCGCCCGCGCCAGCCGGTCGGCCTGCGCCAGCCGCTTCGTCAGCCCGAAGGCACTGACGCCGGCGCCGTAGGGGTTCGGCCGCTCGTGGAGGGCGTTGACCCCGAGGCTGACGCAGTGGGCCAGAAGCGCCATGCGATCCTCGGCGTCGAGCGCGACGATCCAGTCCCAGAGTGCCCCGTCCTCCGTCGGCACCTCGGCGCTCCAGCGGGCGTGCCGCGCGACAACCGAGGTCGCCGACGCGCTCTCGCCGAGCTCGTCGGCCTGGATGGGGGTGTAGACCTCGCGGACCTCCGCCTCGAGGCAGCCTTCGCGCGAGCGCCGGCCGAAGGCGTCGGAGGCGAGCTTGTGCAGGAGCACCGTCATCGCCACCCGCGGGTTGGCGGCAACGGCGTCGCGCAGCGCCAGCGTCCGGTGGGCGGTCAGCTCGGTGATCAGCCGGTCCGGCAGCGGCCGGATGCCGTCGTCTTCCTCCTCTTCGGCTTCGGGCGCCGCCGGCTGGCCGCCGACGGTGATGACCGCGCGCTGGACGGCGGGTTCGCCGGAGGCACCGGCGGTATGCGCCGGCTCGTAGCCCGAGGCCTCCTCGCCGTCGGGCTGGATCCGCGGCTCGTCCTCCGGCCGGACGAAGCCCCGCTGGATGTTCAGCGACCCGTCCGACGCGACGCTGACGAAGACGCCGGCGATGGCGACCTCGGCAGGGTCGTACTGCATCGGCCGGGTGTCGATGGCGTCGAGCGCCGCCTCGATCTCGCCGAGCCGCGCGTCGACCTCGTCCGGCAGCTCGTCGGCGCTGTCGTACGCTTCGTTCAGCCGATCGAACTCGGCCTGCAGCGCGTCGCGCTGCGCGACCTCCGCCTCGCTCATCGCGAGAGGCGTGCCGTCGAGTGCGCGCAGGCCGAAGGCCGTGCCGTAGGGAATGGTGACCGCGGCCTCCACCCACTTCCAGCCTTCCCCGGCGACCGCGTCGGCGGCGGCCTTGAGCTTCTCCGTCACCAGCCGGTCGAGCAGGCCCGCGTCCTGCAGCCAGCCGCCGTCGTCGGACTGGAAGAGATCGCGCAACACCAGGCCGCCGGCCGCCTCGTAGGCCTCGACGCCGACGAAGAGCGCCCGCCGGTCGGAGGCGCGCACCGTCGTCTCGGTCAGCATCCGGCGAATCTGGAAGGGCTCCTTGTTCCAGCCGCTGCCGATCGTCGACCAGACCTGCTCCTGCCGTGCATGGTCCTCCGAGACGGTAAAGGCCATCAGCTGCTCGAGCGTCATGCCGTCGTCGGCATAGACTTCGAGCAGGATTGGCGACACCGAGGCGAGCCGTAGCCGTTGCTTCACCACCGCGACGCCGACAAAGAAGGCGGCGGCGATCGCCTCCTCGGTCATCCCCTTCTCGCGCAGCGCCTGGAAGGCGCGGAACTGGTCGAGCGGATGCAGCGGCGCGCGCTCGATGTTCTCGGCGAGCGACACCTCGTCGATCAGGATGCCGCCGCCAACGTCCGAGACGACGCAGGGCACCGGCGCGGTCCGTGCGAGCCGTTTCTGCTTCACCAGCAACTCCAGCGCCCGGAAGCGCCGACCGCCGGCGGGGACCTCGTAGGTGCCGGTGTCCTTGCCGTCGGCATCGAGCACCGGCCGGACGTGCAGGCTCTGGATCAGCCCGCGCCGGGCGATCGACTCGGCGAGCTCGTCGACCGAGACACCGGCCTTGACCCGGCGGACGTTGGCCTGGCTCAGCACGAGCTTGTTGAAGGGGATGTCGCGCGCGGACGCGAGCGTGATCTTCTGGGTGGCAGTCGCCATCAGTCTTCACTCCGCGACGGGCGCCCGGGAGCCTCTCTCCCGAGCCCGAACCCGTCGCAAAGCGACGCGCCACCCTCTCACTCTCGGCGGCTGTGGTGAAGACCTCCGCAGTCGTTCAGGGCGGGAAGCGGACTGATGCACGTGCGGCGTCGCTGGCGCAGCATCTCCTGGAAGCGGACGGGCCGCACGGTGGCATTAATACCAGCGGGCGCGGTTGCTGACTCACGAAGTGGGATTTCCCTGAGCGTGCCGGCGTGATTCACCATGGAGAACGAGGGGGTTTTCCAAGGCGGCAGCGATCGAGCTTCGAGACGATTTCTGCGGTGACGATGTGTGCCGTCTGGCGCGAGCCAGCGGGGACGCGAAGCAGGTGCGTCGACTGCTGGCGGTCGCGGCGATCCTCGACGGCGGCACGCGGACGGAGGCCGCCCGATTGGGCGGGGTCGGATTG
>ERZ500977.203-NODE-203-length-11497-cov-9.535571_pt1 | contig 11497 bp, 10 predicted proteins | sample MGYA00248863_ERZ500977 | MGnify/ENA primary metagenome ERZ500977 (study PRJEB25958, sample SAMN03398581) | human skin metagenome | study: EMG produced TPA metagenomics assembly of the Human Skin Microbiome Metagenome (human skin metagenome) data set.
CGCAGCGAACAAGACCTGCGAGCAGGGCATCGCCGTGCTTGGGCGCGCCATGATGCCGGCTCGCAGGGATGTTGTCGCTGACCATCGCGCGGATCGCCTCTGCCCGTTCCCAGCTGACATAACCTTCGTGTGCGCCGGGCTTCAGCGCCAGCCATTCATCGCGCGGTTTGCGGCGGCTGCCGGATTGCGAAACCGCCGCGCCGTGTCTCGGCACAACCCCGGTCTTACCATAGGCGTAGGCGCCGCCGTAGACCGGGTTCTCGATCATCCGGTGGATGGTGGCATAGGTTGGCCTCCGCCAGATCACGTCGCCGTTGGCGTGCCTGGCCGGCAAGTCCAGCCCGTGCTCCAGAAACCAGAGCAGGGCCTGCCGGGCGCTGCCAAGCTCGGCCACCTTTTCGAAGACCAGGGTGATAGCCTCCTGCACGCGTCGGTCAGGATCCTTCTCGAGCCTGTCGCCGGCCTTCACGAAGCCGACGGGCGCCGCGACGATCAACTCGCCACGGCGGGCCTTCTCGTAACGGGCGGACAGCGACCGTTGGCGGAGCAGATCGAGCTCGTACTCGTTGAGGCTGCCCTTCAGGCCGAGAAGCAGGCGGTCGTTGCTTTGGCGTGGGGCATATACGGTCTCCTGGTCGACCAGGACGGTGTCGACGACCCGGCACATCTCGATGAGCTGCTGCCAGTCGCGGCTGTTGCGGGCGAAGCGCGACACCTCCCGCGCCGCGACCGCGCCGACCTTGCCCAGGCAGACGTCGGCCACCATCCGGTCGAAGCCAGCCCGCGTGACGCCGCCCGCCGCCGAACGGCCAAGGTCGTCGTCGATCGTCTCGATGCAGGACCAGCCGAGCGTCGCCAGCCGGTCGCGCATCGCATATTGCAGGGCGCCGCTCTCGCGGTTGTGCAGCACCTGGTGGGCAGAGGACTGCCGCACGTAGAGGATCGCCTTGCGCGCCAGATGGTGCGGGCTGATCTTCTCATGCTTCATGCCGCGCCTCCGTCCGGTGAGACGCTTGAGCCCCGGTGTGATCGAGGATCAGGCGGACCATCAGCCCGGTCAGCATCACCCGCGCCTCCTCGGGCAGCATCTCCCAGTGGGGTGCCGGAACCAGGTCGGCGTCGCTGGGGCGGGCGAACAAATCGAGCTGTTGTGGTCTCGGTCGGCGTCGCATCGGCATCTCCCGGAATCGCCTCTTGGGATCCCGATGCTGCGCTCGAACCTCGCGTTTGCGCTGCGCCATCGCGAACGCCGGCCCCGTCGCGCAACAATGCCGCCAGAGCGCCCAGAGCCGCCACCGAGGCAGCCGGCGCCGCCGCCACCCGCCAGCCTTGGTTGGCACCCCGATCGAACATCCAGACCGGAACCTCCAGCTGACGATCGGACGCGACCCCGGTCAGGCTACAGCGAAACGCCGCCCAGCCTGCCTTCTCGATCACCTCGTGAACGTAGACTGATCGACCCGCCCAAGGGTGCCATGGGTAGAGAAGCTCACGCTCCTCGGTCCCGTGGGCGTTCCGTGATCGAGTTGTACAACACCGAGCGCCCGCACTCGGCCCTCGGCTACCGAACTCCGATGGAGGTGCTGACCACCCACGCCGCGACAGCGCTTGAGCCTCTTGCGGGCTCCGCGCCGCCGCTCATCGCCCAGTTTCAACCGGAGGATTCCAGTTCGGCGCGGCCCTGAACGCGGGGAAAGGTCAGGTGTTCACGGGCCAGGGCCGGCGGCGACGTGGACGGTGGCCGACAAGCTCCGCCGCCAGCGTATGGGGCGCGCTGCGGACCTCGTCGACGCGCACGCCTCCGAGACGCTCACCTACTACGCCTTTCCGGACTGCCACTGGATCAAGATCCGTACCAACAATCCGCTCGAGCGCATCATGCGCGAGATCCGGCGACGAACCCGCGTCGTCGGGGCCTTTCCCGACGGACAGTCCTGTCTCAACCTCGCTGCCGCGAGGCTCCGCCATATTGCCGGCACCCAGTGGTCGACACGCAAGTACATGAACATGGCGCCGCTCCGCGCCGCCGAAACCGAAGCCTACGGAGCCGCCACCGCGTGAGCGAAAGTGCGAAAGAGTCTGGACGCTACCCGCCGCCTTGAAGGGCGAGCGGTGATTGGCCCGACCGGCTCGATCCGGGTGTCGGCGAGCCAAGCGTTGAGATCGGCTCCGCTGAGCTTGGCCGTTTCGATCAGGGTGTAGGGCGGAAAGATGGAGAAACCAGCAGCCGTCAAGCATCTCTGCATAGGGTCACGCCGTCGCGCTTACCCCCAAACGATCTCGACCGAAGCTGAAGGTGATTATCCCGCCCGCACATAGCTGCCGGGTGCCGGCTCGATCGGTTTCAGCGCTCCGCTACCAGGCACATAGGCCGGAACCTTCTTGCCCTTGCTGTGGCTTTCGATCCACTCCGCCCAGTTCGGCCACCACGACCCCTGATGCGCCTCGGCCTTGGTTAGCCAGTCCTGCGGATCGGCCGGATAGGCAGCCGCGCTGGTCCAGAACCCGTATTTCGGCCGTTTTGCCGGCGGGTTGATCACCCCCGCGATATGCCCCGATCCGCCCAGAACAAAGGTCGTGTCACCGCCCAGCAAGCCGGTCGTCGGATAGATCGAGTTCCAGGGCGCGATGTGATCCTCTTTCGTCGCAAAGACATAGAAGGGGATATCGATCTTGCCGATGTCGATGGGCAGGCCGTCCATGGTCAGGTGCCCGGCCTTGCGCAAGCCGTTCTCGATATAGATCTTTTCCAGATACCACAGCAGCATGGCCGCCGGCAGGCGGGTGCTGTCGCCGTTCCAGAACAGCAGATCGAAGGCGGGCGGCTTGCGGCCCATCAGGTAATTCATCACGTGGAAGGACCAGATCAGGTCATTTTCCCGGATCATCGAGAACATGTCCTGCAGATGGTGGTTTTCCAGATAGCCCTTTTCGGCCATGTGTTCGCGCAGAACCTGCAGCCGGTCGCGGTCGATGAAAACGCCGATCTCGCCCACATCGGTGAAATCGACCATCGTGGCCAGCGTCGTCGCGGTCTTGACCCGCTTGTCGCCCTTGGCCGCCATATAGGCCAGCGTCGCCGTCACCAGAATCCCGCCGATGCAGAAGCCGAGAATGTCGAACTCGTCCTCGCCGGTCGCATCGGTGATCGCGTCCAGCGCGGTCAGCGGGCCAAGGCGCATGTAATCCTCGAAGCTCAGCGCCGCGTGCTGCTTGGTCGGGTTGACCCATGAAATCAGGAAAACGCTGTGGCCCTGCTCCAGCATATAGCGGACGAGGCTGTTTTCGGGCTTCATGTCGAAGATATAGTATTTGTTGATCCAGGGCGGCACGAACAGCAGCGGGCGCTTGAACTGGGTCTTGGTCAGCGGTTCGTAGTGGATCAACTGGATCAATTCGTTCTGATAGATCACCTGCCCCGGCGTCGTGGCCAGATCGCGCCCGACCTCGAAGGCCTCGCGGTCGGTCATGTTGATGTCCAGCCGCCCGTCGCCGCGTTCCAGATCGTCCAGAAGGTTGCGGAACCCGTCCAGCAGGCTGCGGCCATCGGTTTCAAGGAAACGCTCACGCGCGGCGGGGTTCAACGCCAGATAATTGCTGGGCGACAGCGCGCTGAGCAACTGCCGGGTATAGAACCGCACGCGCAGGCTGTCCTTGTCACCCTCGGGCAGGGTCTCGATCAGGCGGTCGGCGGCGCCTTCGATGGCCAGATGCACGTCGCGCAGGCCACGGCTGACCGGATCGCTGGTCCAGCGGCCATCGCGGAAGCGGCGGTCCTTGCTGTCCTCGCCCTCGCCCGTCGATGCGCCTGCCCAGGCCTTGGCGCTGTTGGACCACAGATCGATCTGGAACTGCGCCAGCGCAAACGGGTTCTGCGCCAGCTTCATCCCCACGCGAGCATAGGCCTGCGCCACGGTCCCCGAATCCAGCACCGAGAATTCATTGCCCGTCGCTTTGGCCAGGGCACTGGCGCTGCTGCGCTGCGCAAGCTCCTGCGCCCGCTGCATCAGGCTGGCAAATTCTGCGGTCTGTTCGGCAATTTTGCTTCGGTCAATTCCGGGTCTCCTTGGGGGTAGCTAGGACGACCGGCTCTGCTGGCAACGGCCGGCGGTGGTGGGGACTGGCAACCGGCAGGTTGTCAGTCTGTGCTTGCAACAAGGATCACATGCAGGAAGCCCGGCCCATGCGCCCCGCGCACATAGCTCCCCTCGATATCGGTCGTGCCGCTGGGTCCGGTGATCAGGATCGCGTTGCGCGGATGGGGCCGCTCGGCCAGCTGCGCAGCATAGTCCTCGAGATGGGACAGGATATCGGATTCCTGCAGCACCACGATATGATGCAGGGGCAGGAAAGACAGCAAGATCGGCGTATCGGCGCCCGAATGCACGATCATGGACCCGCTTTCGGCGATACCCCAAAGCGCCTTTCCGAGCGCTGCCGGCTGGTCCGGGGCAAGAGTGGTGCCGGTGTCAAGGCCCGTCCAGTTGAGTGCGGTCAGCGCCGGCGTCGGTTCCACGGCCAGTGACAGTGACAGGCCGTGTCCCGACAGATAGCGCCGCACAGCGTCGGGAACGGCTTCCATGCCGCCAACGCGGTCAATCGTCGTGCCGATCGCCTCAGCCTTCAGGATGAAGGCATCTAACAGCCCCTCAGCGACCAGTCGGGGGCGGCTGGTGTCGGGATCGGCCAGCAGGGCCTTGGCCTCGGCGGAGATGGCGTCGGGCGCCGGGCGTTCCTGTGGCAGGGCGGCGCGGATCGCGGACAGGATGCGGTCGCGGGCGGTCATGGGCGGCTCCCCTTGTGTGCCTGCTGGGCGCGATACTGTTCCATGAAGGTGCGGCCCGCCGGGCGCGGCAGGTCGCGATGGGCCGTCCAGCCGCCCGCCAGCGGCAGGCGCGCGATCCAGCCTCCCTTGCCGAACAACCGGAGGGCCCGCACGCCGACCCGGCTGGCCAGCCCGTAAAGACCGGGACGCCGGGCCAGAACGGCCCAGATACCGATGCCGACGCGAAGGCTGCCCGGTTCCAGCTTTTCTCGCCAACTGCGGATCCGCCAGGCGCGCAGCAGCGTGGGGATGGGAATCTCGACCGGGCAGACTTCGGCGCAGCGGCCGTTCATGGTGCAGGCATTGGGCAGGTCGCGTGAACCGGCAAGCCCGTTCAGCACTGGTGTCAGAACCGAACCCATCGGTCCGGGATAGGTGCCGCCATAGGCGTGCCCGCCGATCTGGCGATAGACCACGCAATGGTTCATGCAGGCCCCGCAGCGGATGCAGCGCAGCATCTCGCGGAACTCGTTGTCCAGCATTCTGGTGCGGCCGTTGTCCACCAGCACGATGTGCATCTCCTCGGGACCATCGGCATCGCCAGGACGTTTGGGTCCGCAGTGGAATGTCGTGTATTGCGTCAGTTCGCCGCCCGTGGCCGACCGCACCAGCAGGCGCAGCAGGGACAGGGCATGGGCGGTGGTGGGCACGATTTTCTCGATCCCCGCCGTGACGATATGAATGCGCGGCGGCGTGGTGGTCAGTTCGGCATTGCCTTCATTCGTCACCGTGCAGGTGGCACCCGTATCGGCCACCAGGAAGTTCGACCCCGAAATGCCTATGTCGGCCCCCAGAAACTTGGCGCGCAATTCGCGCCGCGCGCTTTGCACCATGGTGGCCGGATCGTCGGCCGAGGGCGGCGGGTGATGAGCTATCTCGAACAGTTCGGCCACCTGTTCGCGGGTGCGGTGCATCGCGGGCCAGACGATGTGTGAGGGGGCCTCTCCGGCAAGCTGGATGATGTGTTCGGCCAGGTCGGTCTCGACCCGCTCGATCCCGGCATCGGCCAAAGCATGCGGCAGGCCGATTTCTTCGCCCAGCATGGATTTCGACCGCGTCACCAACTTGGCCTTGGCATCCAGGCAGATGCGGGTGATGATCGCTCGCGCCTCGGCATCGTCGGATGCCCAGTGGACCGTAGCACCAGATGCGGTGGCGTTGCGCTCGAACTGTTCGAGATAATGGTCCAGATGGGCGATCACGTGATCCTTGATCGCGCGTCCGCGTGCGCGGGCGGCCTGGAATTCGGGAAACGCCGCCACTGCCACCGCGCGCTTGGCCTCGGCCGTGCCAGTGGTGCGGTCGATGGCGATCTTCAGCGTTCTGTCCGCCAGTGCCGTCTTGGCACGGTTCTTGAACGAAACCTGCACAGATGCCTCTGGTGCGCTCATGATGCTCAGCCCTCCTCGCCGATGGCGGGACCGTCGGCCCGGCCCACCAGAACCTCGATGGTGTGGAAACAGCGCGTCCTTGCGCCCCGGCGGTTCAGCTTGCCTGCCATGTTCATCAGGCATCCCAGATCTCCCGCCAGAAGCAGGTCGGCCTCGGTGCGCTCGATCGCCTCAGCCTTTTCGGTGACGATCGCGTTCGAGATGTCGGAATACTTGACGCAGAACGTGCCGCCAAAGCCGCAGCAGACATCATTGCCTTCCAATCCCCGCATCTCCAGGCCCGCGACCTCCGCCAGAAGCGCACGGGGTTGCGCGGCGATGCCCAGTTCGCGCAGCCCTGCGCAACTGTCGTGGTAGGTGGCCGTCGCTGACAGGCGACGGCCCTTTGGCCGAAAACCCATCACATCAACCAGGAAACTGGTGATCTCGTGCGTTCTCGCGGCGAGGATCCGGGCGCGGGGCGCCCAGACCGGATCTTTGGCCAACAGGTCCGGATAGCCGTGCACGATGGTTCCCGCACAGGATCCCGAGGGCAGCACAATATAGTCGAAGCCCTCGAAAGCAGCGATGGTCTGTCGCGCCAGTGCTGCTGCATCCTTTTCGTCTCCGCTGTTCAAGGCCGGTTGCCCGCAACAGGTCTGTGCCTGCGGCACCTCGACCCGGCATCCGGCCTCCTCCAGAAGCTGGATGGCGGAAAACCCGATGCTGGGGCGGATTGCATCCACGAGACAGGTCACGAAAAGGCCGACGCGGGGATTTGGTTGTCCGGACATGACGACCTCAGCGTGTTTGGGTGGCGGAAACAGCCCCGCGATTGCGCGACATCAGGAACAGCACGGCGGCCGGCCAGATCAGCACGGCGATCCACCACAGGTTCGGCCCGCCCGCCAGGATAGCAAGACCAAGAAAGCCGCCCTGGACGATATAATAGAACATCGGGATCAGGGTCATGCGGATGATTTCGCCCTCGCGGTCCACAAGTCCCACCGTGGCTAGGCTGCCACCACGTTGTGCACGCAGATCATATTGCCTGCCGCACCGCCGATGGCCTGCAGCGCAACAACCAATCCGGCCCCGGCCGCGCCCAGACCGATCTGTTCAGCGGTCGAGAACTGGAACAACGAGAACATCATGTTCGAAATCGTGTTCGATCCGGCGACGAAGGCGCCCATCGACCCGATCAGTGGCGCGAACATCGGCCAGGCACTGCCGACCACGGCCGAGACGCTTTCGGCGAGCACGATCGGCATCGACGCCATCGTGTCCGAGGCAGAGTTGATGAACACCTGCACCATCGGCACCGCCAACAGCAGTGCCGGGGCCGCCGCGATCATTGTCAATCCCGACGTACGCAATGCCTTGCCGTAATCGGCCGGACGCATTCGATGGAACAGGAAGGTGAACAGCGAAGCGAGGATCAGCACCGTTCCAGGCAGATACAGCCATTGCACGCGGGCATTGATGCCCGACCCGAACAGATCATCGAAGGCCATGGTCCGTTCCGGGGCGGTCAGCCAGGCCTTGAAATCGGGAATCGTGCGCGTCGCGACCAGCAGAAGAACCACGAATATGTAGGGCGCCCAGGCCTTGAGCAACGACATCATCTCAAGCCCGGCACGGTGATCCTCCAGATCTTCCAGCTTGCCGACCCATTTTCCGTCCCACTGTTCGCGGGGCGGAAAGTCGAAGAACTCCTTCGGGATCAGGAAGCCGGCCCGAGCGGCGGGAACGACGATCAGCAGCCCGATGATGCCGCCCACCAGGGACGGAAATTCCGGGCCAAGCAGGCTGGCAATGATCCAGTACGGAACGGTGAAGGCAAGCCCGGCGAACAGCGCGAATTTCCAGATTCGGAACCCTTCGGTGAAGGACCGCCGGGAACCGAAGAACCGCGTCATCATGCCGATCATGATCAACGGGATCAGAAAGCCGATCAGGCCATGCAGCGTGGCAACCTTGACAGCAATCTCGACCAGATAGTCAGCGAAGGCCATCGGTGTGATGGTCTGTTCGACAATCGCCTGACCCGAAAGCCCGGTATTGACACCGACAAGAATCGGCGTGCCGACTGCCCCGAATGACACAGGCGTGGACTGGATGATCAGCGATACCAGCACCGCTGCCATGGCCGGAAAGCCGATGGCAACCAGCAGTGGCGCAGCGATGGCCGCGGGCGTGCCAAACCCGGACGCCCCCTCGATCAGCGATCCGAACAACCAGGCGATGATGATCGCCTGTACCCGCCGGTCAGGCGAAATGCTGGTGAACCCTGCCCGGATCGACCGGATGCCGCCGCTTTCCTCTAGCGTGTAGAGCATCAGGATCGCGCCGAATATAATGTAGAGCAAGCTGACTGCGGTCAAGGCACCGTTCACGGTGGCGCCAAGAATCTTGTTGAGGTCCGTGCCCCAGACCAAAAGCGCGGTCGCGGCCGTGACCAGATAGGCAACGCCCATCGAAAGCTTGGCCGAGCGTGCGAGCACCACCAAGAGCAGAAACACTGTGGCGATTGGCAGCAGGGCCAAGACGAATGTGAAAACTTGGGGCATCTTTCCTCCTCAGAAGCGTCGGGCCAATCCGGCCCTTTGGGGGTCTGTTACAACGCAGCCGATACTCTCGGGCTTGCCGGATCCGCGGCGCACCATGGTCTGGGTCGAATGGTGATCACCAGCAGGAGCGCGCCGATGCTCTTGTGCGCGTCGCGGTACAGGATGGGGTCACCCGACCTCGTCGCTCAAGCGCCGTGCAAGTCCTTGACGGCCGCATCCACCTCACCTGCAAACCGTTTCTGAGTTTCGGTCATCGCCACCAGAGATTCCTCCGAAAGCCGCTGCATCAGCGCGACAGCCTTGTCGACCGCGTCCGAAAGAACCTTGATATTGTTCCCAGACGCCTCGGAGCGGACGGATGTGTCGAACCGCTTCATGCTGTCTGTTGCAGCAGCCGTCATCTCGTCGAAAATCCGGAACTGACGCTCGATCTGCAACCGGTAGAGGGATCTTGCGTGCTCGTTGGCACTGGCCAAGGCATCCAGCCGTTTCTGCCACATCTTCAGCATCAAGGCGGGATCGAAGCCGTCAACATTCTGACGGCGGAACGAGTCCGCCATGCCCTGAGAGTTCATGAACGGAAAAAGGGATGTCGGATCAAACGCCTTGTGCGCTTCATTGAAATCCATGTTGGGCTTCTTGTCGGTCATAGCAGGCTCCTGTTGCTGTGCTGACGGAAGGCATCGGGCGATCCGATGTGGCCGCCCGATCACGGTCAGTGACGCTTCTTCGGCGGCATCAGGTCGGTGATCGTGCCCTCGAACATTTCGGCAGCAAAGTTCACCGTCTCACTCAGAGTAGGATGCGGGTGGATCGTGTGGCCAAGGTCGACCGCATCGGCTCCCATCTCGATGGCCAAGGCCACCTCGGCGATCAGATCGCCGGCGTTCGGGCCGACGATGGCAGCGCCGATGACGCGTTGATCGGTTTCGTCGAAGATCAGCTTGGTGATGCCCTCGGACCGGCCAAGTGAAAGCGACCGTCCAGAGGCAGCCCAGGGGAAAACGCCCTTGCCAACCTTCAGGCCACTGGCCTTGGCCTGGGCTTCCGTCACGCCGACCCAGGCAACTTCGGGGTCGGTGTAGGCGACCGAGGGAATCACGCGGGCGTCGAAGTGGCGGTTGTGCCCGGCCGCGACCTCGGCTGCGACCTTGCCTTCATGGACTGCCTTGTGCGCCAGCATCGGCTGGCCCACCATGTCGCCGATGGCGAAGATATGGGGAACATTGGTACGCTGCTGGCTGTCCACGGCGATGAATCCGCGGTCGTCCACGGCCACGCCCGCGGCGCCGGCGTTCAGCATCTTGCCGTTGGGCCGACGCCCGACCGACACAAGGATCTTGTCAAAGCGATCGGTGGTGGTGCCGCCCTTGTCGTCCTCGAAGGTGACGGTCAGCCCGTCCTCGTCGGCCGAGACCGCCGTGACCTTGGTCTTGAGCAGGATCTTCTCGTATCGGGCCTCGATCCGCTTATGCAGGGGCTTGACGATGTCCTTGTCGGCGCCGGGGATGATCTGGTCCATCAGTTCCACGACCGTTACGCTGGACCCCAGCGCGTCATAGACGCAGGCCATTTCCAGCCCGATGATGCCGCCGCCCAGAACCAGAAGGCGTGCGGGCACGCCTCCCAGTTCCAGCGCGCCGGTGGAATCGATCACGCGGTGATCGTCATGGGGAATGAACGGCAGCTTCACGGGTTCGGACCCGGCGGCGATGATGCACTGGTCGAAGCTGACCGTGGATGTCGCCCCCTCGATGTCAACCGCGATCATGTTGGGTCCGGCAAAGGTGCCAAAGCCGGTCACGACCTGAACCTTGCGGCCCTTTGCCAGACCGCTGAGACCGCCCGTCAACTGCTGTGAGTGCCGGCCGTATTCTCCCCAGAAGTGCCGTTTGAAAATTCCCCAGTTTTGAGGGCCGTGTGCGCCGTCATCCGGGGGCATGCCCCCGGATGACGGCGGCGGCCGAAGCGGTCCACCACTTCCCCGAGGAACGAGGGGACGGTGCTGGTGGTCAGACTTGGGGAGATCGTCTTGATCCATGATTTGAAGCGGCAGGGGCTGTCGGTTTCGGCCATCGCCCGCCAGTTGGGGCTCTGTAGAGCGTCAACCTCGTTGTCCGCTACCGACAAGCAAGTTGGCCGGTGATGACCGCCACGGCGGTTGGTTTCAGGCTGTGAGGTCCTCCCGGATGTTGTCGCCGAGGTGGTCGCTGTCGGCGTGGCTGTCGGCGAGATTGTCGCCAGTGGTTGTCGTTGAGCCTTCAGCCTTGCCCGCGCTGCGGCCGGCCGCGGAGCGGCGTCGGTAGCTGTCGACGTTCATCTCGAGGATGGTCGCGTGGTGGACCAGCCTGTCGATGGCGGCGACGGTGACGGCCTGGTCGGGGAAGATGCGGTCCCAGGCGCTGAAGGGCTGGTTGGCGGCGATGGCGAGGCTTCGGGTCTCGTAGCGCCGGGCGATGAGCTCGAAGAGGACGGAGGTCTCGGCCTGGTCCTTCTGGGCATAGCCGATGTCGTCGAGGATGATGAGGTCGAAGCGGTCGAGCTTGGCGAGCGCGGCCTCGAGGACGAGGTCGCGCCGCGCGGCCTGGAGCCTCTGCACGAGATCGGTGGTGCGGGTGTAGAGGACGCGGCGGCCGGCTTCGACGAGGGCGTGACCGACGGCGCAGAGCAGATGGGTCTTGCCGGCGCCGCTGTTGCCGATGGCGATCAGGTTGGCGCCGGTCTCGATCCAG
>ERZ500977.204-NODE-204-length-11477-cov-5.036859_pt1 | contig 11477 bp, 8 predicted proteins | sample MGYA00248863_ERZ500977 | MGnify/ENA primary metagenome ERZ500977 (study PRJEB25958, sample SAMN03398581) | human skin metagenome | study: EMG produced TPA metagenomics assembly of the Human Skin Microbiome Metagenome (human skin metagenome) data set.
TCCGCATGAAGTCCATATCGTGTTCGACGACGACGACGGTGCGTTCGGCACCGATGCGGCGCAACAGGTTTCCAGTCTCTTCGCGTTCCTCGGCGCTCATTCCCGCCACCGGTTCGTCGAGCAGCAGCACATCGGCGTTCTGCACCAGCAGCATGCCGATCTCCAGCCACTGCTTCTGCCCGTGGGCGAGCACCCCGGCGGGTTTGTCGGCCAGGTGGGTCAGTCCGATGGTGTGCAACGCCTGCTCGATTGCGGGCAGCACACCGCTGCGCCTCCGCAGCAATGTCCACACCGACCGGCCGGCGCCTGCAGCGATGTCGAGGTTCTGCAGCACGGTGAGCTGTTCGAACACGCTGGCGGTCTGGAAGGTGCGCCCGACGCCGCGCCGGGCGATCTGGTGCACCTTCTTGCCGAGCAGCTCCACGCCGGACTTGTTCACCGAGCCCGTCGCAGAAACCAGGCCTGTGATGGCGTCGATCACGGTCGTCTTACCGGCGCCGTTGGGGCCGATCAGGAACCGCAGGTCGCCCTGGAACAACGTGAGGTCGACATCGCTGACAGCCTTGAAGCCGTCGAAATCCACTGTCAGACCCCGCACTTCGAGGTACTGCGTGCCCATGCCGACGTTGCCGCCTTCGGCAGGTTCCTTGCCTGCGGTGCTCGCTTCGACTTCGGTCATGAGCTGGCGCCCACCTTCTCTGCGTCGGGGTCGGAGTCTGCGGCGTGCTCCGGCGGCGACTCGGCCTTGGCCTTGCGCCGTCGCTTCAGCAGCACCGCGAGGCCGGCGAAACCGGCGGGGAAGAAGCCGACGACAACGATGAACAACAGGCCCTGGGCATATGTCCACTCCGACGGAAAGCGTTCGGAGAACAGGGTTTGCGCCCACGCGACACCGATCGCGCCCAGCACCGGTCCCAGCAGGGTGGTGCGGCCACCGATCGCGACGCCGATCAGGAATGCGATCGACGGCAGGATGCCGACCTGAGACGGCGCGATGAACCCGACGATCGGGGCGAACAGCGCACCGGCGATGCTGGCGAACAGCGCCGCCACCGTATACGCCACCACCTTGATGTTGGCAGGGTCGTAGCCCAGGAAGCGCACCCGCTCCTCGCCGTCGCGCACGGCGACGAGCAGTTCGCCGTAGCGGCTCTGCATGAGCTGACGCACCACCGCGACGACGATCAGCAACACCGCGGCGGCGATGAAGTACAGCATTCTGCGGTTCACCGGATCGTTGAGCGTGAACCCGAAGAACGTGCGGAACCTGTTGAGCCCGTTGGAGCCGCCGAGGCTGGTCTGTCCGACCAGCAGAATGGCCAGGGCGGCCGCGAGAGCCTGCGACAGGATCGCGAAGTATGCGCCCTTGACCTTCCGCTTGAACACGCCGAGTCCGAGCGCTGCGGCGATCCCGGCGGGGATCACGATGATCGCGATCAGCGTCACGATCGGTGATGCGAAAGGTGCCCAATAGCCGGGCAATTCACGCACACCCTGGATCTGCATGAAATCGGGCACCTCGTCGCCGCGCAGTTGCGCGTCGGCAATTTTGAGGTGCATCGCCATCATGTAGCCGCCGAGCCCGAAGAACACGCCCTGACCCAGCACGAGCATGCCGCCCCGGCCCCATGCCAGGCCGATTCCGACCGCGACGATCGCAAAGCAGAGGAACTTGCCGAGCAAGCTGAGCCGGAAGTCGGACAGCACCGCGGGCGCGATGACGAACAGCACCAGGGCAGCGACTCCGAAACCGGCCCAGGTCTGCCAACGCCCGAGGACGGTTCTCATACGAGACTCCTTGTTCGAACCGTGAAGAGACCCTGCGGGCGGGCCTGGAGGAATACCACGATGATGACGAACACGATCACCTTCGCCAGTGACGCCGTGGTGTTGTACTCGATGAACGAGTTCAGGAAGCCCAGCGCGAACGCCGCGATGACCGTGCCTTTGATCTGGCCGAGACCACCGACCACCACGACGAGGAATGCGTCGATCAGATAGCTCTGCCCGATCGTCGGGCTGGTCGATCCGATCAGCGTCAGCGCCACACCGGCGACGGCCGCCAAGCCAGACCCGATGAAAAACGTGGTGATGTCGGTCTTGCGTGACGAGATGCCGCTGGTCTCAGCGAGATCGCGGTTCTGCACGACGGCGCGGATTCGCCGCCCCATCGGGCTGACCTTGAGCACCGCGGCCAGCACCGCGACGCACACCACCGCAAGCACCAGGATGAAGATGCGGGTTTTCGGTACTACGGCACCCAGGATTTCCACACCGCCGGAGAGCCATTCCGGCGCGATGACGTTCACCGCGGGCGCCCCGAAGATGTCGCGCGCCACCTGTTGCAGGATGAGGCCGACGCCGAACGTCACCAGCAAGGTGTCCAGGGGGCGGTGGTACATGCGCTGGATCAGCGTGACCTCCAGCAGTGCGCCCATCGCACCGCCGATGAAGAAGCCGAGGATCAGCGAGATGATCAGCGAGACACCGGCACTCGATACGATCTGCTGCACCACGTAGGCGGTGTAGCAGCCGGCCATGATGAATTCGCCGTGCGCCATGTTGATGACGCCCATCTGACCGAAGGTCAGCGACAGTCCCAGTGCGGCCAGCAACAGGATCGAGCCGAGGCTCAATCCTGTTGCCAGCTGTCCGATTACGACATCCACGTGCTGCGTACTCTTCCCGTCGTTTCGCTCGCCCGGATCAGCCGGACAGTCCGGCGGCCCACGGGTAGGACTTGAGGAACGGATCCGGCTCGATCGGGCCGGGCGACTCCCAGATCGTGTAGATCAGCCCGTCGGGGCGGATCTCACCGATTCTCGCGGTCTTGGTGATGTGGTGGTTCTCGCCGTCGATGGTGACCAGGCCCTCCGGGGCGTCGAACGTGACACCGTCAGCGTTGTCCTGAATTGCCTTGACGTCGAACGACTGTGCCTTCTCCACGGTGTTCTTCCACAGGTACACCGACACGTACGCGGCTTCCATCGGGTCCGAGGTCGGCTTGTCGGCCCCGTACTTGGCCTTGTAGGCCTTGACGAACTCGTTGTTCACCGGTGTGTCGATGGTCTGGTAGTAGTTCCACGCGGTCAGCTGATTGGTGATGTTCTGCACGCCGATACCGCCGACCTCTTCTTCGGCGATCGACACCGAAACGACCGGCATGTCCTGAGGCGTCAGGCCGACGTTCTTGTACTCACGGAAGAACGCGACGTTCGAGTCGCCGTTGAGGGTGTTGAACACCGCGTCGGCGTCGGCGGAACGCACCTTGTTGACGATGGTGGAGAAGTCCGTGCTGCCGAGCGGGGTGTAGTCCTCGCCCTTGATCTCCATGCCGTTGGCCTGCGCGTAGGCCTTGATGATGCGGTTGGCGGTCTGCGGGAACACGTAGTCGCTACCGACCAGGTAGAGCGACTTGACCCCCTTCTCCTTCAGGTAGTCCAGCGCAGGCACGATCTGCTGGTTGGTGGTGGCGCCCGTGTAGAAGATGTTGGGGGAGGCCTCCAGGCCCTCGTACTGCACCGGGTAGTACAGCAGCGAGTTGTTGTCCTCGAAGACCGGCAGCATGGCCTTGCGGCTCGACGACGTCCAGCCGCCGAACACCGCTGCGACGCAGTCACTCGAGATCAGCTTCTCGGCCTTCTCGGCGAACACCGTCGGCTCCGACGCGCCGTCCTCGCCCACCAGCTGGATCTGCTTGCCCATGACCCCGCCCGAGGCGTTGATCTGCTCGACGGCCAGATCGATCGCGTTGCGGACGGTGACCTCGGAGATCGCCATAGTCCCCGACAGCGAGTTCAGTGCGCCGACCTTGATGGTGTCGCCGGAGGTGTCGACACAGGACTCGGCATTTGCTGAATCTGTCTCGGTGGCCTTACTGCCGCAGCCGGCGAGCAGCAGACTGGCGACGGCCACGACACTTCCTGCTCTCAGCGCTGATCTCGTGAACGGGTGGCGTCGAGGTTGGTGCATGAACGGCCTTTCTGGCAGTCGGCAGCGCTCATCCGCTGATGAGGCGCCGAGTGGAGAGACTTCTTGACAACGAAGTTCCGACACCGCCCCGGTGTCGAATCGGGACGTTAGAGCGCCTGTGTTTCTGTCAAATGTCTGTGTGTGACAGGGAAGTTAACCTGTTGCCGCAATCGACAGTTGGTTTGCCGTTCACCGATCGCGCGCCGGCGGGACTGGCACGCTCGTAACAATCCGGTAGCGTCCGGCGATGTGACCAGTATGCGATCAGCTTTGCGAAGCAATGCAGCCAAAGTAGGAGCGGCGGTCGGGGCGTCACTGATGGCGGCGGCCACCTCGGTCGTGGTCGGTGCACCCACTGCGGGTGCTCAGCCCGCGGGTCATCAGGTCCGGTACACCCTGGTGTCCGGGGGTGCCTACCAGTTCGACCTCTTCTACCTCACGAGCCAGCCGCCCAGCATGGAGGCCTTCAACGCCGACGCCTACGCGTTCGCCAAGCGCGAGAAGGTCAACCTGGCGCCCGGAGTGCCGTGGGTGTTCGAAACGACGCTGGAGGACCCGAACTGGGCGATTCTTCAGGTCAGCAGCACCACCAAGGGTGGCCAGGCCGCCCCTAATGCGCATTGCGACATCGCCGTCGACGGCGCGGTCCTGACCGAGCACAACGATCCCTACAACGTGCGGTGCCAGCTCGGCAACTGGTGATCTAGACGGGGGTCAATCCCGACAGGGCGGGCGGAAGCTCGTCGCGATGAAGCACGCCGAGGCGCTGCGTGGCGCGGGTGAGTGCGACGTACAGGTCGGCCGCGCCGCGAAACCCCTCGGCGAGAATCCGTTCCGGATAGACCACGAGCACCGCGTCGAACTCCAGGCCCTTGGTGGCCGTCGGCGGCACCGTGCCCGGCACGCCGGGCGGCCCGATGACGATGCTGGTGCCGTCCCGTGCTGCTTCCTCCTGCACGAATTCCTCGATGGCCGTGGACAGTTCGTCGTCGACTACACGGCGCGCCCACGGTGCGGCACCGGTGGAGCGCACCGATTCCGGCGGTTGTACGGCGGGCGCGAATTCGGCCAGCACGGCGGCCGCGACGGCCATGATCTCCGACGGCGTGCGGTAGTTCACCGTCAAGGTTCGATACATCCAGCGCTCTGCCACATACGGTTTGAGCATCGCGTCCCACGAGGTCGCCCCCGCTGAGGAGCGCCGCTGCGCGAGATCGCCGACCGTGGTGAACGACCGGCTCGGGCAGCGCCGCATCAGCACTCTCCAGTCCATTTCGGAGAGTTCCTGCGCCTCGTCGACGACGACGTGCCCGTACGTCCATTCCCGGTCGGCGGCTGCGCGTTCGGCGAGCTCGCGGGTGTCGCGCTCCAGGAATCGCTCGGCGAGATCCTCGGCCGCGATGACGTCCTGGGCCATCAGCCGGTCCTCGTCGTCCATCATGTCCTCGCGCCCGATCATGAGATCGAGGACGCCCGCCGCGTACGCGGCTTCCTCCACCCGTTCCCGTTCCGCGGCTTCCTCACCCGACTTGTCACGGCCCAGCAGGTCGACCAACTCGTCGAGCAGGGGTACGTCCGACAGTGTCCACGCCGCACCGTCCTCGCGGTGCAGCGCCGGATCCGCGCCTGCGGCGCGAAGCCGTTCGTGTGACGAATACAGCTCGCTGAGAAGGGATTCCGGCGTTAGTACGGGCCAGAGCCGATCGAGCGCCGCCTTGAAACCGGCGTGATCCTCCAGCTCGTCGATCAGGTCGGCGCGCAGATGTTCCCACGCGGCCTTGTCCGCGCGGGTGAGCCATCCCCGGCCGATCTTGGCGATCGCCCGTTCGGTAAGCGCCCAGGTGATGACGTCGACGAACGTGGTACGGGCGTCGTTGTGCGGTTGATCGGTGGCGCGCGCCTCCTGGACAGCCCACTGGGCGATGTCGGCGCCGATGCTCACCGACACGTCCGACAGGTCGATGGGCACCAGGTCCTCCGGCACGCGCTGCCGGTCGGCGACCGCTGCGGAAAGCACGTCGAGAATGGCCAGCGATCCCTTGATCTGCGCCGCCTTCGGGGTGTCGGTGTCGGTGACGTGCAGACCGGGATAGAGATCGCCGACGGTCATGAACACCACATTGGTTTCGCCGAGTGACGGCAGCACCCGCCCGATGTGGCGCAGGAACGCGGCGTTCGGTCCGACCACGAGCACACCGTGGCTCTCCATGCGCTTGCGTTGGGTGTAGAGCAGATAGGCGACGCGATGCAGGGCGACGACGGTCTTGCCGGTGCCGGGGCCGCCCTCGATGACGAGCACCCCGGGATGATCGAGCCGGATGATGGCGTCCTGCTCGGCCTGGATGGTGGCGACGATGTCGCGCATTCCTTCCCCGCGTGGTGCGTTGACCGCCGCCAACAGGGCCACGTCGCTGGAACTGCCGCGCTGGCCTTCCGTCTCGTCCGAGCCGGGCCTGCCGAACACCTCGTCGGTGAAGTCGATGACGCGGCGCCCGATGCTGCGGAACTGCCTGCGCCTGCGCATGTTCTCCGGATGGGCGCCCGTCGCGACGTAGAACGCGCGGGCCGCGGGCGCACGCCAGTCGACCAGCAATGGCTCGTAGTCGTTGTCCTCGTCCTGCACGCCGATGCGGCCGATGTAGATCCGCTCACCGTCGACGCTGTCGAGGCGGCCGAAGCACAAGCCGGCGTCCGCGATGTTCAGCCGGTCCATCCGGGCGGCAGACGCGCGCACCTCGGCGTCGCGATCCACCATGGTGCCGCCGTCCTGGGTATCGACGGGGGCCCCGAGCGCGGCAGCGTATCTGGATTTCACCCGTTCGCGCTCGGCATCGAGCCGTTCGTACAGGCCTTCGACATAGCTGCGCTCCGACTGCAGCTCGGTGTCGTAGTTGGTCGGTGTCTTCTGAGTCGACATGTGCCCCTTAGCAAATTGCGCAACGGCTGCGATTTTACAGCGGGTCGCTTGACAGCATGTCGAACATATGTTCGCATGGTTTATGCGCTGGGCAGGCCAAGGCATCGACGTCGACGACGGCGCACTCCCCGGGCTACAGCGTATCGGCCTGATTCGCACCGTCCGGACGCCGCAGTTCGAGGGCATCACCTTCCACGAGGTGCTCTGCAAGTCGGCGCTCAACAAAATTCCTGAAGGTGCTGCCGTCCTCCCTTTTCGGTACACCGTCAACGGATATCGCGGGTGTTCCCATGCGTGCCGCTACTGCTTCGCCCGGCCCACGCACGAGTATCTCGATTTCGACCCCGGCCAGGACTTCGACAGTCAGGTGGTCGTCAAGACGAACGTCGCCGAGGTGCTGCGCCGCGAACTGCGAAGGCCGTCATGGATGCGCGAAACCGTTGCGCTGGGGACGAATACGGACCCCTACCAGCGGGCCGAGGGGCGTTACGCGCTGATGCCCGGCATCATCGGCGCCCTCGCCGACTTCGGGACACCGTTTTCGATCCTGACCAAGGGCACGCTGTTGCGCAGGGACCTTCCGCTGCTGACCGAGGTGGCCCGCCGGGTCGATGTCAGTGTCGCCGTATCGCTGGCGGTGGGTGATCCGGACATCCACGCCCGCGTCGAGCCGGGCACGCCGTCGCCCCAGGCGAGGCTGGGACTGGTCGCCGCGATCCGCAATGCAGGGCTGGACTGTCACGTCATGGTGGCCCCCGTCCTGCCGCGGATCACCGACTCCGAGGAGCACCTGGACGACTTGCTAGGGCGCATCGCCGCAGCGGGGGCAACGAGTGTCACAGTGTTCGGACTGCACCTGCGGGGGAGTACACGCGGGTGGTTCATGGATTGGCTCGCGGCCGCGTACCCGCACCTTGTCGGCGAGTACCGCAATCTCTACCGGCGGGGCGCGTACCTACCGCAGCAGTACCGGGCGATGTTGGCCCAGCGCGCAGCGCCGCTGATCGCCAAACACGGGCTGACCCGTGACGGACGGTCGTTTCGCGGCGCGCCGACTGCACCGCCACCCGCCGCGACATCGGCTCAGCCTGCGCTGTTTTAGAAGACGCGCTGTTTTGGTGCCAGCGGCGTTCTAGCTCTTGTTGCGCTTCACCTGATTGAACGGCACGCCTCGGTCGGCGGCGGCTTCGCGCGGGAAGCCGAGGATGCGTTCGCCGATCACGTTGCGCGCCATCTCTGAACTGCCACCGCCGAGCGATCCCGTCTGCCGGGACAGGTAGCGCACACCGATGTCGGAGAGCTCCGTGAGGCCCGGTGCCTCCTGCGAACCCTCGTCGATCACGCCCGCAGTTCCCGCGATCGCCAGTGCCGTGTCGACCTCAAGTTCTGTGGTTTCGGCATGGAACAGCCGAATCAGCGTGCCCGCGTTCGGCGGCAGCGAGCCGTCGGCGATCGCGTGGAACACATGGTCGATCAGCTGTTCTTTGACGATCCTGCGTGTCAGCGCGCGCCCCGCCAGATCCTGGATACGAGGATCGTCGCCTTGGCCGGTGGCCTCGGCCAGCCCGACGTGATCGGGCGGCATCTCGTTGGCGTTTTCGGCGGCGGTGCCGCTGGCGAACTCCGAACCGCCGCCCACCGCGCGGCGCTCGTGGTGCAGCTGGCGGGTGGCAACCTCCCACCCCTTGTTGACCTCGCCGACGACGGCATCGTCGCCGAGCGCGAGGCCGTCGAAGAATTCCTCGCAGAACTCTTCATTGCCGTTGACCTCTTTGATGCGGCGCATAGTGATGCCGGGGGAGTTCAGCGGCACGAGGAACATCGTCAGGCCCTCGTGCTTGGGCACCGTCCAGTCGGTGCGGGCCAGCATCAGGCCGTAGTCACCGGCGAACGCGCTGGTGCTCCAGGTCTTGGCGCCGTTGATGATCCACTTGCCGCCCTCGTGGTCGGCCCGGGTGATGACGCCGGCGAGGTCGGAGCCACCGCTGGGTTCGCTGAGCAGCTGAACCAGGATCTCGTCACCGCGGATCGCGGCCGAGATGCGGTCGCGTTTCTGGGCTTCGCTACCCACGTCGAGGATGGTCGCCGCACAGATGGTGAAGGTCGGCGTATTGAGTATTAACGGCATCTCGTAGCTTCGGCATTCGGCGTTGAACGCCCGCTGGTAGGCGTAGTCCAGGCCGAGCCCGCCGTACTCGCGCGGGAAGCAGATTCCTGCGAAACCTCCCTCGTACAAGCGTTTCTGGAGTTCCTTCGCGCGGTCCCAAGAGGCCTGTTCGGCACGCACCGAGAACGGCGGGTGGTCGGGATCGACCCTCGGCATGTTCTCGGCCAGCCAGGCCCGCGCGCGGGCGGCGAAATCCGCTACCGACTCGGTCGTCTGTGTGGAGGTGACGGTGTCGGTCATGCCGGGACCTCTGCCTTCCTGCTCAGCTGATAGACGACGCGGTGATGATCCTCCGGGGAGCCGAACACAGCCCGGTAGAGCGCCACCCGGCGCAGGTAGAGGTGCAGGTCGTGTTCCCACGTGACGCCGATACCGCCGTGCAACTGGACGCAGTCCTGCAGCATCATCGGGGCACGCTCGGCCACATAGGCTTTGGCGACGCTGACCAGCTTCTCGGCGTCGGGGGAGCGTTGCGCAACTGCCGCGACTGCACCCGCGGTGGTGCCGCGGCAGGCCTCGAACCACAACTTCATGTCCGCCGCACGGTGTTTGAGCGCCTGGTAGGACGCCAGCGGACGGCCGAAGCTGTGGCGATCCGTGAGCCACTGGTTGGTCATCGCCAGGACCGCGTCGAGAATTCCGACGATCTCGGCGCACTGCAGAATCAGCGCGATCTGACGCTGGCGTTCGATGATCGCCGACGTCTGCTCGGCAGTGCCGACAGCCGCGGATTCGGCGACCTGCACCCCGTCGAAATGCACGCGCGCATAACGCTTGACCATGTCGACGGAGTTCTGCACCGTCACGGTGACCCCTGCGGCGTCTGTCGGCACCAGGAACTGCCTGATCGCCCCGTCACAGGCAGCAACGACGAGTACGGCGTCGCAGTCGGCGCCTGCCTCGACGCGATCCTTGACCCCGTCGATGCGATAACCGGAATTGGTTCGGGTCGCAGTGGTTTCGGCCGTCAGCGCGGCGAACGGGCGCCGGGGTTCGTAGACCGCCCAGGACGCGATCAGCTCACCGGAGATCAGGCCCTCGATGGATTCCTCGTGTTCCTTCGGCGCCTCGACGAGACCGGCGGGAACGACGCTGCCCGGATGCAGTGGGCCGGGCGCGACCGTGTGGCCGATCTGCTCAGCGACCAGCGCCAGGTCTGCCACCCCGTCCCCAGAGACGCTGCCGCCACCGAGTTCCTCTGGCACCAGCAGGCTGGTCCACCCCAATTCCGCTGCTCGCTGCCACCATTCGCGCTGGAACGACACCCCGGAGGCGTGCAGCCCCCGGACATGGGTCAGCGAGCCCTGCTTCTCAAGGAACGTCTGAGTGGTCGAGGCGAACAGCAGCCGTTCGGGATTCACCGCATCGGTCATACGAGTTATGTTGCCTCTCAGGCGATGACGAGCGCTGGGACATCGGGCTTGTGGACGACCTTGTTCTCGACACCGAACAGGTCGACCATGTTCTTACCCATGACCTTGCGGACACCCTCGGCGTCGAGTCCGTGCGCTTCCAGATCGGACACCAGGTTGATCGGATCGGCGAGGCCTTCGGGGTGCGGCCAGTCGGAGCCGAAGATGACGCGGTCGATGCCACACAGGTCGGCCATCTTCTTGAAGTCGTCCTCCCAGAACGGAGCGACGTATACGCAGCGGCGGAAGGCTTCGATCGGGTCCTCCGGAAAGGACTGCGGCATCTTCGAATACACATCCTTGAATTGGTAGAACAGGTACGGCACCCACGACGCCCCGTTCTCGACCGACAGGATGCGCAGGTCCGGGTTGCGGGTGAAGGCGCCGTGGCAGACCAGGGCGGCCATGGTGTCCTCGATGGGTCGTTTGCCCATCGCCACCATCCGGAACGACGTCGGTTTGAACGGCAGGAACTCGTCGGCGGGCTCCCAGTCGTTGAGGTATTGCGCATAGCCGCTGTCCGACGCGTGCATCGCCACCGGGATGCCGGCCTTCACGCAGGCGTCCCAGAAGGGGTCGAACTCCTCGGTGCCGAACGACCGGGTGCCACGGTAGCCGGGCACCGGCGCCGGCCGGACCAGCACGGTCTTGGCGCCGCGCTCCAGGCACCATTCGAGCTCTTCAAGCGCGCGGTCGACGATCGGCAACGTGATGACCGGCGTCGAGAAGATCCGGTCTTCATAGTTGAATTGCCAAGTCTCGTACATCCATTCGTTGAGCGCATGGATGATGTCGTGGATGAGTTCGGGGTCGTCCTTGAGCCGTTCCTCGACCAACGAGGCGAGCGTAGGGAACATCAGCGTGTAATCCAGGCCGAGTCCGTCCATCACCTCAAGGCGCGCTTCAGGATTGCGGAACGCGGGGATCGCCTTCATCGGCTTGCCCATGACTTCGCGGTAACTCTTGCCGCCGCTGCCGTGCCGGAAGTACTCCTCCTGGGCTCCGGGCC
>ERZ500977.205-NODE-205-length-11472-cov-5.349566_pt1 | contig 11472 bp, 12 predicted proteins | sample MGYA00248863_ERZ500977 | MGnify/ENA primary metagenome ERZ500977 (study PRJEB25958, sample SAMN03398581) | human skin metagenome | study: EMG produced TPA metagenomics assembly of the Human Skin Microbiome Metagenome (human skin metagenome) data set.
GATGGCCGCCGCGACCGGCGTGCCGCACCTCCCCGAAGGGGTCCCGCATCTCGCGGCGCCGGCCGAGGTACCCGTCGTCGCGCCCTCCGCGGAGGTGCCTGCTGCCGTTGCCGCGGCAGCGCCCCTACCCGAATCGGCTCCTGTGCCCGAAAGCCTCCCGGCTCCAGAGGTGGTACCGACCGGCGAGCCGCACCTGCCCGAGGGGCAACCGGTGCTGCCGTCGGCCCCCGAGATGACAGATCCGGCAATTCTGTTCAGTGCGCTGCCCTGAGGGGTTAACCTCGACGCCGTGACGGCGGTGACGCACCAATTCGATACCGAAAACAGTCTCGTCGACCGGGCCCGCGGGCTGCGCGACCTGGTCCGTGAACAGGCAGCGACGTCGGAACGCGAACGCACGCTGAGCCCCGAGATCGTCGAAGCGATGTGGGCGAGCGGATTGATGACGGCTTTCAATGCGCAGGCCGCGGGCGGTGTCGAGCCAACGTTCACCGAGATGATCGAGACGTGGATCGAAATGGCTTGGCAGGACGGGTCATTCGGGTGGATCGGGATCGCGAATCTGCCGTCGTCGTTTGCCGCGTCGGCCTACCTTTCCGACGCCGGGTTCGCCGAAGTGTTCACCGCCAACGGCAACCGCGTCACGATGGGCGGTCAGTTCTTCCCCAACGGGCAGGGAGTCGCCGTCGACGGCGGCTACCGCCTGACCGGATCGTGGAGCTTCGGCTCGGGAACGGGTCACGCCCAATACGTCGCCGCCGGGTTCTTCCCCATGGTCGACGGAGAGATGCAGTGGATCAGCGAAGGTGTGCCCGACATGCGAGTCGCCGTCGTGCCCCGCGCAGACGTTGCGTTCAACGACGGCTGGCACGTACAGGGTTTGAAGGGCACCGGCTCCTACGACTACGCCGTCACCGACGTGTTCGTTCCCCACGACCGCACGTTTGCGCTGTTCACGCGCGAGCCCAAGCGGGGCAATTCGGCGGCGATGCGGATGGGCATGATGCCGGTCACCGCCGCGGGCCACGCCGCGTGGGCCCTCGGGGTCGCGCAAAGCATGCTCGACGACGTCGCGGAGCTCGCCGAAACGAAATTCCGGATGAGCGACATGGCATCGCTGGCGAGCAGGCCGACGTTCCAGAAGGGTCTCGCGCATCATGTCGCAGCATGGCGAGCGGCCCGTCTGCTGGTGCTCGACGCGTTCACCACTGCCGAGGCGGTCGTCGGCGGGGGAGGCGAGCTGACTCCGACGTTGCGCGCCGATATGCGAGTTGCGGCGGTGTTCGCCACCGACACCGCACGATCATGTGCGGAATGGGCGCACCTGGTGGCGGGAACCTCCAGCATCCGCGAGGGCAGCCGGCTGGAGCGGGCCTTCCGTGACATCTACACCGGAACACAGCACGCCTTCATCAGCGAGAAGGTCGCCATCGACGCCGCGCAGGTGTGGCTGGGGATCGTCGAGGATCAGTTCGGGCTCTGAGGCTCTGCGCGGGTCGGTCAGCGGGCGCGGCGTGCCGGTGGGTTACCACCGGGGCGTCTCGTTATATATGCTAAGTACTCGGCTGTTTCCGACCTGGAGCGAATTAATGACCTGGATCAAGAGCACACTGTCCGCTGCTGTCATGACGGGTGGGCTCGCGGCAGGAATAGTGGGTCTCGGTGCTGCCTCCGCCGGCGCGCAACCGGTCCCACCGCCACCCGTTCTCGGTGAGGTCCCCCCGGCATGGGCGCCGCCGAAACCCGCAGAGGTCTGGATCGGTCAGCCGGTCGTCTGGAACTCGGCCTGGGGCGGGCGCTGGGGCGTCTGGATCAATGGCGGCTGGATCTCCCTGACATCGAATCCTGTTACCGGCGGCGGATGATTCAGTGCGCACGCCACAACGAATGCATAGCTGCGCTTTATACTCACCCGGGGATTTGCGCACCCCAATCGACACGACGAGGCAGGAGCAACGATGACCGGACTGAAGAGCCGCGTCACGCGAATGGGTCTGGGCATCCTCGGAGCCGCCGCGGTCTGCCTCAGCGTCGCCGGACCGGCGGCAGCCGATAGCACCGAGGACTATCCGATTCCGCGCCGCATCATCCACACCACCTGTGACGTCGAGCAGTACTTGGCCGCGGTGCGCGACACCAACCCGGTGTACTTCGAGCGCTACATGATCGACCGCAGCAACCGCCCCGCCGACGTCCAGCAGATGGCCTTCGACCGCATCCACTGGTTCTTCTCACTCGACCCCGTCGGGCGCCGCCAGTACTCGGAGAACACCGCGACCAACATCTACTACGAACAGGTGGCGACGCGGTGGGGCAACTGGGCCAAAATCTTCTTCAACAACAAGGGCGTCGTCGCCCACGCCACCGATGTGTGCATGAACTACCCCAAGGGCGATATGTCCGTGTGGAACTGGGTCGTTCGGTAACTAGGTTTTGACACCGACCGTGATCAGGTCGGAGATCGGCGTCCACACCGGGCGTCGGACGCGGTGCTGATCCTCGACGGCGAAACCGGCTTCGGTGAACATCGTGCGCATCTCGCCGGGAGTCGGGGCGTGCGAGGGATTCAGCCGGTTCGCCAGGAGCCACTGGATCTGGAGACCGGGCAGCCGCTGCCGCGGACTCAAGGTGGCCACCGCCGCGAAACCGCCTGGCGCCAGCACTCGGTGGAACTCCCGCAGGGCGGCGGGCTGATTGAACCAGTGGAACGCCGAGGTGGTCACCACGGCATCCAGGGCGGCGTCGTCGAACGGTAGTTGCTCAGCCGGTGCGCGAAGCCACTGAACTCGGGTTGATCGGCCGGCCGCCTGCTCCAGCATCCCTTCGGACAGGTCCACGCCGTAGACGGCATCGGGCTGCAGCTCACGTTCGATCCTGTCCGCGAGAATCCCTGTGCCACAACCGACATCGGCCACCCTGCGCGATCCATGGGCGCGCAGCAGCGCGATCATCTCGTTTTGCGGCGGGCGATACACCCACCGCTGCACGACCGCAGTGTCGTAGACAGGTGCGGCGAAGCCCCAGAATCCTGTGACCGCTTCGTTGAAGCCTCTGCGGCTGGGCAGACTCAGTTCTGTGCCTGACCCAGGATGGGCAGTTTGTCCGGGCAGTACGTGCGCAGCGCCGCGGCGAGGAACTTGTACGCCTGGTCGGTGGTCGCGTCCTTCTCGAGCTGGTTGTGCACGAACGTCGCCGACGCGAACAGATCGGGGTCGGTGCCCATGGTGATACGTTTGCACGCGATCTTGCCGATCCAGGCGTTGTAGTCCTTTTGGCCGTAGATGCCGTACGTGTTCAGCTCGTTGGTGAACGCGGTGTCCGGATCCGCAGCGGCGGGTGCCGCGGTGCCCAGCGCTCCCAGTGACACGGCCGCTGCGGCCACACCGATCATGAGGCGCTTCATGCCCTCACTCCTTCCGACGGATCCGTTTGCAGCCCACCAGGTCTCGGCCAGGGCGCGGGGACAGGGCGGGTGCGTACCCGCTGCGGCCACCAGAACCACGGACCCAGTAACGCGGCGATGGACGGTGTCATGAACGCTCGAATCACCAGCGTGTCGAACAACAGACCCAGACCGATCGTCGTGCCGACCTGCCCGATGACGGTCAGCTCGCTGACCGACATCGACATCATCGTAAGCGCGAAGACCAGCCCTGCGGCCGTTACGACGGAACCACTGCCGCCCATCGCGCGGATGATGCCGGTGCCGATTCCTGCATGTATCTCCTCTTTGAGCCGGGAGACCAGCAGCAGGTTGTAGTCGGCGCCGACGGCCAGCAGGATGATCACCGCCATGGCGAGCACCATCCAGTGCAGCTCCTGGCCCAGGATGTGCTGCCACAGCAGCACCGAGAGCCCGAACGATGCGGCCAGCGACAACACCACGGTCCCGACGATCACCGCGGCCGCGACGACGGCCCGCGTCAGGATGAGCATGATGATGAAGATCAGGCCCAGCGCCGAGATGCCCGCGATCAGCAGGTCGTAATTGTTGCCATCCTGCATGTCCTTGAAGGTTGCCGCGGTACCGCCGAGGTAGACCTTCGAACCCTCAAGCGGAGTGCCCTTGATCGCCTCCTTGGCCGCCGTCTTGATCTTGTCGATCTTGGCCACGCCCTCGGGGCTCAGCGGATCGCCCTCGTGGGAGATGATGAAGCGCACGGCATGGCCATCGGGGGACAGGAACTGCTCCAGGCCGCGCTGGAAGTCGGCGTTCTCGAAGATTTCCGGCGGTAGGTAGAACGAATCGTCGTTCATCGAGTCGTCGAACGCCTCACCCATGGCGTCGGCGTCCTCCGACATCGCCGCCATCTGATCCTGCTGACCCTTCTGCGACTGATACATCGTCAGCATCATCGTGCGCATGGTCTTCATGGTCTCGATCATCTCGGGCATGAGCGCGACCATCTGCGGCATCAGCGTGTTGAGCCGGCGCATGTCCGGCAGGATCTCCCGGAAGTCGTCGGTCATGATGTTGATGCCGTCGAGCGTGTCGAACACCGACCGCAGCGCCCAGCACACCGGGATGTTGTAGCAGTGCGGTTCCCAGTAGAAGTAGTTGCGGATAGGTCGGAAGAAGTCATCGAAGTTCGCAATGCTGTCGCGCAGATCCTCGATGTCGGTGAGCATGTTCTCCATCTTGGAGACCATGTCGTTGGTGATCGATGCCATCTGAGCAGTCAGATTCGACATCTTCTCCATGGTCGCGATGGTGTTGGCCATCTCGTCGGCCTGCACCAGCATGTCGGCCATGCGGTCCTGCATGTACTTCTCGTTGAGGCGCTGGGTGGTGCCCTGCATGCTCATCTGGAACGGGATCGACGTGTGCTTGATCGGCTTGCCGTCGGGACGGGTGATGGCCTGCACGCGGGCAATGCCCTCGACCCTGAACAGCGCCTTGGCGATCTTGTCGATGACGAGGAAGTCCGCCGAGTTGCGCAGGTCGTGATCGCTTTCGATCATCAGCAGCTCGGGGTTCATGCGGGCCTGATCGAAGTGTTCGTCGGCGACCGCGTAACCCTCGTTGGCGGGCAGGTCGGCAGGCAGGTAGTCGCGGTCGTTGTAGTTGGTCCGGTAGCCGGGCAGCGCCAGCAGGCCGACCAGCGTGATCGCCATCGTCGCAATCAGAATCGGCCCCGGCCAGCGGACCACCGCGGCGCCGATCTTGCGCCAGCCTCGGATCCGCATGGCGCGCTTGGGTTCCAGCAGCTTTCCGAAGCGTGTTGCGATGCTGATGATCGCGACCATCAACACCACGCCCGCCATCACGACGACGAACATGCCGATCGCCAGGGGGACACCCATGGTCTGGAAGTAAGGCAGCCGGGTGAAGCTCAGGCAGAACGTCGCGCCCGCGATGGTGAGGCCGGAACCGAGCACGACGTGCGCCGTGCCGTGGAACATCGTGTAGTAGGCCTGTTCCTTGTCCTCACCAGCAGAACGGGCCTCTTGATATCGGCCTATTAGGAAGATCGCATAGTCGGTGGCTGCCGCGATCGCGAGCGTCACCAACAGGTTCGTCGCAAACGTGGACAGGCCGATGATCTCGGTGTGGCCGAGGAACGCGACGACACCGCGGGCGGTGGCCAGTGACAGCACGACCATGACGAGCGTGATCAGCACCGTCACGATCGATCGGTAGACCAGCAGCAGCATCGCGATGATGACGGTGAACGTCACCGCCTCGATCATGCGCATGCTGCGGTCGCCGGCGATGTGCTGGTCGGCGGCCAGCGCCGCCGGACCTGTCACATAGGCCTTGACCCCCGGCGGTGCCTCCAGGCTGTTGACGATGCTCTGAACGGACTTCACCGACTCGTTTGCCAGCGCCTCACCCTGGTTGCCGGCGAGTTTGACCTGGACGTAGGCCGCCTTGCCGTCGTTGCTCTGCGAGCCCGACGCGGTCAGGGGGTCGCTCCAGAAGTCCTGAACCGACTGCACGTGTGCGGTGTCGGCCTCGAGGCGGTCGACCAGTTCGTCGTACCAGGCGTGCGCCTCGTCGCCGAGCGGCTGCTCTCCCTCGAAGACGATCATGACCGAGCTGTCGGAATCGCCTTCCTCGAACAGCTCGCCGACCTTCTTCATCGAGATCATCGAGGGCGCGTCATTGGGGCTCATCGAGACCGCCTGGGCCTCGCCGACCGCTTCGAGCTGGGGGACGAAGACGTTCAGGCAGACGATCACGCCGACCCAGACCACGACGATCGGCAGCGCGAACAGTCGGATCATCCGCGGGATGAACGGCCTGTGGGGCTGGCGTGCCGAGGGGAACTCGTCGGTGCGGGCGTCGGAAACTGGTGCGCTCATGCGGATTTCACGAAGCAGAAGGTCTGGGCATTCAAGCCGTCGGTCGTCCTCTCGTCCTTCAACTCGTCGTCGACGAATATCCGGCAGGTGATGGTGCTGCCGTCGCCTTGGGCGACGATGTTGGGTGCCGCGGACGGCTCGGTGGTCTCCAGCGTCAGCGACCAGGGGAGTGCGGCTCCGTCGACGCGCTGGGGCTTGGCGTCGAGATCGAGGTAGTTCACATCGGCATAGCTGCCGGTACCGGTGATCTCGTAGCGAACGACTTTGGGATCGAACGGTTCCGGGAGATCGGCGAAGTTGCGGGGGGTCTCGATGATGCCCTCGGAACCGAAGAAGGTACGGATGCGGGCCACCGTCAGACCGGCGATGACGACGACGACGATGATGAGCAGCGGTAGCCACACCTTCTTGCCGATTGCTAGCACGGTTGCTGACCCCGCGGAGTGGCGCGCATGTGACCCCTGGAAAATATTCGTGACTATTGTTTGGCTGATCGTAACTTAGCGCGTTTAAGTTCTCATCCAGCCACAGATTAGCTCAAGCGATTGTGTCCCTGCTAACTCATTTCGCGCGGGGGCGATGCAGGTCACAATTTGACGCTTGCGCTGTTTGTCTCGGCGCTGCTAGACATAGCGTCAACCCAATGCTGAGCAGTCGCACAGCAGACGAGGAGCGTGCCGGGATGACCGTGTACTACGACCCCTACGACCTGAACATCACCGCCGACCCCTACCCAACCTATGCGCGCCTGCGTGACGAAGCACCCCTTTATTACAACGAGCGCTACGACTTCTGGGCGCTGTCGCGTCACACAGACGTCGAGAAGGCGTTGCTGGACTGGGCGACCTTCTCCAACAGCCGCAGCGACATCCTCGAGCTGGTCAAGTCCGACTTCGCCATGCCCGAAGGCGTGATGATGTTCGAGGACCCGCCCCAACACACCATGCTGCGCGGCTTGATGTCGCGGGTGTTCACGCCCCGCCGCATGGCCGAGATCGAGGACCAGATCCGGCGGTACTGCGTGAACTGCCTCGACCCGCTGGTGGGCTCGGACAGTTTCGATGTCATCGGAGAGCTCGCCGCGATGATGCCGATGCGGGTGATCGGCATGCTGCTCGGCATCCCAGAGTCGGAGCAGGTTTCGGTGCGTGACGCCAACGATGCGAACCTGCGGACCAAGCCGGGTGCGCCGATGAAGGTCGCCGACCCCGACAGGATCGCCGACGGCCGCATCTATGCGGATTACGTCGAATGGCGCTCGGCCAACCCCTCCGACGATCTGATGACCGCGCTGCTGAACGTCGAGTTCACCGATGAGCGCGGCGTCGAACGCAAGCTGACGCGCAAGGAAGTGCTGCACTACACCCAGGTGGTGGCCGGCGCCGGAAACGAGACCACCGGGCGGCTGATCGGCTGGCTGGCCAAGGTGCTCGCCGAGCACCCTCACCAGCGCAGGCAGATCGTCGACGACCGGTCACTGCTGGGACGCGCCGTCGATGAAACCCTCCGCTTCGAACCCACCGGACCACACGTCGCGCGTTATCTCGCAAAGGATTTCGAGTACGGCGACACCACCGTGCCCGCGGGGAGTGCGATCCTGCTGCTCTTCGGCGCCGCCAACCGCGACGAGCGCCGATACCGCGATCCCGACACATTCGACATTCATCGCGACAACATCAGCCACCTGACGTTCGGCAAAGGCCTGCACTACTGCCTGGGCGCCAACCTCGCGCGCCTCGAAGGCCGCGTCGCACTCGACGAACTGCTCAACCGGTGGCCCGAGTGGGATATCGACTACGGCAGCGCCCAGCTGGCCCCGACCTCCACGGTCAGGGGCTGGGAACACCTACGGGTGCTGGTCGGCTGAGGAGTCGGCGCCTTCGGTCTCGGGACCGGAGTCCCCGCCGGCATCGAGGACGCTGACGGCGATGCCATACGGCAGGAAGCGCACGCGGCGCTTCGGGTCGGTGTTGTCCTTGTTCGCCCGCAGCGCGTCCAACTCCGTCGGATACACCTGCTCGATGTGGGCGCCGCCCGCGTCGTCGATTGTGTAGATAGCCCAGACTCCGTCGCCGGCCTCGCCGGTGGTCTCGGGCCGGGGCCGCGGACGCGTGCCGCGCGAGAACTCATCGAACAGCGCAGACCACCCCGCCCGCTCACCAGGTGTGCCGACGAACCTTCCGAGGCCGTCCAGCGCCTCCCTGAGCCCTTCGCCCGCCTCGCGCACGACACGGTCCAAATCCTCGGGGTCGAATCCGAAGGGTCCGTTGCTCCTGGCCATGTGGTCCTCCTCGTGGCAGCGCAGAAAACGCTGCCGTCAGAGACCAGTGTGCCTGCGACGGCAGGTCTAGTCGACTGTCGCGCGGCGAGGTGGTAGGCAACCATATGCCCTTCACACACGCCGACGCGCTGGCCGCGGCGCAGCGCTCGCTCGTCGCCGCGGGAACGCACGACCGCGACGGCTGGATCGGGCTGTTCACCGCCGATGGCAGGGTCGAAGACCCGGTCGGGTCGGCGCCACACCGGGGGCATCCGGCGATCGGGCGGTTCTACGACACCTTCATCGCCCCGCGCTCGATCTCGTTCCGACCCGACGGCGATACCGTCGTCGGTTCCATCGTGATCCGCGACGTCGAACTTCAGATCGAGATGTCGTCGTCGCTGACGATGACCGTCCCGACCTACATCCGCTACGACATGCGCGACGAGCGCGGGGAGCTCAAGATTGCCGCGCTGTCGGCCTACTGGGAGCTACCCGCGATGATGGGCCGGTTCGCCCGGGCAGGTCTGGGTGCCGTGCCCGCCGGTGTGTCGCTGGGCAGGACGATGGTCGCCAACCAAGGTCTCGGCGGCAGTCTCGGATTCCTCAGCGGGTTCCGTGGACTGGGCAGCGGTGGCAAAGCGCTGTTCGGCCGTTTCCTCGACGACGTCTGCGGAGGAGACGAGGTCGGCATGCGGCGGCTGCTCTCGGACGCCACGCTGACCCTCGGGGACAGCGAGCCGGTGACCTCATCTGATCTTGTCAAGAACCTTTCAGGTGGCAACTGGAGCAAGCTGATCGGCGCCGGTCGTTCTGTCGCGGCGCGCATCGACCGCGACGGGCGGCGAAGTGTGCTCATCGCCGAAATCGGGGCCGGGACGGGCGCGGATCGCACTCGCATTACCCGGCTCCGCCTTTTCGCCGAGGTCAACTGACGGCAACGTTTCGGTCGCGGTGTCGCCCGGGGCGAGCTGAACGTGAGAACGTAACAGCACCATGTCAGAGTCTGTTGCGTCCAGCCCGCCCGGCGGTGACCCTTTTCCCGGCAACTTTCTGACCTACGAGCAGTTCGGCCGCAGGTTCTTCGAGATCGCCGTGACAGAGCAGCGGGTCGGCGCAGCGATCGGCGAAATCGCCGGCGAGGCCTTCGAGATGGGCCCGATCGCGCAGGGACCCGGCCGTATCGCCAAGGTGACTGCGAAAGTCCGCATTCAGCAGCCCAAGGTGACCCGCGACGTCGGCGAGCTGATCACCTTCGCGATACGGATCCCCCTGGAGATCGACATGGTCGTCGACCTCCGCATCGACAAACCGAAGTTCATGGTCTTCGGCGAGATCTCGCTCCGTGCGACCGCCAAGGCGGCCGAGCCGCTGCTGCTGATCCTCGACGTGGAGAAACCGCGCGCCTCCGATATCGCGATCCACGTGACGTCGAAGTCCCTGCGCGGCGAAGTGGTGCGCATCATCGGCGGCGTGGACGCCGAGATCAAACGCTTCATCGCCCTGCACGTCGCCGGCGAGATCGACAGCCCGGGATCGCAGGAAGCGAAGGTCATCGACGTCGCCGAGACCATCGCCGACACCTGGACCGGCGTCTGAGTCTCACGCCTCTGCCATCTCTCAGGCGTCCCTGAGTGCCCGTACGGTCTCGAGCTGGGGGCGCCGCGGCGGACGGCCGGTGCCCACCGACTTGCCGCGCATGTGCATCCACAGGTACGGCATCATCATGTTCTGGGTCCACAGCATCTGCGAGTACATCCGCGACCGGAACGACGGCAGCGCGGCCGCCGGATCGGCAACCGCCCAATCATGGTTGCTGCCGGGGAGGTTGAGCGCCTCGGCGGCCGCGGCGGCGAACAGCGCGTGTCCCTTCGGCGAGCCGTGCACCCGGTCGAGGGCCCACACGTCGGGCTGAGTCATCGACGGCGCCACGAACAGATCGACCAGCCGGAAGCCGTACTGGGCCGCGGCGGCCCGGATGCTCTCGTTGATCGTAAGAAGCCGCTTGGCGAGCACCCGTCCGATCGGGAGGATTCGGGCGAGGTCCGGGAACGTCGTCGTCACAACCGTCGCTCCCGATGAGGCGAGCCGCACATGCATCTCGTCGAGTTGTCCCAGCGCCCGGTCGAAGCCCCTACCGGGCCTCGTCATGTCGTTCATCCCGACACACACGGTGATCAGGTCGGCCTGCATCGCGATCGCCCGCGGCAACTGCTCGTCGAGGACATCGCGGATCTGTCGTCCGCGGATCGCGAGGTTGGCATAAAGCAGTCCGGGCCGGACATCGTCGAGCATTGCTGCGAGGCGGTCGGCGAAGCCGGCGAGACCGGTCTCGTCGTCGCCGTCCCAGAGGCCCTCCGTCTGACTGTCGCCCAGCGCGACATACCGGGAATACCCCAACACAGAGGCGACTCTAGCGGCGCGCGGCGTCCATCACCTGCCGCAGGCCGACGGTGTCGGCCATCCGGCCGAACCGGGTCGGCTCCGCCACCAGGTCACAGCAGCCTGCCCAGATGAACGACGATGTCCTCCAACAGTTTCGGGGGCAGTTCGGTGCGCCACTCGGGCAGCCGTCCCGACACCTGCACCACCCCCGGGGCGAACGTGACGGCGGTGAGCTGCAGGTTGTGAGCCATTTCCGGCAGCCGTACCGGATAGCTCGGCGTCCTGGCAGGTAACCGCCATCCTCGGGTGCCGATGCCCAGGCGGCGGGCGGTCAGCCACAGCGTGGTGCCGTCGAGCCTGGCCTCGACCTCGACATGCCCGAGTCGGGGTCGGTTGGCCAGCCGAAGACGCGCGACGCCGTCGGGGCCCACCGCGGCGGTCAGCCGCGGTGCCGCAGCGCGGAACAGGGCGTCGAGCGCGGACGCGGGCAGGTCGAGTGTGACGTCGACCGGCGCCGCCAC
>ERZ500977.206-NODE-206-length-11417-cov-6.892184_pt1 | contig 11417 bp, 10 predicted proteins | sample MGYA00248863_ERZ500977 | MGnify/ENA primary metagenome ERZ500977 (study PRJEB25958, sample SAMN03398581) | human skin metagenome | study: EMG produced TPA metagenomics assembly of the Human Skin Microbiome Metagenome (human skin metagenome) data set.
CTACACGACGCTCTTCCGATCTGTTCTACGCCGCCGAGGACGCCAAGGTGCCGATGGTGGTCCAGGTCAGCGGCTCGCTCCTGATGCTGCTGCTCTCGTGGGCGGGCGCGATGCTGCTGCCGCTGTGGTCCATGGCCCTGTGGGTCGCGGTCGCCTCGTCCGTCTCGTACGTGTACCAGTTCGTCCTGACCCATGTGCTCACCGTGCGCCGGTTCGGGGACTACGGCCTCGCATCCGTGCTGCGTGCCCACGTCCAGACCGGCCTGGCCGCGCTGGCCGCGGCGGCCGGGGTCAGCGAGCCGACGGTGCTGCGCTTCTGCGCCGCCGTGGGCTGCGAGGGCTTCCGCGACCTCCGGGTCAAGCTCGCCCGCTCGCTCGCCTTCGCCCGGGCCACCTCGCATGCGGCGATCTCGGCCGAGGACGATCTCGGCACGATCGTCGCCAAGGTCTTCGACTTCAACCTCTCGAACCTCGCCTGGGCCCGCAGCCGGCTCGACCCCGAGCGGCTCGGCGCCGCGGTCTCGGCCCTGTCGACCTGCGACCGCATCGAGTTCTTCGGCTTCGGCGCCTCGGGGATCGTCGCCCGCGACGCCCAGCAGAAATTCCCGCTGTTCGGCGTGCCCTGCGGCGCGCCGGCCGATGGGCACCAGATGTTCATGACGGCCGCCATGGCCGGGCCGCGCGACGTGGTCGTCTCGATCTCGAACACCGGCACCACGCGCGAGGTCGTGCAGGCGACGGGCCTTGCCCGCGCGCGGGGCGCCCGGACCATCGGCATCACCGGCTCCGACGGCCCGCTTCTCGACAACTGCGACATCGGCATCCGCGTCGAGACGCTGGAGAATACCGATGTCTTCACCCCCACGATCTCGCGGGTGGCCGCGATGGTCGTGATCGACATCCTGTCGACGGCGGTCAGCCTCGGCCGGGACGCGGCGCACCATGGCCGCATCGCCGAGATGAAGCGCCACCTGGCCGAGATGCGGGCGAGTGGCGCCTACTGATGCCTGTCCGGCGGAAGGAGACGGTCCGATGACGGACACCCCCCCGAGCGGAGCCGCGGCGCTGGAGGCGCTCCGCGCCGGTTTCGCGCCCGACCTCTACCTGACCGACCCGGAGATCACCGCCTCCTATGCCCGCGACCGGACCCGGGCCTATTTCGGTCTGCCGCTGGCGGTTGCCCGGCCGCGATCGACGGCCGAGGTTGCGGCCGTGGTGCGGCGCTGCGCGGACCTCGGGCTCGGCCTCGTGCCGCAGGGCGGGCTGACCGGGCTGGTCGGGGCCGGGGTCTCGGACGCCGAGGTGCCGGAGGTCGTCCTGCGCCTCGACCGGATGGCCGCGATCCGCGCGATCGACACCCTCGGCTTCTCGATGGTCGTCGAGGCCGGCTGCGTGCTGGAGGTGGCCAAGCAGGCGGCCGAGGCCGAGGACTGCCTGCTCCCGATCACCTTCGGCGCCCAGGGCTCCTGCCGGATCGGAGGGACCGTCGCCACCAATGCCGGCGGCTTCAACGTGCTGCGCTATGGCATGACCCGCGACCTCGTGCTGGGGCTCGAGGTCGTGCTGCCGGACGGGCGGGTCTGGGACGGGCTTCGCACCCTGCGCAAGGACAACCGCGGCTATGACCTGAAGCAGCTCTTCATCGGGGCCGAGGGGACGCTCGGCATCGTCACCGCGGCAGCCCTGAAGCTGTTTCCGCGCCCGACGCAGGTCGAGACGGCGCTGGTCGGCCTCGCCTCGGTCGAGGCGGCGATGGCCTTCCATGCCCTCGCGCGGCGGAGCTGCAGCGACCTCCTGTCGGCCTTCGAGATCCTGCTGCGGCCGGGGCTGGAGCTTGGCCTCGCCACCCGGCCCGGGCTCTCCGATCCGCTGGAGACACCCTGCCCGGTCTATATCCTGATGGAACTGTCGGCGGGCAGCGGGGTCGATCTCCGGGGCCTGCTCGAATCCTGCCTCGAGGGGGCGGGCGCGTTGCTGCGCGACGGGGTCATCGCCACGAGCCGGGCGCAGGCCGACCGGCTGTGGGCCTGCCGCGAGGCGATGGTCGAGGGGCAGAGCCGGCATGGTCCCTATTTCCGGACGGATGTCTCGGTGCCGATCGCGGCGATCCCGGCCTTCCTCGCGGCGGCGCTGGCGGATCTGGCACGCGATCTGCCGGACGGGCAGCCGATCACCTATGGGCATGTCGGGGACGGCAACATCCACCTGAACGTGGTGCCGCCGGCGGACTGGGCGCTCGAGGCGCGCCATGCCCTGTTCCGGCAGGCGGAGGCGCTGATCTTCGCGGCGGTGGACCGCTTCGGCGGCAGCATCAGCGCCGAACACGGGATCGGCCGGTCGAAGAAGGCGGCCTTCCTGGAGCGGGTGGACCCGGTGACGCTCGACCTGTTCCGCCGGCTGAAGGGGGTGTTCGACCCCGCGAACCTGCTCAGCCGGGGCCGGATCTTCGATCCGGGCTGAGACCGGCGGCCCTCTGCGCGGGCCCTCACGGGAGGGCGCGTGTCTCTCGGGAAGGTTGGTCGCTCGCGCGCACATGACGGGCGCAGATGGCGGACGGGACAGGCGCGCGTGCGTCAGGCCGGACGCGAAGGTCTCGGCGGATGGCTGTCGGCCCGCCCGCCCGGACACAGGGGGCGGGCAGGCCGTCCCGGGGTCATTTCACCCGGGCGGCGACCACGATGAACTCGACCAGATAGTCGGGGGTGGCGAGCTTGGCCTCGCCGGTGGCGCGGGCCGGCTTGTTCTCCGGGTCGACCCAGGCGTCATAGGCGGCGTTCATGGCCGCGAAGTCGCCCATGTCGGCCAGCCAGACCGTCACCGACAGGATCGACGCCTTGCTGCCACCGGCCAGCTCGAGCAGCCGCTCGACCTCGGCCAGCGCCGATTCGGTCTGTTCGGTGATGTTGGCACCCGTGCCGACCTGTCCGGCGAGATAGATGGTGTCACCATGGCGAACCGCCTGGCTCATGCGGGGGCCGGGTTCGAAACGCTTGATCTTGGGCATGGGTCGGTCGTCCTTCTGCAGGGGCGGCAGGCGTCGCGGGCGCCTATTTGCGCGGGGCGGCGGCGAAAGCGGCGGGTTGGGCCTCGCGCGCCATGTGGTCAAGCACGCCGTTGACGAACTTCGCCTCCTTGCCGTCCGGGTAGAAGGCTTTTGCCACATCCACGAATTCGGTGATCGCAACCTTGGGCGGCGTGTCCGAGGCGACGAATTCGGCGCCCGCGGCCCGGAAGACCGCGCGGAGCGTCGGGTCGATGCGGTCGATCGGCCAGCGCGACACCAGCGCCCGGTCGGTCATCTGGTCGATCCGCGCCTGCTGGGACACGGCCGCGGTGACAAGCGCCCGGAAATGGTCGATGTCGGGCTCGGCGAAGGCCACGCCGTCGATCTCGGCCCCGAGGCGATGGGTCTCGAACTCGGCCAGCACGGTCTCGAGCCCCGCCGCAGCCTGCTCCATCTGGAAGAGCGCCTGCACGGCATAGAAGCGCGCGGCCGAGCGCATCCGGCGGGCCTGGGCAGCCGTGGGGCGCTTGGGCGGAGTGGCGGGGGGCGTCTGGCCGGGCACCGTCATGCTGCACCTCCGGCCGTGCCGAAGCGGCGGGAAAGGGCGATGAGATGCAGGGCCGCCCGGGCCGCGCCGCCGCCCTTGTCCTGGCCGTCGGGCGCGGCGCGGACCTCGGCCTGCGCGGCGGTCTCGACGGTCAGGATGCCGTTGCCGATGCAGATCCCCTGCAGGCCGAGCAAGGTCAGGCCGCGCGAACTGTCGTTGCAGACGGTCTCGTAATGGGTCGTCTCGCCGCGGATCACGCAGCCGAGGGCGACGAAGCCGTCGAACTGGCCGGAGCGCGCGGCGATCGCGACGGTCGTGGGGATTTCCAGCGCCCCCGGCACCTCCACCACCTCGAAGCCGGCGCCGGCCGCCTCCAGCGCCGCGCGGGCGCCGGCGAGCAGGTCATCGGCCACCTGCCGGTAGAAGGGCGCGACGACGATCAGCAGCCGCGCCGGGCTGTCGAGCACCGGGGCCGCGAGCGCGTCGTGGCTGTCCTGCCGCGCCATCGGTTCAGTCCTCCGCCTGCGGGATCGGCCGGGTGCCGGAGATGGAGAGGCCATAGCCCTCCAGCGCCACGACCTTCGGGATCGTCGAATTGGTGAGAAGTATCAGGTCATGCAGCCCGAGCGCGTTCAGGATCTGCGCCCCCACGCCATACTGGCGCAGCTTGTTGGGGCTGACATGGTCGTCGAGCTCGATCTTGGCGCTGGTGTCGCGCAGCAGGACGAGAACCCCGCGCCCCTCGGCCGCGATCGCCAGCATGGCGTCGCGCAGCTGGTGCGAGCGGCCCGGGTTCACGGCCAGCAGGTCTTCCAGCGCGTTGACGGCATGCATCCGCACGAGCACCGGCTCGGGCGTCGTCAGGTCGCCGCGGCTCAGCACCAGATGCTCGCCCCCGCCGGTCACGTCGGTGAAGACGCGCATCAGCCAGTTGCCGCCGTATTCGGAGACCACGGTCGCCGACTGCGATTCCCGGACCAGGTTGTCGTGCCGGCGGCGATAGGCGATCAGGTCCGAGATCGTGCCGATCTTGATCCCGTGGCGCTGGGCGAAGGCGACGAGATCGGGCAGGCGGGCCATCGACCCGTCCTCGTTCATGATCTCGCAGATGACGCCCGAGGGATTGAGCCCGGCGAGGCGCGAGATGTCCACGGCGGCCTCGGTATGGCCGGCGCGCACCAGCACGCCGCCGTCGCGGGCGCGGAGCGGGAAGATGTGGCCCGGCGTGGCGATGTCCTGCGGCCCGGTTCGCGGATCGATCGCCACCGCGACGGTGCGGGCACGGTCATGGGCCGAGATGCCGGTGGTGACGCCCTCGCGCGCCTCGATCGACACGGTGAAGGCCGTCTCGTGGCGGGACGAATTCGCCTGTGCCATCAGCGGCAGGCCGAGCGAGTCGAGCCGTTCGCCCTGAAGGGCCAGGCAGATCAGCCCGCGGCCGTGCGTCGCCATGAAGTTGATGGCGGTCGGCGTGCACATCTGCGCGGGAATGACGAGATCCCCCTCGTTCTCCCGGTCCTCGTGGTCGACCAGGATGATCATCCGGCCGTTGCGGGCATCGTCGATGATATCCTCGATCGAGGAGATGACATCGGAATAGGGCGACTGTTCGTTCATGGGGCGCAGATACCGCAGGGGGGGCGTGAAGGCCAGTGGTTCGGGGCCGGTGTTCGGGAGGTGGCGGGTCAGGCCGCGCCAGCCTCGGCCAGGCGGGCGACATAGCGGGCGAGGGTGTCGATCTCGAGGTTGACGGCATCCCCCGGCGCCGCGGTGCCCCAGGTGGTGTGGGCGAGGGTATGGGGGATCAGGTTGACCCCGAAGACCCGGCCCTCGACCTCATTCACGGTCAGCGAGGTGCCGTTGAGCGCGACCGAGCCCTTCGGCGCGACGAAGCGGGCAAGCCCGGCGGGGGCCTCGAAGCGCAACCGCCGGCTGTCCCCCTCGGGCGTCACCGAGAGGAGCGTCGCCATCCCGTCGACATGCCCCGAGACGATGTGCCCGCCGAGTTCGTCGCCGAGGCGAAGGGCGCGCTCCAGGTTCAGGCGCCGCCCCGCGGTCCAGCGCCCCGTGGTGGTGAGCGCCAGCGTCTCGGCCGACACATCGACCGCGAACCAGCCGCCGCGCGCCGACGGCCCGCGGTCGGTCACCGTCAGGCAGACGCCGTCGCAGGCGATGGAGGCGCCGAGCGCGAGGCTGTCTGGCGGGAAGGCCGTCTCGATGCGCGCATGCAGGTCGCCGCGGTGCTCGACGCGGGCGACCGTGCCGATGTCGGTGACAATCCCGGTGAACATTCGCTGCCTCCGCGCACCCCGTTGCTGGGGTGGTAAGATGCCCCGCGCGTGCCCGCAAGCCCGAAGGTCCGCGCGCGCCCAAGTCGCTGGCGTGCCAGAGGCAAAGGCGCTAGACATACGGTCAACGCTTCAAAAAAGAGTACAGCGAGGCAGATGATGCGGGCAGGGCGTTCACCGGCCGGGCGAATGACGCGCCGGATGCTGATGGCTGGGCTCGCTTCCGCACTGGCCGGCTGCACACTGCCCCGGTCCGGCCCCACGGCGGGCGAGATCCTCGCCGCGGGCGACCTTCCCGAATACGGACTGCGCATCATCACCGTGACACCGGGGGTGGCCGAGGCCGTCAACCGCCGCGAGACCCTGAGCTTCGGGCCCGACCTCGTGTCCGCGGGCGTCGTCTCGCCCGACACGATCCGCGCCGGCGACACCGTGGCCATCACCGTCTGGGAGAATGTCGACACCGGGCTCCTTGCCGGCGTCGGGCAGAAGGTGACCTCCGTCGACAGCATCCAGGTGGACCAGTCGGGCGACATCTTCTTCCCCTATGTCGGGCGACTCCGCGCCGCCGGCCGCACGCCGGAGGATCTGCGCAGGACCATCACCGACAGCCTGCAGGCGAAGACGCCGGACCCGCAGGTGGAGGTGCGCCGGGTGGCGGGCGACGGCTCCACGGTGAGCGTGCTCGGGGGCGTTGCCCGCCCGGGCGTCTATCCGATCCAGGCGCCGACCCGGCGGCTCTCGGCGATGCTCGCCGCCGCCGGGGGGGTGACACTCGTGCCGGATATCGCCCAGGTGAAGATCGAGCGCGGGAACCGCAGCAGCGCCGTCTGGCTCCAGGACCTCTACGACAATGGCGGCCTCGATGTCGCATTGCGCGCAGGCGACCGGATCATCGTCGAGGAGGACCGCCGCGCCTTCACCGCGCTCGGCGCCGCGGGCAGGCAGTCACGCGTGCCGTTCAACAAGCGCGAGCTGACGGCGCTCGAGGCGATCGCGGCCGCCGGCGGCCTCGACGGGCGCAGCGCCGATCCGACCGGTGTCTTCGTCTTCCGCAATGAGGATGCGACGGTCGTCGGCCCGGTGATGGGCCGGACCGACCTCCAGGGGCCGCAGCGGGTGGCCTACATCCTGAACCTGACCGAGCCGCAGGGCCTGTTCGCGGCGCGGGAATTCGTGATCCGCGACGAGGACACGCTCTACATCACCGAGGCGCCCTTCGCGTCCTGGAGCCGCGTCCTGTCGGTGGCGACCACCACCGTCTCGCTCGCGGGGTCGACGGCGGCCCTCGCCAACTGACGCGGGCATGCCGGGCGGGCCCGGCCACCGCAACCCGCTGACCGCCACGGCGTTCCATGGCCGTGGACTGCACAAGTAACCTCGAGGCAAGGCTTTCAGTGGGATTCGGCCATTGCTTGCCGAGGGGCAGAGCGCCGGCGTTGTGCGGCTTGCCTGTGATTTTTTTGCATGGATCTGCATTTTCGTATGACTTTATGTGACTCGCCTTTGCGAGTTAACTATTCATTAATTATGGCAACTTTCTGTATCCTTACGAGATCGTTCCGAGTGCTTCTGTGGAGTTAACCGATTGTAATCGGTTCTCGCGACAGATGGATGAGAAAAGTACAAATTGTGTTGTGAAACAAAGTCCGAATCAGGAGGCCGTGTTGAGCTGGAAGGTAAACGTTGACTTCAAAATGAGCGAGGTGCATGGAATGGGGGTGTTCGCTTCGAAGATCATACCGGCCGGCACCACAGTCTGGGCTTTCGATGATTCGATGCATGTTTGCACCCGGAAGACCATGAGCAAGATGTCGCCGGCAGCGATTCGCTTCGCACTGCATGGCGGCTACCTCCACATCCCTTCCGACAAGTTCCTCTGGTACGAGGATGGAATGGAATTCATGAATCACGCGCTGGGCGACAAGGCCAATGTCGGGCTCGACTTCTGGCCCTCCCTCGGCGAGGACCATCTGGTCGCGCTGCGTGATATTGCCCCGGGCGAGGAACTGCTGGAGGACTATACCTTCTGCCTCAGTGGCGGGCTCGCTCCGACCCACTGGCTGCGCCCCTTCTATCTGGCGCATCACCCGGACCACTACAACTTCCTTCTGAGCCTCCAGGAACTGCGCGTCGCGGCGTGATCCCGCGGCAGAGGTCCGGCGGAATGCCGGAACCATCCGTGATGACCGAGGGGAGAGCCGAATACTCGCGGACGTGATCCGCCCCTCGGCTCCCCTGTCGCACCAAGGGGGCGGCGCGGTCCGGCTTCATGACCGGGGGCACCACCCAGGAAGCCGGAACATCAGCTTGTCGGGGTCGGGCGATGGCTCACGCGCCCGGCACGGGCAGAATCGCCCCGCTGGGGCGGATGGCCCTCAGGGTTGCGCCAGGTAGCGCCGCACGGTCGCACTCAACTCGTGATAGTCGACCGGCTTCGACAGGACATCGGCAAAGCCCGCCTCCTCGCAGGCCTTGACGACCTCGGGGGCCGCATTGGCGGTGACGGCGACGATCGAGGGCGCGTCGTCCGGCAGGATCCGCCGGATCGCGGCAGTGGCGGCAAAGCCGTCCATGCGCGGCATCTGCAGGTCCATCAGCACCAGCCTCGGGCGCAGGCTCTCCGCGAGCGACACCCCCTCCATGCCGTCCCGGGCGAAATGCGGGCGGTATCCCTGCTTGCGGAGCATGGCCTTGAGGATCAGGGCGTTGGTCTGGTTGTCCTCTACGACGAGGATCGTGTCATTCATTTCGAGACAGGCTCTCCGCGGCTGCGCGCCACGCCGCAGGGGCTTGTGTCATCAGGCCGCATCGACAGCCTCGGGTGTATCCGTCGCGAACTGTACATTCGCCCGATAGGTGAAGACTGACCCGATCCCGACCCGGCTGTCTACCTCAATCACCGCTCCGGTCAGGCCGGCAAGCTTGCGGCTGATTGCAAGGCCGAGCCCCGTGCCCTCGGTCGAGCGCGTGAGCGAGCCGTCCACCCGGTAGAACCGCTCGAAGATGCGGTCCAGCGCCTCGGTGGGAATGCCTGTGCCGGTGTCGGCAATCTCGATGACGAGGTTCCCGCGGGTGTCGCGGCGCGTCAGCCGGGCCCGCATCGATACGCTGCCCTCTTCCGTGAACTTGACCGCATTTCCGAGCAGGTTCGTCACGATCTGGCGCAACGCCCGGCTGTCACCGATCAGGCAGACACCCTCCAGCGCCTGAAGCGTGCAGTCGAAGCGGATGTTCTTGCGGTTCGCGGCGACCCGGATCATCTCGCTCACGTCCTGCAGCACATCGGCCGGGCGATAGGGCTCGGCAGCGATCCGGCGGTTGCCCCCCTCGAGCTTCGTCCAGTCGAGGAGGTCCGAGATCAACGCCATCTGCGCGTTCCCCGAACTCTGGAGCACGGCCAGAAGTTCTTCCTGCTCGGAATCGAGCTCGGTCATGCCGAGCAGCTGCACGGCCCCGAGGATCCCGTTCATCGGGGTGCGCAGCTCATGGCTGACATTCGAGAGAAACTCGGTCTTGCTGCGGTCGGCTACCTGCGCGGCATGCAGCGCCTGTTCCAGTTCCCGGGCCGAGCGCACCGCATAGCGCGCGCTGAGCCCGCTGATCGTCGCGGCGACCAGCAGGGCGAGGGCCAGCGGCCCGGCCACCTGCCGCAGGATTTCCCTCCCGGGCATCGGAGCGGTCCAGGCCAGATAGGTGACGACATTGCCGAGATGGTCGGTCAGCGGCGTCTGCGCCTGCCGGCTGGACGGGGTCTCCGTCAGAACGATGTCATGGCTCAGGGTTGCCTGCGCGATCTGCTCCAGCCGCTCCTGGGTCAGGCGATAGCCGTGGATCTGGATCGGCAGTTCGCTCACCTCGGTATCGAGCGGCGCCCCCGCGATCGGGACCATCCGCGACACGGCGAAGATCCAGGGCGCACCGTCATAGTAGATGATTGAGGTACGAGTGGCGGTGCTGGCATTGGGCCAGTTGAAGAGGGAAATGATCTGATCGAGGATGGACTGCGGCAGCAGGCCCACTTCGCCCTCCGGGGGAGAATTCGCGACCCAGCCGAAGGCCTGCCCGCGCCCGGGCACCTCCAGCATCATCAGATCGAAGGACCCGATGTCGGTCGCTCCGACGCCGATGTTGCTGTAGAGCCAGCCGCGGTCATCCTCCAGCACCGCGGCAAAGCCTTCGTCCCAGATCGAGTAGTCCTTGACCAGGGCATAGGCCCGGTTCCGCAGCGAATCGACCGCGGAGGCGACCAGTCGCTCGGAGGATTCGCGCGCCAGCTTGTTGTGCTCTGACGAGATCCAGAAGGTGGTCGAGACCACGACAAAGATGAGCAGCAGGACACTTCCCACATGAAGTGCAACCAGCAGGTGCGATAGGCGCAGCGCGTTTTCCTGATCGTCTCGGTCGTTCGGGCCTGCCATCGCGTGCTCCAAGCGGTCGGCCGGTGACCATATCCCAGGTCGATCGCACGGCCTGCGATGCGACAAAGCGATCAGGTCCAGGACGTCCCATGGCACCAGCCTTTCCTCAAACGAGTAATGAAGCCAATGGAATATGTCGAGAGGCGAGTACCGCCCGGTTTTACGGCTCACGCCCCCGGGATCGGGTGCCGGTCTCGGGGCTGCGCCAGCGGATTCGGATGTCGCCATCGACGCAGGCAGCGTCGACGAGCACGAAGCGCGGCGCGTCGGCAAGGGCGGCGAGACCAAGGGGGCCAATCGCAGGACGACCATCCGCGCCGAGGGTCAGGCCCGCGCCATAGGCGATGATCTCGTCGACCTGTCCGGCGCCGAGCAGCGCCGCCGCCAGCTTGCCCCCGCCTTCACACAAGACCCGGGTCAGGCCGAGCGCTCCGAGGGCCCGCAGGAGGGCCGCCGGCTCGGGGCGTCCCTCCGGCCCCGGCGCGATGGGGATGAGAGTGGCGCCCGCCGCCCGCCACCAGTCGAGGTCCGCGCCCTCGGGGTGGCAGATCCAGAGGGGATGTTCCCCGGCGCTCTGCCCGAGATGGCCGTCGCGCGGCAGGGCCTCGCGTCCTGCGACCACCACCCGGATCGGCCGCGCCCCCTCAAGGCCGCCGCCGCGCACGTCGAGGCGGGGGTTGTCGGCGCGCATCGTGGCGGCACCCACCATCACCGCATCGGCCCGGGCCCGCAGCAGATGCACCTCCGCCCGGGCGCGCGGGCCGGTGATCCAGCGGCTTTCCCCGGTCGCGGTCGCGATGCGCCCGTCGAGGCTCGTCGCGAGCTTGAGCGTCAGGGCAGGGCGCCCGCGGAGGACGCGGGACAGGAAACCGCGGTTCACCTCGGCCGCCGCGTCCGCGAGGCAGCCCGTCTCGACCGTGATCCCGCCGGCGCGGAGGATCGCGATGCCGCGCCCGTTGACCCGCGGGTCCGGATCGCCAAGCGCAACCACCACGCGCGCCACCCCGGCGGCCACCAGGGCTTCGGCGCAGGGCGGCGTCCGGCCGTGATGGGCGCAGGGCTCCAGCGTCACATAGGCCGTCGCGCCCCGCGCCGCGGCCCCGGCCATGGCGAGGGCCGCGGTCTCGGCATGGGGGCGGCCTCCCGGCGCGGTCCGC
>ERZ500977.207-NODE-207-length-11358-cov-4.828276_pt1 | contig 11358 bp, 3 predicted proteins | sample MGYA00248863_ERZ500977 | MGnify/ENA primary metagenome ERZ500977 (study PRJEB25958, sample SAMN03398581) | human skin metagenome | study: EMG produced TPA metagenomics assembly of the Human Skin Microbiome Metagenome (human skin metagenome) data set.
GGCTTCGAGCTGGCTGATGGTGGCCTGCGCGTCGGAGCCGGTGGGTGCTGCCAGTGCCGGCGCGGCCAGTCCGAGGACGGCGGCGGACAGTCCGGCTACTGCGGCGGCGGTGATGCTGAGGTTCTTCATGGTGGTGATGCTCTTCCCTATGTCGGGTCGGAGCCGTGGAGCGTGTCGCGCGGTTTCGACTTCTTGTTCTTCTCGATCGTGGTGATCTGATTGGTTGAACCACCAGGTCAGGCCATAAATTCCGGTGGCAGGATTTGATGGGCGGTTGGCAGTATTACGTCGATGAGATTCGTGGCCCCCGCGTCGCCGGGGGAACCTTCACGCCCTTCACGGCGAAAGTCGCTTCGTCGAGCTTCTTGAGTTCGTTGGTGGTGCCGCCGCTTCGGTGCGGCGGTCTGCCTTCGGCAGCCAACTCGTCAGCGCGGCGCAGGCTTGCACCCGACGTCCTCCGCAAGGTTGACCCACCGCCTCGCGGATGCGACGCGCAAATTTGCCAAGGCAGTCTTACTTTATTGACGGTGACAATGTCATATTTGCCATACCGCGACGGAGTGTAGCCGAATCGCGAAGCCCACTCAGCCGGGTCGACGCATTTCTGATAGCTGTAACACGTTTTGTCGCGCACCGCGCCCGTGTTGAATGATTTGACAATCGCTCATGTGTTCGGTTCGCGGGCAGGTTCCTCCATGCGTGGCAATCCATCATTGAGCTATTCGCTGTCCGATGTAGGAGCGTTCGTGTAAAGCACCTTTACACAGGTAAATCGACTAACGAACCTTTTCCGGAGTAGTTTGCAGGGTCGTGCTACGCCTCAGTGGGGCGGTATTAGCGGTGGCTGCTTGACGATCAGCCGACACTGGTGTTCTATGCATTTCGAAGTCGTCAATTTCACATTCGTGATTTTGATCGAAATTAGCCAACGCCCCACCGGTCGGGGATGGGGAATTGATAGGAGTGAGTTGCTGATGGGCTACGGAAGATTCGTCGGTCGCGTCGGTGTGTTAGCTGTTGCCCTCGGTATCGGTCTTGCGGGCCCAGCGGTCGCGAGCGCGGACACCACGGACGACAGCACCGCAGGTGAGTCGCGTTCGGAAACGACCGCGGAAGCGCGGGGTACCACCAAGAAAGATGCGGCCGCCTTCGAGTCGGCCGACACCGAGTCGGCCGACGCCGACGCAACCGACGAACAACCCGACGTCGCGGACGACGAGCCGGCGGAAGCGCCTGAAAACACAGATGACCCCTGGGAATCCGAGACCGACGGCGACACCTCAGATCTCGAAGACACCGATACGCAGGTCGACAACGAGGTTGACGAAGACTCCGAAGACTCCGAACCCCTCGTCGAGAACACCGATCACGCGCCGGAAGACGCGGCCGGCGACGATGCTTCCGGCAGGCGCGTCGACGAACCCGAACCCGCCGCCGAAGAGAATGAACCCACCGCCACCGCCACCGCCGATGCCGACCTCGGCGATCCGTCGGCTCCGGACGCGCCGGCAATCTCGGCCGAACAGACAACCGCCGAGTCCGATGACACCGCTTCAGTGTCACTGTTCTCCTCGGCCCCCGAGGCGGCAACCGCCACGCAGGCCACCGGCCTCACCCGTATCGTCTCCACGTTCCTCGACCTTCTGGGTATCGGCCCGTCGGCGGGCAACGGCACCGCACCTCTGCCTGCGTTCGAGTTCGTGACAGCGGTACTCGGCGCGATCCGCCGGGAAATGGACAAGCTGTTCGCCAACAACGGCCCGTCGGCCGCCCTCGCGTCGACCAGCCAGACCACCCCCGGCGTCGTCACCGGCTTATTGACCGCAACCGACCCCGAGGGCGACAAGCTCGTCTACTCGATCGCTCAGGCGCCCACCCGCGGCACGGTCACGGTCGACAGCACCGGCACATTCATCTACACCGCCGATCCCCAGAGCGGGGAAGGCACTGACACATTCGTCATTCAGGTGCGTGACGCAGGCTTCCACCTCATCTCGGTGACGCCGACCCGGTCGCAGGTACCCATCACCATCACCCTCGACGCCAACGGCCTTGCCACGCAGACCACGTCCCAGCGCAGCTCCCTCAGGAGTGCCTCCTTCAGCACCCTCGCCGCAACCACCGCCACCACAGGCACGATCTACCACATCACGACCTCGGGCGCCGACATCGTCGGCTTCGATCCCGCCAAGGACAAGCTCGACCTCGGCGATGTGTCCGTACACAACTTCATCGTCGTCGACACGCCCGAGGGGGTCGGATTCCGCAATCCGTGGTCCGGTGAAACCGCAGTGCTTCAGGGTGTTTCGCTGAGCCAGCTGACCGTCGACAGCTTCACCCCCGTCATCAACGACCATCTGCGCCAGGACCTTTCCGGCGCGCTGGCCTGGGAGCAGGGCATCACCGGTAAGGCGAACACCGTCTACGCGCGTTCGCACGAGGTCGGCCAGATCGATCGGGTGGCCTTCAATGCGGCCACCGACGTGGTGGACTTCCGCTACTTCGGGACCCGAGAGCAGCTGTTCATGAACGACACCCCCGAGGGTGTCGTCATCTCCAACGCCGGCACCGGGCAGGCGCTGATCCTGCAGGGCGTCACCAAGAGTCAGCTCACGGTCAAGAACTTCGTCTTCCACAGCGCCCAGGTGCGCGAGGACCGACTGCATCAGCAACTCGGCATCGGCACAGTGCCCGATTCGCAGGTGCTGCCACAGGGTGTGGCCATCGCGGGTACCAACAACTGGCCGACCGCCGCGGGCACCGGCCAGCCGCCGACAGGCCAGACCGGCACGACCACGAAAATCGATTGGCGCTACGGCAGCCACACCACATTGAACTTCGATCCCAGCAAGGACAAACTCGACTTCGGCTGGTTCAAAGCCCACGAATTCGACGTCACCGAGGTCGGCGGCTCCACCAAAATAGCCATCACCGCCAACAACCAGTCCTACACCCTCAGCGGCGTCGCGATCGGCGAACTCACGACGAGCAACATCGTCGCGCTCGACGACGGTGCACGCACCAAGTGGGCCAACCTCATCTACAGTGCGGGACAAACGGTTACGTTGCCGAAGCTCTCCGTCAGCGACGCCAGCGTGTCCGAGGGAAACAACGGCACAACGACGATGACGTTCACCGTCACCTTGTCGAAGGCCTCCACCGAACAGGTGACCGTCAGCTACAGCACGAGCAACGGCACCGCCACTGCGGCTGGCGGCGATTACACACCGGCCGTCGGCACGCTGACCTTCACCCCGGGCCAGACCTCCAAGACGGTCAACGTCGCGGTCAACGGCGACACTCTCGTCGAACTCGACGAGCAGATCACGCTCACGCTGTCCGCGCCGGTTAACGCCACCATCGCCGACAGCTCCGCCACCGGCACCATCCGCAACGACGACGTCGACCAAACGCCGACAACGCCGCCGAGCGTGTCCATCGCCGACCTGTCGGTGACCGAGGGCAACGGCGAGCACAGCCATTTCATGTTCGTCGCATCGCTGAGCAAGGCCTCGACGGGGACGGTGACCGTCACCTACACGACCTCGAACGGCACCGCGACCGCCGGCGCCGACTACACCGCCACCACCGGCACGATCACCTTCGCGCCCGGCGTCACCTCGCAATTGGTGCACGTGGACGTCATCGGGGACAGCATCGTCGAGGCCAACGAGACGTTCATCGTGACGCTGTCCAACCCGGTCGGGGCCACCATCGCCGACGCCTCCGCCACCGGCACCATCACCAACGACGACACCGTCGTGACGCCGGGTGTCGGCGGTGTCAACTCCGGTAACCCCGGGGACGAGCTCTGGGGCGAGGCCTTCTTCGCGCCGTACGTCGACATGGGTGCGTGGCCCGTGCCGAACCTGCTGGCCATCGCGCAGCAGCGAGGCACCTCGCTGCTGACCCTCGGTTTTCTGCAGGCCACCCCGGACGGGAAGCTGGCATGGGCGGGATTGCCCGCGCTGACACCGGATTCCACCTTCGATCAGGCCAAGGCCATCAACCAGTCCATCGCCGCACTGCAGGCCGCCGGCGGTGATGTGATGATCTCGCTCGGCGGCGCGTCGGGCACCAGCCTGGCGCAGTGGTACGCCGCCCGCGGGCTCAGCGCCCAGGCGCTGGCCACCGCGTACGCCGGCATCGTCACCACGTACAGCCTCAATCGCATCGACTTCGACATCGAAGGCGCCGCGGTGGCTGAACCGGCCTCGATCGCGCTGAACGCTCAGGCGCTCAAGCTACTTCAGCAGCAGATGCCCCAGCTTGAGATCTGGTACACCCTGCCCGTCCTGCCACCGGACTGACCGCCGACGGTGTCAACGTCGTGCGCAAGGCACTTGAGGCGGGTGTGAAGCTCGACGGCGTCAACATCATGGCGATGGACTACGGCGAGTCGGCCGCGCCGACTAGCGGTCCGAACGCGAAAACCATGGGCGCGTATGCGATTGCCGCAGCTGAGTCCACCCACACTCAGCTGACGACGCTGTTCTCGAGCTTCGGACAGACCTTCGGCTGGAACCAGCTCGGCGTCACCCCGATGCTCGGCGTCAACGATGTGCTGACCGAGGTGTTCACCACGGCCGACGCGCAGGCGCTCGAGAACTTCGCCCGCGCCAAAGGCTTGGGCATGCTGTCGATGTGGTCGATCAACCGGGACCAGCCGGGCAACATCGGCCAGGCCACGACGAACACGTCGGGTACCAACACGCCGGCGGGCGGTTACAGCACCGTCTTCAACGACTACGGCACGGTCAACCCGATCTCGGGCCCGCCACCGGCGATTTCGATCGCCGATCTCGCTGTCGCCGAGGGCAACGGCGGCCACGCCCACTTCATGTTCACTGTGACGCTCGACAAGCCGTCGACCGAGTCGGTGACGGTGCGCTACACCACTTCGAACGGCACCGCCATCGCCGGCACCGACTACACCGCGTCGTCAGGTGTCATCGAGTTCGCGCCGGGGGTGACGTCACGCACCGTGCACGTCGACATCCTCGGTGACACGATCGCCGAATCGAACGAGACCTTCACGGTGACGCTGTCGACGCCGACCGGGGCGACGATCGCCGACGGCACCGCCACGGGCATCATCACCGACGACGACGGCACCACCCCGGCACCGGGCAATGTCGCGGTGAAGTACACCGTGAACGACAACTGGGGATCGGGCTACACCGCGACGGTCGAGGTGACCGCGGGAACGTCCGCGTTCAACGGCTGGACCGTGGAATTCGACACCCCCGCGCAGATCGGCAACATCTGGAACGCCGAGATCGTGAGCCGAGTCGGCAACCGCTACGTGGTCCGCAACGCCGCGTACAACCCCCAGGTTGCAGCAGGGCAGACGGTGAGCTTCGGCTTCCAGGCGTCACCGGGCGGTGGATCGGCGACTGCCACCAACTTCGTCGTCAACGGCGTGCCTGTCGGCCAGAACCCGACGACAGTCCTGCCGAAGGCCTCGGTCGCGGATGCGACAGTCACCGAAGGCTCCAGCGGCAGCAAGAATCTGGTGTTCACGGTGACGTTGGACAAGGCGTCGACGACACCGGTCACCATCGCCTACGCGACGTCGAACGGAACCGCCTCGGCAGGAAGCGATTACACAGCCAAGTCGGGCACGGTGACGTTCGCCGCGGGTGTGACGAGTCAGCAGATCTCGGTGCCGGTCCTCGGGGATACGGCGGTGGAGTCCAACGAGACGTTGACGTTGACGTTGTCCAACCCCACCGGGGCGACCATCGCGGACGGTTCCGCCGTGGGCACGATCACCAACGACGACGTCGCGCCGGTGGTCCCGCCGAAGGTCACCATCTCCGACGCGACGGTCACCGAGGGGGCCAGTGGCAGCAAGAATCTGGTGTTCACGGTGACCCTGGACAAGGCAGCCGCCGCCCCGGTCAGTGTCGCGTACGCGACGTCGAACGGAACGGCCACCGCCGGAACCGATTACACCGCGAAGACCGGAACGCTCACGTTCGCCGCGGGTGTGACGAGTCAGCAGATCTCCGTGGCGATCCTCGGCGATACGGCCGTGGAGCAGAACGAGACGTTCACTGTGACGCTGTCGAACCCCAACGGCGTCACCATCGCCGACGGCAGCGCCATCGGCACCATCACCAACGACGATGTCACCCAGTCACCGGGTAATCCGTCGGCCACCATGGTCGTCAACGACAACTGGGGCTCGGGATTCACCGCCACCGTGACCGTGGCTGCGGGAACGTCGGCGCTGAACGGCTGGACGGTGGAGTTCGACACCCCGGCGCAGATCAGCAATATCTGGAACGCCGAGATCGTCAGCCGGGTCGGCAACCACTACGTGGTGCGCAACGCCACCTGGAACGCGGGCGTCTCGGCCGGCAAAACCGTCACCTTCGGCTTCCAGGCATCCCCGGGAGGCGCCTCCGCGACGGCGACCAACTTCACGGTCAACGGGCAGAGCGCTCCCGCGCAGCCGCCGGCTATCACCGTCGCCGACGCCACCGTCAACGAAACAAACAGCGGCACAACGCAGATGACCTTCATCGTCACGCTGTCAAAATCGTCGACCACACCGGTCACGGTCACGTACGCCACCTCCAACGGCACGGCCACCGCAGGGGTCGACTACACCGCCAAGTCCGGGACCGTGACGTTTGCGCCCGGCGTGCTCTCGCAACAGGTGCAGGTCGCCATCACCGGTGACACCACACCGGAGACCAACGAGACGTTCACGCTGACACTGTCGAGCCCCACCGGCGCCACGATCTCCGACGGTTCGGCCGTCGGCACGATCACCAACGACGACATCCCGGCCAACGTTTCGCTGAGCATCTCGGATGCGTCGGTAACCGAGGGTGCGCCCGGAACCGGTGTCGCGCCGGGTTGGTTCAAGACCTCCGGTAACCAGATCGTGGATTCGGCAGGCAATCCGGTGCAGATCGCCGGCGTCAACTGGTTCGGCATGGAGAGCGACATCTTCACGCCGCACGGTCTGTGGACGCGCAATTACAAAGACATGATGAACCAGATGGCGGCGCTGGACTTCAACACCATCCGGCTCGCGTATTCGAGCGAGAGCTTGCACACCACCAAGGCGCCGACCGGCATCGACTTCTCCAAGAATCCTGACCTCGTCGGGCTGAGCTCGCTGCAGATCATGGACAAGATCGTCGCCTATGCCGGCGAGATCGGGATGCGCGTCATCCTGGACCACCATCGCAGCAGCGCCGGAGCAGGTCCCAATGGCAACGGTCTGTGGTACGAGGGCTCCTACACCGAAGCGGCGTGGATCAACGACTGGAAGATGCTGGCCCAGCGCTACGTCAACAACCCGACGGTGATCGGCGCCGATCTGCACAACGAACCCCACAACGGCGAGTGGGGCGGCGGGGGAGTCAACGATTGGGCCGCCGCGGCCGAACGGGCGGGCAACGCCGTCCTGTCGGTGAACTCCAACTGGCTGATCATCGTCGAGGGCGTGGAAACCTACCAGGGCCAGAATTACTGGTGGGGCGGCAATCTGATGGGTGTCAAGGATCGGCCCATCGTGTTGAACGTGCCCAACAGGGTCGTCTACTCGCCGCACGACTACCCGAACTCGGTGTACGCGCAACCGTGGTTCCAGCAGGCCAACTTCGGTGCGGCACTGCCCGATAAGTTCGAGCAGATGTGGGGGTACATCTACGAACAGAACATCGCCCCGATCTACCTGGGCGAGTTCGGCACCCGCATGACCGACCCGAAGGACGTCATCTGGTACGAGGCCATCACGTCCTACCTGTCCGGGGACTTCGACAACAACGGCACGATCGACATCGCGGCGGGCACCCAAGACATGTCGTGGACATTCTGGTCCTGGAACCCGAATTCGACTGACACCGGCGGAATCCTGGCCGACGACTGGAACTCCGTGAACACGAACAAGATGGCCTACCTCGAGTCGATCCAGTTCGACTTCGACGACAGCAGCCCGGGTGTCCTCGCGCAGTTCGTGGTCTCGCTGGCCGCCCCGTCGACCCAGGCGGTCACCGTGCAGTACGCCACCTCGAACGGCACCGCAACCAGCGGAAGCGATTACGCCGCGACGATGGGCACGCTGACTTTCGCTCCCGGTGAGACGAGCAAGACCATCACCGTGGTGGTGTTCGGGGACACCCAACTCGAAGGCGACGAGAGCTTCGTCGTGACGCTGTCCAGCCCCACCGGTGCCACGATTGCCGACGGCACAGGAGCAGGCACCATCGTGAACCGGCCGACAACGGTATAGGAAGGCCTACTCGGCGATCCGGTACCGGCGCTCGGGGCGTCCGACTCCATACTGAAGACGGAGCTCGAGAGCGCCGGTACCGAGATAGTGTTCGAGATAGCGCCGAGCGCTGACCCGGGAAATGCCCACCAGGTCAGCGCATTCGGCTGCCGAGACCTCTCCGGCGTCGCGAACCGCGGTCAGCACCAGCTCACCGGTCTCCGCGCCGAGGCCCTTCGGCATCACCTTCGCCGCCGCCGGCGTCACAGACGGGCCGCCGAACAGCGTGTCGATCAGGCTCTGATCCGCACCACCCGCGGACTGCAGCGCGTCCGCGCGGGACGCGAACGCCAGCAACTTCGCCTCCAATTGCGGGAACTCGAAAGGCTTGATGAGGTAATCCGCGGCACCGCCGTCGAGCGCCCCCCTGACCGTGTCGAGCTCGCGCGCCGCGGTGATCATGATGACATCCACCCGGTCGGCATCAGAACGCAAGCGCTGCAACACATCCAAACCGGTCATATCGGGCAGGTAGACGTCCAGCAGGATGAGGTGCGGGTGCAGTTCGCGCGCCGCCGAGAGCGCTTCCTCGCCGGTGCGGGCCACGCCGACCGCGCGGAAACCGTCCACGCGGTCCACGAACCTTCGGTGGATCTCGGCGACCATGAAATCGTCGTCGACCACGAGCACGTCACGCATGGCCGGACACCGCGCTCAACCGCACCAGGAACTGTGCGCCACCATCGGGGGTGTCGCTGACGTCGATCGTGCCGCCGTGCTGCGCGGTCACCAACCGCACCAGCGCCAGGCCGATGCCGCGCCCGCCGGGCACCTCGGGTTTGGAGGTGACCCCGCGAGCAAAGATCGCCTCTCGAAGGTGTTCCGGCACACCGGGTCCGGTGTCGATCACCGAGATCGTCAATCCGTCGGTGTCGTCGATGCGGACGGTCACCGACGCGTCGGTCGCGCCGACGGACACGTCCACCGCGTTGTCGATGAGATTGCCCAGCAGCGTGATCACGTCGGTGGCCATGGCAGGATCGAGAGCTGCCAGGTGGGAGTTCGGGTCCAGGCGCAGATCGACGCCGCTCTCGGCGGCCAACGACGTCTTGGCGATCAGCAGCGCCGCGACGGCGGGATCGGAAATGCGTTGCGTCACCGCGTCGCTGATCTCGGCGCGTCGGCGCGTCAACGTGCCCACCAGATCACGCACCGAATCGTACTCACCGAGTTGCACCAGACCCGAGATGGTGTGCAGTTGATTGGCGAATTCATGGGTCTGCGCGCGCAGCGTGTCGGTGACGCTCTTGTGGGAGGACAGCTGGCTTTGCAGTGCGGCCAGTTCGGTGCTGTCGCGCATCGTCGTCACGGTGCCGATGCGCATCCCCTGACTGGTGGCGGCGCGGCGGCTCAGTGCCAGCACTCGCGTCCGGGTGGTGATGACTGTGTCCTTTGCGGCCTGGACGTCATCAGACGACATCAGCAGCGCCACCACCGCTGGATCGATCCCCACCGCATCCACTCGTCGGCCCACCGCGTTGCCGGGTACTCCGAGCAGCTCCTGGGCACTGTCGTTGAGAAGCGTGATCTCGCCCTCGTTGTTCACCGCGATCACCCCTTCTCGGATGCTGTGCAGGAGTGCCTCCCGGTGGTCGGCGAGGCTCGCGATCTCGGCCACTTCCAGGCCGCGGGTATGTCGCTTGATGCGCCGCGACAGCAGCCACGACGCAACCAGGCCGAGCGCTGCGCCCAACCCGAGATACACCAGAAGACCTTCACCTGCGCCGCTGAGCAATGTCCACACCGACGGGTACTGCTCGCTGACCGACGCGACGGCCAGCACGTCGCCATCGGTGGACAGAAGCGGAACCTGGCCGACGAGGCTGTGGGTTCCGTCGATGTCGGCGTCGCCGAACCACGCGCGGCCCTCGTCGGCCCGGCTCGCGCCGAGGTCGACGGTAGCGCCGACACGGGATGGATCCGAAGACGCGCGCACGGTGCCGTCCGGGCCCAGGATCTCGGCCAGGGTGGCTCCTGACAGGGCGACGGCACGGTCGACTTCCGGAGCGAGCGTCTGCTGAAGAAACGGGTCGAGCGCGTCTTGCTCAGTGCGTTCCCGCACGATCGGTGTGGATGCCATGTTCTCGGCGACGGCGATCATGCGCTGGCCGCGCACCTCACGGAACTCGCTCTCGGACTGGGTCACCGATACGGCGGCGACGGCGACGAGCACGACGGCGACGACAACCACCTGGAAAACCAGGAACTGGCCGGCGAGGCTGCGCATGAACTTAATGACCAATACCTTCTTTTCGTCCACATGGGTGACGTGGGTCACTGCCGAGGTTCAGTATTGCTGAGCATCACAAAAGAATGGGGACGACATGTTCGTATCCGGCGGGCGTAGACCGACCATAGGACTGGTCATTGCCGTCATCGCCGCACTGCTGGTATCTGCGTGCGGAGTCACACGCGGTGAAGACACCGGGCTGCACCGTCTGCGCATGATGGTGCCCAACAGCCCGGGCGGAGGCTACGACCTCACCGCTCGCACCGCCGTCAAGATCATGGAAGACGACGACATCACGGGCCGCATCGAAGTGTTCAACGTGATCGGTGCGGGCGGCACGGTGGCGATGGCCCGGCTGATGAACGAAAAGGGCAACGGCAACCTGATGATGATGATGGGGCTCGGCGTCGTCGGCGCCACCTTCACCAACGGGTCGCGGGCGCGTGCCTCTGATGCGACCGCACTGGCCAAGATGGTCGAGGAACAGGAAGGCATCCTCGTTCCCGGCGATTCACCGTTTCGCACGGTGCAGGACTTCATCGCGGCCTGGAAGGCCGACCCGGCCAAGATCACAGTGGGCGGCGGATCCAGCCCCGGCGGGCCAGACCACCTGTTCCCGATGGAGACGGCCAGAGCTGTCGGCGTGGACCCCACGAAGGTGAACTACGTCTCCTATGACGGTGGCGGCGATCTGCTGACAGCGCTTCTGGGCAACAAAATCGCCGCGGGCACCTCAGGACTCGGCGAGTACGTCGACCAGATCGAATCCGGTCAGGTGCGGGTGCTCGCCGTGTCCGGAAGCGAGCGGGTTGAGGGTGTCGACGCACCCACACTC
>ERZ500977.208-NODE-208-length-11348-cov-7.055255_pt1 | contig 11348 bp, 6 predicted proteins | sample MGYA00248863_ERZ500977 | MGnify/ENA primary metagenome ERZ500977 (study PRJEB25958, sample SAMN03398581) | human skin metagenome | study: EMG produced TPA metagenomics assembly of the Human Skin Microbiome Metagenome (human skin metagenome) data set.
GACGTGCTGGAGATCGGGCCCGGCCCCGGCGGGCTGACGCGCGGCCTGCTGACGGAGGGGGCGCGGCACGTGGTGGCGATCGAGCGCGACACGCGCTGCCTGCCCGCGCTTGCCGAGGTGGCGGTCGCTCATCCGGGGCGGCTGACGGTCCTGTCCGGGGATGCGCTGGCGATCGACCCGCTGCCGCATCTGACGCCGCCCGTCCGCGTGGTGGCGAACCTGCCCTACAATGTCGGCACCGAGCTTCTGGTGCGCTGGCTGACCCCCCCGGCCTGGCCGCCCTTCTGGGAGAGCCTGACGCTGATGTTCCAGCGCGAGGTGGCGGAGCGGATCGTGGCCCGGCCCGGCTCCAAGGCCTATGGGCGGCTGTCGCTGCTGGCGCAGTGGCGCAGCACGCCACGGATCGCCTTCGAGATTCCGGCCCGGGCCTTCACCCCGCCCCCGAAGGTGACGAGCGCCGTCGTCCATCTGGAGCGGCTGCCGGAGCCGCGCTTTCCGGCGGATCCGGCGGTGCTGGAGCGGGTCGTGGCCCAGGCCTTCGGCCAGCGGCGCAAGATGCTGCGCTCCAGCCTGCGGGGCCTCGTGCCGGATGTGGAGGGGCTGCTGGCGGCGGCCGGCGTAGAACCGACCCTGCGGGCGGAGCAGGTGGATCTGGAGGCCTTCTGCCGGATGGCCCGGATCGTGGCAGATCCGACCCGGGCCTGACCCGGGCCAGAGCATGCGGTGGCTGCGCAGCGCGCCGGCAGTGCCGCACGCGCCCCGCAACAGGCGGATCCCGGCCTTATTCGACGACCGCGGCAGTCTCGTCGGCGGCGGGCTGGGCCGCCTCGGTCTTGCGGCGGCGCGGGCGGCGCGGGCGCGGCGCGGCGGCCTGTTCCTCGACCGGGGCGTCCGGCGCGGGAGGGGCGGACTCGGCCCGCTCCGGCTCGGGCGCCAACGTCGGCTCCGGCAGCCCCGCTTCGGGCTCGAGGTCGCTCCCGGACTGCCAGGAGGGTTCCGCCACGACCACGGGGGCCGGGTCACGGGCGGGCTCGGGCTCGGCGGTCCGGGACGGAATGTCCGCCATCGGCTCGACGCCGCGCTCGCTCGACCGCGGCGTCTGCTCCGCCCGGCCTTCCGGGGTGTCGATCAGGCCGGTCGAGGGCTCGTCGTCGGCGTCGATCCCGCCGAAGCCGAAGCCGCCCTGCTGCGCCCCGGACGACTGCGGGCGGAAGCCCTGGTCCTGGGACTGCGGGCGGTCCTGCCGCGCGCCCTCCTCACGTTCCCGCTGCTCGAGCTGGTGGCGCTGGGCCTCGCCGAGCAGGCGGCTGTAATGCTCGGAATGCTGGAGGAAGCTCTCCGCAGCCACCCGGTCGCCGGCGACCTGCGCATCCCGCGCCAGGGCCTGATACTTGTCGATGATCTGCTGCGGCGTGCCGCGCACCTTGCCATCGGGCCCCGCGCTCTCGAAGACGCGGTTGATGATGTTGCCCATGCGCTGGCGCTGGTTGTTGTTGTTATTGTTGTTGCTGTGGCCGCCGTTGCCCTGCTTGTTGCGCGAGCGCTGCTTGTTCGATGGTCTCATGAGAGAGAGAATTCCGCCATGATGTCGGCCCGTGGCCGTTCGTTGCGAATGGGCATAGCTGCGCCAATGGCACATCCGACCCAATATCCCGCCGCATTTCGCAGTTGGACGATCCGCTGCGCCTCGTAACAAAGTGGGCGTTTCTGTCCGGATCCCGGCAACCATATACTGTGTCCCGAACCAAACACAAGCACATATCCCCGAAAAACCGTTCGATCCGGGCCGATCTTGCCGCCCGGATCGAACAGGAGGGCTCACGCCCCTGAAATTGCCGGCTGCTTCGCGGCCCTATTCGGGATCGGCAACGAACTGCTGGCGCTGGCTGCCGAGGCCCTCGATGCCGAGTTCCACGACATCGCCGTCCTTCAGATAGACCGGGGGCTTCATGCCGAGCCCGACGCCCGGGGGCGTGCCGGTGGAGATGATGTCGCCGGGCTCGAGGCTCATGAACTGGCTGAGATAGCTGACGAGGAAGGCGCAGCCGTAGACCATCGTCCGCGACGATCCGTCCTGGCGGGTGACGCCGTTGACCGTCAGCCACATGCCGAGGTTCTGCGGGTCGGCCACCGCGTCGCGGGTCACGAGCCACGGGCCGGTGGGGCCGAAGGTGTCGCAGGACTTGCCCTTGGTCCACTGCCCCTGCCGCTCAGTCTGGAAGGCGCGCTCGGAGACGTCGTTGATGACGCAGTAGCCGGCGATATGGGTGAGGGCATCCGCCTCGGAGACGTATTTCGCCCGGGTTCCGATGACGATGCCGAGCTCGACCTCCCAGTCGGTCTTCTCGGAGCCGCGGGGGATCAGGACATCGTCGTTCGGGCCACAGATCGCGCTGGTGGCCTTCATGAAGATCACCGGCTCGGTCGGCACCGCAAGGCCGGATTCCGCCGCGTGGTCAGCATAGTTGAGGCCGATGCAGATGAACTTGCCGGTCCCGCCCACGCAGGGCCCGAGCCGGGTCGCGGCATCGACGGCCGGCAGGGACGCGAGGTCGAGGCCGCGCAGCGGCGCAAGACCCGCATCCGAGAGGGTCGCGCCGGCGATGTCGTCGACCACCCCGGACAGGTCGCGGATCGTTCCCTCCGCATCGAGGATTCCGGGCTTCTCCGCCCCCCGGGCGCCGAACCGCACAAGCTTCATTGGCTGTCTCCTGCAGGATCAAGGATGAGGGCGCCGCCACCCGTGGCCGGAACAGGCAGATCGGGGCGGACAGACGGACCCGGCGCCCGAACGGATACGACGCGCGCCACCGGCGCCCGGCGGGTATCGGCACGGCTCACTCTGGTCCTCCCCCACGCCCTGACGGCGGCTGTCTTGGTTTTGAGCCGTTGTGCCGCAGCCCGGCGCAATTGTCCACCGCGACCCGGGTGGAGGGCGGGGCCTGGGGGGCCGGCCCCCTGCGCAAGGCCGCCTCCGGCCGGCGGGCGGCCATGCGCAGGTCCCGCCGGAACGGCCCGCGCCGCGATTCCGGCCTTCGTCGGCATCCGGGCCCTCCCCCCCAAGGGCTGCCCCGAAGACAGCGCGCCTCCCCGCCTTTCCATCCCCGTGGCAACCATCCTGCTCCCCGGACGGGCAGATCCTGCGCCGCACCTCATGGCGGTTGCGCATCACCCGGACAGTTCCGCCTGCGGATGAGGCAGTCTGCCGCGTGCTGCTTTGGAGTTGTGCGGGAGCGGAAAATCCGCTTGGGTCCGCTGCACCTTTTATGGAACGGTGTGTTCGCGACTGCACAAGGGTGGGGACCGAATGTCGATCAAGGCGAGCATCTATCATCTCACGCATTACCGGTACGACCGGCCGGTAACGCTCGGCCCGCAGGTGATTCGCCTTCGCCCGGCCCCGCATTCCCGCACCAAGGTCCTCTCGCATACGCTGAAGGTCTCGCCGGCCGGGCATTTCGTGAACCACCAGCAGGACCCCTATGGCAACTGGCTGGCCCGCTTCGTCTTTCCCGAGCCGGTGACCGAGCTGAAGATCGAGGTCGACCTGATTGCGGACATGACCGTCTACAATCCCTTCGACTTCTTCGTGGAAGAATCCGCCGAGGAATGGCCGTTCGACTATCCGTCCGACCTTGAGGAGGACCTCGTCATCTACCGGCGGCCAGAGCCGGTGGGACCGCGGCTCCAGGCTTTCATGGACACCATCCCGCGGGAGAAGACCCGGACCGTCGACTTCATCGTCGGCCTCAACAGCCGGCTGTCGACCGAGGTCGGCTATGTCATCCGCATGGAGCCCGGGGTGCAGACCCCGGAGGAAACCTTCGAGCGCGGCACCGGGTCGTGCCGCGACAGCTCGTGGCTGCTGGTGCAGATCCTGCGCAACCTCGGCTTTGCCGCGCGCTTTGTCTCCGGCTACCTGATCCAGCTGAAGCCGGACCTGAAGTCGCTCGATGGCCCCTCGGGGACCGAGAACGACTTCACCGACCTGCATGCCTGGTGCGAGGTCTACCTGCCCGGGGCCGGCTGGATCGGGCTCGACCCGACGAGCGGCCTCCTGACCGGCGAGAGCCACATCCCGCTCGCCGCCACCCCGCATTATCGCAACGCCGCCCCGATCAGCGGCGTGGCGAGCTATGCCGAGGTCGATTTCGCCTTCGACATGCAGGTCGGGCGCGTGGCCGAGCATCCGCGCATCACCAAGCCCTTCTCCGACGACGCCTGGCAGGCGCTCAACGTCCTCGGCCACAAGGTCGATGCCGCGCTGGCCGCGGGCGACGTGCGGCTGACGATGGGGGGCGAGCCCACCTTCGTCTCCATCGACGACTTCGAGAGCGCCGAGTGGAACACCGCCGCGGTCGGTCCCCAGAAGCGGGCGCTGGCGGACACGCTGATCCGCAAGCTGCGCGACCGCTTCGCCCCCGGGGGCTTCCTGCACTACGGCCAGGGCAAGTGGTATCCGGGCGAGAGCCTGCCGCGCTGGACCTTCTCCCTCTACTGGCGCCGCGACGGCACCCCGATCTGGCAGGATGCCGCGCTCATCGCCGAGGAGGGCACCGACACCGGCGCCAGCCCGGAGACGGCGGAGGCGCTGCTGCAGGGGATCGCGACCGAACTCGGCATCGAGGCCGACATGGTGACGCCCGCCTTCGAGGATCCGGCCGAATGGATCCTGAAGGAGGCAGACCTGCCCGCGAATGTCACCCCGCAGAATTCGAAGCTGAAGGACCCGGAGGAGCGCCACCGGATCGCCAAGGTCTTCGACCGCGGCCTGACGACCCCCTCGGGCTATATCCTGCCCGTCCAGCGCTGGCAGTCGAAGGCCGGGGGAGCCCGCTGGCGCTCGGAACGCTGGAAGCTCCGGCGCGGCTTTCTTTACCTGGTACCGGGGGACAGCCCGGTCGGCTTCCGCCTGCCGCTCGGCAAGCTGCCGTGGATCTCGGCCTCGAACTATCCCTATACCAACATCGTCGATCCGACGGTCGTGCGCGGCCCCCTGCCCGATTTCCGCAGCCGGCCGCGCCCCGGGGCCTCGGCCGAGCCGCCGCATCCGATCCACGGCGGCCGGGCCCAGCCGACGGCGCATTTCACGGCCGACAGCACGACCCAGCAGGAGCAGGTGGAGCAGGAACTGGGCGAGGCCGGCGGCGCGGTGCGCACGGCGCTGTCGGTCGAGCCGCGCGACGGGCGGCTCTGCGTCTTCATGCCCCCGGTCGAGAGCGTTGAGGACTATCTGGACCTGATCGCCGCGGCCGAGGCCGCCGCGACGAAGCTCGGCCTGCCGATCCACATCGAGGGCTATGCGCCGCCGCCGGATCCGCGGCTGAACGTGATCCGCGTGGCGCCGGACCCGGGTGTCATCGAGGTGAACATCCACCCCGCCACGAGCTGGGACGACTGCGTCGCGATCACCAGCGGCGTCTACGAGGATGCCCGGACGAGCCGCCTCGGCGCGGACAAGTTCATGATCGACGGCAAGCACACCGGGACCGGCGGCGGCAACCATGTCGTCGTCGGCGGGGCCACCACGCTCGACAGCCCCTTCCTGCGGCGGCCGGACCTGCTGCGCAGCCTGATCCTGCACTGGCAGCGGCATCCGTCGATCTCCTACCTGTTCTCGGGCCTCTTCATCGGGCCGACGAGCCAGGCGCCGCGGATCGACGAGGCCCGGCATGACTCGCTCTACGAACTGGAGATCGCGCTCGCCCAGATGCCGCCGCCGGGCGCGGGCGACGCCCCGCCGCCGTGGCTCGTCGACCGGCTGCTGCGCAACCTGCTCGTCGACGTGACCGGCAACACCCATCGCGCCGAGATCTGCATCGACAAGCTCTACAGCCCGGACGGCCCGACCGGCCGGCTCGGCCTCGTCGAGTTCCGCGGCTTCGAGATGCCGCCGGACCCGCGGATGAGCCTCGCGCAGCAGCTCCTCATCCGGGCCCTGATCGCGAGGCTGTGGCAGAATCCCGTCACCGGCGACCTGATCCGCTGGGGCACGGTCCTGCACGACCGCTTCATGCTGCCGCATTTCGTCTGGGAGGACTTCCTCGGCGTCCTGAGCGACCTGCGCCACCACGGCTTCGACATGCGCTCCGACTGGTTCGAGGCGCAGGCCGAGTTCCGCTTCCCCTTCTGCGGCGAGGTCGAGGTCGACGGCGTGCATCTGGAGCTCCGGCAGGCGCTGGAGCCCTGGCACGTGCTCGGCGAGACCGGGGCGATCGGCGGCACGGTGCGCTATACCGACAGCTCGGTCGAGCGGCTGCAGGTCAAGCTGACCGCGACCGACCCGGAACGCTACGTGGTCGCCGTGAACGGCCGGCGCGCGCCGATGCAGCAGACCGGCACCGGGGGCGTCTCGGTGGCCGCCGTCCGCTTCAAGGCCTGGCAGCCGGCGGCGGCGCTGCATCCGGTGATCCCGGTCCATGCACCGCTGACGATCGACATCTTCGACACCTGGACCGGCCGGGCGCTCGGGGGCTGCACCTATCATGTCGCCCATCCGGGCGGGCGGAACTACGACACCTTCCCGGTCAACGGCAACGAGGCCGAGGCGCGCCGGCTGGCGCGGTTCGAGCCCTACGGCCACACCCCCGGGCGCTATGTGCCGCCGGCCGAGAACCCGCACCGGGAATTCCCGATGACGCTCGATCTCCGGCGCGCGCCGGGGGTGTGAGCGCCTTGCAGCAGGGGTGATCGAGTACAGTCGCAGCATGATGGCCGGTGAGAGGCGAAGCCAGAACGCAGTGGACCGGCTGCTTGCCGGATACAGGCCGCTGCCCGGCGTTCCGGACGAGCTTCTCGACCGGGACGGCCGGTTGCGTCCGGCCTGGGCGCGGTTCATCGCCCATTTCGCCGAGCAGTCACCCGAGGCGCTGGCGGCGCGGTTCAGCCGCGCCGACCAGTATCTGCGCGATGCCGGCGTCTTCTTCCGCCAGTATGGCGAGAAGACGAACACCGAGCGCGCCTGGCCGATCGCGCATGTCCCGGTGCTGCTCGACGAGGGCGAATGGCAGGGGATCACCGCCGCACTGCGCCAGCGCGCGGACCTGCTCGAGGCGCTGGTCGCGGATCTCTACGGGCCAAACAACCTCGTGCGGGGCGGCTTCCTGCCGCCGAGCCTGATTGCCGGCAGCCGCGAATGGCTGCGCCCCCTGGTCGGCGTCTGGCCCCGCGGCGGGCATTGGCTGCACTTCCTCGCCTTCGAGATCGGACGCGGACCGGACGGCACCTGGTGGGTGCTCGGCGACCGCACGCAGGCGCCCTCCGGCGCGGGATTCGCGCTGGAGAACCGGGTCGCGACCTCGAGGGCCTATGCCGATATCTATGGCGAGCTGAACGTGCACCGGCTCGCGAACTTCTTCCGCAGCTTCCGCGATGCACTGCAAGGGCTGGCCGGGCGCAGCGAGGACGAGATCGGCATCCTGACGCCGGGGCCGCTCAACGACACCTATTACGAGCATGCCTACATCGCTCGCTATCTCGGGACCTCGCTCTTCGAGGGCGAGGATCTGACGGTCGAGGACGGCCGGGTGATGGTGCGCACGGTCGAAGGCACCCGCCCGATCAGCGTGCTCTGGCGCCGGCTCGATGCGCAGTATGCCGACCCGCTGGAACTCTTCCCCGGGTCCCGCCTCGGCACGCCGGGCCTCGTCTCGGCGGTGCGACAGGGAAACGTCACGCTGGTCAACGGGCTTGGCACCGGGATCCTGGAGACCCGCGCGCTGCTCGCTTTCCTGCCGCGGATTGCAATGGCCCTGACCGGCGAGCCACTGGCGATGCCCAACATCGCCACCTGGTGGTGCGGACAGGCCTCGGAGCGGCGGCATGTCCGCACGCATCTCGACCGCATGATGCTGTCGCCGGCGCATTCGACCGGCCTGCCCTTCGAGATGGACACAACCACCGTCGTGGGAGCCCGGCTTCGCGGCAGTGCGCGGGACGGGGTCGACGGCTGGCTGGAGGCGGAGGGCGCCAATCTCGTCGGGCAGGAGACGGTCACCCTTTCGACCACCCCTGCCTTCGAAAACGGGCGCCTGGTGCCGCGGCCGATGAGCCTGCGGGTGTTTCTCGCCCGCACCGCACAGGGCGACTGGCAGGCGATGCACGGCGGCTTCGCCCGCATCGGACGCAGCAAGGACGCCACCGCCATCGCCATGCAGCGCGGCGGCTCGGTGGCCGATGTCTGGGTGATCAGCGACGGCCCGGTGGACCATACATCGCTGCTGCCCGGCGATTCGACGCGCTTCGCGCGGAGCAAGCCCGGGGTGCTGCCGAGCCGGGCCGGCGACAACCTCTTCTGGCTCGGGCGCTATGTCGAACGCGCCGAGGGAATCATGCGCCTTGTCCGGGCCTATCACGTCCGGCTCGCGGAAACCGGCGATCCGGACCGCCCGCTCGTCACCCATCTGCACAACTATTGCCGCACCTTCGGCGTCGAGGCCGACCGCGGCATTCCCGACGCGCTCTGCGACGCGCTCGCCGCGGCGCTGATCAGCGCCGGCCATGTCCGGGACCGCTTCTCGGTCGACGGCTGGACCGTGCTGAACGATCTCGCCCGGACCACGCGCAGCCTTCAGGGCACGCTGGCGCCGGGAGACGAATCCGCGCGCTCTATGGGCATGCTGCTGCGCCGGATCACCGGCTTCTCGGGCCTCGTCCACGAGAACATGTACCGCTTCGCCGGCTGGCGCTTCCTGTCGATCGGCCGCTCGCTGGAGAGGACCATGGCCGTCGCGAGTGCGTTGACCTCACTGGCGGGGCCGGACACGCCGGACGGCGGGCTCGACCTTGCCGTCGAGATCGGGGACAGCGTCATGACCCACCGGCGGCGCTATGCGGTCTCGACCACGCGCGAGACGGTGGTGGACCTGCTGGCGCTTGACGCCATGAACCCGCGCTCGATCCTCTTTCAGCTCGACGAACTGCGCAGCCATGTCAGCTTCCTGCCGGGCGCCGACCCCCATTCCCCGCCGAGCGAGCTTGTGCGCGCCGTGCTGAGGTTGCATACCGCTGTGACGGTTGAAACCCCGACCGAACTCGACAGCATGTCGCTGGAGGCGATCCGTGCCCAGGCCGAGGCCATCTCCGATCTGCTCAGCCAGACCTATTTCCGGTGAGCGGGCGCCGACCGCGTGATCTACGACATCCGCCTGTCCATCACCTATTTCTATGAAAACCCAGGCGGGACCGGGCGCAGCCTGCTGCGCCTGATGCCGGCTGATCTGCCGGGCGAGCAGCGGCGCCTCGCCGGGGTGCTCGCGATCGAGCCCCCCGCCTATGAGCGCCGCGAGATGCAGGATTTTTTCGGCAACGGCGCCGTGGAAGTCACCTTCCGCGAGGCCCACAGCGAGATCACCTTCCGCATCGCCGCCCGTGTGGAGCGGATCGCCGAGGCGCCGCGCTTCGACATCTCGCCTGATCTCGGACGGCTCGCGGGCGAGGTCTCCGACTATCCGGGGCTGGAGGGCAATGCGCCCCATCACTTCATCGGCGCGAGCCCCCGGGTGGCGATGCTCGCCGAAATCACCGCCTATGCGCGCGACTGCACGGTCGGGGCGCGCACCGCGCTGGAGACGGTCCGTGCGCTCGGCGAGGCCTTTCACCGCGACATGCTCTACGACCCCGAAGCGACGACTGTCGACACGCCGCCGTCCGAGGCCTTCGCCCTGCGGCACGGGGTATGTCAGGATTTTGCCCAGATGATGATTGCGGGCCTGCGCGGCCTCGGGATTCCGGCGGGCTATGTCTCGGGCTTCCTGCGCACCAATCCGCCCCCCGGGGCCGAGAGGCTGGAGGGGGCGGATGCGATGCATGCCTGGGTGCAGGCCTGGTGCGGCCGGGAGATCGGCTGGGTCGAGTATGACCCGACGAATGCCGTCATGGTCGGGGCCGACCATGTCGTCATTGCCCGCGGGCGGGACTATGGCGACGTAGCCCCGGTCAAGGGGGTGCTGCGGATGACCGGGGGCCAGACGAGCGAGCAGGCGGTCGACGTCCTGCCAATCGGGTGAGCGCCGGCCCTGCCGGATCGCTCCGGCCGATGCTGGCGCTTTGCCTTGCCGCCTTCTTCTGGTCGGGCAATTTTGTGGTCGGACGGGCATTGCGCGAGGCGGTGGACCCGGTGACGCTCAGCACCCTGCGCTGGAGCCTTTGCCTGCTCTTCCTGCTGCCGCTCGTCTGGCGCCGGCTGACAGGAGCGCGGCGCGCGGCGATGCGCCGGAGCTGGCGGCTGCTCCTCGCGCTCGGGGCGACCGGGATCGCCGGCTTCCAGACCTTCGTCTACCTCGCCGTGTCGCGGACGACGGCGGTGAACGCCCTGCTGATGCTGGCGATCACGCCGGCGCTCATCATGCTCGGCGCCGCCGCGACCGGCCAGGGGCGGCCGCGCCCGGCCCAGTGGCTCGGCTGCCTCGTCTCGCTCGGCGGGGCGGTGGTTCTGATTTCCCATGGTGACCTCGCGGCCCTCGCCCGGCTGCGACTGAACGCGGGCGATCTCTGGATGCTCGGGGCGGTTTTCGCCTGGTGCATCTATTCGCTGATGCTGCGCCGCCGCCCCGCCGATCTGCCGCAGGACCTGACGCTCGTCGGCAGCATCCTCGGCGGGCTCGCGATCCTGCTGCCGCTCCTGGTGGCGGACCTGCCGACGGCGCGGCTTGCGCTCGGCCCGGAGGTGGTGGCGGGCCTGCTCTACGTGTCGATCTGCGCCTCGCTGATCGCCTTCCTGCTGTGGTCCTATGGCGTGGAGGCAATCGGGGCGGCGCGCGCGGGCCAGTTCGTCTACCTGATGCCGGTCTTCGGCACCGCGCTCGCCGTCCTCTTTCTCGACGAGCGGGTGACCCCCGCGCAGCTGGCCGGCGCGGCCTGCATCTGCGCGGGCATCCTGCTCGTCAACCGGGCGCCTGCGACACCGACCTCCGTCTGATGCGGCGCGGGCGTCAGTCCCAGTCGAGCGAAAAGCCGGCGCGGCGCGCCAGGGCTTCGGCCCGGCGCCGGTCGTGGCGGGCGACGACCAGCACGCCGGCGCCACCCTGTCCCCGCCCGCAGCGGTGCAGCAGCGAGGCCGCCGAGACCGGCAGGCCGGCATGGACGACGAGGGCGAGCTTCGGGAAGACGAGCCCGCGCGCCGCGAGATCGGTCGCCACGCAGACCCGCACGCGCCCGCCGCGCAGATCCGACAGCGCCCGGCGCCGGTCGCGCTGCGCGAGCGCCCCCGACAGCCGCGCGACGGCGGGCCCCGTGCTGTCGAGATGATCGGACAGCGCCGCCACCCCCTCGCCGACCGACCAGTCGAACTGCACGACCGCGTCGCCACGCAGGCCGCAGCCGCTCCTGCCGCGGAACCGCGGGTGCGG